>Ga0181531_10002596_pt1 | contig 11274 bp, 8 predicted proteins | sample PEATcosm2014_Bin_38_FD_119743 | JGI IMG/M metagenome (GOLD analysis project Ga0181531, IMG submission 119743) | Peatland microbial communities from MTU Mesocosm Facility, Houghton, MI, USA - PEATcosm2014_Bin11_10_metaG | ecosystem: Environmental > Terrestrial > Soil > Wetlands > Peat | place... | reverse complement strand
GAAAGCCATTGCGCCCATGCTAGACTCGGGAAAGAACTGAGTCTAAACCAAGGTGTCATTTCCGGTCGCGCCGTGAAGATTTTTTCGCGCTACATTCTTAACGAGGTCGTTCAGCACGCCGCCATCGGCGTCTCCCTTTTTACGTTCGTCATTTTTATGAGGGACCTGGGACGCCTGCTGGAAATTGTTGTGCGCGATAGCGCACCTCTGCCCAGTGTTGCCGAACTCTTCTTCCTCACCCTGCCTGTCGCATGCACCATCACCATCCCCATGGGATTGCTCGTCGGCATCCTCATCGGCCTCAGTCGCCTTGCCGCCGATAGCGAAGTCACCGCCATGCGCGCCAGCGGCTTGGGCGCTTGGATGTTCGTCCGCATCATCGCCGTCTTCGCCGTCGCCACCTGGCTTGCAGCAATGGCCAACAGCATCTGGCTCGCTCCCATGTCCTCGGCCGCACTATCCAGGTTGCAGAGCAAGTTGCTCACCTCTCAGGCATCCTTTGAGATTCAGCCGCGTGTGTTTTATGAGGAGTTCAAGAACACTGTTCTCTATGTAGAAGACGTTCGCTCCGGCTCCAATGCTTCGCAGTGGCGCGGCGTCTTTCTCGCCGACGTGACCGATCCTTCCGCTCCCAAGATCACCCTCGCGCGCAGCGGAGTCATCGTCTCAGACGATCCGCTCTCGCTTCACATGCATCTCAGCCACGGCTCCCAGCAGGAGGTGCAACCGAATAATCCTGCCCAATACCAGATCAGCACGTTCAACGAGACCGACCTGCCCATGGCTCTTCCAACGCCCGACGAAGCCAAACAGGAGCTCGTTCCCGTCAGCGAAATGAGTACGGCAGAGCTCTGGTATCGCGGACACCATCCTGAAACACCCATCGTCAAACCGCGAAATGCGCAGGACACTCCCGTCCTTCGTGCCCGCTGGTATCTCGTCGAATTCCATCGTCGTCTCGCCCTGCCAACCTCGTGTCTTGTCCTCGCGCTCGTAGGAATCCCTCTCGGCCTCTCGTCCAAGAAGGGTGGCAAGAGCATGGGATTCGTGCTCACCATCGGCCTCGTCTTCTTCTACTACTTCATCTCGCTCACCGGAATCTCACTTGGCCGCGGAGGCCGAATCCCTCCCTGGTCCGGGGTATGGGCCGCCAACATCCTCTTCTTCATCGCCGGAATCGTCTTGCTGCGGCGTCTTGAGCACAGCGGCATCGATATCGCTTCGGTGCGTGAACTCTGGGACGCGATCCGCAACCGTTTTGCCCGCACGTCGCCCGCAGTGTCGCAGCCCGCGGCCCCTGACCTGAAAGCCACGACGGCCTGTGTTGAGAAGCGTCTCAGCTTCCGCTATCCCCTGCTGCTCGATGAAATGATCCTGCGCGACTTCGCCATGTACCTTGGCATGATTCTCGCGTCGTTCATTCTGCTGACGCTGGTCTTCACCTTCTTCGAACTGCTCAGCGACATTGTTCGCAATCACATTCCGTTGCTCATGGTCGGCCAATACCTGATCAATGTCACGCCTTCCATGATCTACATCATGGCGCCGCTCAGTGTGCTTCTGGCCGTGCTCACCACTATCGGACTCCTGCAGAAGACCAACGAGATCACCGCCATGAAGGCCACCGGAACCAGCATCTACCGCGTGATCTTCCCCGTCTTCATCATCGCCGCCGCCATCAGCATGGGCCTGTTTTTCTTCGATCAGTTCTACATTCCCGCGGCCAATCAGCGTCAGGAAACTCTCCGCAACCAGATCAAGGGCAAGCCCGCGCAAACCTATCTGCGTCCTGACCGCAAGTGGATTTTCGGCGAACACAACACGATCTACTATTACGAGTTTTTCGATCCCGACCAGAACACATTTGCCAACATTACCGCCTTTGAATTCGATCCCAAAACGTTCGAGCTCACCGAACGTGTCCACGCCTCGCGCGCACATTGGTCTCCTGAACTCAACAAGTGGGTCTTCGAGCAGGGATGGCAGCGCACGTTCCGAGGCTCCGCCATCCAGAGCTTCAATGAGTTCGACGCCAGCACATTTGCAACGCTGATCGAGCCGCCCGGATACTTCAAGAAAGAAGTTCGCCAGAGCTCTGAGATGAACTATCAGGAGCTCCGCGCTTACATCGCCGACCTGCAGCAGAGCGGCTTTGACGTGGTGCGCCTCCGTGTCCAACTCCAGAAGAAATTCGCCTACCCCATGATCACCCTCATCATGGCCGTCCTCGCCGTGCCCTTCTCGCTCTCCGCAGGACGCAAAGGCGCGCTCACCGGAATCGCCGTAGCCCTCAGCGTAGCCATCATCTACTTCGTCGCCGCCGGACTCTTCGAAGCCATGGGAAACGCCAGCCAACTCCCCGCCTTCATGGCCGCCTGGGCCCCCGACCTCATCTTCGGACTCCTCGGCGGCTACCTCCTCCTCAAAGTGCCAACATAGCGCGAGAGTTGGGACAGTGAGATATAAGCCTTGTAGTATTCAACAATCGTGGAACTTGGCCGTGATTCAGCGTAAAGTGCTGCGCATGAATAAAATGCGCCTCACTCTCATCGCACTGTCACTTCTCGTGGCGTGCAGTGCTTTCAATGCCGAAGCCCAGTCAGAGAGTCAGCAGACTCAGGTGCGTGGGTACTGGATTGATCCCTCCACTGGACTCATGTGGGCAGGAAAAGATAACGGCACAGACGTGAGCTGGTATAAAGCGATGAAGTACTGCCGCAAACTCCGATTAGCTGGCTACTCCGACTGGAGGCTGCCAATGGTCGGTGAGTTGGGGCAAATCTACGACGGCAGCGTCAACGCTCCCGGACTAGCCGGCCCGGACAAAAAGAAGAGAGCGTTCACATTCCACGTGAAGGGCAATCTGTTCTTGACGGGTGATCAATGGAGCAGCACCCGTTTATATGATGATCGTGGACATCCTTCGGGGTATGCGTGGCGCTTCGACTTCAACGAAGGACGGTCGTTCGACGGCGACGAACTCTGGTTCAACACCAACAAGCACGCGCTCTGTGTGCGCCGTGAGATAGCTGTAAGATAATCGCCCAGTATCCAACAATCGGGTCCGCTTATAAGTCGGCCCGATTGCCTAGTCCCTTCCCTGCGACCCACACTGCTACAATCGCATCTATATTTCATTCGTGATTGTTCTCAGGTGACTGCCCTTGCAATCCTCCAAGTTCCGGCCCCTGTTTCCCTACATGAAGCGCTACTGGAAAGGTCTCCTGGCCGGGGCCGTCTCTGTGCTTTGCACCAACTCGATCATGGTCCAGGGGCCGCGCCTCATCCGCTTCATCGTGGACGATCTGAACCGCGGCATCTCTCACAGCAAACTGCTAACCTGGTGCCTACTCCTCGTGGCCGTCGCCGCCGGCAAGGGAATTTTTCAGTTCCTCACCCGCTGGATTGTCATCGGCATCTCGCGTGAAATCGAATTCGACCTGCGCAACGATCTCTTCCGCCACCTCGAAGCGCTCGATTTCGGTTTCTATCAGCGCACGCGCACTGGCGACATCATGGCCCGCGCCACCAACGATCTCAACGCCGTCCGCATGTTGCTCGGCCCGGCTATCATGTACTCGGCCAACACCGTGGTCTTCACCCTTGCCGCGCTCTATTTCATGCTGAGGGTCAGTCCGAAGCTCACTCTCTGGGCCTTCCTGCCGCTGCCCATCGCCAGCATCATCGTGCAGTACTTTGGAGCCCGCATACACGAGCGCTTCGAGCGCATCCAGGCCAAGTTCAGTGACATCAGCGCCCGCGCGCAGGAGAACTTTTCCGGCGCACGCCTCATCCGCGCCTACGCCCAGGAAGACGCTGAAATCGCCCTCTTCGAGCGCGAAAACCTCGATTACATCAACCGCTCGTTGCCTCTCGCGCGACTCATGGGAATGCTCTGGCCCACTCTCGAAATGATGCTCGGCTTCGCCCTGGTAATCGTCCTCTGGGTCGGTGGCCGCGAGGTGCTCCAGGGACGAATTACGGTCGGCAAGTTTGTCGAGTTCAACTTGTATATGGTGATGCTCACCTGGCCCATCATCGCTCTCGGATGGGTCATCAACATTTTTCAGCGCGGCACCGCTTCTATGGGACGCATCGATGAAATCCTGCGCCAGCAGCCCACCATCGCCGACGATCCTGCGCAAATCACCGTGCCCGCCGACGCCGCCATTCGCGGAGAGATCGAGTTCCGCAATCTCAGCTTCGCCTACGATCGTCAGTCCACGCTCACGGAATCCGCTTCCGGCGTGACCGCCCTCTCATCCAGCGTCGAGGCTGGCTCTACCGTGCTGCATCACGTAAGCCTCAGGATTCCCGCGGGCTCCAGCCTCGCCATCGTCGGCCCCACCGGCTCCGGCAAATCCACTCTCGTCTCCCTCATCCCTCGTATTGTCGATGCGCCAGACGGCTCCATCCTCATCGATGGCCGTCCCATCCGCGAATACTCGCTCGAAACCCTGCGCAGCCAAATCGGATTCGTTCCGCAGGAGACTTTCCTCTTCAGCGCCACCGTCCGTGACAACATTGCCTTCGGCATCGAGGACGCGACCGATGAACAGATTCATCGCGCCGCTGCCATTTCGCGTATCAATGAGGATGTCGAAGGCTTTCCCGAGAAGTATGAAACCATGGTCGGCGAGCGCGGACTCACACTCTCCGGCGGACAGAAGCAGCGCGTCACCATTGCTCGCGCCGTCATTCGCGAGCCTCGCATCCTCATCCTCGACGACGCCCTCGCCAGCGTGGATACGCAGACGGAAGATCACATCCTCAACGGCCTGCGTGAAGTGATGAAGGGACGCACCACCATCTTCATCTCGCACCGCGTCTCCACCGTGCGCAACGCAGACCGCATCGCCGTGCTGCATCATGGCGAGATCGTCGAATACGGCACGCACGACGAACTACTCGCGCTCAATGGCTACTACACCAGCCTGCACGACAAGCAACTGTTGGAAGAGGAACTGGAAACCGCCTGACGCAACTAGATTGGCGCCTACCGCAGCAGCAGCACTTCGCGGATGTTCTCCTTGCCAAGAAAAAACTTGATCGAGTTGAAGTCGTGGAAGAGGCCTTCCACGTGCCTGTTCTGGAACGTCCGCTTCAGTTGGAAGTGCGGCCCCTGTTGCAGTTCCAGCAGGTTCTCATCCTTGATGTGGTATCGGTAGTATGGTGCTTCCACGCCCGCCTCGCGCGTGTGAAAGAAGGCCAGCATCGCACCGCGCGGCTTCGTGATCTGGTAGATGCGCTCGACAACAGGCTTCACCAGCGGCTCCGGCAAGTAGTCGCACACATCCCACATCAGCACTGCATCAAACGTCTCGGGATCATACTGCAGGTCTTCCGACAGGAAACGGGCAACGTCCACCGTAGTGGAGCCCTCTTCCGTTCCAGGAATCACCAAACGGCTCGCGTTTCCGGCGGCCAGCACGTCTTCGTTGTATGCCTTGTGTCCAAGACCCGTGAGGAAGTTGATGTTGCTGGATGAAGTAGGACCGAGGTCCAGAATCTTCTGCCCGTCCGGACGCAGTATCGTCCGCGTGAACTGGTTGAATCCAGTCGAGCGCCGCGGGATGCGCGCCGCTTCGCCCGTTGCAGACGCAGGCGCTGCGCCACCGCCGAATATATTGCGAAAGAAACCCAATGCAGACCTGGCCAGGTTGGGAGTGTCGCTCCGGTGCGCTCTCACGCCCCGGAGCCGTTCCTGATTCTACTTCTTTTCTGAAATCCCCGTGGTGACCGTCGCGCTGGCCGTCGGAGTATTGAACATCGGCGTGGCTGCCGCGGCCTGTGCTGCTGGACGAACCGGCTCTGCCTTCGCGTCCGCCTTGCGAATGTCGATGGCGCCCTTGAAGAACGCTCCATCCTCAATCACGATGCGCTGTGTGTTGATGTCGCCATTCAGCACCGCGGATTTCTTCAGCTCAACTTTCTCCACGCCCATGATGTTGCCGTCCACTTTTCCGTGAACCACTACATCCTTCGCATGAACGTTGGCGCGCACGCGGCCATTCGGCCCGATTACAAGATTGTGGTTATGCAGGTCGATATTGCCCTCGACTTCGCCGTCGAGAAACAGGTCTTCACTGCCAGACAATTCGCCTTTGATAATCACGGACTTGCCGATGTGGGCGACATCAGCGCGGTAGGTATCCATTTTTGGCTGCTCCACTGTGCGAGGTTGATATGAGGTCGATGCCGGAACTACAGGGGCCGGCGTTTGCTGCGGACTGGGAGGAGTGGGCGGCTTCTCCTCTTCTCTACGCGATTTCCACATGGGAACTCTCCCGTTCAAGTATTCTGCGGCGGCCGCAAATTCCTAAGCAGCTCTGCTCTCGTCTCGGCTCGGCGACAACTGCCCCTAGCCTGACTATAGCGAACCACCGCGTCAGCGGCAACGCCCTGACGCTTCTCTATCTCGATTCTACGCCCTCGCCTTGGCCCTGCCCTACGCTGGATTGCGTTTTGCCGCGTTCCCAGCAACGGCCCGCACGCCTTTAGCCTCTAATCAAGCAGTCTGTGTTCTTTTCAAGGCGTGCAATGATCAATTCACGATTCACTCGCCGTGCGCAGCTCGCGCGCGGCCTGGCTGTAGTTCTCGCTATTTTTGCCCTGGCGCCCCGCTCTGCCGCCCAGCAGCCCTCGCTGAGCGAACTTGTGCGCGCCGCCATCCAGAATCAGATTGCGGACGATGACCAACCCCATTTATTTGCCTGGAAGGAGCGCAAAAATCGCGGTCAGGAGACAAAGGTGCAGAGCGTCGTGCAAACTCCCGATGGCCCGCTCACCCGCGTCACACTCATTGACAATAAGCCGCTCACCCCGGATCAGCAAAAGGCGGAGAACGACCGCCTTCGCCGTATGAGTGATCCGGATAACATGCGTCGTCGTCGCACCGCGCACCAGGAGGATGATGCCCGCACGCGCAAGATGCTCTCGGTCATACCCGATGCCTTCGACTTCACGTTGATAGAAAACACGCAGGCACCCAACGGTCACAAGCTCATGCGCATTGGCTTCGCGCCCCACCCCGGATTCGAGGCACCAACCCGTGAGTCCATGGTGTTTGAAGGCATGCAGGGAGAAATGATCTTGGATGAAACCGCGCACCGCCTCGTCAAGATAGACGGCACTCTCTTCCGCGACGTGAACTTCGGATGGGGAATTCTCGGCAAACTTTACAAGGGCGGACGTTTCCTGATCGAGCAATGCGAGGTGACACCCACCCACTGGGAAACCTCCCGCACCGCCCTGCACTTCGATGGCAAGGCGCTGATGATCAAGTCCATCCACATCGATGAAAGCGAGTGGGCGTGGGACTTCCAGCCCGTCCCCGCAATGTCCGTTGCGCAAGCCATGGACTACCTGGCCAAGAGCAGCCAGCCACCGCAGAACGCCGTGCTCCAGCCCTAGCCCCGGGCAGCCGCCACGATCGTCTCCTTACGCACCGTCAGTCGCTCGATCAGATCGTCCCGCACGGCATACCCGCGGCCCGGCTCATTGCTGACCGCAATTGTCCCCATTTCAGATACCGTAACCTCCGGCTCGATGATGTCTTCCTGCCAGTAGCGCGCCGAGGCAGACACATCCCCCGGCAGCGAAAAGCCGATCAGCGTGGAGAGCGCCAAATTGTGTGCTCGCCCAATCCCGCTCTCCAGCATTCCGCCGCACCACACAGGAATCTCCGCCGCCAGCGCCACATCATGCACCCGAATCGCCTCTGTAAACCCACCCACGCGTCCCAGTTTGATGTTCAAAATTCTGCAGGCTTTCAACTCAATTGCCGCCATCGCGTGCCGCGCGTTATGAATTGATTCATCCAGACATAGACTCGTCGCCAGTTTGTGCTGCAACAGCGCGTGCAGGTAAATCTCATCCGCCCAGAGCGGCTGCTCAATCATCAACAACCGGAACTGGTCGAACTGTTTGAGATGTTCCATATGATCCAGCGTGTACGCACAGTTGGCGTCACAGCTCAGCAGGATCGCCGGATATTGCTCTCGTATCTTCGCCAGTACTTCCAGGTCCCAGCCCGGCTTCACCTTCACCTTGATGCGTTGATATCCCGCCGCCAGCTCTCGTGTCACCTTCTCCATCAGTTGCTCATGCGAGTCCTGGATTCCAATCGAAACGCCCGCCGCCAATTCTTTGCGGGTGCCTCCTACCAGTTGCCAAAGAGGAACCTGTTTCGCCTCCGCCTCGGCGTCCCACACCGCGTTCTCCAGCGCCGCCTTTGCCATGCGATTTCCACGCACGGCTGGCATCCGGAAAGCGGCCTCGCGTCCGCCACCCTCAAGTTCCAGCCCTGCAAATGCCGGAGCCAGATACTCGCGCAGCACATTCCAGGCTGTGTCGGTTGATTCCTCGCTATAAAACGGGTGCTCGCCGGCCGTGCATTCGCCCCAGCCGTTCACGCCTTCGCAGTGAAGGGTTACCAGCACAATCCGGCGCTCTGTAGTGCGCCCAAAGCTGGTCTCAAAGAAGTGCACCAACGGCATGCGGATTTCGCGCAGTGTAATCGCTTCGATTCTCATTCTGCGTGCACGGTATCAGAGCCATCGTTCGCCGCGCAACTCTTCATCAGGCGGCCAACTTTTCCAACTCATCCCTTTTCCAATGCGCCAGTTCCGCCGCAGCCTCATACGTGCTCTGCAGAAACTCCAGCAGCATACGGTCGGGAGCCACCGCCCCGCGCACCTCGTCGTACATCAGGATGAACTCCTTCAACTCCGGGTGATAAAAAGCCGCGTCCGGACGCACCTTCTGCGTCGCCAGCCCTACGGGCTCCGGAGCCGCGTAGCAATAGAACGCAGGCCCGTTTAAGTCCGCGCTTCCCGGCCACCACCCCGCGCTGATCACTTCATGTGAGTATGCTTCACGCGTGATCGCATCAGCACCCGGACGCTCCGGCGCCCTCATCCCGTTAAATCGCGTCACCGCCAGATCGAAGCTCCCCCAGAAGAATTGCACCGGACTATTCTTCCCCAGGAAGCGTGCGCGGAACTGCTTGAACACCGCATCGCATGACAAAAGGATGCGCCAGAAACGATTCGCTGCGTCTCGGTCATACGCGTGGTACAAGCGGTCCTCCGCGAACGGAATCGGATCCGCAACCTCAACTGGTCTGGCGTAAATCTCTACTTCAATCCCCATGGAACGCAGCGCCGCCATGAACTCTGCATAGAACACGGCCACCGTGCGCGGCAGCAACTCCATCGTCGTGCTTGCCCCGTCTGAGCGGTCAATGACAAGTTTGTGATCGATGAAGTCAAACTGGATTTCAAACACATATTTTCCATAGGAAATCGGCGAGGTCGTCAACCCGCGCGCACTCACATACAGCGGCACATTCCACCAGTGATTCGTATTCTCTGTCAGCTCCAGTCGGACCTTGCCTACAATCTGCGTCCACATATGCAGGTTGTGGTAGGTCGGTTGCCACTGCTCCAGCGACAGTGCGGGCCAAGCCTCGGCAGAAGAGATGGAGAGACTACGCGAGGGATTCATGACAGCGCTCCATTCCGTCATTCCGCAGAGCACAACGCGGAATGCCTCTCATCTCAGATGCTTTTCTGTACGACCATTAATGTCTGGTCATCGAATAACGGCGCGCCAGCAACGAATGCATCCAGGTCTCGCACGCAGTTTGCCACCACATCTCCCGGACCCAATCCAGCGCTCCTCACCACAGCTGCTGCTATCCGCGCATAACCGTAATCCTCATCGGCCATCCGAGCCTCTGAAACGCCGTCGCTGAACAGCACAAGCGAGCTTCCTCTTGCGAAGTCGAACGTCGAACTCGTGAACTTCTGCTCGGCAAACAATCCAATCGGGAGCCCTTGCGAGTCAACCTCCTGCACCTCATCTCCTGAAACCACCAGGGCCGGAACGTGGCCTGCGCTGCACAATTCCAGCGCTCCATCGGCCAGCGCTCGCCCGCAGACCAGCGTCGCATATTGGTTCGGAAGCGTGCTCCCGGTAAATATCCGATTGGCTCGCTCCATCAATTCCGACAGTGAAATCCCCTGCGGAATCAGCGTGCGAAAAATCGCGCTCAGGTTAGACATCAGCATGGACGCCGCCACGCCCTTCCCCGACACATCGCCCACCAGGAAGTAGAACTGTTCGTTCGGACCGATGATCAGATCGCAGTAATCTCCGCTCACCACGCCCACTGGCTTGTAGTGATAAGCAACCTGCCAGCCGTCGCAGCGGAAATCGTGCTTCGGCAGCATTCGAGTCTGTATCTGGGCCGCCAGTTCCAAGTCTCTCTCCAGCGCGTCTTGTTGCTTCTTGCTGAGCTCGCACAGGCAGAACCGAATCAGCGGATCATCCAGCAACCGCTCATCTTCCACGGATGTGTGGCACCTTTCGCAAATGCCATATCTGCCCGCCTCCATGCGGTTCAACGCGGCATCCACTTCATGCAGCAAACCAACAAACTTCGATTCCTGACTCTCCACCGCAGCTGCGGCCAAGAGCTCGCGGCGCTGCTGCAGTTGCCTGCGAAGCGCAAGATGGAGTGGGTTGACTTCATGCAAATGTGGAAGCGAATCTCTGGCGGCCATAGCTCCTCCTACCGTCCTTTCAGATGTCCAATTTCGCACCAGAGACCCACAATTCTTCGCCAGGTCCGTTTAAGGACGGGGCCGGCGGCCCACTCAACGCTCTTTTCGTTGAATGAGGTCGTCGCTGTTGATGTTGCCGTTGCTTTCCTCACGCACCGGAGTCAAATTCGGGTGCCCCACCTTCGTCGCGGCTCCAAGCGGCTAAGGTGGGAATCAACAACCCCCACTAAGAAAGAATTCGCTCTAAACTAAAATGTTCACCATTCGAGGGAGGCGCACACTACATTGCAACTTGAAATTGTCCAGGCCGGAGACCCAGTGCTTCGCCAGCTAGCGCGGCCCGTTCTCCCCGATGAAATCACCAGCCCGCAGTTCCAGCAAACCATCGCCAACATGCTGGAAACCCTGCGCCTCGCTCCCGGTGTCGGCCTCGCTGCGCCACAAATCGGACTCAGCCTGCAACTTGCCATCATCGAAGATCGCGCCCAGTACCACGATTCGTGGACTGCCGAGCAGATACGCGCACGCGCCCGTGTGCCCGTGGACTTCCACGTCTTGATTAATCCACGTCTGGAGGTTGCCACTGACTCGCAGCTGGAGTTTTTCGAAGGCTGCCTCAGCGTGAATGGCTATACCGCCGAGGTTCCACGTTTCAGCCGGGTGCGCGTACATTGCCTCAATGAATACGGTGATCCGCAGCTCATCG
>Ga0181531_10002595_pt1 | contig 11275 bp, 10 predicted proteins | sample PEATcosm2014_Bin_38_FD_119743 | JGI IMG/M metagenome (GOLD analysis project Ga0181531, IMG submission 119743) | Peatland microbial communities from MTU Mesocosm Facility, Houghton, MI, USA - PEATcosm2014_Bin11_10_metaG | ecosystem: Environmental > Terrestrial > Soil > Wetlands > Peat | place... | reverse complement strand
TCAATGCAAAGTGGTCCGACAGTGCTTTGCCCGGCATCGCAATCGGGAGTTTTTGCAATTTCTGCGACGTTTGGATCAAGAGTTTCCCGGCGATATACCGCTGCATCTGGTGATGGACAACTACGGTACTCACAAACATCCCAAGGTTAAGGCGTGGTTGAAGAAGCATCCGCGTTTCCTACCTCATTTTGTTCCGACCAGCTCCAGTTGGTTAAATCTGGTGGAGTGCTGGTTTGGCGAACTGACGAGCAAGCGCATACGACGTGGAACGTTTCTCAATGTGCCTGAACTCATCACGGCCATTGAAGAGTTTATGGACACCTGGAATCGGAATCCAAAACCATTTGTCTGGACAGCTACCGTGGATTCGATCGTGGAGAAACTGCGACGGTGCCGGCAGACCCTCGAAAACATCCAGCCGGGATGCACCCTGCCGCGTTCACGAAAAAAGAGAAATAAGTCCAGTGGTTTAGGCAACACTACACTAGGGTGTTACCCAGAAGCGAACTCCCGGGATGATGCAAGTCATACAAATCTTCCACCCGGTGAGTCAGCATTGCCGCCAGCATGAAGAAGATTCCACCCGCTACGACCGCGGTGAGGCGACTATTGTTCAGCAGATGGTCCATGACCCAACCAAACCCAAGCGACGCCACGATCTCTGGAATCACGATGAAGAAATTGAAGATTCCCATGTATACCCCAGTCTTTCCGAGAGGCAATGATCCGGCAAGAATTGCATAGGGCATGGAGAGCGTGCTCGCCCACGCGATTCCCACTCCAGTCATAGAGAACAACAACAGATACTTGCTGTGGATAACCGCCACGGAAAGAAGTCCCAAGCCGCCGCAAATCAGGCAGAAGCTGTGAGTTGCTTTGCGTCCATACAGGCGGGCGAGCGTGGGCAGCAGGAATGAGTATCCGAAGCACACCAGTGAGTACATTCCGAAACAAACTCCCGCCCATTCCACGCCAGCGGAGTATAGAGGGGAATTCGTGCTGGCAGCGCCGAATACATTGCGCGCCACGGCTACCGGAAAGTAAAGCCACATGCAGAACAATCCAAGCCAGGTACAGATCTGAACCCAGGCGAGTTGCCGCATGGTACGGGGCATCTCACGGATTGACACCAGGATGTCACGCGCGCCCGCGGCGAAGCCCTTACGCTCCGTCTTCTTTCTCTGAAACTCCGTCAGGTTGTCCGGCGGATATTCCTTCGTCGTGAAAACAGTCCAAAGCACAGCCCCCAAAAATGCCGCGGCGCCAATATAGAAAGAAAGACGGACCGTGAAAGGAATTGTTCCCCCGCCGCTGCTTCCGGCCACGTGAAACACATTGGTCAACAAGTAAGGGAGTGCCGACGCAATCACCGCACCGAGCCCAATGAAAAGGCTCTGCATGGCAAAGCCCCGAGTTCGCTGAAACTCTGGCAGCAGGTCAGCGACAAACGCTCGAAAGGGCTCCATGCTGATATTAATGCAGGCATCAAGAATCCACAGAAGGCCCGCGGCCATCCAAAGCGCGGAGCTGCGAGGCATCAAAATCAGCGCCGTCGAACTCAGGATTGCGCCGGCGAGAAAGTAAGGACGGCGTCGTCCTAGAGGACCCCATGTGCGGTCGCTGGCATAGCCAATGATCGGTTGCACGATCAATCCAGTCAGCGGTGCGGCGAGCCAGAGAATTGGGATCTGATCCGCACGCGCACCCAGGTATTCGTAGATGGCGCTCATGTTTGCCATCTGCAATCCCCAACCAAACTGGATACCAAAGAAACCGAAGCTCATGTTCCAGATCTGCCGGAACGTTCGAGGGGGTTTGTCCATAAGATGTTTTTACCAATGTATCAGCTCGTAGGAAGCCCGATCTTGCTCGCGCGAACTCGGACAAGGATCCGCCAGCGGAACTGGATGCCACCGGCAGGTTCAACCCCAATCGCCCGAGCCTTCCTCCCGACCCAGATGTACGGAGAAAATGAACGGCTACTGGATCAGGGTTGATTTGCTTCCCGACAACACACCCCAGGCAGGATGGCATCCGCGAGCTTCCCGTGCGCGAGACGGTTGCTCTTTGTCGTTGCTTGAAGATACTTGTTGGTCACGTGCATATCGCTGTGAGGCAAGTAGTCGCGGATCATCAGTTGGTGTTAGCCCATCGGCACCGGTCGTTGCCAGCGAATCGCCCTCCTTGAATCCATGCATCCGGGTAGTGGTTTAGTCGTTCGGCACCGAACGGGAGGATTCCTCCGGTAGTCGGCACAATCCGGCCTTGGTAGTTGGTCATGGTTTTCAGAGTTTGCGGTTCAGCGCGTGTCAGTTTGCGAATTGGCTTGAAGAACACGGAAGCTGCTCGGAAGTCGATTGCTTCCGAGTTCAGTTCCGGTGTGGGCTGTTCGTAGAACGAGGATATTTGGTTATAACGCCGCATCTCTTCGACTAGAAAAAGATCCACCCGCCGATTCGTTGAACCCACGCGAACGAAAGTGTCTTCCTCTGAACCCAGCCGATTCAGCAAGTGTGGAGAGGTGTGTTCGACCAACCTAACTGTCCGGCGAGCATCGTATGAGCTGAGGGTTTACTGCGGATCAAAACTGAACTTGACTACTTCCAACGTTTCCCTGGGCGAGGGTTGATACCTCCATTGACGGACCGCGTCGGCGAGGGCAGCTGCGAGCAGAGGGTGGCCGCCAAGCACCGTCACCTTGGTCACCGTTCCGTTCGGCTCCACCCGCGCCTGCACTCGTACGGTTCCCGTCAATTTCATCTGCTGCGCGATCGCGGGGTACTCCGGGAGTGCACCACTCTCCAGCCGCCGCTCCCCTTCAGCGGGCGAGGTGGAGGCTGTGGAGGTAGACCCTACGGGAGCCTTGGCGAGCGCGAGAATTTTCGAGCTGAAATGTATCTTCGAAAGATCCAGGACATCAGAATTAACTTCAAAACGGACGCTTCCATGTTCCCGAACCAGGTTGATCATGCCACCCCGACGGAGAAAGGACTCATCCTCACCCACCAAAAGTACGCCAGCCTGCGCCAGGTCCTGAAGGTTGTTTTGCGTACGCCTCTTTTCGGAGGCACGGAAGAAAACGATTTGGCAGGATTTCATGTCTTCATCAGAGCTTACAGGTTTGACCCTCAAAGGATGCGTTCCGCTGAATTTTGCGACGACAACGGCCCTCAGGACATTTAGAAACTCTTCATCCCCGGCGTTGACTCCGATCACCAGGGGTGAGGGACCATCGGGTAAGGCCTGGAGGGGCCACTCCGCCAGCTTTGCGAAGTTCAAAAGGAAGGCTGCTTTGACCTGGTCTTCAGTGGCGCTCGGCTGCTGCGCCAGCGCCGGAAGTTGGAGCGCCAAGATGGCAAAACCGATCAGGAGGGACCGTGCGGTCTGAAGCGAAACGATCTTGCATGACATTGGCGCCATCGCCTCCTTTCCTCGGGCATGCGCGTGGGCTAGGACAGAATGCTAACCTGAAGAAAGGTTGCAGTTCCGAGTCGTGCAATCTCTCCCGCTCTCTTGCGCTCAGACTCGACCGCCGCCCGCCGCAGCTCCAGTTAGTGCTTGCCGCGCGAGAACTCCAGGCCGGCGTAGATCGTCCGACCTTGCTGCACGGGAATGCTGTCGATGTTGAAAAAACCAAAACCGGGCAGCCAAACCGTCTGATTCAAGAGATCGTTGGCATGGGCGGCGATGGCAACCGTGTTCTTTTCCGGTAGATGCAGAAACCTGGAAATGTCCTGCCGTAGTTCGGCGTTAAGGCTGTGGCGCCAGCCCGTGAGAGGATTCACATTGTAAGAGTAGGGCTTGGGTTTTCCATCGGATACATCAAACAGGCCGAAGACCAGGCCGCGACTGCTCTCATAACTCACTCCACTCTTAAAACCATAATTTGGAATGGGCGTGACGTTGCTTGCCCCAGTCTGGTCGTGATTGGTTTGAAACAGGAACGAGCCTTGGGCGAAGAAGTCGCGTCGAAAATAATATTTGCCTTCGGCTACAACACCGTCAAAGACAACTCCGCCAAGATTTTCGTAGACAATGGGAGCTTCGCCGACGGTAATGATGCTGTGAATCTGGTGATTATGAAAATAGTCGGCGCCGAGCTGAAGATGCGTGTACTGGAAAGTCAAGCCCAGGTCCACAGTTTCGACAATTTCGGGTACGAGCCTGGGGTTGCTGTGGATATCTGGGAGGTTGAGTGTAGTTTCGTCCAGGCTGGGCGGGCGAAAAGCTTCGCCATAGAGCGCCTTCACGCTGACCGTGCGCGAGGGGCTCCAGATGACTCCGGCACGCGGCACGGTGGAGAGCGGGATGCCTGCAAATTTGTTGGATTGGAAACCACCGATCAGTTTCACGGTGGGCAGTAACTGGTGATCGAGTTGCGCGTAGAAGCCGCCCGCGGGACGACTTCCCCCGGCATCCTCCGCATAGTGGTCGATGCTGGTCACCTCAATTCCGGCAATACGGTTGAACAGCATGCCCGTGGTCAGGCGGTCCTTGGAGGTGAGTGTAATCAGGTTCGTCCATTCGGCAACAATTTCATGGGAATCCCGGTCGGTGAAGGGATAGGCGAAGGTCTCAAAGGTCGTGCGCGTAAAGGTCGTGTTGAAGTTCATGTCCCAGTTGGCGCGGACTTTGTGTTCGTATCCGAGGTCGGCGAAGTCTCGCGTTTGCCGAGTTTCCCCGACGGCGCCTTGCACGAAAGCGGTGGTTTGCCATTCGGTGAAGGCGGACATGAAACTAAGTTCCTTATAGTTCAAGCCCAGATAGTCGCCCGTACCCCGGTCTACCATGGTTACGTCGTGGAAGGGCGGTTCGGGCGGCGCGTCCGGGTTGTGTTGAAGGGGAGGGGGGACGAGGTAGATAAAATTCCAGTTGGGCGCCTGGTGGATTTGCGAAGCGCCAACCATGCTGAAGTCGCCGCGCTTATAGAGAAAGTGTCCGGAAGACGACAGAGCGCCGTTCGGCCCGACGAGTCCGTGAATGCTCGCCTCGTTCTCATCCGCCTTGCGGGTAATCAGGTTGATCACGGCGGAGAACGCGTTGGAGCCGTAGAGAACCGATCCGGGACCGCGAATGATTTCAATGCGCTCCAGGATGTCGACCGGGAAGGACTCCAGCAGATCGGAAATAATTCCGCCCTCCATTACTTCCCGGGTCGGGCGGCCATTGATAAGGAAAAGAATGTGGGCACCGGAAGTCTTGGTTTGATCGCCGTCGGCGGCAATCAGGCTGCGATCGGTGAAGTATTGGCTGGACTGGGTCAAACCGGGAACTCGATCCAGTATTTCGCCGAGTGTGATCCCGCCGAAACGGCGCAGCTCGTCGCCCGTGACCACAGACATAATCCCGGGAGCCTGGGACAGTTTGTCGCTAAAAAGAGATGCAGTGGTTACCTTCAAGTCCATCAGTTGCTCCAGGTCCATAGAGGCGAGATCGGCGCTCGGGGACCCGGAGTCCTGCGGAGCCGCGGTCTGTTGTGCGACCCCATAAGTGGCGAGAATCACCAGCACCGCCAGGAAAGGCCAGTTGCCATACGATCCCAATATTCCGATGGGACGTATCCTACGAATCTGCATACCAACTCTCCTTTTCCTCTTCCAGACGGCGATCGTTGCCGATTCCTGGTCACTCTAAGTGACCGGAAAAAGCTCATCCTGCAAGTCTTTGACTTTCTTTCTCACCGCCGCGAGCAGCCGGGGCGCCGCAAACTTCTGGCCATCTGTGTATATCCAATCCAGGAAATTGCCAAATGCGGCTGCACGAGCCGACTCGGTGGATTTGAACCGCAGGTAAATCCAGGTGAAGCGGGCAACGGGAAAACAGTCAGCTCCGGGTGCGTTGGTCGATGAGGTGGAGAAGCGATTCCAACCCGGCTCTTCTATCGCGTTGCACGCCGCAGTCATGCTCTCCGTAGAAGTTTCAACAAACCTACCGGCCGGATTCAGCACTGCTATTTGGGGAAGATCGCTCTCTACCGCGTATCGATACTCGACGTAGCCGATCGATCCGGGGCTGTTTTTTACTCTGTCCGCCATATCGAAACTGCGTACGCTCGGCGTGCTAACCGGCCATTCGGGCGAAGGCGTGATTCCAACTTGGGCGCAAAACTTGGAACTGATCTGGGGGAGAAACTCGGTGAAGGGGTAGTTGGATCGCTTTTCAGCGGGGCGGTTGACCACCTGGATCGGAAGATTAGGCAAACGACTCACGTTTTCACCTCGCCCAGGAAGATCGCAGCCAACACCTCCCAGAAAGCGGGAGTTCTTGGTGGATACCGGGAAGGTTGTAGATCGGAACGATCCCGACGAACACGACGGGCAGTTCGATCACACCGCCCTCTTTCCGCTCCTGTTCCGTAAGCTGAACCTCCCCGGCGCCAAAATCGCCTAGCTCATGTGAGATCTGCTTGATTCCTTTCGCCGGTGCCGGACGGCACGTATCGCATCTGAATGTTGGGGTTGCGTTTGTTGTACGCCCGTGCCAACCGGCTGTGAAGACGTGCTGGAACGGTCGATCCGTATCCCACCTGGACAGTTGTGTTTGCGGCATTGGCAGGCGCACCGCCCAGCCCGAAAAGAAGGCACAGTAGCCATACATATGAGAGCAAGCACCTGGGACCGCGCTTTGCAATGCTCCACGCCGAAAATCTCACGGGTAGCTTCATCGCATACCTCTCGCAGCGCTTCCTTTCATAAGATTGTCATCGGAGCTCTCGCCCAGGATGTGAGCACAACAGCTCAAAGAGTCTTACGTCGGTAACCATGGGGAATGGGGAGCATGGGAGCAGCCACGTGGGCACGGGGAAGCGCAGACCAAGGTCCTCCGCACGAGTGTTGTAATATCGCCTCCCTAACAATGACGGCGTCGTCAATCACTTCTTGCGCACACGACGGCATGCACTCGGAGAACCTCGTACATAACGGTACGATCAATCACTAGGACTAGGAAAAGCGGTGGTGCAGGAAGGCGGGAATATCGCGCGCACCCTGGGTCACGGCCACAATCTCAACGGGCCGCGACGATGAGGGGTAAGCGCCCAGGCCAGAACAGAACCGGGTAAGCGGTCAGATCCTCGCGCTTATGGCCTATGCCGGGCGGGCGAGTTGCCGATGGCGACAAACGCAGCCTGCCGATCCCCCCGGGTCGGCGGCGCCAATATTATCCTCGGCGAGATCGTCTCAGATGCCATCCGGATCCCGATCGGCATCATCGCCTTCCGATGCTGCTCGGATTTACGCCTTGATGACTCTTGACAGTAGTTTCGATGGATACCATGTCAGTTTCCATGGAAACCACAATCCAACATGCGCAGCGGAAAATCGGTCTCCAGTCATGAAGCCCATCTCGGCTATGGGCTGCGCCGGGTTTCCAACCAAGTATCGGGAGAATTTGCCCGCGCTTTGCAGACCCAGCAGGTCTCTGTCGCGGAGTGTGTCGCTCTGCGCCTCGTTCAGCAAAATGAGAAGCTGAGGCCCGCACAACTTGCAGATATGCTTGGCACGACGCGGGGGGGGGCCGTTTCCAAAATAGTGGAGAAGCTTGAATCAAAGCGCTGGATGGGACGAAGCGCAAACGCGGAAGACAATCGTCCCAAGTGGTTCTCGTTGACGCGACGGGGCAAGCCTCTGCTCCCCGAGTTCGCTGCGCTGGCTGACAAGAACGACGAGTACTTTTTCGGATGTCTGGACAAAGCGGAGCGGGCCGAACTCAGGCGACTTCTACAAAAGCTGGTTGACTTTCATCGTTCTTGCAAGGTTCCCGTGGCACCGCGCCGGGCTCGCGATTGCTAATGTAATCTAAATTTGTATCCACAACGATCGTTCTGACACCTCTGACAACTTTACGGCCTTCATTGACTTGCCGGTTTCAGCCACGTAAGAGTAAGATTTGCCGCGATGCTCGGCCGGATCATCTCGCACTACCGCATCATCGAGAAACTCGGCGGCGGAGGGATGGGTGTCGTCTATAAGGCCGAAGATGTCAAACTCGGCCGCTTTGTCGCGCTAAAATTCCTGCCCGACGATGTCGCGCAAGATGTTCAGGCTCTCAGCCGCTTCGAGCGCGAAGCCAAAGCTGCCTCCGGTCTCAATCATCCGAACATTTGCACCATTTATGAGATCGACGAAGCGTGCGGCCGCGCATTCATTTCCATGGAATTGCTGGAAGGGCAGACGCTCCGCCACCGGATCGCGGGAAAAGCATTAGACCTCGAAACCTTACTCTCGGTTGCAATCGATATTGCCGACGCCTTGAACGCCGCACACGCCAAGGGCGTAGTTCACCGTGATATCAAGCCCGCCAACATCTTTGTGACCGAGCAGGGGCACGCTAAGGTCCTAGATTTTGGATTAGCGAAGGTTGCGTCGGCAGGCGGTTCGTCGAGCGACGTCGCATCTGCCAACACGCGCACGGTCGACGACCAGCACTTGACGAGCCCCGGTTCCACAGTCGGCACCGTCTCTTACATGTCTCCCGAGCAGGTGCGAGCCAAGGAACTCGATGGCCGCACGGATTTGTTCTCGTTGGGTGCAGTGCTGTACGAGATGGCAACGGGCGCGCTGCCGTTTCGCGGGGAGAGTTCAGGAGTGATCTTCAAAGCCATTCTGGATGGGAAGCCACCGCCAGCCGCGCGTCTGAATCCCGAGCTGCCAGCCGACTTGGAACGTATCATCAATAAATGCCTGGAGAAAGATCGCAACCTGCGCTACCAGCATGCTTCCGAGATCCGCACCGACCTGCAACGGGTGAGGCGCGACAGCGAGTCGGCGAGATTCGCAGCGTCCGACGAGCTGGGCACGAAACCGCAGGCTGCTGCTCGCTCCCGGGTCGGCGCGAAGATGCTGATGGTTGCAGTAGCGGCACTGGCAGTGCTGGTCGCGGGGTTCACCGGATACCGCTGGTACGGAGCCCATTCCGCGCCCGCCTCAGCGAGCGTGGCGGCGAAGCCGTCGATCGCTGTGCTCCCGCTCGAAAATCTCAGCTCCGACCCGGACGGCGCGTACTTCGCCGACGGCATGACGGATGAGATCACGACTAAGCTTTCTAAAATTCAGGCGATCAACGTGGCTTCGCATTCGGCGGTTGCTTCGCTGAAGACTGCGCCAGCCGATGCCGCGGAAACCGGACGCCGGCTGGGCGTGCGTTTCCTTCTCGAAGGCAGCGTGAGGAGGTCCGCGGATCAGGTAAGGGTCAACGTGCATTTGGTTGACTCATCCACCGGGTTCGACGCGTGGGCCGAGGATTTCAAGGGCGAGACGAAGGATGTGTTTTCGCTGCAGGAGCAAACCGCGCTAAAAATTGCGCAGGCACTCGACCTGAAGTTGAGTCCTCAGGAAAAACAGGTATTGGGGCGCCGCTATACGCAAAATGCACAGGCGTATGAAGCGTACCTTATTGGGCGCGCGCTCACCGAGCATGAAAACGAGCCTGACAAATTGGAAGCCGCGCGCAGCCACTTCGAGGAGGCGTTGAAGCTCGATCCGGAATATGCTCCCGCTTTGGCCGGTCTCGCCAGTGTGGAAGGCTATTACTATCGCGACGTCGATTCAAAACCAGCCCACCTGGAGCGTGCCGAGCAACTTGCCCAACGGGCGGTCGCGGCCGCGCCGGATCTGGTCGAGGCGCGCATTGTGCTCGCTCGTGTTGACGGCTGGAACTACAACTACCCGAAGGCCGTGGAAGGCCTTCGCGAGGCTGTCCGCATGGATCCCGAGGATTCACATGCGTGGGATGTGCTTTCGTGGGCCTTGGGATACGAACAGCCACCGGAGGCCGTCGAAGCCGAGAAAGCTGCGCGCGAGGCAATTCGTCTGCAGCCCTCACTTACGCCGGCCTTATATCACCTTGGCCGCGCCCTTCTGTTACAGGGGCGCTATGAGGAAGCCAGCAAGGCCTTCGAGCGTACAGGAGAATTGGGGGACCTTCAGTATGCGGATTTTGGACAAGCTCAGGTTTATCTCGCTCAAGGGAACTATGACGCGGCGATAACTCAGTTGCTGAAGAGGGGTGAACCAAAAGAGGCGGTCAATGCCTACCTTCTAAGCGCCGCCTACGCCGCGAAAGGTGACAAAGAGAAAGCCCTGGCTCAGCTGCAAAAGACTTTCAACTTTGGTTACCGCGATTTTGCCGCCATCGAAAAAAGTCCGTATTTCGCCGCCTTGCGCGCTGACCCGCGATTCCAGCAACTCGTCCGGCAGTACCATCAGTAATTGAGCTTCAATTCTCGTCCCCTTGCGTGTGGGTTCACGCTTCGCCGACCGACTGCCCCGTCATCGGCCCAAAGCCGTTCGTTCGGATTGTTGACGTAACCAGGTGGGTGTTCAAAGAGTGGGTGATCGGAATGTCTTTTTGGCCTGCGATTGCCGCTGCCAAGAGTTTTTCCTCTCGCCTCAGCTAACGGTGTCGCTGATCGGCTCATCGGGAGTCGCCATGAATCTCAAGTTTATGGACGTTGGGGTCTCAGTCAAAGGGTTTGCGGACGGGGCAGGGGCTGCCCATCCTGGGAAGCGGTTTGGGCAAAATTCCAACCCGTAACCCAACCCACAAAAGATGATGACTTGTACGACCTACGGGTAGTTTGGCAGTCCCCGCGTGTTAGTGAGTCGTTGTAAAACCCATCCGGGACCGATTGTCACGGCAGAGGCCGCGGGTTCGAGTCCCGTCGTCCCCGCCGCTCTTCTGAATGGTTTACCAGCAACCAGGAAAATCGATCTGGGTCCGTTTGGGTCCAATAAGCGTTTCCGCCCGATTCTCCTTCCTCCCCACCCACATTTTCGGGAGAACCGCTCGTAGCCAGCACTCGCCTCGCAAACGACCTGCCGTAAGATGCCCAAATGTTTCAAAGTAGAAGCCCGGTCGGGGACGCCAAATCTAATCAGTGAGCTACCTGGACTTCTCCAGAAACTCGCGCTACAACGACGGTACAACTTGGTTTTGGTCCGATCAAGCCGACCATTTTGCTCTGCGCCGCCCGCTTCGGCGGACTGAGAGTCTGCGTCCAATGTCATCTTGGCCGTTGAATGCCTCAACAGCTCCCGTAAAACTTTGACATTTTCCCCATTGCCTTTGAGCACAGTCGAGCGACGGAACCTTATCTCATAGTCTCTTCGCTATCCGTGTTCGCTTCCATGTGCATATCCATGCCAGCCCATATTTCATCTGAGGATTTCGCCGTGGGATAGACATGCGTCATCCAGCCGAACACGACCGGGATCCACAATCCATGCGCTTGGTTACATGCCTCTTCGGTGTGGATGCCGCCTTGCGGTCCAAACCG
>Ga0181531_10002594_pt1 | contig 11277 bp, 7 predicted proteins | sample PEATcosm2014_Bin_38_FD_119743 | JGI IMG/M metagenome (GOLD analysis project Ga0181531, IMG submission 119743) | Peatland microbial communities from MTU Mesocosm Facility, Houghton, MI, USA - PEATcosm2014_Bin11_10_metaG | ecosystem: Environmental > Terrestrial > Soil > Wetlands > Peat | place... | reverse complement strand
GTGTGGCCGGCAGCGGCGCGGGTTCGGGAAAACCTTTCAACTCGTCCGCCGTGAACACGCGGTAGGCGATTTTGTTTTCGCAGGCAAAGGCTCCGCGCGCGAGGCTGGTCGTTGCCGCAACATCCGCCCAAATGTCGGCGTGCAAATTTTTCGGCAATGAATCAAAACCTGCCGAGCCGTCGGCTTCAACCACGCGACTGACATAGCGGACGGCATTCAAAAAATACGTTCGTTCGGCGAGCGGAAATTTCGGCGCTTTGCCGGTGAGCTTTTGCAGCGTGGCATCCGGCCAGAGGAGCACGGAAAGCTCACCGAGCTGGGCGGCTTCTTCAAGAAAACGCAGGTCGCGCGACTTGATGTCGTCGAACCCGCCGGAAACGATGATTTGTCTTGGAGAGCTCATTTCCGGTCAACGCGGACTTTGACCTTGAACGCGCCGGGAACCGGCTCATTGGAAACCACAATCAGATAGCCTCCTCCGCAGCCGGAATACATCGCGCCGAGATATTGCCGCTGATACGCCTTGAGCAGCGGCATCAAATCCACCCGGAGCGACGGATGCCGGACGACGTGCGGCAGCAGTGCCTCCCAGCATTTCATGTTCAGATTGAGCGAATCGCCGAGGGCCTTCGCATCCATTCTGACGATGGCGCTGAAACAGTCCTGGCCCGACTGGCCGAGTTTGTTGATCCATTTCGGCGTAAGATTTTTGATGCCGAGCGGACTGTAACCATCCGGCCGCGGCCCGACGGGAATTAAATGCAAGACGTTGCTTAACCAGCGCGCAACTTTGGCGCGGTTGCACGATTCGATATGAGAAGGAAAAACGCCGCCGTGGATTTTGAAATCGTAGTCCAGCCGGTTCACGCCGGGATAAACCAGGCCAATCATGTCCTGCGAACCGCTCGGCTCGGCGTTGCCCTTGTTTTCAACTTCGTAAAGCTCGCGCGCCAGATCCTCCGGCGAACGGTTTGGCAGCTTGCCGTTCCAAATCCGCATCGCAATGGCCCGTGTTCCGCTGGCGATTCCGGAACGGTCCATCGGGCGGAAATCCGGCTCGATTTGCACAACCACCATCGAGCCGGGCGGCTTCGGATTGTGCTCGGAAACAAACGGCTGGTCAATCCAACCGCCCGCGAGTTGCAAGCGGTTGGGAATGGCGCCGAGCAATTTTGCCACCGGCGAATTGTCCATCATCCGACTCCGACGCGCTTGCCGGCTTTGCGGGCGTGGTATTGCTGCTTAATCCATTTGTAAGTTTCCGCCAGGCCCTTGTTGAGCGTAGTGTTCGGTTCCCAGCCAAGCACTTTTTTGATGAACGTGTTGTCGGAATTGCGGCCCGCGACGCCCAGCGGCGCGTTCAAATCGTGTTTGCGGTTCAGTTTGACACCGGCGATTTTCTCAATCTTGGTCAGCAATTCGTTGATGGAAACCAGTTCGCTGGAGCCGAGATTTATCGGCGTGGCGATCAAGTCATCGCAGTGCATGATCTTGTCAATGCCCTGCACGCAGTCGTCAATATACATGAAGCTGCGCGTCTGGTGGCCGTTGCCCCAGATCGTGATGTCCTTCCTGCCAGTGTCAATCGCCTCAATGACCTTGCGGCTCAAGGCGGCGGGCGCCTTTTCGCGGCCACCATCCCAGGTGCCGTGCGGGCCATAAACATTGTGGAAACGGGCGATCGCCGTTTTCATCCCGCGCTCATGCCAGTATTCCTCGCAGAACATTTCGGAGATCAATTTTTCCCAGCCGTAGCCGCGTTCGGCCATCGCGGGATAGGCGTCGGATTCCTTGAGCGCGCGGACGTTCGGGTCCTTTTGCAGCAGCGTGTTGTAGGCGCACGCGGAACTGGAGAAAAAGTAACGGCGCGCACCGGCCCGGTAGGCAGCCTCGACCATGTTGGTATTGATGAGCACGCTACGCAGGCATTCAACGCGAAAGCGCTCGATGAAACCCATGCCACCCATGTCGGCGGCGAGGTTATAGACTTCGACCGCGCCTTCGGTGACGCGCTTGCAGTTGTCCTCAATGCTCACGTCGAGGCAGATGTTTTGAATGCCGGGAGTATGCAGATACCATTCGTAAAGCGGCTTCTTGTCCACTGCGCGGATGTTGGTGAAGCCCTTCTTCTTGAAGTAAAGCGCGAGGTTGCCGGCGATGAAGCCGCCCGCGCCGGTGATGACGATCAAGTCGTCCTTCTTCAACAGGGCATCCTTTTCTACGACTCGTTCGGGAGCATTGTGTGACATAAATGATTTTCGTTGTTTGTTAAATTGTGCGCCTGAAAAATACACTGGACAAATCGGCGGGGGAATGACAATAGTTTGCCACTGCATGACGATTATTGACTTTTTTACATGAAGCCGAACATCCCAGCCCGGCCCGCCACCGCTGGCACGCCGGAATTTTTCTCGCCACAGGTTTCCGCGGCCCGGCGGTTTTACCTGAACCTGAACCCGCCAAGGCGCGCGCCGCTGTCGGTGGTCAGCGGCGGCTGCGAACATTGTGCGCCCGACTACGAAATCCACCGTCCGACATTTCCATTTTACTCAATTGAATATGTCGTCCGCGGCGGCGGTTCGCTGAAGCTGAAAAGCCGCCGCCACGCCATGCAGCCGGGCTGTGTTTTTTCCTACGGTCCCGGCGTGCGGCAGGACATCGCCGCCGACCCCGCCGGGCCGCCGGTCAAATACTTCGTGGACTTTTCCGGCTTGAAATCAAGGGAGATTCTCCGCCACTGCCAGTTGCCGCCGGGCAGCGTCGCGCAGATTTTCCCGCCCAACGAAATCCAGAACCTCTTCGACGAACTCATCCGCTGCGGGCGGCAAGGCGGGCGGCAAGGCGCGGAACTCTGCGCGAAGCTGCTGGAATGCCTGGCCCTGAAAATCGCCGGCGCGCGCGCGCCGCTGGCCGGGGCCGAAGCGCTTTCCTTCACCACCTACCAGCAGTGCCGGCAGCACATTGAAACCCATTTCCCGCGGCTGAAAACGCTGCGCCAGATTGCGGAGGAATGCCATGCGGACGCCGCCTACCTTTGCCGTTTGTTCCAACGCCATCATCACCAAAGCCCATACCAATTTTTGCTGCGCCTGAAAATGAACCTCGCCGCCGAATGGCTTCAGCAGCCCGGCGCGCTGGTCAAACAGGTTGCCGAACGCGCTGGTTTTAGCGACCAGTTCCATTTCTCCCGCGCGTTCAAAAGTGTGTTCGCAGTTGCACCTGATAAATTCCGCCGGTTGCGTTGAGGTGCTTGCAGTTACAATTTATTTTTGAATTATTGCGGCCTGCACAATCACAATTTTCCCGGTGTATTTTATGACCGCATCGGCGCTCTCCGTTTCACCGCCACCAATACCGTGCTTTTCGTCCACGAACACCACGCGAAAAGTCCGCTCCTGCAACATCCCCGCAAATTTTCCGTTGCGCGCGCCGATTGTCAGCATTCCGCTCAACTCATTCCATGTCAGCGGAATGGTTGCGAACGCACCCTTTTCATAGTTGTAACCGTCACCCTGATCTTCATAAAGCGTGAACGCGCCATCCGCACCGCGATACACGCGCAACTCAATCGGGTCGGCCGGTTTCTCGGAAACATAATGCACCACCGGGCCGAGCGGCAAAATGCTTCCCGCAGGAATGAATAAAGGCAACGTTTCAATCGGCGACGCGGCTTCGATGCGCTGTCCGCCAGCCACCCGTTTCCCGGTCCAGAAATCATACCAATCGCCTTGACCGGGTAAATAAACGCTGCGCGTGACCGCATTCGATCGTATAATCGGACTCACCATGATTTCCGGGCCGAACAAAAATTGATCGCCCACGTCCAGCGCGTTTGTGTCATCGCCAAAGTCCATCATCAGCGGACGAAGCATCGTTCCGCCATTGCTTGTCACCTGCCATGACGTGGAATAAATATAGGGCAGCAGCCGGTAACGCAGCCGGATGTAGTCGGCCAGGATTTTCTGCGTCGGCTCGTCCCAGCGCCAGATTTCCTTGTTCACCTGCGAGCCATGCACACGAAACATCGGATTGAACGCGCCGAATTGAAACCAGCGCGTGAACAATTCCTGGTAATTCTTGTCCGTTGGTTTGCCGCTGAAAAACCCGCCAATGTCCGTGTTCCAATACGGGATGCCGCTGATGGAAAAATTCAGCCCGGCGGGAATCTGTCTCGCAAACACCGTCCAGTTACCACGAATGTCGCCCGACCAGGTAATCGCGGCGTTTTTCTGCTGACCGGCATAGGCTGATCGCGTCAGGATGACCACGCGCTTTTGGTCCGTCTGTGCGCGCTGGCCCTGATAAATTCCCGTCGTGTGCAGGAGCGGATAGGCGTTGTAAACCTGCGCGCCCGGCCCGTCGGCGGTTTTGAAATCGCGAAACTCTCCCCATTTGCCGCTGAACTCCGCCTCCGATGCATCCAGCCACCAGCCGTCAAAGCCAAGGCTGAACAAATTTTTTGAAACCTGCGCCCAATAAATCTTCCGGGCTTTTGCGCTGAAGGGGTCATACCATTTTTGCTGTCCCTTCGGATAAACACTCGGAATCACCGGACTGTAAAACGCGCCGGCTTTTTCCAGTTCATTGAAATTTTTTGTTCCCAAATCAAACTTTGGCCAGATGGAAATCAGGACGTGCGCGTTCATTCCATGCAAGTCTTCCACCATTTCTGCCGGATTTGAATACCGTGCCGGATCAAACTGGTGCGAACCCCAGCCTCCGTTCGTCCAATATTGCCAGTCCTGAATGATGCCGTCGAGCGGCACGCCGAGCTTGCGATATTCCGCCACGATGTTCGTCATTTCCGCCTGCGTCTGGTAACGCTCCTTGCACTGCCAGAATCCCCAAAGCCACTTCGGCATCAAAGGCGCACCGCCGGTTAACTCGCGGTAATCGCGAATCACGCCGTCCGCCGACGGCCCGAACATGAAATAATAATCCACCGCGCCGCCGACTTCGGACGTCCACGCGAGTATTCCTCCGTCGCCTTTGCCAACATCAACATCCGTCACCGCCGGATTGTCCCACAGCACGCCGTAACCCTTGCTCGACACCAACACCGGCAGGCCGACCTCCATGTTCTTTTGCTGCAAATGCACCATCGTTCCTCGATAATTCCACACACCGGCTTGATGCTGGCCAAGGCCGTAAATCCGTTCATCCGGTGACAGGACAAATTTCTGCTGCACACTCGTGCCGTTGAGATTGGTGACGGTCGTTGGCGCAAATTCCCGGCCGTTATCCGCTTCCAGCAAAATTGGCCTGCCCTTCAAATCAAAAAATTCCACCGCGCCGGTTGTTTTCTTCACGCGCGCCTGAACTGACGATGTTTCCAAAATCACGGCATCAGGCGTTTCGCTCAATTGCCATTTCGTTTTCGCGGGTTTGGCGATCACGCTGTAACTTTTCTCCTTCGGCAGCTTGTTTTCAGGCGCGAATGTCACCCGGATAATCTGCTCCGACCATACCTGCAACCGCAAGGCGCCGGATGGCGTTGTCAACAATATGCCGTCGCTTTGCCTTTGAATTTCCAAGTCCGTCGCAGCGGATGCGGAAAGGCCTGCGGCGATTAGAATCGCACCAAACAACGGCAGGAATTTGTGACCAGTGGTTCGCATGGCTTTTTAAGTTTTAGTTTTTTGCGGCAATTTTCAAAGGCGCGCGCAGCCGGATGTCGTCGGGAGCCGCGCCCACCAGCAGTTCGTAATCGCCCGGCTCGACAACGTATTGGCTTTTGGTCGTGTCCCAGCAACGGAAACGTTCCACTGGAATGTCCAGCGTGAGGCGCGCGCCCTGCCCTTGTGCCAGATGAATCCGGGTGAAACCGCACAATGCCAGCCTCGGCTGCGGTTGCGCGGAATTCACATGGCGGAAATAAACCTGCGCCACCTCGTCGCCATCGCGCGCGCCGGAATTTTTCAGCGTGAAGGAAATCTTCGCGGTGTCGCCGGCGGTGAAATTGGATTTGTCCAGCGCGGCGGCGGCATAATCAAATTTCGTGTAGCTCAAACCGTGGCCGAAGGCGAACTGCGGCGTGCCGCCGAAGTAGCGGTAGGTGCGGTTGCTCATCGCGTAATTTTCAAACGCCGGCAAATCCTCCGTCGAGCGGTAGAACGTCACCGGCAGGCGCCCGGCGGGATTTGCGTCGCCGAACAAAACGTCGGCCACCGCCCAGCCGCCCTGCTCGCCGGGATACCACGCCTGCACAATTGCCGGCAGGTTTTCCGCCGCCCACGGCATGGCGATGGCGCTGCCGCTGCAATTGACAAACACGACCGGCTTGCCGGTGGCGGCCAGGGCCTTGAGCAGCTCCGTTTGCTGCGACGGCAATTCGATGCGTGTCCGGTCGCCGCCGCTGAAACCGTCGTAGCTCACCTTCATCTCCTCGCCTTCGAGTTGCGGACTGATTCCGCCGACATAAATCACCACGTCCGCCGACCATGCCGTTTCGATGGCTTTCGTCCATTTTTCGACGCTGATTTCTCCGGTGAGATTCGTGTGCAACGCCAGCGGGCAGGCCGGTTCGTAGTCCACTTCGATATTCGCGCCGACGGCGGCCTTGATGCCGGCCAGAATTGTCACCGGCTCCGACGGCGTGCCGTTGTAATTGCCGAGCAGCACCGGAACGGAATCGGCATTTGCTCCGATAACCGCGATGCGTTTGATTTTGGCGCGGTCAAGCGGCAGCGTGCCGTCGTTTTTCAGCAACACGATGGACTCGCGCGCGACCTGCAATGCCAGCGCCTCGTGCTCCGGCGTGTCATTTTCTGAAATCCCGATTTGCGTGAACGGGACTTTTTCCGGCGGATCAAACAAGCCCAGCCGGAACCGCGCCTCGAACAAACGCGAAACCGCCGTGTCAATTTCCTTGTCCGAAATCAATCCGGCCTTCACCGCGCGCGTCAGCGAGTTGTAATCCGTCCCGCAGCACAAATCGTCGCCGGCCTTCACCGCGTCCGCCGCCGCCTCCTCGGATGAGCCGGCAAATTTATGGTTGGCATAAATATCGTAAATCGCGCCGCAATCAGAAACGACGTGGCCGGTGAATCCCCACTGCTCGCGCAGAATTTTCGTGAGCAGCAGCGGGTTGGCGCAGGCCGGCTCGCCATAGACCGAATTGTAGGCTCCCATCACCGCGCCAACATGTCCTTCACGCACGGCGGCCTCGAACTGCGGCAGATACGTTTCGTAAAAATCTCGTTCGGTCGGCTCGACATCAAACGCGTGCCGCAACTGCTCCGGCCCGCTGTGGACCGCAAAATGTTTTGCGCACGCCATCGCCTTGACGTAATTCGGGTCGTCGCCCTGCAAGCCTTTTATGAACGCCACGTCGAGCCGCGCCGTCAGGAACGGGTCTTCGCCGTAGGTTTCCTGGCCGCGGCCCCAGCGCGGGTCGCGGAAGATGTTGATGTTTGGCGTCCAGAAAGTGAGGCCGTAATATCGCGCACTGTCGCCGTTGTGTTTGGAAACATAATCGTTGTGCTTCGCCCGCGCCTCGGTGGCGATGACATCCGCCTCGTCGTGAACCAGCGCGGTGTCCCATGTCGCCGCCATGCCGATGGCCTGCGGAAAAACGGTGGCCGTGCCCGCGCGCGCCACGCCGTGCAGGCATTCGCTCCAATAATCGTAAGCCGGAATGCCCAGCCGCGGAATCGCCGCCGCGCCGTTCCGCATCTCCTGGATTTTTTCCGCGAGCGACAACCGGCGCACGAGGTCATTCACCCGCGCGGCCACCGGTTGCGCCGCGTCCTTCCAGATTTCCGGCCCGGTGACGGCGGGGATTTTCAGCGCGGTTGCATCTTCGGCGTCCACCAGATCCGCCGCGCGCATGGAAATAACGGAAACGCCGGCGGCGTCGCGCAGTTCAAACGTGTTCAACTTCGCCGCGTTCGCGCGCCCGATGAAATTAAACGTCAATGGCCCGCGCAACGCGTCGCCGGGAAAATCAATTTGTTTCGTGAGCAGCAAAACCTTTCCCGCACCGCCCGCGACGGCAAAAATATCGAGGTTGCTGGCGAGCATCTGGTCGCCGCAGGCGATGTCAAACGCGCGCTGGCCGGCTTCGAGAAAATCCACTTCGGCGAGGCCGATCACGACGGTGTATTTTCCGGCGGGAAGATTCGGGATCGTCACGGAAAAATTCGTCCCGTAAATTTCCTCGCGGAACGCCTCCTCGCTGCGGCGCGGCGCGCCCACAATCGCCAGGCTCTCGTGGCCGCGCCCGTGCTGGAACTGGCCGTTGACGAGAACTTTCCGGTCGCACGCGGCGCAGGTCTCCTCTCCGCCGCGCGCGACAGGGATGGAAAGGCAAACCATGAAAACCACCAGCGCGGAAAAAGCCATTCGTTTCATGACGCGAGGCTACTACACGCCCTGCCCCGCCAAAAGCATTTTGCGCCCAAAGCCTTGGCCGGGCGGCGGTTTGATCGCGGCACGCCAGCTTGAAATCCAACGGGGCCGGTCATCCAACCCAAAACGGTTCCACTGGCCACAACCAGCCTCGACCCAGCCCGCGATGTGGCTTGCAAATGCGGCTCCGTTGTGTTCGCCTTTCGTTTTCTCCAGCGCAAGCCGGGTTATTTTTAAGTGAAAACGCTGCATAAATATCTGACGTTGCAGGTGCTCGCCTCGCTGCTGCTTACCGTGGCGGTGTTCACGTTTGTGCTGCTGCTCGGCAACGTGCTCAGGGAAATCCTCCTGCTCCTCATCAACGGCCAGGCGCGCATCGGCACGGCGCTCGAAGCCGTCGGCCTGTTGATTCCATTCGTGGGTGTCTATGCGCTGCCGATGGGGCTGCTCACGGCGACGCTGCTTGTCTTTGGCCGTTTCAGCGCGGACCAGGAACTCACCGCCGCCCGCGCCAGCGGCGTGAGCCTGCTTTCGCTGGTCGCGCCGGTTTTGCTGTTGAGCCTGTTGTGTTGCGGCGTCAGCGCGTGGTTCAACATGGATCTCGGCCCGCGCTCGCGCGTGGCCTATGTCAATCTGATTTCCCGCGCCCGCGCCGATCTGCTGACCATCCAACTGCCGCCCGGCCAGCCCATTTATGACTTCCCCGGTTACATTTTGGTGGTGGGCGAAAATCGCGGCGGCCACCTCGAGGACGTGTGGATTTCCAAAATCGAGGACGAAACCAATCTGGTCATGTCGCTTCATGCCCCGCGGGGACGGCTGGAGATGAATTTGACGAACAAGGAAATTTATCTGCATCTGTTTGAAGCGCGCGGCCTGTCGGAACACGGCCGGATCATTTCCGCTCCCGAGATTCTTTCTCCGAACCTTTACCCGACCAACACCGCCGTCGTCCGGTATGAACCCAAGATCAGCGACATGACGTTCTGGCAGTTGCAGGCCAGGGCGCGCAATCTGGAGCGGCTCGATGTGCCGGCAGACCTGGGCATGTCCTCGGAGGAATTGCGCGAGCAGTTTCACGAGGTGGAAAAACTGATTGAACAAACCCGCGCCGAGATGAACCGGCAAATCGCGTTTTCCTTCGCGGGATTCGGCTTCGCGCTCGTCGGCATCCCGCTCGGCATCCGCATGCACCGGCGCGAGACAAACATCGGCATTGCCATCGCGCTCGCGCTGGTGCTGGTTTATTACAGCTTCGTCATCCTCGGCGAAACGCTGGCCACGCGGCCGGAGTTCGCGCCCCACCTGATTTTCTGGCTGCCGAATTTTATTTTCCAGGCCGTCGGCGTGGTGCTGCTGTGGCGCGCGAACCGGGGAATTTGATTCGTTAAATCGTGAACCCTTGAATCGTGAATCGTTAAATTGTTACATCGTGAATCGGCGGCGCGCTGCCGAGGCAACGATTCACGATTCACGATTCAACGATTCACCCGCCTGAAAACTTTCCCAATCGCCGCCTGGTCCACCGGCTTCACAATCAATTCGTCAATGTTGACGTGCGCCGGGCGGCTGGCAACCCAGACCAGGATTTCCGCGAGGTCGTCCGCGGTCAGCGGGTTCATGCCTTCATAAACCTTTTTGGCGGCCGCCGCGTCGCCCTTGAGGCGGACGAGTGAAAATTCCGTTTCCGCCAGGCCCGGATCCACCGTGCCGACGCGGATGCCCGTGCCGAGCAATTCCAGCCGCAGCGCGCGGGTGATTTGCAGCTCGCCCGCCTTCGCCGCGCAATAGACCGCGCCGCCCTCGTAAGCCCCGTGGCCGGCGACCGAGCCGATATTGATGATGCTCGCGCCCGCGTCGCGCGTCAGGAGCGGCAGCGCCGCGCGCGTCATGCGGAGCACGCCGAGCACGTTCGACTGGATCGTCGCCTCCCAATCGGCGTCCCTGCCCTCGGCCACCGTGCCCAGGCCGTGCGCGCCGCCGGCGTTGTTGATTAAAACGTGGAGGTTTCCGCCCGGCGGTTTCCGGCTCGCAATTTTTCCCTTTGCCCAGGAAACAAACTCCTCGACGCTCGCCGTTTTCGCGACATCGAGAAAATGAAAATGCGCCTCCCCTGCCCCGGCTTGTTTTGATTCCGCCGCAACTTTTTTCAAGCGGTCAACGCGGCGCGCGCCGAGCAGGAGTTTCGCGCCCGCCGCGCCAAACGCGCGCGCCGCCGCCGCGCCAAAACCGGACGAGGCGCCGGTGATGAGAACCCATTTGTTTTTCAACGATGATTTCATAATGCGAAGAATATTCTACTGGATTGCCGGGCCGCAGGAAGCCTTGGATTCAAGCATCATGTTTTGTCGCACTGCAAATTTAAACTAAACGGCGTCATGGTTAATACGGCAGGCATTCATTGCTTAAAGTGAGGCACCCTGGACAGCGCTTCGTTTCTTCCATTTTCTTGTCAGCAGCACCACTGCCGCCACGACGGCGGAAATGGCGAGGATGCCGGAGACAATCCAGAGACAGAAAAAGAAAATCCGCTTGTGAAACTCCGCCACCTCGGCGCTGCGGGAAATTCTCAATGTCTCGCCTTCCTGAACGGTGATGGATTTTTCCCTCCCGTCGAATGTGTAATCAATGCGAAGCTCCTTGGTCTTGCCGAACGCCGGGTCGCCGAAGGTATTATCGCCCACCGTCACCTCGAGGCTGTCGTTTTCAATCATGTCCGTGAGGTCGTCGGCGACGTCGCGGGCCTGGCCATAGGGCAGGTCGCCATAAGCCGCCTTGACGATCACCAGCCGGGATTTTTTGGGCGGGACCGGAGGGTTGGCTGAAATTCTCAAGCGGCTGCCTTCAAGGGCGGTCTTGGTGTCGGCCACACCGTCAATCGTGTAATCCACTCTGAGCTCCTTGGGAAGACCTGAGGCAGGGTCGGCG
>Ga0181531_10002593_pt1 | contig 11277 bp, 8 predicted proteins | sample PEATcosm2014_Bin_38_FD_119743 | JGI IMG/M metagenome (GOLD analysis project Ga0181531, IMG submission 119743) | Peatland microbial communities from MTU Mesocosm Facility, Houghton, MI, USA - PEATcosm2014_Bin11_10_metaG | ecosystem: Environmental > Terrestrial > Soil > Wetlands > Peat | place... | reverse complement strand
TCACCATGTCGACCACCGCCGCGCCGGTGAGCGGCAGGTTGCAGCGATGCAACAGTTTCGATTCGCCCTTGGCCGAATGCTCCATCAGCACGACGACTTTCTTGACGCCGCCGACGAGATCCATGGCGCCGCCCATGCCCTTCACCATCTTGCCCGGAATCATCCAGTTGGCGAGGTCGCCGTTCTCCGCGACCTCCATCGCGCCGAGCACCGCCATGTCGATATGGCCGCCGCGAATCATCGCGAAGCTGTCGGCGGATGAGAAATACGAGCTCATCGGCAGCGCCGTCACCGTCTGCTTGCCGGCGTTGATGAGGTCCGGGTCCTCCTCGCCCTCGAAGGGGAAAGGTCCGATGCCAAGCAACCCGTTCTCCGACTGCAGCACCACCTTCATGCCGGGCGGGATGTAGTTGGCCACCAGGGTCGGGATACCGATCCCGAGATTGACGTAGAACCCATCCTTGAGCTCCCGGGCCGCGCGCGCGGCCATTTCCTCACGAGACCACGGCATGGGTACCCTCCGTTCGCTTGCGCACGGTTCTCTTCTCGATCGGCTTCGTATAGGGCGCTCCGCACAGGATGCGCTTCACGTAGATGCCGGGGGTGTGGATCTGATCGGGATCGAGCGTGCCCGCCTCGACCAGCTCCTCGACCTCCGCGACGGTGGTGCGTCCCGCGGTGGCCATGTTCGGATTGAAATTGCGCGCGGTCTTGCGATAGATGAGATTGCCCTCGGTGTCACCCTTCCAGGCCTTGACCAGCGACACGTCCGCCACGAGCCCGGTCTCGAGCACGTAGGTTTCCCCATCGACCGTCCTTTGCTCCTTGCCGTGCGCCACGAGGGTGCCTGCGCCGGTGCGCGTGAAGAAGGCGTGGATGCCGGCGCCGCCGGCGCGGACGCGCTCGGCAAGCGTCCCTTGCGGGTTGAACTCGAGCTCGAGCTCACCGGACAGATACTGCCGCTCGAACTCCTTGTTCTCACCGACGTAGGAGGAGATCATCTTGCGGATCTGCCGGCTCTTCAAGAGCAAGCCGAGCCCGCCATCGTCGGTGCCGGCGTTGTTGGACACCACCGTGAGGTTCTTGAAGCCCGAATCATGCAGGGCGACGATCAGCTTCTCCGGGATGCCGCACAGTCCGAACCCGCCGCACATCAGCGTGATGCCATCGCGGATCACGCCGCTCAGGGCGGATGCGGCATCGGGATAGACCTTGGATACGCTCATCGAACCTCCCCCCGCCCTCAGTATCGGTATTGATCGGTCTTGAACGGCCCCTGCGGCGATACGCCGATATAGCGCGCCTGCGCATCGGTGAGCTCGGTGAGCTGCGCGCCGAGCTTCGAGAGCTGCAGCCGCGCGACCTTCTCATCGAGATGCTTGGGCAGCACGTACACCCCGACCGGATACTTCGCGGTCTCGGTAAAGAGCTCGATCTGCGCGAGCACCTGATTGGCGAACGAGGAGCTCATGACGTAGGAGGGATGACCCGTGCCGCAACCCAGGTTCACCAGGCGCCCCTCCGCGAGCAGGATGATGCGCTTGCCGTCCGGGAAGATCACATGATCGACCTGGGGCTTGATGTTCTCCCAGGCGTATTGCTTGAGCCCCGCCACCTCGATCTCGTTGTCGAAATGGCCGATGTTGCAGACGATGGCCTGATTCTTCATGCGCCGCATGTGCTCGAGGGTGATCACGTGCATGTTGCCGGTCGCCGAGACGAAGATGTCGGCCTTGTCCGCGGCATGATCCATCGTCACGACGCGATAGCCTTCCATCGCGGCCTGCAGGGCACAGATCGGGTCGATCTCGGTGACCCAGACCTGCGCCGAGAGCGCGCGCAGCGCCTGCGCAGAGCCTTTGCCGACATCGCCGTAGCCCGCGACGACCGCGACCTTGCCCGCGATCATGACATCGGTCGCGCGCTTGATGGCATCGACGAGCGACTCGCGGCAACCGTAGAGATTGTCGAACTTCGACTTGGTCACCGAGTCATTCACGTTGAAGGCCGGGAAGGCCAGCCGCCCCTCCTTCGCCATCTGCTGCAGGCGCTTGACGCCCGTGGTCGTCTCCTCGGTCACGCCGCGGATCCGGCCGAGGCGCGTCGAGTACCACTTGGGATCGAGCTTGAGCTTCGCGCGGATCGCGGCGAACAGCGCCTTCTCCTCCTCGCTCGAGGGCGCGGCGATGAGCGAGGGGTCCTGCTCGGCCCGCGTGCCCAAGTGCAGCAAGAGCGTCGCATCCCCGCCATCGTCGAGAATCATGTTGGCGAAGCCCTCCGGCCACTCGAAGATGCGATGGGTGTAGTCCCAGTACTCGGTGAGGCTCTCGCCCTTGATCGCGAACACCGCGGTACCGCCGGCGGCGATGGCCGCGGCCGCATGATCCTGCGTCGAGTAGATGTTGCAGGACGCCCAGCGCACCTGCGCCCCCAAGGCCTGCAGCGTCTCGATGAGCACGGCGGTCTGGATGGTCATGTGGAGCGAGCCTGCGATGCGCGCCCCGCGCAGCGGCTGCTCGGCCGCGTATTCCTCGCGGATGGCCATCAGACCCGGCATCTCGGTCTCGGCGATCTTGATCTCCTTGCGCCCCCAGTCGGCGAGAGCGAGATCCTTGACTACATGCTCGGATCGAACTTTCATGGCTGCACTCATTCCATTCTCCTCAAAAGCGATTCGGTGCGGCGCCCGGCGCCCGGCGCCCGGCGCCCGGCGCGCGTTGCGCGTCACGCGGCCCGCGTGGTCTTGAGCTCGGCCGCGAGCGCCTCGGCGCGATCGGTGCGCTCCCACGTGAATTCCTCCTCCTTGCGGCCGAAGTGGCCGTAGGAAGCGGTCTTCTGGTAGATCGGGCGCGACAGGTCGAGCATCTCGCGCAGCCCATAGGGCGTGAGGTCGAAGTGGGCGCGCACGATCTGTGTGAGGCGCGCATCGGGCACCTTGCCCGTGCCGAAGGTCTCCACCATGATCGAGGTGGGCTCGGCCACGCCGATGGCGTAGGAGAGCTGCACCTCGCAGCGCTCCGCGAGTCCCGCGGCGACGATGTTCTTCGCGACGTAGCGCGCGGCATAGGCGGCCGAGCGGTCGACCTTGGTCGGATCCTTGCCGGAGAAGGCGCCGCCTCCGTGCCGGGCGAATCCACCGTAGGTGTCGACGATGATTTTGCGGCCGGTGAGACCGCAATCGCCCACCGGGCCGCCGATGACGAAGCGGCCCGTGGGATTGATATGGTACTTGGTGCGCTTGTCGAGCCACTTGGCGGGCAGCACGGGTTTGAGGATCTCCTCCATGACCGCCTCGCGCAGCTGCTTCGTGCTGATATCGTCGGAATGCTGGGTCGAGAGCACCACCGCATCGAGGCCGACCGGGCGGTCATTCTCGTAGCGCAGCGTCACCTGACTCTTGGCGTCGGGGCGGAGCCAGGCGAGCTTGCCCTGCTTGCGCACCTGGGCCTGACGCTTCACCAGCCGGTGAGCGAGCGTGATCGGTGCGGGCATCAGCACGTCGGTCTCGTTGCTGGCGTAGCCGAACATCAAGCCCTGGTCGCCTGCGCCCTGCTTGCGCTCGTCCTTGCGATCGACGCCTTGCGCGATGTCCGGGGATTGCTTGCCGATGATATTGATCACGCCGCAGCTCGCGCCGTCGAACCCCATGTCGGAGTGGTCATAGCCGATGTCGAGCACGGTCTTGCGCACCAGCGCCTCGACATCCACCCAGGCGCTCGTGGTGATCTCGCCCGCCACGATGACGACCCCCGTCTTGACGAGCGTCTCGCAGGCGACGCGCCCGCGGGGGTCGGCCGCGAGGATGGCGTCCAGCACGGCATCGGAGATCTGGTCGGCCACTTTGTCCGGATGCCCCTCGGAGACCGATTCGGAGGTGAAGGAGAAGCTTTTGCTCATGAGTCATATCCCGTCGGGTGCTGTGCCAAAACTGTGCCGATAACGCTGCCGGAACTCGGCCGGCGTGAACGAGTGATTCTGCGGTCCCCGGCTCTCGACCTTGATCGACCCCATCAGCGAGGCCACGCGGCCCGTGGTCGGCCAGTCGAGACCGCGCAGCAGACCGTGAATTAGACCAGCGCGATAGGCATCGCCGCAACCGGTCGGGTCGATCACCGCCTTCGGGGCCGCCGGGGGGATCTCAAAGGTGCGCCCCGCGGCGTGAATGACGGAGCCCGCGGCGCCCCGCGTGATGATCAGCGCCTCGACCCGGGCGGCCACCTCTCCGACCGAGAGCCCGGTTCGCTGCGAGAAAAGGCTCCACTCGTAGTCGTTGAGCGCCACCCAGCGCGCCTGCGCCATGAAGGCCTCGAGCTCGGGGCCGCCGAACATCGGCAGGCCCTGGCCGGGATCGAAGATGAAGGGAATGCTCTCTTGCGCAAACTGCGCCGCATGCTCGAGCATCGCTTGCCGTCCGTCGGGAGCGATGATGCCGAGCGCCACCTCGAAGCGGCGCGCATCGGCGATGTGATTGAGGTGCGCGAGCTGCATGGCGCCGGGATGAAAGGCGGTGATCTGGTTGTCGTCGAGATCCGTCGTGATGAATGCCTGGGCGGTGTAGGCATCGTCCACCACCCGGATGTGATCCAGGGGGATGCCGAGCCCGGCCAGGCGCGCGCGATAGGGCTCGAAATCGCTGCCCGCCGTCGCCATCGGCACGCCGAGGTCGCCGAGCAGCCTCAAGCCATAGGCGATGTTGGCGGCACAGCCGCCAAACTCACGCCGCATCTCCGGCACGAGGAATGAAACATTCAGGATGTGCAGCCGGTCAGGAAGAATGTGCGAATTGAAGTGATCCGGAAAGACCAGAATCGTGTCATAGGCCACGGAGCCGCAGATCAACGCCGCCTTGCCTCGCGCGTGCTCCGGCCGTACTGCTTCAACCATCCATCACCCGGTGGACCAAACGCCTATCTTACCCGGAAGAGGGTGGACTGGGGCCGCCCATGGGCGCACGAGAGCTGTTCTTTACCCTCGCTCCGGGTGATAGGCTCATCTCACCGTCTGCGGGCCCGGAAAATGGTCGTTGGACTACCTCCTCAACAGGTCGCGATTTGATTCTCGGGCGCGCTAACTCGAGCACGTTCGAGGCGGCCTGCCGGCGTGAATGGCTCGTCTCGAACCTCATGGGCGGCTATGCCTGCGGGACGGTGGGAGGCGCGAATACGCGCCGCTATCATGGATTTCTGATCGCGAGCCGCACGCCGCCCGTCGAGCGGACGCTGCTCGTTGCCAAGGTGGAGGTGAGCCTCGAGTACCTCGGGCACCTCTATCATCTCAGTGCGAATGAGTTCGCGGGCGGCGCGGTCGATCCGCGCGGCTTCATCCACATCGAGTCCTTCACGATCGATCACGGCATCCCGTGCTGGCGCTATGCGCTCGCCGACGCGCTCATCGAGCAACGCATATTCATGGCGCCCGACGCCCAGACGAGCTACCTCACGCTCGAGGTGAAGCGCGCAACGGCGCCGCTGCGCTGCGAGCTCAAGCCCCTGCTCATCCATCGTGACCACCACGCACAGTCGCGCGGCAAGCAGCCCCTGGACATGCAGGTGAGCGAGGGCCATTTGACGGTGCGCGCGGCGCACCAGCCCGACTGTCACGTGCGGGTCGAGGGCGCCCTCTTTCATCCCCTCGATGAGTGGTACTGGAATTTTCTGCATCGCGAAGAGTTCGCGCGCGGCCTCGATGCGCTCGAGGATCTGTACGCGCCGGGATGGTTCGAGCTCGCGCTCGAGGTGGGCCGACCCGTCGCGCTGAGCGCCAGCATCGAGGCCACTGCTCCCCGCCCGCCGGCAGAGACTCGGGCGGCGCTCGAGACCCGCTCCGCGCAGCGGCGCGCGGCGCTCCCCGCCTCCGCCCCGCCCTGGGTGCAGACGCTCGCGACCGCGACGGATACCTTCATTGCGCGCCGCGGCGGCGGGGCCGGCTCGGCGACGGTGATCGCCGGCTTCCCCTGGTTTGCGGATTGGGGGCGAGACACGATGATCTCGCTGCCCGGCCTTGCGACCCTCCTGGGTCGTCACGATACCGCGCGCAGCGTGCTGCGCACCTATGCCCGCTATCTCGATCGCGGCATGTTGCCTAACCGCTTTCCGGACGAAGGCGCGCCGCCCGAGTACAACACCGCGGATGCGACGCTGTGGTTCTTCCGCGCGCTCGATGCACATCTCGAGGCCGCACAGGACGCGGAGCTCGCGCGCGAGCTCGAGCCGGTCCTCATGAGCATCCTGCGCGCGCACCACGAGGGCACGCGCTACGGGATTCGCGTCGACCCCGCCGATGGGCTGCTCCGCGCGGGCGAGCCCGGCACGCAGGTGACCTGGATGGATGCGAAGCAGGGCGGGCACGTCTTCACGCCGCGCATCGGCAAGCCCGTGGAGATCAACGCGCTCTGGCTGAACGCGCTCGAGGTCACCGCGCGCCTCGCGGGAAGCCTGCGAAACGGCGCCGATCAACGGCTCTGCACCGAGTGGCTCGCGCGCGCGAGCGCGAGCTTCGGGCGCTTCTGGAATGCCGGCACGGGTGCGCTCTATGACGTGCTCGACGTCGAGGGGGGCGGGCAAGCCGACGCGCGCATTCGCCCGAATCAGATCTTCGCGGTGTCGCTGCCTTAATCGCCGCTCGGCCGCGAGGCGCAGCGTGCGGTCGTCGATGTGTGCGCGCGCGCGCTGCTCAGGAGCTATGGCCTGCGGAGCCTGAGCCCGGCGGATCCCGACTACCGCGGACAGTACCGCGGCAACGCCTGGGAGCGCGATGGGGCCTATCACCAGGGAACCGTCTGGGCCTGGCTCCTCGGGCCCTTCGCCCTCGCGCACTTTCGGGTGTACGGCGATGCCGCCGCGGCGCAGGCGCTCCTCGAGCCGATCGCACAGCACCTCGCGGATGCCTGCGTCGGATCGGTCTCCGAGATCTTCGAGGGTGATGCGCCGCATGAGCCCCGCGGCTGCTTTGCTCAGGCGTGGAGCGTCGCGGAGACGCTGCGCGCGTGGATCGTGCTCGAGCATGCGAAATCGGCTTCGCTCGAGCGGGCGAAGCCGGCTCCGGCGAAATCCAAGACCGCCCGCGCGAAGACGCCCACGCCCGCCCCCACGCCGACGGAATCCAAGCCCGGAGCGCGCTCCCGCAAGCGCGCACCGCCCACGCCGAAGCATTGAACGACAGGAGGAGCGATGAACAAGCCCAGCGAGCAACCCAATCCCGGCCAGCGCACGGATACGGAGTGGAAGCAGACGCTGCCTGCGGAGACCTTTGCCGTGATGCGCGAGCACGGCACCGAACGGCCCGGGAGCAGTCCCTTGAATCGCGAGAAACGCACCGGGATGTACGCGTGCGCCGCCTGCGGCCTGCCGCTGTTCGAGTCTTCGACGAAATTCGACAGCGGTACCGGCTGGCCGAGTTTCTTCGCCCCGCTTCCCAAGGCGGTCGCGACCACGCTCGATCGCAGCCTCGGCATGGCGCGCACCGAGGTGAATTGCGCGCGCTGCGGCGGGCACCTGGGCCACGTCTTTCCCGACGGGCCGCAGCCGACCGGTGAGCGCTACTGCATGAACGGCGTCGCCCTCAAGTTCGAGCCGAAGTAGCGGGCACCGGAGGGAGTCGGCCGATGGAGCAGAGTCCGCCGCGCAAGGTGGCGCTGATGGCCCATTGCCTCCTGAATCAGAACGCCAAGGTCTGCGAAGGCGCGCGCTACCGCGGCGTGGTCAACCCGGTCGTGGAGACGCTGCGCGCGCGAGGGTACCTCTTGCTGCAGCTCCCCTGCCCCGAGCTCGCCTTCGCGGGGGCGCGGCGCTGGTGGGCCGTCTACGAGCAATACGACACGCCGGCGTATCGCGCTCACTGCCGGCGCCTGGCACAAGCGATCGCGCCGCTGATCGAGCGCCATCTGCGCGCCGGCGACGAGGTGATCCTGATCGGGCTCGACGGCAGCCCGTCGACCGGCGTGCGCTTCACCTCCAGCAGGCCCGATTGGGGCGGGCGCCCCAATCGGCCCGAAGATGACTGGGAGATCGTGCCGCGCCGGGGCGTGTGGATCGAGGAGCTGGAGAGTGAGCTGGCGCGCCGTGGGCTGCCCCCTGTGCCGGCCACGGGCTGGGCCCTGGACATGGGGCGCTTCGATGAAGCCGGCTCGCGCCGTGACCTCGAGCAGTTCCTGGATGGCCGCGAAAGAGATACTGCTCCACGCCACGAGAATCCGGCGCCGCCGCGCGGCGAAAACCCGGCGCCACCGCGCGGCGAAAACCCGGCGCCACCGCACGGCGAAGACCCGGCGGCGCCGTGATGGGCGATGCACGCGGCTGGCGGATGGCGCTGCTGCCCGACACGCTCGTCAATCCGCCGCGGCCCTTGCGGCCGCCGCCCGCGGCGCTGCCCGACGTGCTGGGTCTGCTCGAAACCTGCGGCTATGGCGTGCTGCAGCTGCCCCCGGCCGGCGAGCATCGCCTGCTGCTCGCCGTCATCGCCGATCAAATCGCGGAGTATGCGCACCACGGCTATGCGGTGCTCGCCATCGGGGTGCGCGGGGAGCCGGGTGGCGGCGGGCTGCACTGGCGCCGACTCGCTACGCTGCTGCGCCGCCGCGGCGCGGCACTCCCGCCGCGCCACCTGATCCGCCCCGATGTGGATGCCGGGCGGGAGGGGCAGCGGCTCGCCGCGTTACTCGCGAGCTACGACCTGCCGGCCGCGGAGCAGCGTCGCTGGCGCGTGTAGCGCGAGGACCGCAAGCTCCGCCGCATCAGCTTCGTATCGCGTCGCGCTCAGAACTTATAACCCAGCCGCAACTCGATGATCCGCGGCCGCAGGATCGTCTCGGCCACCACGAACTGGTTGGTGGAGGTGTAGGTGCTCTTGTTCACGTTGCTGCAGTTCTGGCAGTACAGCTCCGCCGTCCACGCATCCTTCGCAACGCCCAGGGAGGCGTCGTACTGCGAGTAGGAGGGATTCTCGAAGCGCAGCAGCGTGGTGCTCACGTTGCCGTTCGAGGAAAGCGCCGGGTTGACGCTCGACTGCGTGAACGAGTGGTCGGTGTGGGTCGCGCCCGCCTGCACGAAGGTATTGTAGGTATCGATCGTCCACTGATAGCGCAAGCGCATATTGAACTGCATCGGTGGGGAATTGGCGCTCGGGCCGCCGATCGGGCCGTACGGATTCGTGACGCTCAGGATCGGCTGTCCGAACGCGCTCTTGGTGGCCGGATCCGTGAGCAGCGCCGGATTGTTGGCGATCAGGTATGGTGAGTTGGTCTGCTCGCTGCGGTTCCAGGACGCCGCCGCCTGCGCGGTCAGCCCTGGCAGGAGCACGGCGTTGAACGAGGTCTCGAGGCCCCGAATCCGGTAGTCCGGGCCGTTCGTGCCGAAGCCGACGTTGCCGAGGACGCCCGGATCGAAGAACGCGACCTGCACGTTGTTCCAGTTCTCCTGGTAGATGGCGCCGTTCCACTGAAAACGGTGCTCGAAGAATTCCGTCTTCCAGCCGAATTCGTTGTTGGTCAGATTGTCGGAGGCGAACGCGAGCGGTGAGCAGTATTGCTTGATCGTCGAGTTGATTGGGTCGGGGATGTAGCAGCCGCTGTTGCGATTGAAAGCGCCCGGACGAAAGCCCTGTGACCAGGTGTAGTAGACGAGCACGTCCGGAGTGATGTGCCAGGTCACGTTGCCGCGGCTCTTGAAGCCCGTATATTTGGTGTGCAGGTTCTCCGCATCGATATTGGTAGTCGAGCCGGTGCACGGGCCGGCCCCCCCCTCGTAACAGGTGAAGCTGCCCGCCACCGTCCCCTTCTCGTCATTGACGAAGCGGTAATAGCGCGTGCCGGCGGTGACCGTCAGCACCCTCGGAAGAAGATCGAAATCGAGCGATGTGAAAAAGGCCGTCTGCCGGTAACCGCGCTGCACATCATTGAAAAAAGCCACATCATCATTGCGCGTGCCCGGATTGTTCACGGTACTGCCCGGGGCGGTGGCGATATCCGTCAAGCATCCCGCATCCAGGGTCGCGGTGCAGGCGGGCAAGGTCTTGTAGAGCCAGTTGAGCTGATCGTCGATCTGCAGCTCTTCCCAGAAAGCGCCCACGATGCCGCGCATGCGCCAGTCATCGGGCGTGCTCACGCGGATCTCGTGGCTCTGGTGCGTGTTGTGCTCGGTCTCGTTCCAGGTGGCGCTCGGCGAGTAGCAGGTGGCCGGCAGGCCCTTGTCGGCACCATGGCACTGGTAATAATCCGCGTACAGGCCGCGCGCATAGTTGGTGTAGTCCTGCACCTGGCTCACGTTGCGCACGAGATACGCACCCGTGTACACGAGCTTCAAGTCGGCGATGCGTCCATTGACGGTCCAGGCCGTATTCTCGAACTTGTCCTTGTTGTACGAATTGTTGAACAGCGTGACCGACTGCTTGGGCAGCGGGTCGCCGTCCGAGCTCAGCGGCATCTGGTAGAAAACCCCCTCCGCATCGATGCTCTGGTAGCTCTGGGTGAGCAGCGCATTCCAGTCGCTGTTGATGTCCCAGAGGGCGGAAGCGCGGATGCCCTGATAGGTCACCGGGTTGATCGCCTTGGCCGCCAGATTGTAGTTGTTGATGACGGGCGATCCGGGCGGCGGCTGGCACACCGTCTCGCCCGGTGTTGCGTATTGGGCCGGGGCGCAGTATGCCGGGTAATGGGCGTAGTGGATGCCGAGATCGCTCGACTTGCGCGTGAAGGTTCCCGGCACATTGTTGATGTAGCCGCCGTGGTGATCATCGTAGATGACCGCGCGCACGGCCAGGGTGTCCTCGATCAGCGGCAGATTGATGACCGCCGTGCCGTCGCCATTGGGATCGCCGCCCGCGGTAACACCGTAGGCGCCCGTGACGCTGCCTTCGGTCACGTTCATCTTCGGCTTGTTGGTGATGTAGCGAATGACGCCCGCCTGGGCGCCCGCGCCGAACAAGGTTCCCTGGGGTCCCTCCAGCACCTCGACGCGCTCCAGGTCGGCCGCATACACATCGAGATTGCGGCCGGGGAGCTGACCCGATTGCTCATCGAGATAAATCGCCACATTCGGGAAACCGTTGATCGAGCCGCCCGATTGGGTGCCCTGATCCCCGACGCTCAAGCCCCGCATGAAGATCTGCGATTGACCGGGCCCGGCGGACGAGGCCGATACATTCGGCAAATACTTGATCAGGTCATCGAAATTTGTGACGTTCAGCTGGGTGAGGGTCTCGCCGGTGAACGCCTGGATCGCAATCGGCACGTTTTGTATGTTCTCGGTGCGCCGTTGTGCGGTGACGACGATTTCCTCGAGG
>Ga0181531_10002592_pt1 | contig 11281 bp, 12 predicted proteins | sample PEATcosm2014_Bin_38_FD_119743 | JGI IMG/M metagenome (GOLD analysis project Ga0181531, IMG submission 119743) | Peatland microbial communities from MTU Mesocosm Facility, Houghton, MI, USA - PEATcosm2014_Bin11_10_metaG | ecosystem: Environmental > Terrestrial > Soil > Wetlands > Peat | place... | reverse complement strand
TTCTGAACTCGTGCGCCTTCTCTCGCGTTGTTTGTTCGGGTGTTCCGGCGCCTGTTGGCGTTTCAGCCTCTGGCATCGATGGCGGGGGCGCCTGTTTATTCAGCGCTTCTTGCAACTGCTTGCGCTGAGTCTCGGCTTTGTAATCAGCCCAAGCCTTCCTCAGATTCTCTTCTGCTTTCTGTTCGGCTGATTTTAGTTGGTCGTATTTAGCCCTCAGCCTGGTGGCGGGTGGCGACCCAGGCGGGGCACTAGGCGGAGGGGGGTTGTCTGGCGGTAATGCCGCCTCGACACTTTCTCTAGCTTTCCTGAGCTTCTGCCAGGTCTTCGCTCGTTGATGGACCCTGAGCCATTGCATGGTACCAGGCGCGCCTTTTATCAAAGCACCTAGCCCACCACCGAACAATGCACCCATACCGCTCGACTCAGCCAACTCCTGTCCACTGGCATGTTTGCCTTGAGCCGCCGCATCAGCCGCCGTTGTCGCTGCGCTCATGCCAGCGTTGGACAGGACATCATTAACCAACCAGTCAGTTACTGGGTTCTTGAGGGGTAAGTGAGGCAAGACTGCATTCATTGGCAATGATGCAGCCGCCGAGGCTATTGCTGGGTTAGGGGGTTTGCCAAGAAACTGCTCTGCTTCTTGAGTCGCGGTCATTGCGCCTAGAGGTCGCATCCTCTCAGCATGACCGCCGGTTGCAATCTCCCCAAATAAATCCATTGCTCTTGCCGGAGCCGTAACCAGCCCCTGACCAGCGCTCAATACACCTTCGCCCAAGCCCTGCATTGCATTCGCAACGGGCGTTAAGTCAGGACCGGAGGAAGCCGCCGGACTCGGGAACAGGTCTGATTCTGTTGGTAGTTGCGAAGATTCAGGCGTCGTGCTCTGAGCTTGCGCCGCCGGGAACAAGTCTGCTTCTGTCGGCAGGTTGCTCACTGCATCAATCCTTCTTTGCGGAGGACCATCTTAATCTTGTTGTCGTCTTTCTCGCCTTGCTTTCTCAGCTCGGCGATCCGCGCCATCGCCTTTGATACTTCAGGCTTGACGACCTTTGGAGCAGTACCCGGAGGACCACCACTCAAGCCGATGTCAGCTTTTATCTTGGCGGTCCGAGCTTGCGACTCTTCGGTCTTAGCTTCTGACAGCTTCTTCCAGATAGGTGCTCTGTCTGCCTGGTTGCCGGCAATACGCTTCTCTTTGTTTTCGGCGTCGGTTAACCCGCGCTCTTTATTCTCTTTGTTCGCTTTATCTCGGGCTGCTATCTCGCTTAGGCGCGTGCGCCCTTGACGCTCCATCTCTTTCTGATGACCGAGCGCTCTATCAGCTTGCATGGCAGCAAGCTTCTCTTTCAATGCCGCAAGCTCCGTCCGAGCCTCACGCTGGATATCCAACTGACCATTCTTGAGGTCGGCAGCTTTCTGGGTCATGAGGTCGTGGAGGTTCTTATCAGCTTCGCTTTGAGCCTCTTTCGCAACCCTATCTTTGAGCGTCATCTCTTTGTCGTAGTCAGTGACGTTCAGTTGCTCTGCTCGCTTCTGAATGGCGTCAGACAATTTAGAGCCCTGGTCAATAGCCTTCTTATAGCGCTCCATGGCTTGCTCACGCGCCATCCGCGCTTGAGCTGATTCGACAGGACGACGATAAGCGCCACCATCAGCGGCTTGCAGGCGCCTCGCTAAATCCTGCCTCCAGGTGGTCGGCTGTTGGCGTTGTTGCTGCGCCATCGCATTCGCCCAACCCGGCTTGTTTATCTCATTCCTGTACCAGTCCAAGAGTTGCTGCTCAGGGCTGCCCATCGGCGCAATCTCGGTAGCGGCAAGATTGAAATTCTGTTGCCAAGCTTGGTATTTCTGAGCCGGCGTCTGTGTTTGGAGGATTGAATCTCTGACCTTCATCGCCTGAGCATCGGCGTGAGCCTTCATCGCCCTAGCATCGGCTATTGGTTGAGCGTATTGCTCATCTATCTTCTGCCGGAGAGATTCTTTCTTGTGGTCAACCTTGTCGGTAATCTTCTTGGCTTCAGGACCAATAAGCGTCGCCATGGCACTATTCTCTTGCTCCATCGCTTCCGGGTCGGAAGCTGGAGGCGGAGGCGCGGTAACAGGACCACCAGCACCATAAGGTTGCCCAGGTGCCATCTCGGCTGTCGTCCCTGGTGGAGGTGGTGGTACTAAACCTGATGCACCACCAGTTCCACCTTGACCAGCTTCACCAGAGACATCACCCTGAAGCGGTTGCCCGGCGTTCTGCTGTTGCGCTCTCATGCCGTCCAGTGGCGGGTTGGTTGATGAGCTCGCTGTCTCGCTTGGCGCTACAGCGCCTTGAGGTTGCGGAGGTGGCTGCAATGCTTGCGCGATAGCAGGCTGCATATTGCCGCCTTGAAGCGGCGCCTGATTACCTTGCTGCATCTGGGCCGGTTGACCTTGAGGGGCTTGTTGTTGTCCAGGACTCCACATCAAAGGAGACTGACCACCCCCACCTCTAGCGCCCAACGCCGCCAATGCCTGGTTGCCGGTATTCACTGGTTGCAGTCCATTCGGCATGAGCCCCGCCGTTGATTGCTGTGGGGCTGCGCCATTGGCGTATCCAGCATTCGGCAAACTTGGACCGGTCGGAAAGGCAAAGGGGTTAGTGATGCTCAGTGAGTTGTTTGCTGATGCCGCGTTCTCGTTCACGTTCGTGTTGGCATTGTTGTTGGTCGAGCCACCGCCGCCGAACAAGCTGAACCCACCACCGCCTTCCTGATTGTTGTTGACGTCAACGGGTCCGAAGCTTATGCCGCTTCCAGCACCCCCGCCCGTCACATTACCGTTAAGGTTGGTGCTGGAATTGGAGCTGCTTGAGCCGCCGCCGAAGATACCGCCAAGTAGGCTCGCTGCCAAAGGGGCGAGTGCGGCGATAGGGTCAATAGCACCAGCTGCCAAGTCACCTAAGCCTTCTCCGACGTCTCCCGCCGCGTCTCCTGCTGATGCTCCGAGCTGAAACATTATGGCCCCAACAGTGCTGACAGTATCGCCAGCGGGTCGTACGTCGAGCTATTCTCTAACCCGACCTGGTTTGTATTCGCAGTGCCCTGCCCAGTCGCTTGCGCATTACTCCCCGTCGGTAAGCCGAGGGCATAATTTGCCGCGGAACCAACACCGCTTGCCAGTTGCGCGTTAGCGTTCTGAGACTGAGAGATGCCGGTATTGTACTGGTTGGCTAAAAGCTGCTGAAGTCCTATTGCGTTGTTACTCGCGATAGCAGGGCTGCCAGCTCCACCCTGGAAAGCTTCTTGAGGGGCAACGTTCTGATTGTAGGCAGTCTCATAAGCCCCCACCAATTGCGGGTTGTTGGTGAAATTGCTAGGCGTGTTGCCAGCCGCCGAACTCGACAACCCTGATAAGAGCTGTTGATACAACTGAGGCAACTGATTTTGTACACTGGTTTGCCCAGGTGTATAGACGTTCTGCTGGGCGTTAGTCCCTTGGTTCGTCGAGTTGGCTGAGCTGCTTTGCCCGTAGCCAGTGGTCGTCATTGAGGTAGACATGTTTTATCCTCGTGCTCCTACGATTTTACGCCCTTATGGCTCTGCGAACACACTCATAGTCCAATCAGCCGCCAATAGAGAAATCATGGCACCTGAACCAGCAGTGACGTTATACGCGAGGACACCGTTGGTCCCTACGTATACAGTGATTTGAGTCGATGTGGCTCTGAAGGACAAGCCCCAGCCGCTAGCCGTGTTGTTGCCTGTTGCATAAGCTGTCACTTCATCGCCCACGCTGTAGCCGTTTTGGGCAGTGGTGCAAACGAAAGTCGCCCAAATCTTATGAGGAACTGCGCCCAGGTTATGCGTTAGCGGTCCCACCGAGCCGCCTGCTGTCCAGGCGTTGCCGACGGAACTGAATCTAGGCGGCGTGAGCTGATAGGACTGGACCCCTGCGCTTGTCGCTCCGAGCATCGCATTTCCAGTAACGCCCGTACCGCCTGCGAAAGTCGGGACGGCGGTTGGCATGGTGAATGTCGGAGTGCCCGCAACCGCGGCAGCTTGTTGGGTGTACTGCCCAGAGGTCGAACCCTTAAGAATCAGAGAACCCGCTGTACCGCCATTAGCTCCCGAACTGAGGGCGCCAGTCCCGGATACGGTAGTCCCTGATATTGCTGCTGCCGATAGGGCGCCCGAGGCTGTTACGGTTGTGCAGGTCAAGCCGCCTATCGTAAGCCCGCTCCCTGACCCTGAGCCGTCCGCTCCTGAGATAGTGAGAGCATTAGCCCCTGACCGCCAAATGAACGTATCCTGCGCGGCTGCACCGCCAACCCCGAAGCCTATAGTGCCATCACCGTACATTGTCACGCGGGCAACGCTGTCACCTGTTATCCCCGAGCCCCAAGTCGGGATAGTCCCGGAGGCAACCAAGTTGAGTGCCCCGCCAGCCAAGTTCAACTGTGAAACAAGAATCCCCGCGCTTGCCGAGAGGTTGGTGTGGTCGATGTTGCCATTTGCCCAGGCTGTTATTGCCGAGAAGTTGTTGTTCATCGGCGTCGGTAGGATGAGCGTACCCCCGATGAACGTATTAGGAATGACTAGCGTAGACATAGGCTCTCCTTATGAGACTGAATAGGGGTCGGTGCCGACGGGGATAACGCCTGATTGGGCTGAGTAGCCTGTGCCGCCAATAGGCTTGCGCCCTCTCGGGGCAATACGAGCACAGAAACCTGTGATGTCGAAGGCGGGTAAACCCGATACGGACGAGCTCATCGCCCAGGCGATAGTGAACGAGACGGCATTGGAGCGTAGGGGCTGAGTCGATATCTTGTTCGCCCAGACCGATGAGCCCACGGGCACCGTCACAGACAGCATACCTTTGACGGTACAAGGAGGCGAGAGGAAAGGTGTGCCGGTGCCGCCCCAGATACTCGTGCCCCAAATACCTGAGCCCCAAAGAGCCGAGCCGGTTGATTGTGCCCCCGCCACTGCCGGAGCTGAAAAGGTGAGCAGGTTGCTTGATTGAGTGACATTGCCGCTCGTCGCAAGCGTAGTGCCTTGCACGGTGTAGGTGTTGTAGTTGTTGAGCATGTCCAGCTCAACCCATTGATATTCCTTCATCAGCCCCGGCTGACCGCCATGTAAGTATGGGGTCGAATAGAAGATAGAAGGCGGAGCTGTACCGTATAAGGCGCCATCAACGCCAAGGGTATACATGCCGGGTGAGACGGTGCTGATGTTCTTTGCCGCGACAAGATTGACCGGGTAGCCGTTTGAGTCGTGCCCGTTCATGAAGCAGCCCGACGGCCAGCCCTGGAAATAGAACCAGGCTTCAGTCTGCCAGCGGTAGGCAAGTTGTTGTCCGTTCTGCATGTCTATCAGATAATACTGATACCGCTCGTTGTAGCACCCGAAGAAGGTGCCCGAGGGATTCTGAGTGACAGCGTTCTGAACGAGGTTATAGACAAGGTTCAGAATCTTGAGCGATATGCATTTGGCTGATAAGCCGTTACTTTGCCAGATCTGACCATCCGCAGCCAAGAAAGTGACAGCGCCAAGCTGATCGCCTGCTGGCAGGAATTGGGCACTATTGGGCTCTTTGGCGCCGACCGGGCAATTGACGATGCGGACAGTGGCGGAATTTAACGGGCCTTCAACCAGGAATAGATTAATCGCACAACCGGCGATAAAGCCCCCAGATGGTGGAACGCCGGCGGCTGATACACCCATTGGAACTAGCCATTCGATGTATTGGTTTTGTCCAAAATTGTAGATATTGGCGCCCAGCCAAGTCGTCGGGTCGTTGACGTTGCAATAAATATAAGCGCCGACGTTCACGACGCCGCTGTACTTAGGATTCGCGCATATCAGAGAACCGGCGAACGAAGTTAGATAGGTTCCACCGTTTGGTGGTCCCGAGTTACCCGCCCCGCCGGAGCTCGTTACGGTGGTATTGGTCGTGCCGTTGTACTGCTGCAGATTGACGTTGGTTGAAATCCAATAAAGGATGCCGAATTGGTCGATTCTTCCGATAGGCTGCCCGGCTGTATAGACCGCTGTAGCGATAAGAACCGACGTGCCGCTTGCCGTGTCGTACATATTGCCATTCGCCCAGACAATATGATGCTTGATGTTGTTGACGTCATAAAACTCCCAGTCGTTATCAGGGTTCGACGTTGCCGGTAAAGTCGCCTCTAAGTTGTAGCCGCCGTTATATAGCAACCTCCCAGGGAAGCCGAGGACGTTCTGACACTGGGGTGTTTCGTTACTCGCTAGAGTCAGAGGACCATTGAAGGTGTTCAGACCTCCGGAGAAGTCTGTAATCCTGATGTCTGTTAGTGAGTCGTCGAGGTTGCCGGCAACTTTCTTTGCCACGGTTCCCCCTTACGCATTGAACGCGGTAGGGGATTGGTCGATAAAGATTATGCTGCTCGAGCCGCGAGCCAATGACGGCCATTGAGTACCGCCGTACTGAGGGAAAGTCCTGAGCTGCTTATGGGAAATATAGTAATCAACCATAGCCTGCTTGCCCTGCTCGTACATCTTGTCGTAGTAAGCTGCCTCATCCAGGGCTGATTCTTTCTCCTTCGACCGAGCTACTGCGTAGGCGACTATCGCTCTATGGAAGCGGTCAGGGATGGCGATACCATCCAAGGGCTTGCTGACGAAAGGATGCGTCTGTGTATACCAAACCGTAGTATCCACGTTCGACAACGGCACCGGCCACATCCCCAGAACGGTAACGAAGTCCTGACCTTGGGGCATATTGGGCTTGAGGTCGATTAGCTGGATGTCGCCCGTGTTGGTATTGACGTTACCTTGTGGGGTGAGGATAGTCGTGTCGGTGCGTGTATAGAAGCCGGTTGGTATACCCTGCACTTTGTTGGCAATTTGGACATCGGATGCATCAAGGGCGTTCAACTGAAAGAACTGCCCTGAATAGATACCAACGCCGATAATCTGGTCAACGTTTGACCGAAGAGGCGCCTCTTGCATAGGCGTTGTCGTCCCTGGCTGATAAGGCCATAGGAATTGAACCGCCGTTTCAAGGTTTTGGGCAGCGGAGCACATATCTTTCAGACCGTAGTTGACATCGTAGATGATGTCCTCATCGTTCCAAAAGTTAGGTATCAGCTCTCCGAGCTTTACTCTGACCTGATATACGACGTCGCGTAAGGTAAGCGCCACATGAGCCCGTCCTTAGTTGATTATCTTGACTGGATACGAGCCGGCTGTGGTGGTCGTGTTGAGAAGTTGCACCAGCGGATACAGCGATGTACCTGCGGTGAAGGCTCCGAGCTGACCGGCTGTTGCCGAGGATGCGAGCGGTACAGGCGCCGTGATTGATGCCGCCACGTTCGCCGTCCCTATGCCCCTGCTGGTCATCCAAGCGATGTTGTTGGCGACTAGAGCGGTTGAACCTGCTCTATCATTCACCGCTGCCACTGCATCGACGTTCACCGTTGCCGTGTTGATGACGGTGTAATCGTTGCTGTTACCAATGACGAATTTGACCGCGTTGTACTGCGCGATACCCGCATTGGCTTTGAACAATCTTAGTTCAGTACCGTCGAAGAGAACTCCGAACTGACCGAGAACAAGACCTGAACCACCGGGGAAGCCGTTGGTATTGGCGTAAGCCGTTACCGCTGTCCCATAAACGTCCGAAGCCTGCCCGTAAAGCGAAGTCGGGAATATTGTAAATGAAGCCATTTTCTTTCTTCTCTCCTTAGCTGAGAATGCCGGACATCGAGGTCATCGTGTTCGGTCTTTCGTGTTTGAGGGCATTAACCAGGACTACGTACTTGATATTGACGAGAGCATTAGAAGGCTGTCTCCATGGGGTCTCCACAAAGGCGCCGTTTCTCCAGATGCACCACTTGAGCAGGTCGTTGACGCTGAACACGGTGCCGGAAGGGCATTTGACGTCGAGCAGGAACGGGATATCAGCGAAGCTCAAGCCTCGGGCTCCGTTTCTCAAGACGCCCTCTAGGGGGGTCTGTCTGACTGTTTGAACGAGCAAGTTACCGTAGCCCTGGTAGCTGATGATATCAGCGAGAATGGCTAGGGGTCGGTACATGCCTACAGTCGATGCAATCAAGAATGCGAAATAAGCACCGTACGAAGATGCCGTAGCGGAGCCTGGGTTCACGGTTCCCGTCCATACAGTCTGGCTCCCGCCATTGATTGTCAAGACGTTGGCATTCCACCAAGGTGCCGGACCTGTCGGGGCTGAGAACGAACCGGACGAACCAACACGAGTGATACCGCCGTATGCACCACCAGCCGGATCGGCTCCTGATGTGCATATTGCTTGCAATCCCTGGAGGATCGGTACACCGTTTCTCGGGGCGCCTGCTGAGTAGAAGTCAGTCCCTATCTTATCCACGAGAGACATCAGCATCTGTTCGTATTGACCAGCGATAAGGTCAATAATCATCCCGCCGCCCTGGTTGAGGATAGCGAAAGTGTCAGGTATGCCGATAGCGCCGAGGTAGTAGACCGGGTTATATACGGCTGATGTCGTGCTACCGATGAAGTCAGCCGAAGCCGTTGCCACACCACCAGCCCAGACATCAGCCTGGGGAGAGGCGTTGTACATGATTTGGTCTTGAATGTAGCTTCCACCGTCAATCTTCTCAATCAAGCTGGTGAACAGCTCGAAGGCGACCGATGAAGTGAAGAAGTTATCCCGCAGCTTTCTATTGAAAAACGGCAGGATGCTACTTGTGAGGGTATCTGGCTGTAATGCAACGGGCATTGGCTGTCACTCCTTTAGAAATTGAACTTTCCGCTACGCTTCAATTCGTTGGCGTAACTCTTGAAGCTCTTGCCTTTTTTGAAGGACGGCAGATGTGTTACATCGTCATCATCACGAACGTTAGTCGGAGACTCGATGCTGCGCGTTGATGTGCGCGCCACTGCCGGGGATAGCTGCTCTTGCCGCTGCTGTTGCTGCCCAGTGCTGCTCTTTTTGGAAACCTGTTTTTTCAACTCTTCGTTTTCTTTGCGAAGAGTCGCTAATTCTTTGTCGCGCTCAGGCGCTACTTGCCGACTGTAACCAGCCTCATATAAAGCGGACCAGTCCACCGCTCGCCACTGATTGACGTCGGTTTGACCGTTGGCTAATGCTTGGTCCCAAGTGCGTCTCACGTCGGCTATGGAAATCTTACTGTCAGGATGGCTTCTGTTGAACTCGGCTAACTCAGCGACTGCACGAGTGTAGATATTGTCGAGTCCGTTCTGATGAATCTTTTGTTCTATGCTCTGGCGGGTCTGTTCGTACTGACCTCGGAACACTGGTTCTTCCGGGTCATAAGCCGGAGTCTGTTCTTGTTGTTGGACTTGCGGGCGTTGAGCCGCCAGTCTCTCGACCTGGCTGAGCCGCGTATCCATCCGAGAGCCCAGCTCTTGAATGCTTGTGTTGAGGGGCGCATAGACTTTCTCATAATCGACTTCGGGAGTCTTTTCTTCTTTCTCTTCTTTGGCTGGCACGTCTTGAGTCTTTTCTTCCGTACCTGATTCCTGTTGCATCTGTTGCTCGAGGATGCCCATCATGCCGAACCCTGGAGCATCATTAAACGAGTCGAGCTCTTTCAAAATAGCTGGGCGGTTGGCTTCATCATCCTGGCGGTCGAAAAGTCCCATTCTTTACGCTCCCATTTGTTGCTGTTGGGTATCTGCCATTTTCTTCTTGAGAGCATCCAGGACTTCTTGCATCTTCCTGGTAGCGTCAATCACTCTCTTGTCATTCTCCTCATCACCACCGCGGCGCAATTGGTCGGCTAACTTGTTCAAGTTGTCGATTTCTGTCCTTGTCGCGGCGATGGCTTGTATCCAAAATTGCGGGGCGCCTCTCGGGCGAGTCGGAGAAGGCATAAGACCCGAAGCCGCGCTCTGACCCATCTGGGAGCCGGTTAGCTGGCTTTGAAGTTGGTCGAATAAGTCCATTCGTACCCTCTAATATCCGAGTCGTCGTATTGTCGAATATGAGACTACGATACCAAGCCCAACAAATTAAGTAAAGCTAGCTGGACATAACGAAGACTTTGATAGCCGAAATTGATGTTGGTGAGGGGTTGCTCAGGTAAATGGTCGGAGGTACGCCCCCGTTGACCATCCAAGCAACGAACCCGTTAGCCAACACAGCCAAACGGACACCGCCAGCAACAGTCGTAAAGTTGAAAGGCTGCCCAGGCGCCGGGGTAATGTCCTGAATCATGATGAAAGAGCAGTTCTGGCAGGCGGGGAACATGGTTGCCAGGTTGGTCGCCTGGTCGACGGTCGAGACGGGAATATCTATCGTCCCACTGTCCAAAACTGCTGCTTGCTGAGTTTGAGGTGTGACGAAGTTAGCGGCTGTCTGATGACTGAAATCAGGGGAGCCCAGAAAAGCTTGCAAGGCAACATATGCCTGCTGGAGGGTGGCGTTAATGTTTGCCATTATTTACGGCCGCCCATCTTGCGCCCTTTCTCTCTCTTCATCTTGCGGGCGGGGACGACTGGCTTCTGGCTCGTCTTATCTCGCATCAAAGCTGATTCACTCACCGTAACCGGTGACTCTGTCTGAAGTCCTGTAGTGCCGCCTGTAATCTTCTGTGCCATTATCTTGCCCTCGTTCGTCCAAGCATCCTATTCGCCTTTGCTCTTATTTTAGGCTTTTCTGCCGCCGGTGCGTGACCAATCATCGCAAGAGCCAACCGGGCATGATTCTTGTCGGGTATCGGAAAACTCGGCTTACCCTTTGAGTCTGTGTAGGTTGCTGAAGATTCTCTTTCTTCTTCGTCAAGCTTAGCCATGGTTCTTAAGCCTCTTTCTCTTTGTGCGCTTTTTCTTGTGCTGCGTTAGCCATCCGTCTTCTCTCGCCTCCCTGGTCCCGACATCTTTTCTAATTTCTTGACGTTCAAGCCAACCGTCCGACCGAGAGCTTCGGCAGCCGTATCTTGCTTCGCTTGCTCATCAAGCTGCTTCGTGATTTGCTGTCTCTGAGGATACTTGTAGGCGTCGAGATAAGCCTCTTTCGTTAAGCACTTGCGGTCGTAGAGCTTGTCAGCCGTTGCCTGTTGCGACGCTTCGGCATTCGGCGTTCCCGTGCCCGGCTTGATATCAACGATGTAGCTCTCTTCGGAAGTGAGCCGAGCGATTTCATCCTCGTCGCCTTCTTCAAAGATTTTGCGGTCGCTGTTCCAATTAATGGTTTTTGTCGAGCCGTCAGGCTGAGGCACTTGGACCTTAATGCTCTCATCGTACGTTCTTCGGACGAGCCACATAAAGTGGAAAGTCAGCTTCATCCGCGCCTTAGCGATGAACTTCGC
>Ga0181531_10002590_pt1 | contig 11284 bp, 10 predicted proteins | sample PEATcosm2014_Bin_38_FD_119743 | JGI IMG/M metagenome (GOLD analysis project Ga0181531, IMG submission 119743) | Peatland microbial communities from MTU Mesocosm Facility, Houghton, MI, USA - PEATcosm2014_Bin11_10_metaG | ecosystem: Environmental > Terrestrial > Soil > Wetlands > Peat | place... | reverse complement strand
TCGGCGTATTGAGCGTGCCGCCGGCATCGCCCGCAAGAATTGCACCGGGCATTTCGAGCGTCGGCATCGACTGGTAACCGCCCTCGATGATCGTGCGCGCACCGCCCGCGAGGATCTCGCCACCCTGCAACAAGGGCTTGACCGACGGATGATGCTTGAATTGCTGAAACGCCTCGAACGGCTTGAAGCGCGGATCCTCGTAATCCAGGCCGATCACGAACCCTACGTAGACGCGGTCGTCGTTGAGGTGATAGAGAAAGCTGCCGCCATAGGTGCGCGAGTCCAAGGGCCAGCCCAAACTGTGCTGGATCAGGCCGGGTTCGCTGCGGCCGGGTGGAAGCTGCCATAGTTCCTTGAATCCCAAGCCATAGGTCTGCGGCGATTTGCCGGCATCAAGTTCGTAGCGGCGAATCAGCTGCTTCGAGACGCTGCCGCGACAGCCCTCGGCGAAGATCGTGAGCTTCGCGTGGATTTCCGGTCCGAGCGCGAAATTCGGCCCGCGCGCGCCGTTCTTCTCGACGCCCATATCGCCGATGCGCACGCCTTTGACGGCGTTTTGGTCGTCAAACAGCGCTTCCGCGGCCGCAAACCCCGGGAACACATCGACGCCGAGCTGCTCCGCCCGTTGGCCCAGCAAGGGCGTCAATTGCCCCAGCGAGATGATCAGGTTGCCGTGATTGCGCATTTGCGGAGGCGTCGGCAGTTTGAGGCGGCGGCGGCGCGTCAGGTAGAGGAATTCATCGCGGCTTGCGGGCACGCAAACCGCCGGCGGGTGCTCACGCCATTCGGGCCAGAGAGCGTCGAGCGGCGCCGGGTCCAAGACCGCGCCGGACAGCGAATGGGCGCCGAAACTCGCGCCCTTTTCGAGCAAGCAAACGCTGAGATCGGGATTCAGTTGCTTGAGACGGATGGCCGCCGCGAGGCCGGCAGGACCGCCGCCCACGATCGCCACCTCATATTCCATTACATCGCGTTGATCTTCGGTCATGGCTTCGCACCTGTTCTCAAATCGCCGGCGACCCCGACACCGACGCGCCCCGGCTCTGCGCTCATAAAATTGGTCGCGTAGTAGACCATAAAGAGCCTTGGATGAGAAAAAATCCCCGGGACGCCCGGTCACAGCCACCCTGCGGATAATCTTTCTCGAAAGATGAGGGGTTTTGCTGAAGAAATGCGCTTTACCTAGTGGGGAACACCATGTTGACAGGCCAGGGATGCCGCCGACGAAGGATTGCCGAGGGATCAGGGCATGGCCAGGGCAGGGACGCCCGCTTCCCCTCGTAAGGATGTCCGCCGCGCTAAGGTCTCGCCCTCGGGGGCCTTAGGCGAGCGGCTCGCCGACCGCTTGGGCGATCAATTCTCGACTGCGGCTCCGTGCATCGTCGCCTTCCAAGATCGCCAAAATCTCAAAACGGATCGGTGTGCGTCGCACAAGAATTGAGTCGGAAGGCAGCGCTTGGCGGGTGCCGTGTATCGCGACCGCCACGATCGGCATGCCCGTGCGCTCGGCGGTCGCAAATGCGCCGCGGTGGAATTTGCCGATTTGCGGCGTCGTGTCGAAGGTCCCCTCGGGAAAAAACACCAGCGATTGACCGGTCGATGCGGTTTTGAGCACACGCCGTGCATCGGCGGCGCCTTGCTGCCGGTCGCTGCGTTCCACGAATTCGGAGCCCAAGCGGCGCAGCAGAAGCCCCGCAAGCGGCACCCGGACCATCTCTTTTTTGATCACGAAAGCGAATTCGGGCGGCAGCGCGGCGCAGGCCACCAAGCCGTCCAGATAGCTCGCATGATTGGCGACCACGACGCAGGGGACCTGCGGCAGCCGCTCGGCACCCTCGATCGATAGCTTTAGACGCGTGCTGCGAAAGAACCCGCGCGCGAACGCGGCCGCAATCCTGCGGCGCGCCCGCAGCGTCGGGACGAATAAGTTGACCACCAAAACGGCGGTCCCGAGCAGCGTGAACGTGAGCAGGCAATAGACCCCAAACAGCGGTTGCACGCGCAGGCGGGGCCCGCGCGCCGCCCGAGGCACGGCGGAGGCATTGACTTCTGTGATCTGGTTCTCCTTATGTTAATACTTGGCGTTACTGTGATTCGGGTCACTCCGACCCGCATATGCCCCTCGCATACTTGGGTCCAGACAGCGCATCAGGCGGCTTGGACGCGAATCTTACGCACGCGGGAAATTATGGCGACGGCTCTTAAACGCACGGTTTATACACGGACCTCGAACGCAGCGGTACCGATGTCTGGTGATCCTGTGGATCCCGCCTTGCAAAAATTTCTCGACGCCGTTTGGCTGGAGCGCGGCCTTTCGGCCAACACGCTGGCGGCGTACCGCGCCGATTTGACCTCTCTCGCACGCTGGCTCGAGAGTCGCGGCGGCGGGTTGATGGGCGCCTCACGAATCGATTTGCTGGGTTTCATTGCGGCGCGCGTCGAGGGCGGATCGCGTCCGCGGTCGACCGCGCGCCAACTATCGAGTTTCCGCCGGTTTTACCGGTTCATGATGCGCGAAGCGCAAATCACGGTTGATCCCACGGCGCAAATCGCGATGCCGAAGATCGGCAGATCACTGCCGAAGTCGCTGACCGAAGCCGAGGTCGATGCCTTGCTCGAGGCGCCGACGGTCGCGGATCCTCTGGGCCATCGCGATCGGACCATGCTCGAGGTGCTCTACGCGACCGGCCTGCGAGTCTCCGAACTCGTGAGCCTCAAGCACAACCAGGTGAATCTGAACCAGGGCGTGATGCGCGTCGTCGGCAAGGGCAATCGTGAGCGGCTCATTCCGCTCGGCGATGAAGCCGTCGGTTGGCTGCAACAGTTCATGCAGGGTCCGCGCATCGAAATTCTGCTCGAACGGCAGACCGATTATTTGTTTCCGACGCGCCGCGGCGATCGGATGACGCGACAGGCTTTCTGGCACATCATCAAGCGCTACTCGAAGAAGGCCGGTGTCGAAAAGGAATTGTCTCCGCATACGTTGCGCCACGCATTCGCAACGCACCTGCTGAATCACGGCGCGGACTTGCGCGTGGTGCAAATGCTGCTCGGTCACAGCGATCTGTCGACCACGCAAATCTATACGCATGTCGCGCGCGAGCGACTCAAAGAACTGCACACCCAGCACCATCCGCGCGGCTGAAGCGGTGTCTGATACAATTTACGAAACCTCTGCGGTCGAGCGGGGTCGAACCGCTCTGTCGAGACCAATTTCCTATTTGTACGATGGAGCGATGAGCATGAGTCGAGTCAGGTCCGCAGCCATGGTTACGCTCCTCGCGGCGCTCGCACTGCACACCGTATCCGCCCAGACACCCGCGGCGCCGCCGTCCCCGGCAACTGCTCCGACATCGGTTCCGGGCGCCGCCACGGTGCCGGCGAGCGCGCCGGCGCAGGCCGACGAGTCCAAGGATCCGCGCGTTGCATTGCTCAAACGCTTGCCGCCGGGATCGAAGCTCGAAGACCTGCACCCCTCGCCGATTGCCGGGCTCTATGAGTTCGCGCAGGGAACGGACGTCAGCTACATCACGGTCGACGGCAAGTTTTTCATCGACGGCAACGTCTACGACATGGACACCCGCGCGAACCTCACCGAGGCGCTGCGCACGCACGCGCGCGTTGCTCTGATCGGCGCGGTGCCGGAATCGCAGATGGTGATTTTCTCTCCGGAGAAGCCGCGCTATACGATCACCGTGTTCACCGATGTCGACTGCGCTTATTGCCGCAAATTACATAGCGAAATCGCGGAGTTGAACAAGCTCGGGATCGGGGTGCGCTACGTGTTCTATCCGCGCACGGGCCCCGGCACGGAAAGCTGGCACAAAGCCGAGGCCGTCTGGTGTTCGGCGAACCGGAATCAGGCTTTGACGCAGGCGAAGGCCGGCGCCACGATGGATTTGACCAAACTCTGCGCCGATACGCCGGTTGCCCGGGAATACGAACTCGGCCAGGCGATCGGTGTGCGCGGCACGCCGGCGATCGTCACCGAGGCCGGCGATCTCATCGAAGGGTATTTGCCGGCGCCTCAATTGCTGCAGCAGCTGAAGACGCTGCAGGTTGCACAGCGCTAGCGTTCGAGCAGCTTCAGCTTGTCGTTTACGCCTTCCCAGCTCTTGGCGTCGGCGGGCGCATCCTTTTTTTCGCTGATGACCGGCCACTTCTTGGCCAGCTCCGCATTCAGCTGCTTGAATGCCTGTTGCCCATCCGGAATGTCCTCTTCGGAGAAGATCGCTTCGACCGGGCATTCCGGTTCGCAGAGCGTGCAATCGATGCACTCGTCGGGGTCGATCACGAGAAAATTCGGGCCCTCATGGAAGCAATCGACCGGGCAGACTTCCACACAGTCCATGTATTTGCATTTGATGCAGCTTTCGGTGACCACAAAGGCCATGACTCACCCTTTAATTGGTTGATCGGCTAAAAGAATATTGTGCCATAGACGAACGCTCAAGATTTCAATGGGCCCTTGAGCTCCGCGAAGTGGTGGTCCTCGCGGCCGAGCGCGCGGTCGGCGAAATAGCGCCGTAAGGTGAATTCACCGCTCGGGAACGCCAATTTCTCCCAGGGAATGTCCGCTTCCGCATACAGCGCAACTTCGAGGCTCTCCGGTCCGGCGGAGAAATCGGGCCGCAGCATTTTGGACCGAAACATCACGTGTACCTGCGCCGCATGCGTGACGCTGACCAGCGCGAGCAGCGAGCCGATCTCGACCGTGGCCCGGGCCTCCTCGTAGCACTCCCGGGCCGCCGCATTCTGAAGTGTTTCGCCGTTTTCCATGAAACCCGCGGGAACGGTCCAAAAGCCCAGGCGCGGCTCGATTGCGCGCCGGCACAGCAAGATCCGGTCCTCCCATTCGGGAACGCAGCCGAGCACGAGCTTCGGATTCTGGTAGTGGATCATTCCGCAGTTCGTGCAGACGAACCGCGGAAAATGATCTCCGTCCGGGATCTTCAAGACAACGGCGGAGCCGCAGTGACTGCAGAAATTCAATAGTCATCCATTCGAGAGAGTTAAATACTGGTGCCCGGAGAGGGAATCGAACCCACACGGTGTCACCACCACCGGATTTTGAGTCCGGCGCGTCTACCAGTTCCGCCATCCGGGCAAGCCAGAGCCGACAGTATATGCGATCGGCGCGCTTGGTAGTATGCGCAGGATCATGCGACGCGAGGATTTTCACTTCGAGCTGCCTGCGGAGCTCATTGCGCAGCGCCCCGCGGCCGAGCGTTCGGCGAGCCGCCTGCTCGCGCTCGACGGGGCGAGCGGCGCCTATCGCGACTTCGCAATTCGAGATTTGCCGCAGCTGCTGACGCCCGGTGACCTGCTGATTTTCAACGATACCCGCGTGATCCCGGCACGCGTGTTCGGTCAAAAAAGCAGCGGCGGACGCATCGAACTGCTGCTCGAGCGGGTCTTGAGCCGCAGCACCGCGCTGGTGCATGCGCGCTCGAGCAAGCCGTTGCGGCCGGAGGGCTCGATTGCGCTGCCCGGCGGCCATTCGGCCCGCTTGCTGGGCCGCGAGGATGCGCTGCTGGAGCTCGAATTTTCCTGCGACGTGTTGGCGTTTTTCGAGGCGCACGGCGCGATGCCGCTGCCCCCGTACATCACACGCGCACCTGAAGTATTCGATCGCGATCGGTATCAGACGATTTATGCGCGCGCACCGGGCGCAGTTGCGGCGCCGACCGCGGGCCTGCATTTTGACGCGGCGCTGTTTGCGGCGCTCGAGGCTCGCGGGATTCGCCACGGGTTCGTGACGTTGCATGTTGGCGCGGGCACATTCCAACCGCTGCGCGTCGACGAAATCGATGCGCACGTGATGCATCCGGAGACCGTGAGCGTGCCGGCAAGCACTTGCGAGGCAATCGAAGCGGCGCGCGCCGCGGGCGGACGCGTGATCGCGGTCGGCACGACCGTGGTACGCAGTCTCGAGGCCGCCGCCACCGGCGGCAAGCTCGCGCCTTTCGAGGGGCAGACCCGCATATTCATCAAGCCCGGATATCGATTTGCCGCGGTCGACGCAATCGTCACGAATTTTCATTTGCCGGAGTCGACCTTGCTGATGCTCTGCTCAGCCTTCGTCGGCCGCGAGCCGCTGCTGGCGGCCTATCGGCACGCGGTTGCGGCGCGTTACCGGTTTTTCAGCTACGGTGACGCGATGTTCCTGACCCCTGCCGCCGATAGTCTGCGACGCCCGTGAGCGCCCCGGCGATGCGCTTCGAGTTACTACGCGAGGACGGGCCGGCGCGTCGCGGCCGGCTGCAATTTGCGCGCGGTTCGGTCGAAACACCCGCGTTCATGCCGGTCGGCACCTACGGCACCGTGAAGGCGATGACGCCCGAGGAACTCAAAGAGATGGGCGTCGAGATCGTGCTCGGCAACACCTTCCACTTGTTCTTGCGCCCGGGGCTCGACGTGATCAGCGCGCATGACGGGTTGCATCGCTTCATGCACTGGCGCCGGCCGATACTCACCGATTCCGGCGGTTTCCAGGTGTTCAGCCTCGCCGCGATGCGCAAGCTCACCGAACAGGGTGTGAGCTTTCGCTCGCCGGTCGACGGCGCGCCGGTGTTTCTCTCGCCGGAGGAGTCGATGTGCATCCAACGTGTACTGGGCTCGGACATCGCGATGAGCTTCGACGAATGCACGCCTTACCCCGCGACCGAGACCGAGGCGCGCGCCTCGATGGAATTGTCGATGCGCTGGGCCTTGCGCGGCTTTCGCGAGTTCTACCGCGACGACGCGGGCGATGCCGGTTCGCGCGGCACGCTGTTCGGCATCGTACAGGGCGGTGTCTACGCCGATCTGCGCTCGGAGTCGCTGGCCGCGCTCGAGCAGATCGGCTTCGCCGGTCTTGCGGTCGGCGGACTCGCGGTCGGGGAGGGCGAGGCCGAGCGCAATCAAGTGCTCACGGATTTGCTGCCGCAGATGCCGAAACAAAAGCCGCGCTACTTGATGGGCGTTGGGCGGCCGCAAGATATCGTCGAGGCGGTCAGGCGCGGCATCGACCTTTTCGACTGCGTGATGCCGACCCGGCATGCGCGCAACGCGCATCTATTCACACGCAGCGGCGTCGTCAATATCCGCAATGCGGCACACCAGATGGACACCAATCCGATCGAACTCGAGTGCGGCTGCTACACCTGCCGGCACTACAGCCGCAGCTACCTGCGCCACCTCGACAAATGCAAAGAAATCCTCGGCGCGAGGCTCAATACGATCCACAATCTGTACTTCTACCAGCGGCTCATGCGCGAGATTCGTGCCGCAATCGAGCAGGGCCGTTTCGAGGCCTATGCGGCCGAAGTTTATGCGCGGATGAGGCCTGCGCCGGATCTGAAGTTTTAGGGCGGCGTTTCGGTATAATCCCCGGCTTTGTGCCGCAGCCACATGCGGCGTACATGGGTGTAACTCTATGGATTTCTTCATCAATGCTGCGCAGGCGCAGGCTGCCGGGGGCGCCGGCGCCCAGGGCGGCATTTTCAACATGCTGTTCTTCATACCGCTGTTCGCGGCATTTTACTTTTTGCTGATACGCCCGCAGAACAAGCGCGCCAAGGAACAGCGCGAGATGGTCGCGAAGCTCAGCGCCGGCGATGAGATCGCCACGACCGGCGGGATTCTCGGCAAGATCATCGAAGTCGGCGATCAATTCCTGACCGTCGAAATCGCGGCCGGCGTGAACGTCAAGCTGCAGAGATTTCAGGTGTCGCTGGTACTGCCCAAGGGAACGGTCAAGAGCGCATGATTTCCTACTCGCGCTGGAAGATCGCGCTGGTCGCGATCGTCGTCATCGTCGGGTTCCTGCTCGCCTTGCCGAATCTGTTCGGCGAGGAGAGCGCACTGCAGTTCGCGCGGGACCGCGCGGCCGTGCTCGAGGTGGACCGCACGGCGATCGAGCAAATTCTCAAGGAAAACGCCGTCACCCCGACCGGCGCGTTCCTCGACCAGGGGCGCCTGACGCTGCGTTTCGCGAGCACGCAGGACCAATTGAAGGCGCGCGACGTGATCGCCGAGGCCCGGCCGAATCAGTTTACTATCGCCTTGTCGCAGGCCTCGCGCGTTCCCGAATGGATGCGCAATCTCGGCTTGAATCCGCTCAAACTCGGCCTCGATCTGCGCGGCGGCGTCAATCTCGTCTATCAAGTCGACGTCGAAGGTGCGGTCAAGCAGCAGCTCGACCATCATGAACAGGATTTTCGGGCGTCTTTGCGCAATGCGCGCGTGCCCTACCAGGACGTGCTGGTCGACTATCCCCAGCGCCGCGTGCAAGTGCTGTTTCGTGACGCCGACAGTTTCGCCAAGGGCAAGGCGGCGATCACCGCCGACAGCCGCAATCTGATCTTGACGGACACCACGGTCGGCGGCTCGCCGGCGCTGCAACTGGTCATGACGCCGCAGGAGATCAAGGATCGCGAGACCTATGCGGTCCAGCAGAACATCGTGATCCTGCGCAACCGCCTCAATAGTCCGGAACTCGCGGTCTCCGAGCCGCAGGTGTCGCGCCAAGGCGTCGACCGCATCGAGATTCAGCTGCCGGGCCTGCAGAATTCGGCCGAGGTCAAGAAAATCCTCGGCAAGACCGCGACGCTCGAGTTCCGCATGGTCGACGAGACCGACAATCCGCTCGAGGCCGCATCGACCGGGCACGCGCCCTTGGGCGCCAAGCTCTATTACACGCGCGAGAAGCGCCCGGTGCTGCTCAAACGCGAAGTCGTCGTCACGGGCGACCAGCTGACCGACGCCTCGTTCCAGCCGAACGGCCCGGACGGTCCCGCGGTGTCGGTGGGTCTCGACAGCCGCGGCGCGAGTAAGATGCTCAAGAATACGCAGGAGAATCTCGGGCACCTGATGGCGGTCGTGTTCATCGACCGTTCGCGAGAGCGCAACGCCGCCGGGGTCGACGTCGACCGCACGACGGAGGAAGTGATCAACCAGGCGACGATTCGCGGCGTCTTCAGCAACAACTTTTCGATCACCGGCATCAATCCGATCGAGGGGCGGGAACTTGCGCTGCTGCTGCGCGCCGGCGGCCTCGCGGCGCCCTTGACGCCGATCCAGGAGCGCGCAATCGGCCCGACGCTCGGCAAGGAGAACATCTCGAAGGGCGTCAATGCGATGGTGTTCGGCATGCTCGCCGCGTTCGTGTTCATGGCGGTCTATTACAAGGTGTTCGGTCTGATCGCCGACGTGGTGCTCGCCGCCAACGTCGTGCTGCTGACGGCGCTGCTGTCCATGGTCGGCGTGGCGCTGACTTTGCCGGGTATCGCGGCCGTGGTGTTGACGGTCGGCATGGCGGTCGACGCCAACATTCTGATCTACGAGCGTATCCGCGAAGAGCTGCGAAACGGAGTCTCGCCGCGCGCGGCGATAGCCGCCGGATTCGAGCGTGCTTTCTCCGCGATCTTCGACTCAAATATGACCGCGGGAATGGCCGGGATGGTGTTGTGGGGGTTCGGCACCGGAGCGGTGCGCGGCTTCGCGGTCGTGCTCGTGCTCGGGATCGTGACCTCGATGTTCACGTCCTTGATGGGTAGCCGCGCGCTGGTGCAAGTGATATACGGCGGCCGGCGCAAGCTCGAACGCCTGGCGATCTGAGCGATTGCAGCTTTAAGGCGAACAGCACATGGAATTTTTTCATAAAGTAACCCGCTTCCCGTTCATGAACACCCGCAAGATCTGGTACGGGTTGTCCGCGATCTTGATCATCGGTTCACTCGTGACCGTCGGCGTGCGCGGATTGAATCTCGGCATCGACTTCACGGGCGGCATCGACGTCGAAACCAATTTCCCACAGGCGCCGAACATCGATCAGCTGCGCTCGGCGCTCGATAAAGCCGGGGTCACCGGGGCGCAGATCAAGGCCTTCGGCAGCTCGCGCGACATTCTCGTGCGTCTGCCGCCGGATCCCAACGTCAAGGGCGAGCAGGTCGGCGCGCGCATTCTCGAGGTGTTCGGCGCAATCGATCCGGGCGTCAAGCTGCAGAGCACCGAGGTCGTCGGGCCGCAGGTCGGCCAGGAACTGTTCGTCAAGGGCGGCGAGGCGCTGTTCGCAACGCTCGTGCTGATCGCGGTCTACGTGCTGGTGCGCTTCACCTCGAAACTCGCCTACGGCGCGATCCTCGCGGTGCTGCACGACCCGGTCTGCGTGCTGGGTTTTTTTGCGGTCAGTCAAATGACCTTCGATTTGACCGCGGTCGCGGCGATCCTTGCGGTGATCGGCTATTCGCTCAACGACACCGTGATCGTGTTCGATCGTGTGCGCGAACGCGCCCGCAGTGCACGCAAGCTCTCGATCGCGCACGTGATCGACGAGTCGATCAACCAGACGCTCTCGCGAACCATCATGACCAAGCTCGTGACCTTGCTCGTCGTGCTCGCATTGTTGATCTTCGGCGGCGAGACCTTGCACGGATTTTCCGCCGCGCTCGTGATCGGCATCATCGCGGGCACCTACTCCTCGATCTACATCTCGGCGGCGCTGGCGCTCGACTTCGGTCTGCGGACCGACGATCTGCTCGAGCGCAAAACCACCAAGCCCGAAGAGGTTGACGGTCTGCCCTAGCGGACCAAAGCGATGGAACTGCTCCACGAGCCGCAGGCCTGGATATCGTTCGCAACGCTGGTGGTTCTCGAGATCGTTCTCGGCATCGACAACATCCTGTTCCTCACGGTGCTGGTCGGCCGGCTGCCGGGTGCAGAGCGCGCGAGCGCGCGCATCCTCGGCTTGCTGTTCGCGATGCTGACGCGCATTGCACTGCTGTTCTCGATCACATGGCTCGCGACTTTCACGACGCCGCTCGCGCAACTTTGGGGGTATCCGGTCTCGGTGCGCGCGCTGATCTTGTCGGCCGGCGGACTGTTTCTGGTGGTCAAGAGCATGCTGGAGATCCGCGGCATGCTGCATAGCGCGCGCACCGAGCGCAAGCCCGGGATGCTGGGGGCCTATTGGCTCGTGATCGCCCAGATCGGGGTGCTCGATGTGGTGTTCTCGCTGGACTCGGTCTTCACGGCCGTCGGCCTCGCGAGCCGGATCGAGGTCATGGTCGCAGCGATCGTCGCCGCCGTGCTGATCATGATCTGGGTCGCCGGCCTCGTCAGTGATTTCCTGCTTCGATACCCGACGGTCAAGGTACTGGCGCTCGGCTTCCTGCTGCTCATCGGCCTCGAATTAATCAGCGAGGCCTTGAACCTCGACCTGCCGAAGGGCTATTTGTATTTCGCGTTGGCGTTCGCGTTGGGCGTCGAGTGGATCAATATTCTGGTAAGCCGCAGGGAAAGC
>Ga0181531_10002589_pt1 | contig 11284 bp, 12 predicted proteins | sample PEATcosm2014_Bin_38_FD_119743 | JGI IMG/M metagenome (GOLD analysis project Ga0181531, IMG submission 119743) | Peatland microbial communities from MTU Mesocosm Facility, Houghton, MI, USA - PEATcosm2014_Bin11_10_metaG | ecosystem: Environmental > Terrestrial > Soil > Wetlands > Peat | place... | reverse complement strand
GCTCATCGACCCGCGTCGACGGCGAAACCCATCCCGACTCGATGTGCAGCGCCGCCACGCGCGCGTAGTCGCGATCGAAGAACGCGAGGAAATTCTCCGCGAGATAGTGCTGATCGCGCGGCCGCAGCGTGCCGACGATGCCGAAGTCGATGGCCGCGTAACGCGGATTCTGCGGATCATCGATCTGCACGAAGATGTTGCCGGGGTGCATGTCGGCGTGAAAGAAGTTGTGGCGGAACACCTGCGTGAAGAAGATCTCCACGCCGTTCTCCGCGAGCTTCGCGATGTTGGTGCCGCGCGCCCGCAGCTCATCGACGCGGCTGACGATGACGCCGTGAATGCGCTCCATCACCATGACGTTGGAGCGGCAGTAATCCCAGTACACGATCGGCACGTAAAGGAGCGGCGAGCCGAAGAAGTTGCGCCTGAGCTGCGCGGCGTTGCCGGCCTCGCGCATGAGGTCGAGCTCATCGATGATGGTCTTGCGGTACTCCTGCACGACCTCCGAAGGCCGCAGCCGCCGCGCGCCCTCCCAGTACTCGTTCGCGAGCCGCGCGAGCGTCTCCAGCACCTCGAGGTCGCGCTCGATCATCGCGTGCATGCCGGGCCGCAGGATCTTCACCACCACCTCCTCGCCGCCCTTGAGGCGCGCGAGGTGCACCTGCGCGATCGAGGCGGCCGCGAGCGGCAGCTCCTCGAAGCTCGAGAACACCTCCTTGAGCGGTCGCCCGTAGGCGAGCTCGAGGATCTCGACCGCCACGGCGCTCGGAAAGGGCGGCACCCTATCCTGCAGCTTCTCGAGCTCATCGGCGAGGTCCACGGGGAGCAGGTCGCGTCGCGTCGAGAGCGCCTGCCCGAATTTCACGAACACCGGACCCAGCTCCTCGAGCGCGAGCCTCAGGCGCTCGCCGCGCGTCACACCGGCCGAGCGCTGAAACCACGTCCAGGGCGAGAGGTAGAACAGAAAGCGAAAGGGCCGATACAGGTGCGTCGCGCGCACGAAGTCATCGAGCCCGTGCCGCACCAGGGCGCGCTGGATCTCGAGCAGGCGCGTGGCGACGCGCCAGCGGATCATCGCGCGCCTCCCTTCGATGCGAGCTCGAGCCGGGCGAGACGCGCCGCGACGCGATCAGCCGTTTCGCGCAGCCGATCGACCTCGAGAAAGAACTCCTCGAGCTCGGCGCGGCCCAGCAGCGTGCGGCTCTCCTCGGTGAGGTACTCCGCGAGGTCGGTGCCGGCCGCGCGCCGCGCGCGCCGTGCGAACCCGGCCGCCGCGTGCAAGGCGCGGGCGATGCCGCGCGCCGGCAGATCGCCCAGATAGCGCGCCAGCTCCTCCTCGAGCTCGGGCCGCGCGCCCGACAAAAGCTCTCGGTAGCGGGCCGCCACCTCCGCATCGCCCTCGATGTGCACGCCACCCGCCCCCTCCGCGGGCGCGGCGGCGATGACGCCTTGCTGGCGCAGCGCCAGCTCGAGGAGCGCACCCGGGGTGCCGCGGATCAGCACATCGACGGGCGAATCGTCCGCCGCCGCGAGCAGCAGCCGGCCACCCCGCACGCTCATGCGCACCGACTTCACGCCCTCGACCTCGAGGCGCAGCGCCGTGCCCTCGAGCCGCCGCACCGCGTTCTGCGCGCGCGCAACGTCCGCAATGCGGCGGTTGAGCAGCGCCTCGACAGAGGCCAGCCAGGCGGCGGTTGCGGGCATCGTGACGCCTCGGAGCCGCTAGCAGCCTGTCCCGACAATGTTCGTGGCCAGACAGACTCCTAGATCTTGTAGCCGCGATGCACGGCGACGATGCCGCCGGACAGGTTGTGGTAGCGCGTCTCGCCGAAGCCCGCCTCGCGCAGCATCCCGAGCAGGGTCTCCTGATCCGGATGGCGGCGGATCGACTCGGCGAGGTAGCGATAGCTGCCGGCATCGCGCGCCACCAGGCGTCCGAGCAGCGGCAGCACGCCGAAGGAGTAGGCGTCGTACAGGGGCTTCAAGCCCGGCGCCACCGGTGTCGAGAACTCGAGCACCAGCAACTGGCCACCGGGCTTGAGCACCCGGTGCATGCTCGCAAGCGCCGCCGCCGGGTGCGTGACGTTGCGCAGCCCGAAACCGATGGTGATGCAGTCGAAGGAATGATCGGCGAACGGCAGCCGCTCCGCATCGGCGCGCACGTAGCTCAGCTCGCCGCCGCAGCCCGCATCGATCAGCCGGTCGCGGCCGCGCGTCAGCATCTCGGCATTGATGTCGGTGAGCGTCACGCCGCCCTGCTTTCCCACCTGGCGCGCGAGACCGAGCGCGAGATCGCCGGTGCCGCCCGCCACGTCGAGCGCGCGCTGCCCCGGCCGCAGGGCGGTGAGCGCGAGCGTGAAGCGCTTCCAGAGCCGATGCGCGCCGAGCGACATGAGGTCGTTCATCAGGTCGTATTTGCCCGCGACGGAGCTGAAAACTTCCGCGACGCGCGCGGACTTCTCCGACTCGCTGACCTTCTCGTAACCGAAATCGACCGTGCGCTCTTCGCTCATGCCACTCCTCGAAGCGAGAGCGCCATTGTAGCGTTCCGTGTCGGCCTTGAGCGGATGAGAGCGGGGGTCCGTCGGGCTGGGCGCATCCTCGAGCGCCGGGCCCTCGGGCGCTAGGGCGCGCCCTCGGGCCGTCCGCCCGCCTGCGCGCAGCGCTCCAGGTAGCGCGCCCAGTTCGCCGCGTGGTGCGCGCCGAGCTCATGCAGCACCGCCCAGGAATAGAGCCCCGTGTTGTGCCCGTCGTCGAAGTGCAGGCGCAGGGCATAGTTGCCGACGGGCTCGATCCGGGTGACGGTCACGGCCTGCTTGCCCGTCACCAGCAGGCCCTCGCCCGGGCCGTGGCCCTGCACCTCCGCGGAGGGGGAGAACACGCGCAGATACTCGAACGGCAGGTCGAACTCCGCGCCGTCCTCGAAGCGCACGTGCAGGATGCGCGAGCGCGTCCGCAAGGTGACATCCGTGGGTCGAAGCATCTGCGGGAATTCCGAGCTAGAGAATGTAGCGCGACAGGTCCTGATCGCGCACCAGCTCGCCCAGGTTCCCTTCGACATAAGCGCGATCGATCAGCACGTGGGTGCCGCTGCGGTCGGCCGCCTCGAACGATACGGCTTCGAGCAGCCGCTCCATCACGGTGTGCAACCGCCGTGCGCCGATGTTCTCGGTGCGCTCGTTCACCTCGAAGGCCACCTCGGCGAGCCGCCGCACCCCGGACTCGGCGAACTCGAGCGTGACGCCCTCGGTCGCGAGCAACGCCGCGTACTGGCGGCACAGCGAGGCATCGGGCTCGGTGAGAATGCGCACGAAGTCATCGACCACGAGCGGCTCGAGCTCGACGCGGATGGGGAGCCGTCCCTGCAGCTCGGGGATCAGGTCCGAGGGCTTGGACATGTGAAAGGCGCCCGAGGCGATGAACAGCACATGATCGGTCTTCACGGTGCCGTACTTGGTGTTGACCGTGCAGCCCTCGACCAGCGGCAACAGATCCCGCTGCACACCCTCGCGGGAGACATCGGCGCCCATCGTCTCCTGACGTCGCGCGATCTTGTCGATTTCATCGATGAAGACGATGCCGTTCTGCTCGGCGTTCTCGACGGCCTTGAGCTTCAGCTCCTCCTCGTTGATCATCTTCCCGGCCTCCTCGTCGGTGAGGAGCTTCAGTGCCTCGCGGATCTTGACCCTGCGCGTGCGGGTGCGCCCGCCGCCGAGCGAGGCGAACATCCCCTGCAGCTGCTGCGTCATCTCCTCCATGCCCGGAGGCGCCATGATCTCGACACCGACCGGAAGCGCGCGCACCTCGATCTCGATCTCGCGCTCATCGAGTTCATGCTCGCGCAGCATCTTGCGAAAACGCTGCCGGGTGTCCGCCTCGCGCCCGCCCGCGGCGCTCAATCCCCCCGAGACGACGCCGCCCTCCATGGCGATGCTGCCGGCGCGCGGCAGCAGCACATCGAGAATGCGCTCCTCCGCGGCATCCGTGGCGCGGTGGCGCACCTTCGCCATCGCCTCCTCGCGGGTCATCTTGACCGAGATCTCGACCAGGTCGCGCACGATCGAATCGACCTCGCGGCCGACGTAGCCGACCTCGGTGAACTTGGTGGCCTCCACTTTGAGGAAGGGGGCGCGCGCGAGGCGCGCGAGACGGCGCGCGATCTCGGTCTTGCCGACGCCCGTCGGCCCGATCATCAGGATGTTCTTCGGCGTGATCTCGGGGCGCAGCGCCTCGGCAACCTGCTGGCGCCGCCAGCGGTTGCGCAGCGCGATGGCGACCGCACGTTTGGCGGCGCGCTGGCCGACGATGTGCTTGTCGAGCTCCTCGACGATCTCGCGCGGTGTCATCTGGGACACCTTAGAGCTCCTCGATCGTGAGGTTGCGGTTGGTGTAGATGCACAGGTCGGCGGCGATGTTGAGCGCGCGCTCGACGATCTCGCGCGCCGCCAGCTCCGTCGACTGCATGAGAGCGAGCGCCGCCGCCTGTGCAAAGCCGCCGCCCGAGCCGATGGCGATGAGGTCGTGCTCGGGCTCGATCACATCGCCCGTGCCCGACACGACATAGGTGCTCTGCGCATCGGCGATGACCAGCAGCGCCTCGAGGCGCCGCAAGCTGCGATCGCTGCGCCAGTCCTTGGCGAGCTCGATGGCCGCCCGGGTGAGATTGCCGAATTGCTCGAGCTTGCCCTCGAAGCGCTCGAACAGCGTGAAGGCGTCGGCCGTGCCACCGGCGAATCCGGCGAGCACCTTGCCGCCATAGAGCTTGCGCACCTTCTTGGCGTTGCCCTTCATGACGCTCTGGCCGAGCGTCACCTGGCCGTCGCCGCCGACCGCGATGTGGCCGCCGCGCCGGACTGCAAGGATGGTGGTGCCGTAGATGCGGGCCGGATCGTGTTGCATGAGAACGCCTTACCTTGAGGACGCGCAGCGGGAATTCAAGGATCGGCGCGAGTCTTGCGCCGCCGGGCGCGGGGATGGGCGCTGTCGTACACCCGGGCAAGATGCTGGAAATCGAGGTGCGTGTAGACCTGCGTGGTGCTGATGTCGGCGTGCCCCAGAAGCTCCTGCACGCCGCGCAGATCCGCGCTCGATTCGAGCAGATGCGTGGCGAAGGAGTGGCGGAACATATGCGGATGCACATGCTGAGGGAGACCCTGATGGCGCGCCCAGAAGGCGACGCGCCGCTGCACCGCGCGCACGCCGAGACGCCGGCCCGAGCGCCCGACGAACACCGCCCCCGCCAGGCCCTCGCCCGCACCCGCGACACCCCTGCGGCTCGTGCTGCTCGAGCGCCGGCGCGCCGGCGCGGGGCGTCGCTCCAGGACGTCGCGTCGCTCGGCGAGCCAAGCCGCGAGCGCGGCACAGGCGCGCCGGCCCACCGGCACGACGCGCGTCTTCGCGCCCTTGCCCGTCACGCGCACGGTCCGGTCCTTGAGGTCGAGATCCTCGAGGTCGAGTCCGACCAGCTCGCCGAGCCGCAAGCCCGATGAGTAAAAGAGCTCCATCATCGCGCGGTCGCGCGCCGCGAGAGGCGGCGCGCTCGGCAGCTCGAGCAGCCGTGCCATCGCATCGGGGTCGAGGGTCTGTGGCAGCCGCTTCGCCGCCTTCGGGGCGCGCACGTCCTGGGCAGGATTCGTGCGACTCACGGTCTCGCGCTCGAGGTAGCGATAGAACGCACGCAGTGCGGACAGGCGGCGCTGGATGGTGCGGGGATCGGCGCCCGCCGCATGCTCGTGCGCGGCGAAAGCCCGGATGTCGGGCTGCGTGAGCGTGCTCAAGGATGCGAGCCGGCGCGCGCGGCAAAAAAGCAGCAGCCGCTCGAGATCCCTACGGTAGGCATCGACGGTGTGGCCGCTCAGGCGCCGCTCGAGCCTGAGATGTGCCAAAAATCGTTCGGGCCACTCACGCGCGGCATCACCGGCCGCGCCCTGCGCGGCGCCCGCCGCCGCCGTGCTCACCGCCGCAGCGCGTAGGTGACGAGCTCGCCGATCCGGGACAGGAACTCGGTGCTCATGGCCGGGTGGAAACGCTCGGCATCGCTCGCGCCGATCGCAAGAATCCCGACCTCGCCCTTCGGGCCCAAGGGCGTCATCGCCACCGATCCGATCTCCACCGCTTCGACACCGAACAGAAAGTCGCGCTGCACGTCACGGATCTGGCCGCAGCGCGGCTTGCCCGATTGCAGCAGCGAATCGAAGGTGCGCATGGCCGCATCCGCGGGGTCCGCCGTGCGCAGGAAGCGGTCGGACTCGGTGCGCAGGGCGCGCGCCTCCTCGATGAACAGCAGCAGCACGCAGTTCCGCGCATCGAAATCCTCACGCAGACTAGTCTCGAGCGCGCTCACGGTCTCGAGCAGGGTGCGCGCGGCGATCAGGCGCTGCGTCAAGCGATGGATGCGGTCGGCGAGCGTGTCGTTCGCGCGCGCGACGTCGAGCAGCTCTTTCAGGCGCCGCTCGAGCGCCTGGTTGCGCTCGCGCAGCATCTCCACCTGCCGCTCGACCAGACTCACCGTGGAGCCCGCATCGCGCATGTGCGGCAGCCGCAGCTTCGTGAGCAGCGTGCCGTGACGTTCAAAGAAGTCGGGGTAGGTGAGCAGGTACTCGGCCACCGACGTGTCGTTCAAGGTGGGCGGCTTGATGCCGCGAGCCGTACTGCTGGTCATGGTTCGCTCCAAGAGAATGAATCGTTATACATCGATGGTGCCGTCGAATACGTGCAGCGCCGGTCCCGTGAGCGAGATTGACGCGCCGTCGCCGCGCCAGGCGATCTCGACCGGGCCGCCCGGCAGATCGACGCGTACCTCGGGCTCGAGGAGCCCGCGCCGCCGGCCGACCGCGACCGCCGCACAGGCGCCCGTGCCGCATGCACACGTCTCCCCGACCCCGCGCTCGAACACGCGCAGCAGAATGTGGGAGCGATCGACGATCTGCATGAAGCCCACATTGGTGCGCCTCGGGAAGCGCGGATGGCGCTCGATACGCGGACCGAGCTCGGCGATGCGCGCCGTCTCGACGTTCGGCACCGTGAGCACCGCGTGCGGATTGCCGATCGAGACCGCGCCGACCTCGACCAGCTCATCGCCCGCCTCGAGCCGGTACACATCGGCCACGGCGCTCGCATCCATGGGGAGCGAGCGCGGCTCGAAGTCGGGCGCGCCCATGTCGAGCCTCACCCGCCCGTCCTCGAGTACGCGGGCGCGCACCCGGCCCCCGGGGCACTCGAGCTCGATGTCGCGACCGAGCTCGGGCCGGCGCGCGTACAGGAGCGCCGCCAGGCAGCGCGCGCCATTGCCGCATTGCTCGACCTCGCTGCCGTCGGCATTGAAGATTCGATAGAAGGCGCGTGTTCCCTCGCTCCGGGGCGCTTCCAGCATGAGTGCCTGGTCGAAGCCGACGCCGCGGTGACGGTCGGCGAGCATGCGCCAGCGCGCAGCTGTTTCGCGAAGAGCGCTGGTCTCGTGGCGGGCGTCGAAGACGAAGAAATCGTTGCCGAGCGCTTGCATCTTCACGAACTCGATGCGCATGCCGTGAGCATAGCCGATGCCCGCGCGCGCCGCGAGCCGATGCCGCGCGCCGCGCGCCGATGCCGCGCGCCACGAGCCGATGCCGCGCGCCACGAGCCGATGCCGCGCGCCACGAGCCGCGGCCCGCGCGCCAATGTCGCCAGCCGATGCCCGCGCATCGCGGGGCGCCTCGCCTCGCGGGTACCGGGTGCGCTAGTCTTGCGCGCTCGGTCTCAATGGGTCGGACAATAAGTATGGGGAGACTATGCGTCATATCATGGTTCTGAACGCGAAGGGTGGCTGCGGCAAGAGCACGCTCGCCACGAATGTCGCCGTGCTGCTCGCGCACGACGGTCACACGGTGTGCATCGCCGATTACGATCCGCAGCGCTCGAGTCTTGATTGGCTTGCCCAGCGCCCGGCCGATCTGCCGGCGATCGCCGGCGTAGCCGCCTTCGAGGAAGGGCTGCGCGGCGTGCCGCGCGCGAGCGATATTCTCATCATCGATGCACCGGCGCGCGTGCACGGCACGGAGCTCAACGAGCTCGTGCGGCGCGCCGAGACGATTCTCGTGCCGGTGCTGCCGTCCGCGATCGACATGAAAGCCTGTACGCACTTCATGGACGAGTTGCTCGAGCTCGGCAAGGTGTCGCGCAAGCAGGCGCGCCTCGCCGTCATCGCGAACCGCGTGCGCGAGCACACCCTCATCTACGAGGAGCTCGATCAGTTTCTCTCGAAGCTCAAGGTGCCCTATCTCGGCGCCCTGCGCGAGGCGCAGAACTACGTGCGCGCCTACGCCCGCGGCATGGGAGTGCTGGAGCTGCCGGAATATCTCGCATGGCCCGACTGGAAGCAGTGGAAGCCGATCGGCGAGTGGCTCGGCAGCCGTCGCAGCCAACCCTCTGTCGCTGCCACGTAACGACGGGCGGCGGGTCAGTCGGGCTCCCCGAGGCTTGCGCGGATGCCCGCGTCGAGCTCGGCATAGGCGAGCTCGACGCCGAGCTCCTCGCGCATGCGCCGATTATCGACGCGGCGCGACTCGCGGAGGAACGACCATGCGGAAGGCGAGAGCCGCGCGCGCGCCTCCTCCCGGCCGATGAGCGGCGGCGGCGGCAATCCCGTCAATCGCGCCACCCGTAGCAACCACGCGGTCTGACTGTCATCGCTCCCGTCCGTCACGTTGTAAATGCGCCGATGCGCGCGCGGGCTCGAGCCGGCGGCCAGGCACGCGCTCACCAGATCCTCGACGTGGATGCGATTGCCGGGTGTGGCCTCCTCGAGCACGAGGGCGGGTTCGCGCGCCGCGAGGCGCTCGAGCGGCAGGCGTCCCGGACCATAGATGCCGGGCACACGCAACACCGTCCAGGAAACGCCGCGTGCATCCGCAAAGGCGCGCAGCGCCGTCTCGGCCGCAAGCCGCCGCTCTGCGCGCGGCGACTCGGCCCGCGGCGCGGTGTCCTCATCGACGCGGCCGCCGCCGCGATCACCGTACACGCCGGTGGTGCTCATGTAGACGAGCCGCGCAGGCGCCCCCTCGAGCGCGCCCAGGAACCGCTCGAGCCGCGGGTCGCTGCATCCGAGCGCGGGCGGCGGGATGAGGTAGAAGATGAGCTCGCCCGTCGCTTCGATCGGGGCAACAGGGGTATCGAGCTCGAGGGGCAGGGCGGCGATGCCGGCGGCCTCGAGGGCGGCGATGCTCGCGGGCCGCGCCGCGGTTCCGCGCACGGCGTGGCCGAGCCCGCGACAGCGCTGCGCGAGGCGCAGGCCCGTATAGCCGCAACCGACAATGAGCGCGCGCATGCTATGGTGGTCGGATCATGGTGGTGCGCGTCAGTCTAGCCAACAGCGGACGCGAATTCAGGGCGCAGAGCGATGTCACGCTGCTCGAGGCCGCGCTCGATGCGGGCCTCAACCTGCCGCACAGCTGCAAGACCGGACATTGCCTTGCCTGCCGCGCGCGGCTGCTCGCAGGTGAGATCAGCTATCCCGACGGTGCGCCGCTCGCCTTGAGCAAAGCCGAGCGCGCCGATGGCGTGATCCTCTTGTGTCTCGCGCGTGCGCGCACCGATCTTGACCTGGAGCTCTTGAGCCCGAGCCCGGCCGATACGCGGCGCATCCGGCGACTGCCGTGCCGCGTCGAGCGCATCGAGGCCCTCGGGCACGATGTGCGTGCGGTGTATCTCAGGCCACCCGCGGCCGCGCCACTCGAATTCGCGGCCGGCCAGTACATCGACATCCTGCTCGGCGGTGACACCGGCGGCGGCTCCCGCGGCGGCGACATGCGCGGCGGCGACCTGCCACGCGGCGGCGACCTGCCACGCGATACTGTGACCGGCGGCGTGCGGCGCCGCAGCTTCTCGATCGCCTCCCCGCCGCACGAGCCGCGGTTGCTCGAGGTGCATGTGCGCCGCGTACCGGGAGGGGAGCTCACGGAAGGGTTGTTCGAGGCGGGTATCGAGGGCCGGTTGCTGACGATCGAAGGACCGCTCGGACATTTTTTCTACCGCGAGCGCGGCGCGGAGGTGCCCATGCTGCTCATCGGCGGCGGCACCGGCCTCGCACCCTTGAAGAGCATCGTGCGGCACGTGCTCGAGACCGGCCGTGAGCGCCGCATGCTGCTCTACTGGGGTGTGCGCAGCGAGCGCGACCTCTATGCCCATGCGATGCTCGAAGCGCTCGCGCGCGCGGCGCCGGCGCTCGAGTATCGCCCGGTGCTGTCGGAGCCCTCGGCCGCATGGCCGGGGCGGCGCGGCCTCGTGCATGAGCAGGTGCTCAGCGAGTTGCCGAACCTGGCCGCGTACGAAGTCTATGCGACCGGTCCTCCCGCCATGATCGAGGCGATCCTCAAGGAGTTCCCGGCGCGCGGCGTCGATCCTGCGCGGCTTTACTTCGACTCGTTCGATTTTGCGCCCGATTCCCCGGCCCGCCAGCGCTTCAGCGCCTCGACCAGCGCCTGATCCTCGGCGCTCGCCGCCAGCAGCAGCGGCGCGCCCACACCCCGCTCGCGCAGCGCCGCGGCGACGCGGGTTCCGGGCACGACCCATGCCACCCGCTCGAGTGCTGCGCGCAGCGCCGGCGTCGCGAGCGCGAGCAGCGCCTCGCCGACCTCGACGCTCGTGACCGTGATCGCCTGCACCGCCTCGGCCTCGAACTCGGCCGCGAGCGCGGCGAGGTCCTGGGCGGTGGGCTGCGCCCGCACCCGCCGGTACACCTCGACGACGGTCAGTTGCGCACCCCGGCGCTTGAGCTCCTCCTCGAGGAGCGCGCGGCCGCCCTCGCCCTTGACGAGGAGAAAGCGCTTGCCGGCGGCGCTCTTCAGGCGCGGATGACGCAGCAGACTCTCGCTGTCACTGCCGTCCTCGGGCTGTACCGCGACCCGATAGCCCGCCTGGTTGAGCGCCCGCGCGGTCGCGGCACCCACGGCGGCGAGCGCCACGTCGCGACGCTGCTCGAGCAACGGTGATCCGAAGCGCACGGCGTTGGCGCTGACGAAGATGACGAGATCGAATGCGGCGAGCGAGCCGAGCTGCGCCGCGAGCGCGCGGCGCTCACCCACGGGCTCGATCTCGAGCGTCGGAAAGCATAGGGCGCGTGCCCCCTCGAGGAGCAGCCGATGACACAGCGGGGAGGATTGCGGCTGTGGCCGCGTGACGAGGACCCCGAGCCCCTCGAGGGAGCGCATCGCTATTCGGCGCTCGGGTGCTCGGGCGCTTCCGATCGTTCGACGGCGCGCAAGCGCTCGAGCAACGGGCCAGCCCCCGCCGCGAGCAATCGCTCCGCGAG
>Ga0181531_10002588_pt1 | contig 11285 bp, 6 predicted proteins | sample PEATcosm2014_Bin_38_FD_119743 | JGI IMG/M metagenome (GOLD analysis project Ga0181531, IMG submission 119743) | Peatland microbial communities from MTU Mesocosm Facility, Houghton, MI, USA - PEATcosm2014_Bin11_10_metaG | ecosystem: Environmental > Terrestrial > Soil > Wetlands > Peat | place... | reverse complement strand
CTGTCGCGCGAATCTGGAAGAAGGATGCGAGCGTCTGGTCTGACGAGTTCGAGCACCACAAGATCATTGCAAACTCGCTTGGATGGCTTACCGTTCCCGGTCAGGTGCTGGATCGGGTAACGGAGCTCACCTCGTTTGCCGAAGAAGTCCGCGCCGCCGGTTTCACGCACGCTGTTGTACTTGGCATGGGCGGTTCAAGCCTCTGCCCGGAGGTCTTGAGCCAGAGCTTCGGCAAACAGGCCGGCTTCCCGCAACTACTCGTCCTGGACTCCACGGTACCCGCCGCAGTGGCGCACCTCGAATCGCAGATCAAGTTGGAGAGCACGCTCTTCATCGTCGCTTCCAAGTCCGGTTCCACGACCGAGCCGCAGATGTTCGAGCGTTATTTCTATGAACGCGTGAAGCAGGTGAAAGGCGAGAAGGTTGGCGACAATTTCATCGCCGTCACCGACCCCGGCACGCTGCTGGAGAACCAAGCTAAAGAGTCGAACTATCGCAAGATATTTCTGAATTGGGCTGATATCGGTGGCCGCTACTCTGCACTGAGCTTTTTTGGAATGGTGCCATTCGCCGTCATGGGCGGCGACGTGAAAACTTTGCTCACGCGAGCCACCGCTGCGGCCAACGCCTGCCGAAATGAGGACGCCGGATCGAATCCCGGAGCCGCACTCGGCGCGCTGCTCGGCACGCTCGCCAACAAGGGCGTGGACAAACTCACACTGATTGCCTCCGGACAGATCGCCTCACTAGGCCTGTGGATTGAGCAACTCGTGGCAGAGAGCACGGGAAAAGCCGGTAAGGGGATCGTTCCCGTCGCGGGGGAAGCTCTCGGCGAAGTAAGTGATTATGGCGAAGATCGCGTTTTCTGCTCCATCAGTGTCGGCGAAGGCGAGGCCGCTGCGAACGCCAAACTCGCCGCGCTGGAGAGCGCCGGATACGTCGTAGTGCATCAGGAGTTGAGCGGCCCGCTCGACCTTGGCGCGACGTTCTTTATCTGGGAGTTTGCCACTGCGGTCGCCAGTTCGCTGTTGCACATTGACGCCTTCGATCAGCCCAACGTGCAGGAGTCAAAGGACAACACAAAGCGCATTCTCAACGAGTTCATCGCCAAAGGTGCGCTGCCTCAGCAAACGCCAGTAGCCACGAACGGCATGCTCAAACTGTACGGCGAAGACAAAACGCTCGGCTCTACATTGGACGCAGCCATCGCCGCGCATCTCCGCAAGGTCCACGCCGGAGACTACGTGGCCATCACGCAATATTTTCTGGAGACACCCGAGGTCGAGAGCTTGGTGCAGCAGTTGCGGATTGCGGTTCGAGCCAAGACCCACGCAGCAACGACCACAGGATACGGCCCGCGCTTCCTGCACTCCACCGGCCAGCTCCACAAAGGCGGCGGCAACAATGGAGTCTTTCTCCAACTCACCGCTCAGGACGCTCGCGACGTGCCGATTCCGAGAGAGCCTTTCGGATTCAGTGTGCTCAAGCAGGCGCAGTCGCAAGGCGATCTTGAATCGCTGGTCAAACACGGCCGCCGTGCGATTCGCGTTGACCTTGGCTTGGACATAGTTGCCGGATTGAAGCGATTGTTACAGGCGGTACAACAGGCATAAGAGCATCGGATTGCGTGTAAGCTGGCGCAGCCCTCGGGGGCTGCGCCAAATTCTTGAGGCTGATGGCGATGATGCAGCATCAAAATGAGAGACTGCGTTTGTAGAGCCGTGGAGCTTTGCGTCGGCAGCATCCAAACTCGCCGTTAGCATCATAGGAACAGACTGAACATATGAGCACAGTGATTTCCGCGACTCCTACCGCGCGTACCGAGGCGCAGCCACTGCCTACGGCAGAACCATCCATCCTGATTATTTTCGGCGGCTCCGGCGACCTCACCCGGCGCAAGTTGCTGCCTGCTGTCTTCGATCTGACCTCCGCTGGATGCACGGATAAGGGCTTTGACATCGTCGGAGTTGGCCTGCCCGCCATGAGCGACGATGAGTTCAAGATCGCGATGCGGCAGTCCGTGGAAATGTCCAACGATGCTCGCACGTTCAGCGAAGAGAACTGGGAAAAGTTTGCCGGCAAATTAACCTATCTCTCCGGCGAACTCGACGCACCCGAGACCTACACCGCGCTCGCCAAGAAGTTGGAAGAGATGCGCGCCGCCGGAGCCAGCGGCAATCACCTGTTTTATCTTTCCGTGCCCGCCTCCATCGCCCCCAAGGTAATTCAGGGGCTCGGTGCAGCAGGACTGAACCACAATGACAAAGGCTGGTCGCGCATTGTGGTGGAGAAACCTTTCGGACGCGATGTGGAGAGCGCGCGGGCGCTGAATAAAACCGTCCTCAGCGTGTTTGAAGAAAACTCCGTTTACCGCATCGATCACTATCTCGGCAAAGAGACGGTGCAGAACATCCTCATGTTCCGCTTCGGCAACTCGCTGTTCGAGCCTTTGTGGAATCGCAATTTCATTGACTACGTTGAGATCACAGCCGCCGAGCCGCTTGGTGTGGAGAACCGCGCAAAGTTTTACGAGGAAACCGGAGCGCTGCGCGACATGGTAGCCAACCACCTGCTGCAACTGCTCTCGCTCACCGCCATGGAGCCGCCCTTCAGTCTCGATGCCGACGCCGTGCGCGAGCAGAAGGTGCAGGTGCTCAAGGCGATTCGTCCCATGACGGTGGAAGAAGTTGCCCGCCGCACCGTGCGCGGGCAGTACGGTCCCGGCGTACTGGAGGGGAGCCTGGTACGCGGATACCGCCAGGAGCCCGGCGTGGCAGAGAATTCCCTGATGGAAACTTTCGTCGCCCTCGAACTTCGCGTTGACAACTGGCGCTGGTCCGGCGTGCCGTTCTACATCCGCACCGGAAAGCGACTAGCTACGCAGATGACCGAGATTCGCGTCCACTTCAAGGCCACTCCAGAAGCTCTCTTCGTCGCCGGCCAGAACCGTCAACCGGAGCCCAACATCATCAGCATCCGCATTCAGCCAGACGAAGGCATTGCCATCGCTTTTGGCGCCAAGCGCCCGGGACTCGGCATGAACGGCATTACCGTCGAGGCAGACTTCAGCTATCGCACCGCTTTCGGCATGAACAATCCTGTGGCTTACGAGACTTTGCTGCTGGACGTGATGATGGGAGACGCCACGCTCTTTACCCGTGGCGATGAGGTGGAAGCCGAGTGGCGCATTGTCACTCCCATTGAGGAAGCATGGACGCAGCTCCCAAAACCGCAGTTCCCCAACTACGCCGCTGGCAGCGAGGGTCCGGAGATCGCGAACGCTCTGATGTGGGGGGACCGGCGCTGGAACCAACTCTGTAGGCCGCAGCGCTGATTTTCCCGCGCATCTCTGCCAAGTCCTCATGCAACCAGCGCGCCGGTTGCGTGCACCTATAAACAGACGCACCACGAGGAAGGAATCCGATTGATCTGGACACTCTTCGTAGTTTTGTTGGCTGGTTGGACGACGGGCGTGGTAGCAGGAGATTTCTTCGGCGGCGCCCTGCATCTGCTCCTGCTGGGAGCAGCCCTCCTGCTTTTCATGGACACGTTGAGCAACGGCCGCAGCGTGCGTGGTTGAGAGTCCTTCGCGCTCCGCTCGTTTGCACCCTCCTGTGCCTCACGCTTGTTCTGCCAGCTAGTTCCTACTCCGTCCTGACTCACGAGGAGTTGATCGATTTGGTCTGGGACAGCAGCATTCGTCCCCTGCTGCTCACTCGCTATCCGAACACAACCAAGGACGAACTGCGCCAGGCGCACGCTTACGCCTATGGCGGTTCGGTGCTCCAGGACCTCGGCTACTATCCTTTCGGCAATCATCTCTTCAGCGACTTGACCCACTACGTTCGCACCGGCGATTTCACCCGGAATCTATTTCTCGAAGCGACCAACGTGAATGAGTTGGCCTTCGCCGCAGGAGCCTTGGCGCATTATGTTTCTGACGTGCATGGTCATCCCTTCATTAACCGCGCCGTGGCCATCGAGTTCCCTGCCCTGCGCGCCAAGTTTGGCCCTGTCGTTACCTACGATGAGGCGCGTGTCGAGCACTTGCGAACCGAGTTCGGCTTCGACGTGTTACAAGTGGCGCGCCATCGCTATCCTCCACAGAGCTTTCATGACTTCATAGATTTCCAGGTCTCCAAGGAACTCACGGAGCGCGCCTTCCAGCGAACCTATGGCATTCCGTTGAACTCCGTCCTGAAGCATGAAGACCTTGCCATCGGAACCTACCGCCGCGCTGTCAGCAAGGTCATTCCAGAGATGACAAAAGTCGCGCTGGCCAGCCGCGGCAAGCAAATGGCGAAAGAGATTCCTGATTTCAACCGTAAGCTTTTTCTCTATCACGTCTCCCGCGCCGACTATGAGAAAAATTGGGGCCGCGATTACACCAAGCCCGGACCGGGCGCGCGCTTTGTAGCACTTCTGTTGCACCTTGTGCCCAAGATGGGTCCTTTCCGCGGACTCTCCTACAAAGACCCAACGCCTAAGACCGAAGACCTTTACATGGAGAGCGTCAACCAGACGGTGACTGCCCTTCGCGCTCAGTTGCAATTGGTCAGCCAGGGACACACGGACTTTGCCGCCACCGACCTCGACACTGGCGCTCCCACGCACGCGGGCGAGTACGAACTCTGCGACGAAACGTTTCGTGAATTGCTGCGGCGTCTGCAGAAGGACAACTTTGCGCATACTGACGCCGCGCTGCGAACGACCGTGCTCCACTACTTCTCAGATTTCAAGCCGAAGCTGCGGAATTCCAAGGACTCGCGCCGATGGGTCGAGGACGAAGCCGCGCTGAACCTGTTGAAGACCGCCGCGCCTGCTGCTCCGTCCGCGACCGGAGAGAATTGAGCGGTTTGACAGTGCAACGGAGGCCCAATAGAATCAGTGTTGTCGGTCACGCCTGACCGCATCGGAGTCTGCCGCCTGCATCCGTAGGCGCACCACGCAGACACCCCCAGTGGCGGGGTAGCTCAGTCGGTTAGAGCGACGGTCTCATAATCCGTAGGTCGGCAGTTCGAATCTGCCCCCCGCTACCAATAGAATCAGCAATTTAAATTCCATATGTTCCCGTTTTCCTGCACAATCACTGCACAGAGGAGCATGTTCCAGCCTTTCATCGCGTCCATAACATGTTGCGCCAATGGTCCACTTCCGAATTGCCCGTCGTCCAACCGAAAGCCACTCATACGCTGTCGCAGCTTTATAACTTCCCAGATCCTGACTTCTTGGGATTCAGCGCGGGGAGAATGACCTGCGGCAACCCGATGGCACTCCCGGCTGGCTGATTCGCCATCTATTAATTTGCTATCGCCGTCACGAACAATTCCAACAATTTGGATAAGCTCCATGTGTTTTCGTCTGACCACCTGGCATCAAAGCAGAGTGGAGCGCATTTCTATGGTAGTGAGTACCTCGCCCCAGTTTGGACAGTCGCTCGCAATCTACTTAGCCCCTAGGACAGCCCTGCACGCCTTGCAATGCTAGCCGAGTCTCAACCGGGCTCTCCGAATTGGGACGAATTGAGCAATACCAGAGCACGTTGGCATCTCGGCCACGCAAATCCAGCTCTAAGGAAAGCAGAATGTGTAACGCCTTTTCGTAGTTCTGACCAGGTGGTCGTTTTTGAATCTAACGCAGGCGTTCGATCATATGGACATTGAACTGAGCATTGTTATGCCTTGTTTAAACGAGGCGGAAACACTCGGCAGTTGTATCGGAAAAGCAAAACGTTACCTTGAGCGCTCCGGAATTTCCGGCGAGATCGTGATTGGGGATAACGGATCGACCGATGGCTCGCAGGAGATTGCGACGCGGCTAGGTGCGCGCGTGGTGAATGTCCCGCTCAAAGGGTATGGCGCCGCCCTCTATGGCGCGATATCCGCCTGCCGGGGGCGATATTGCATCATGGGAGATTCCGACGACAGCTACGACTTTGAAAACCTCGACGACTTTGTGGAAAAGCTACGCGAAGGCTACGACCTTGTAATGGGAAATCGGTTCAGGGGCGGCATTAAGGAAGGTGCCATGCCATGGAAGAACCGCTACATTGGCAATCCCATACTCTCGGCCATTGGCAAGACCCTGTTCCCAGCCAGAGCCGGAGACTTCCATTGCGGTATTCGTGGCTTTTCGCTGGACGCCTTCCGGAAAATGGATTTGAGAACGACGGGGATGGAGTTTGCCACGGAAATGGTGATCAAGGCTACTCTTCTCAAGCTCTCGCTCACGGAGGTCGCTACGGTTCTGAGCCCGGACGGGCGTTCGCGGCCGCCTCATCTGAGGCCCTATCGCGACGGCTGGCGGCATCTTCGTTTCATGATGCTTTTCAGCCCTAGCTGGCTGTTCTTCTATCCGGGCCTGACTTTGATGATGGTTGGATTGGTGCTGGGTGGAGTTCTTCTGGGCCAGCCGATACATATGCACCGCATAAACCTGGGGCTTGACACTCTGATCTACTGCAACACGATGGTCGTGGTGGGATTTCAGGGAATTCTTTTCTGGATACTATCTCGAGTCTATGCCGTGCAGGAGGGCCTCTATCCGATTACGGCCGGACTCGATCCCCACAGGTACACGAAACATTTCACGCTGGAACGCGGCTTGGTAGCCGGAACGTCTATGACTCTGGCCGGAGTGCTTGCGGCTTTCTATGCGCTCTGGCAGTGGAGGCAGAACGCCTTCGGCATGATGGAAATCGAGCACATCGCGAGGATAGTGATTCCGTCGTCTGCGGCGATTTCACTTGGGATAGAGATTTTGCTGTTCAGCTTCATGCTCAGCACGTTCGAGCTGCATGTGCGCCCCTTCACGGAAATGTCTGAACAAATCAACCGCGACGCGGCGAAGGATCATGCGGCTTTGGGAGCGAGTAGCTCAGGCGAACTTTCGGAAGGGTGGAAACCGGGTATTGCGTCTTGAACAGGTGCCGTCCGCTGAAACGTGGACCAGTTTCTCGACATCGAGCATGCCCCGATTACGATTCCGCATCCGCGGCCCTGGATGTTCCGCGAGTAGATCAGGCAGATCGCAGCGCGTGAAAGTCGCGCGGTTACCCCATCAAATTGGAGCCAAATATGATATCCGATACTTTGAGCGCAACCGCCGGAGTCCTTCATAACAAGCTAGTATCGGACCGCCGAGTCGACGTTCTCGCCAGCTGGTTCGCGAAACTGCTCCCTTCAGGAGTGCGCGTGCTGGATGTTGGGTGTGGCAGTGGGCTCGTCTCTGCGATCGTGCGCCAAAAACTGCGAGACATCACCGTACAGGGAATTGACGTGCTTCCTCGCGCTCAGACTCACATTCCAGTTGAGATGTTCGACGGCGTCCATCTTCCGTTCGACAGCGGGTCATTCGACACGGTGCTTTTCTCCGATGTGCTGCACCACACCGTCGATCCGAGGATTCTGCTGCTAGAAGCACGCAGAGTCGCAAAGCGGCACGTGCTGATCAAGGACCATTACAGGAAAGGAGTGGTCGCGAATGCGAGGTTGCGCTTTATGGACTGGGTGGGAAATTCGAGGTTTGGCGTGGCGCTGCCCTACAATTACTGGACCGAGCAGCAATGGCACGTCGCGTGGCAGGAAATCGGGTTAAGATCCGAGCGTCTAGAGACCGAGCTCGGTCTCTATCCCAAGCCGGCCGACTGGGTATTTGGGGCAAAACTTCACTTCATCGCACTCCTGCAGCGGAGCTGACTGACGCGGTCCGCCTGCGTCCTCGTCGCCCTCGCATCCCAAGGCCGTTCCTACGCAATCGAGAGGAGAAAATGCTAACTCGAACAGCAGAGAAGCCTGAACAGAGAGTTGAGAGAGTCGTAAAGCATGAACGTAGCCCGTTTCTTTGGGGAGCTCTCGGCATTTTTCTGATCTGCTACGTTGCCATTGCATCGGTGTCGGCCAGCGTTGTACCGCTATGGATGGACGAGGTTCTCACGGTGTGGACGATACGTCTGCCCTCGGTCGCGCAGATCTACGACGCATTGGTGCGTGGCGCTGAATTCTCGCCGCCTGGGTGGGTGGTTTTTCTGCACGTTTATAGCGAGATTGCGGGCGACAGCCTGCTGGCTCTTCGTCTGCCTTCGATCGCCGCGGTTGTGCTGGCGGGAATCTGTAGCTTCCTCCTTATGCGACGCTATCTCGGAGATGCCCGCGCGGCATTTGGGTTCTGTCTGGTTCTGGATGGGCTATACGGTTTCGCAGTTCAGGTTCGTCCCTATGCAGGGGTGGTCGCGTGCTTTGCATTGGCGCTTCTGTTTTGGGACGGCCTGAACCGTGATGAAAGCTGGTGGCGTAGCGCAGTTATAGGAATTGTGCTGGCACTGGCGATATCGCTGCATTTTTACGCCGTGCTGCTCGTTCCGTGCCTTGGGCTCATCGAGTTGGCCAATTGCTATTACATCCGCAGGTTTCGGGGCGCTCTGTGGTGCGCGCTCACCGCTGCCGGAGCTTCGATCTTTGTATGGCGACCACTGATGCGGATGATGAGCGCCTACTGCGCGAATGATTCGTCGGGGGGTGCATACTACGCGCAGCCGACTCTCGGCAGATTCACCGCGGCTATCTGCAACTTGTTTCTGGAGGGGCACGTAAATATCCTCCTCCTATTGGTTGCGATGATCATCATCGTTGTTGGACGGTTCCTGGGGCAGGACGACACTCCAAGCGAACAGAGTGAACGGCGCTATCAGCGAGCAGGATTGTGGCCGATCATCTTTGGGCTGGTACTGTTGCCGGTGATTGTTTTTCTGTTCAGCCTGATTGTAACCAAGACGTTCAACGATCGTTACCTGGTGGCAACGGTCATCGGCACTAGCGCGCTGATTGCGTCATGCCTTCCGGCAACGCCGTTTTTTCGACGCATGGCACCCTTTCTCATCCTGCTGGCCGCGCTGGTGACATCAGATAACCTGGAGACCGATAAACCAAAGCTCGAGTTTGCGGCAAAGGTGCCCGGGCCTTATCCGATTGTGGTGGCCGATGGCCTGCAGTTCTTTTCTCTGATGGAATCAGCGGCGCCGGAAATCCGGGACCGCCTCGTATATTTGACGTTACCGCCTGAAACATACGTCGGAGATGCCACGAATATGCACGCGATCGAAAGATGGAAGGCGATCAATCCAAAACTCCCCGTCGAGAATATCGATCAGTTCGTTGCGGAGAATCCAAAGTTCTACTTGGTTGACAGGCAGACTTCGGACGACGCTCCTACGCCATACTTGATTGGCCGGGGACGTATTGAACTAACTGACAAGGTAGCCGGCACGCTGGTTTTTCAGTCTCGCCCGCTTGCTGCAGTCGCTGGAAAATGATCTGCAGGCGATGAGTTTGCCTGACACTGCCACGATGAAGGATTCATTACGAAGGTTGGAGATCATGCCGACACGCGAGGTATCTGAGCCTATTCGACTGCCAAGGCTTGTGAGCCGAGTCGAAAATCTTGAAGCAGCCCTCAATGCGCGTCCTGGCGTAATGATGACCGCGCTGGCCGTCTTCTTTCTTTCCGCTTCTTACGCGCTCGCCAACATCCGCGTTTTCTGGTTCGATGAATTCATTACCATCTACATTGCGAAGCAAGGCAGTTTCGGGAGTATCTGGCATTTACTGGCCAGCGGCGCAGACCCAAACCCTCCGCTTTCTCACCTGCTGGTGCTCGCCAGCCAGCGACTGCTAGGCAATAGCGAGGCTGCGATTCGCACGCCTTTCATTCTTGCAGGACTGGCCGGAATGCTCTGCCTGTTCCTTCTTCTGCAAAAATACGTTACCCCGGTCTACGCAGCCTCCGGTGTTTTCTTCTTGATGGCCACGCATGCCTTCGACTACAGCTACGAGGCGCGCTCCTACGCGCTCTTGATGTGCTTCTCGATGCTCAGCCTGCTGGCCTGGCACTGGAGCACCGAGTCACCACATCCGAAAGCTGCTCTGCTGGTGTTGACAGTGAGTCTGGCGTTGGCTGTGTCGTCGAACTATTACGGCATCCTCGCTTTTTTTCCGGTCGCCGGGGGAGAACTAACGTATTACTTTACGTCAGGGCGTCGCCGGATCCGATGGGAGACGTGGCTGGCCTTGCTGGTCGCGGCTGGTTCGTTGGTCCCTTATTTGGGACTAATCAACGCATCGGTGGCTCGCTTCTCACCTTACGCATGGAATAAGCCCAATCCCGACTTCATAATCGGGACCTATGACTACCTGCTGGATAGCATTGCATACCTTGCTGGATTGACGACGTTCGCCGCTCTGGTGATCTATGTGTATGAACGAATACAATTGCGCAAACACTCTCCCAGGATATTGCCCTCGCATCTGTTTGCTGCAGTTGCGGTACTGGTTTCGTATCCCCTGCTGGCCTACGTGATCGCGGTCGTTCGTGCGGGCATGCTCAGTGAGCGACATGTACTGCCCGTTGTTTATGGTGTAGCTTTCGCGGTGGCGGTGGCGGCATACAGGATCTTCCGGCGGAGCGCCGTGGCCTCATTGTTATTCATGCTATGCTGCTTCAGCTTTTGCACCTTCGTCATCACAGATACTTTCTTCGATTATCAGAGCCAGCGAATGACACTGATGCGACTAATTGCTGCGCTTCCGAAGACGGGAACACTCGCTGTATCCGATCCGCACCTTGTGCTTCCACTTTATTATTATTCGCCAGCGCCGGTTTCGTCCCGTATTGTCTTTCCGGTGGGCCTGGAGCACGTGAGGAAGTATCAGCGGGAAGACTCCGCAGAGCAGAATCTGGCAGCGGCAAGCGAGATTTATCCCGTTCCACAAATTGCAGTGCAGGATATTATCAGTAACACTTCAAACCTTTACATCATTGCGCCACCCTGGAACTGGCTGCTACGACTGCTGGATGACAATGGACACCCGGCTAAACCACTCAGCGGGCAGCCAAACAACCATTGTCTGAGGGGCTTCTTCCCACTCTCGCTTGGTGACTGCGTCATCTTTCGTGAGCGCTTCTCGGATCCCAGCTTTGATTCTTTCTGGCCCTAACGAGGCATTGAACACGCAAAGGACAATCGCCTTGTCGGCCCGTCCGCGGTTGTCGCATTCATGCATTGGGCGCGTCGCCCCCCAGGCATCAACCCATCATCGTCCTCCTTCCCGGTATTGAGGCGAAGAAATGCAAATTGCCTTGCGCGTACTCGATAGCTTCAATACCCATCGGTTATCTACTTAGCAGGTTGACTTACCGATAAGTACATTTAGCCTGGCTCCCTCAGGGCTTTGCTGGGGCGCTAACGCTTATTCTGCGATTTACGATTTGGGGTGCCCCTCCGAATAAGT
>Ga0181531_10002586_pt1 | contig 11286 bp, 9 predicted proteins | sample PEATcosm2014_Bin_38_FD_119743 | JGI IMG/M metagenome (GOLD analysis project Ga0181531, IMG submission 119743) | Peatland microbial communities from MTU Mesocosm Facility, Houghton, MI, USA - PEATcosm2014_Bin11_10_metaG | ecosystem: Environmental > Terrestrial > Soil > Wetlands > Peat | place... | reverse complement strand
GGCCAGGTCGGTGCAATACATCAAGCGGTATTCGGCACTGTGCGGCGGCTCCGGATACGAGAACTCGGCCTTGAGAATGGGGATCCGCCGGTTGACCAGCCAGCAGGACACCCCGTGCAGCAGCATGAGCAGCACCTCGTGGGCAAAGGTCCGCTTCGGCCCCGGCGTGCGATCCGTCAGGAAGATGCGCGCCTCGTCCCCGCCCCGCTCGAGCGTCCCGCCGATGTCATCGAGAATGAGCCCGTAGAAGCGCAAGCTGCGCTCGAGCGCCTGGCGCAGGGTCTGGCATGGCAGCACCGAATGACAGAGCATCGCGAAACTGCCCGTCTTCATGCGCCGCGAGTCACGGCCGAAGAACTCATCATCGAGGCGCTCGGCGACCAGGCGCCAGAGCTTGCCATAATGGCGGGCCGAGACCCGCGCCTGCGGGTTGTCGAGGAGCGAGGGCGCAAGCCCCACCTCGGTGAGCGCCGACTCGACATCGAGCCCGCGCGCCCGCAAGCCCTCGAGCGCTGCTGCGACGAAGCAGATGGCGATGGTGCCGGGCTCCGGCCGGCCCACGGGCGAGACGACCCGGGCGGCGCTCACGATCGCCGGCGGCTGTTGCATATTCGCTCACGCATGTTGAACGCTTTGGGCACCGAAGGGACGGTGCGAATTCTCTATAGTTTACAGCCAGCAGGCGCCGCCCGGGGCGCACCCCGGGGGCATCGATGAGCACCGACCTGTACACCGATGAGCAGCGCATGATCCGCGACTCCGCGCGCGAGTTCGCGCGCGCCGAGCTCGAGCCGCACGCCGCCGACTGGGACCGCGCCGGCTGGATCGCCGACAGCGCCGTGACCCGCTTGGGCGAGGTCGGACTCCTCGGCATGATGGTGCCGGAGGACTGGGGCGGCAGCTACACCGATTACATCGCCTATGCGCTCGCCGTCGAGGAGGTCGCGGCCGGCTGCGCCGCGACCGCGACGCTCATGAGCGTGCACAGCTCGGTTGGCTGCGGGCCGATCCTGAAGTACGGCACCGATGTGCAAAAGCGCAAGTACCTCCCTCCCATGGCGCGCGGTGAGTGGATAGGCTGCTTCTGCCTCACCGAGCCCCAGGCCGGCTCCGCCGCGCACGATATCAAGACCCGCGCGCTCGAGGAGGGCGGCGGCTGGGTGCTGAACGGTTCCAAGCAGTTCGTGACCAACGGAAAACGCGCGAAGCTGGCGGTCCTGTTCGCGGTCAGCGACCCGGAGCGCGGCAAGCGCGGCCTGTCGGCCTTTCTCGTGCCCACCGACACGCCAGGATTCATCGTCGGGCCGCCCGAGCACAAGCTCGGCATCCGCGGCTCCGATACCTGTGCGATCACGCTCGAGAACTGTCGCCTGCCGGCCGACGCACTCCTGGGCGAGCGCGGGCGCGGCCTCGCGATCGCCCTCTCGAACCTCGAGGGCGGCCGGATCGGCATCGCCGCCCAGGCCATCGGCATCGCGCGCGCCGCCTTCGAGAAGGCGCTCGAGTACGCCCGCACCCGCCGCCAGTTCGACCGGCCGATCGCCGAGTTCGGCAGCATCGGCAACATGCTCGCCGACATGCAGGTCTCGATCAACGCGGCCCGGCTCTTGACGCACCACGCGGCGCGGTTGCGCTCGGGCGGCGAAGCCTGCCTCTCGGAGGCCTGTCAGGCTAAACTATACGCATCGGAGATGGCCGAGCGCGTGTGCTCGAAGGCCATCCAGATCCACGGCGGCTATGGCTACTTGGAAGATTACGGCGTGGAGCGCCATTACCGCGATGCGCGCATCACCCAGATCTACGAGGGTACGAGCGAGATCCAGCGCCTGGTCATCGCCCGTGCATTGACGACACAAGGGGAATCCTCATGAGCACCCAGCCGGCGGCCCGGGCCGCTGCAACACCCACGGTGAAAATGCTGCTCGACGGCCGCTTCATCGAATCGAAGACGAACGAGTGGCACGACGTCGTGAACCCGGCCACCCAGGAGGTCCTGGCGCAGGTCCCCTTCGCGACCGACGAGGAAATCAACGCCGCCGTCGCGAGCGCGCACAAGGCGTTCAAGACCTGGAAGAACACGCCGATCGCCGCGCGCGCCCGCATCATGCTCAAGCTCCAGGCGCTGGTGCGTGAGCACATGAGCCGCATCGCGCAGACGCTCTCCGCCGAGCAGGGCAAGACGCTCGCAGATGCCGAGGGCGATGTGTTCCGCGGCCTCGAGGTGGTCGAGCACGCCTGCTCGATCGGCTCGCTGCAGCTCGGCGAGTTCGCGGAGAACGTCGCCGGCGGCGTCGACACCTACACGATCCGCCAGCCGATCGGGGTGTGCGTCGGCATCACACCCTTCAACTTCCCGGCGATGATTCCGCTGTGGATGTTTCCGATGGCGATCGTCTGCGGCAACACCTTCGTGCTCAAGCCCTCGGAACAGGATCCCATCACTCCCATGCTGCTCGCCGAGCTCGCGCTCGAAGCCGGCATCCCCCCGGGCGTGCTCAACATCGTGCACGGCGGCAAGCGCGCGGTGGATGCGCTCTGCACGCACCCCGATGTGGTCGCCGTCTCCTTCGTCGGCTCGACCGCCGTGGGTACGCACGTCTACAACCTCGCATCCCAGCATGGCAAGCGCGCCCAGTGCATGATGGGCGCGAAGAACCACGCGGTGGTGCTGCCGGACTGCAACAAGGAGCACTCGTTGAATGCCATCGTCGGTGCGACCTTCGGCGCGGCCGGGCAGCGCTGCATGGCGACCTCGGTGACCGTGCTGGTGGGCGAGGCGCAGAAATGGATCCCGGACATCGTCGCGAAGGCCAGGACGCTCAAGGTGAACGCCGGCACCGAGAAAGGCGCGGACTTGGGGCCGGTGGTCTCGAAGAACGCCAAGCACCGCGTGCTGGGTCTCATCGAGGACGGCGTGCGCGAAGGCGCGAAGCTCGAGCTCGACGGACGCAACATCAAGGTTCCCGGCTACGATCAGGGCAACTTCATCGGCCCGACGATTTTCTCCGGCGCGAAGCCCGGCATGAAGATCTACACGACCGAGATCTTCGGGCCCGTGATGGTGATCGCCGGCGCGGCGACGCTCGATGAGGCGATCGCGCTCATCAACGCGAACCCCTTCGGCAACGGGGTCGGCATCTTCACCCAGAGCGGCGCCGCGGCGCGCAAATTCCAGAACGAGATCGACGTCGGGCAGGTCGGCATCAATGTGCCCATCCCGGTGCCGGTACCTTTTTTCAGCTTCACCGGCTCGCGCGGCTCGAAGCTCGGGGACCTGGGTCCCTATGGCAAGCAGGTGGTGCAGTTCTACACCCAGACCAAGACCATCACCGCGCGCTGGTTCGAGGACGGTGCGAGCTCGAGCGTCAACACGACCATCAGCTTGAAGTGACAACGCCTCTCATGAAGATCGCCTTCATCGGCCTGGGGAACATGGGCGCACCGATGGCGCGCAATCTCCTGAAGGCCGGCCACAGCCTCGTCGCGTTCGATGTGGTGCGCGCCTCGCTCGAGGCGCTTGCCGCGGCGGGCGCCACGCCCGCGGGCGCGGTCGCCGAGGCGGTGCGCGGCGTCGATCTCGTCATCACCATGCTCCCCTCCTCACCGCATGTGCGCAGTGTGTACCTCGGCGAGGACGGCATCCTGAGCCACGCCTCGCGCGGCACACCGCTCGTCGATTCGAGCACCATCGATCCGCACACCGCACGCGAGCTGGCGCAGCGCGCCGCCGAGCGCGGCCTGCCGATGGCCGATGCGCCCGTCTCCGGGGGCACGGGCGGCGCGGAAGCCGGCACCCTCACCTTCATGGTGGGCGCGGAGGAGGCCTTGTTCGCGCGCCTGCAACCGGTGCTCGAGCAGATGGGCCGCAGCATCGTGCATTGCGGGGGCGCGGGCACGGGTCAGGTCGCGAAGATCTGCAACAACATGCTGCTCGGCATCTCCATGATCGGCGTCGCCGAGGCGATGAGCCTGGGCGCCGCACTCGGCATCGACCCCAAGGTGCTCGCCGGGATCATCAATACCTCGAGCGGACGCTGCTGGAGCTCCGACACGTACAATCCCTACCCCGGCGCGATGGACAACGTACCCGCCGCGCGCGGCTACACCGGCGGCTTCGGCACCGACCTCATGCTCAAGGACCTCTCGCTCGCCACCGATGCCGCGCGGCAAGCGAAGCAGTCGGTCGTGCTCGGCGCCGTCGCTCACCAGCTCTACCAGCTGTGGAGCGCCTCGGGCGCCGGCGGCAAGGACTTCTCCTCCATCATCAATCTCATCAGGAAGGCCTCTTGATGATCGACCACGCCATGATCGACCTCAAGCCATGATCGATCTCACGCCATGATCGATCTCACGCTCGAGGGAAATCTCGCCCTCATCCGCATCAACAATCCACCCGCCAACACCTTCACTGCGGAAGGCTTGCTCGAGCTGCAATCGGCTGTCGATGAGTTGAACGCGAACAGGGACATCTACGCCGCCGTCGTCACCGGTCAGGGGGAGAAGTTCTTCAGCGCCGGAGCCGACATCAAGAGCTTCGCGAGCTCCGACCGCGCCCAGGCGCAGCTCATGGCGCGGCGTTTTGGCGCCGCCTTCGAGGCGCTGCAGGAGGCGCGCTTCGTGACGGTCGCGGCCCTCAATGGCTATGCGATGGGCGGCGGCCTCGAGTGTGCGCTCGCCTGCGATCTGCGGATCGCCGAGGAGCAGTCCCAAATGGCGCTGCCCGAAGCCTCGATCGGCCTTCTGCCCTGCGGCTGCGGCACCCAGACCCTGCCGTGGCTGGTCGGTGAAGGCTGGGCGAAGCGCATGATCCTCACCAACGAGCGCCTCGATGCGCCCACCGCCCTCAAGATCGGTCTCATCGAGGAGATCGTGCCCAAGGGTGAGGCGCTCGCCCGCGCGCAGGCGCTCGCACAGCGCGTCACCACGTTGAGTCCGCGCGCGGTCGCCTACAGCAAGCACCTCATTCATATGGCGCGCCACGGGGTGCCGCGGCGGGCGGCGCTCGCGCTCGAGCGCGAGCGGTTCATGGATCTCTTCGACGGCGCCGATCAGCAGGAGGGCGTGCGCGCCTTTCTCGAGAAGCGCAAACCGAGATGGACGAATGGCTGAGCCGCTCGAATCCGCGAGCTCGACGGAGCTCATCACCGAAATCCGCAACGGCGTCGGCCTCATCACGCTCAACCGGCCCGCGGCGCTCAATGCGTTGAGCTACGACATGATCGGTGATCTGCGCGCGCTGCTCGCCGAGTATGCGGTGAATCCTTTCGTGCGCGCGGTGCTGGTGCGCGGCGCGGGCGACAAGGCCTTTTGCGCGGGCGGTGACCTGCGCGCGCTCTATCAGAGCTTCAAGGACGGCGGCACCCTGCAACTCGACTTCTTCGTCGCCGAGTACGCCCTCGATCACCTGCTGCACTTCTATCCGAAGCCGTATCTTGCGCTGATGGACGGCATCACGATGGGCGGCGGCATGGGCATTGCGCAGGGGGCGAAGCTCAGAATCGTCGGTGAGCGCACGCGCATCGCCATGCCCGAGGTGGCGATCGGCCTGTTTCCCGACGTCGGCGCCAGCTATTTTCTGCCGCGTCTGCCCGGCGCCCTCGGCCGCTATCTCGCCCTCACGGGCGCACAGATCAAGGGCGCCGATGCGCTCTATGCCCGGCTCGCCGATGTGTATCTCGAGGCAGAGCAGATGGCCGCGCTCGAGAGCGATCTCGACAGCCTCGAGTGGCGCTCCGAGCCGCGCGCCGACCTCAAGCGCTTCATCGATGCGCGCGCCGCGCGCGGCCTCCCCGCCCCGTCCTTGAGTATTCTGCGAGCCGCGATCGATGAGCATTTCGAGCAGGCAACGTTGCCCCGGATCCTCGAGTCGCTCGAGGCCGAGCGGCGCCCCGAGTTCGCCGAATGGGCGGCGCAGAGCGTGAAGCTGTTGCGCAGCCGCTCACCCACGATGCTCGCCGTCACGCTCGAGCAGCTCGAGCGCGGCCGCTCGCTGTCGCTCGCCGAGTGCTTTCGCATGGAGCTCGGGATGGTCGCGCATTGCTTCGAGCAGGGCGATTTCATGGAAGGCATCCGTGCTCTCATCATCGACAAGGACAACGCGCCGCACTGGCGGCCGGGCCGCATCGAGGACGTGACGCCCGACATGGTCGAGGCGTTCTTCGCCGATTCTTTCACCGGCCGCACGCACCCCCTCGCCCATCTGAAGGATCTCTGATGAACATCAAGGACACGCTCGCCGTCGTCACCGGCGGCGCCTCAGGCTTGGGCCGCGCGGTCGCCGAACGCCTCATCGCGCAAGGCGGCCGCGCCGCCCTTCTCGACCTCTCGGAGAGCGGCCGTGAGGTGGGCGCGGGCATGGGCGCACCTTTCTTTCCCTGCGATGTGTCCGTCGAGGGGCAGGTCAATTCGGCCGTGACGGCCGCCTGCGAGGCATTGGGCGGTCTCAATCTGCTCGTCAACTGCGCCGGGGTGGTGGGGGTCGGCAAACTGCTCGGCAGAGAAGGGCCGATGAGCGGCGAGTACTTCGAGAGGGTCGTGCGCATCAATCTCGTGGGCACGTTCCTCTGCGACAAGGCCGCCGCCGCGATCATGCGCGACAACGCACCGAACGCCGATGGCGAGCGCGGCGTGCTCGTGCACACCGCCTCGGTCGCCGCCTATGAAGGGCAGATCGGCCAGGTGGCCTATTCGGCCTCCAAGGCCGGCATCGTCGGCCTCACGCTCCCCGTGGCGCGCGAGCTCGCCCCGTTCGGCATCCGCTGCGTCACCATCGCGCCCGGGATCTTCATGACGCCCATGCTTGCCAGCCTCTCCAAGGAGGTGCAGGACTCGCTCGGCAAGCAAGTCCCCTTTCCGCCGCGCCTCGGCAAGCCCGAGGAGTTCGCCGCGCTCGTGCAGTCGATCGTCGAGATCCCCACGCTCAACGGTGAGGTGATCCGCCTGGACGGCGCGATCCGGATGCAGCCGCGTTAGGGTCGCCGCTTAAGGGAACAGCTGGGGCCGGCAGTTGGCGGCGCAGACGAGATGTCAAGAGCCCGTCTCGATCACCGGCGTGCGCCGTGCTGGCCGGGTCTCGATCAGATTGACGCTCTTGCAGGTGAAGACCAGCTCACCGCGCTGATTCGAGAGCGTGTAGCGGCACTCGACGATGCCGCGGCCGGGCTCGCTGCGGCTCAGGCGTTTGTCGAGGATCTCGGTGCGTGCACGCAGCTCATCGCCGGCGCGCACCGGGTTCGGCCAGCGCACCTCGTTCCAGGCCACCCCGCAGATCCAGCGGATGTCATGGCTGATCTCGTGGTCGAGCACGCGCCAGAGCGCCATCGTGTGGATGCCGGAGGCGATGAGCTCGCCGAAGATGGAGCCGCGCGCCGCCTCCGGATCGACGTGGAACCACTGCGGATCGTAGCGCGAGGCGAACTCGACCAGCTCCTCGCTCTTCACCGTGTGCGTACCCGACTCGCGCACCTCGCCGACGACGAGGTCCTCGTAGTAGCGCACCGGCACCGTCGCCATCAGGAGCTCGCCGCCGTTGCGATCAGCAATCCACCGTCGTTGCCAAAACCGCTCACCGGGGCGGCCGTTCCCGATAGTAGGCCTGCCAGGATTCGAGCCGTTCCGGATAGTCCGCCGCGTGCGGAGTCGCATAGGCGCGATTGCGCAGGGGTGAGCGGAGCACCTCGCCGTAGTCGCGGGGATTCAGGTAATAGAAGAACTCGAGCGCCCGGTCCGCGAAGCGCCAGCGGCCCTCCTCGAGCCGATACTCGTCGTGGTAGCGGAGCGAGGCCAGCATCGGCTCGCCGTTGCGGATGACCTCGGCGTGCGAATTGACGATACCGCGCGCCCGATGCGGCTCGCCCGGCGTGAACTCGACGAGCTGATCGTGCGTGAAGTGATTGCTCGGACCCAGGACCGCGAAGCGGCCGTGGAACTGCTCGACGACGGCATCGCGCCCCGCGGCGTTCATCTGCCCATCGACGGAGCGAAACCGCCCGTCGCGCGTGAAGCACGCGCCGATCCCTTCAACGTCGCGCGCATCGATCGTGAAGCAGTAGCGCGCGATGAGCTCGCGAATCTCGGCGCGCGCCTCGAGGCGGGCGATGCGCTCATCGAGGCCTTCGATCTGCGAGGGCGCGCTCATGGCAAGCTCCTTACTCATGGCAAGCTCCTTGACTCAGTGCACGCGATACGCGAGCAGCACGTTACCGGGCATGTGAAAGTAAAGCCCATAGCCCGAGTTGACGACCACGTAGCCGTCGCGCACCGCGGCCCCAGGACCACCGAACGACCCGCCGTGCGCCTGTGTGCCGTCGGTGGAGGTGACGGCGGCGGTCGTGTCGAAGCTCTTGAGAACGGCGCCGCTCGCCGCATCGTAGACATCGAGAGTCCCGTCCATCTGACCGGCGAACACGAGGCCGGGGACGGCCGTGACGGCGGCCGAGATGCCGGGATCGCAATCCGGCCGCCCGGCGCAGTGATCTTGCGCCGCCGTCCGCCACAGCACCTTGCCCGAGGCGGCATCGACCGCGACCAGGGCCGGCTGGCCGGGGGCGGTCGCTCGGCCGCTGTGCTCGTCTTTCATGTCGGCGAGCCCCGCGTAGACATGATCGCCCGCCACGGCGACGCCGAACTCGATGCCGCCCTGGATACCGCCGCGCCCCAGCTGGGTCTTCCACAGGAGCTTGCCGCCGTGATCGGGATCGAGACCGTAGAGCGCGCCGCTCTTCTGCGCGGCGATGAGCACATCGTGCCCCGTGGAGAGGTGCACGAGCACGATGCCCGCGCCGAAATCGCGGTCCGGACCATTCTCGGGAGGGCAGTTCGGATGATCATGCGCCAGCATGCAGCCGACGTTCCAGACATCACCGCTGTCGGCCTGGAAGCGCCACGCTCGCGATCCGTCGCGCAGGTGGAAGGCGATGACGGAATCGCTCGTGTCGGTTCCCGGCGAGGAATAGTTGTCGCCCGTCCCCACGTACAGAAGGCCACGCTTCGTATCGATCTCGGGACTGTTCCAGATGGGCGCGCCGGAGGGCGCGAGAATGCGCTTGCCGCTCGCGAGGGTTCTGACCGGCTCGGCCTTGCGGGAAATCGCATAGGCGGTCCACGCGACGGCACCGGTGCGCGCATCGAGCGCCACCACGGAGCCGCGAAACGTGCAGCATTCGTAGTTCTTATCCGCCGCGGCCGCCTCCTCGAGCGCCGACACCGGGACGTAGATCCGATCGCCGCTGACCGCGGGTGTGCCGGTGAGGGTTGCATCGGGATGCTCGCTCATCTTGGCGCTGAACACGAGCTTCCCCGTGAACGCATCGATCGAGTAGAGCCGCGCGAGCACATCGCCAAACACGAGCCGCCGCAGCGGTTGCCCGTCGGCGCCCGGTATCTCATAAGGCACGACGCCGGTGCGCACTTCGCCGCCGGCCTTGAACGTGAAGCGCACACAACCGCTCGCGAGATCGAGCGCGTACACCGTGCCGTCGGGACTGCCGACATAGACGGCGCCGTAGGCGATGCTCGGTTGCGAGCGTGCGCGGATGGCTCCGGGGAACTCGAAGGCCCAGGCGAGATCGAGCCGGCCGACGTCGGCCGGCGCGAGCCGCGCGGCGCTTGCATCGATGAAGCGCGCATTGTCGTACCCCCAGCCCGCCGCGAGCGGCGTCTCGGCCGGATTGAAGGAGGCGGCGGCACCGCTGCAGCGCGGCGCCACCACCTGGGGGCGCTGCGCGGCCAGCGGCGTGCCGCCCGAGAGATACTCCGCCACCTCCACCCGCTCGGCGTCCGAAAGAGATTGCGCCTGCTGCTTCATGAGACCGTGGGTGAGCGCCTCGTAAATGGTCGGCCCCGAGAGCATCTTGAGGAAGGTCTTCTCAGGCGCCTTCGGCACCTCCCCCAGGTGGCATTGCGCACAATGCTGCTCGAAGACCTTCGCCCCCGGCAGCGTCTCCGGATCGACGGCGGCCTTGTGCGATGCGAGCTCCGAGACGCTCTTGAGGCCACCACTCGCAGGGGCTTTGGAATCCTGCGCGGCGGCGGGGCCGGAGGCGGCGAGCAGCACGCCAAACCCCACGAGCCCTGCAAGCCCCCTCCCCTGCCGTGGACGGCTCAGCATCATTCCTCCCCCGGGGCCTCGAGGCGCAGGCCCATTGCATTTCAAAGCGTGTGAGGCTGCTCGAGCAGACCGCGCAGCGTCGCCAGGAACTCCGCCGCCACGGCGCCATCGACCACGCGGTGATCCGCCGACAGCGTGAGCATCGTCGTCTCGGCGATGACCAGCGCGCCCGCACGCGCGACCGGCCGGGGCGCGAGCGCGCCGACTGCGAGGATCGCGACCTGCGGAGCATTGATGATGGCATCGAAGCTCGACACCCCATACATGCCGAGGTTCGAGACCGTGAACGAGCCGCCCTCGATGTCCTCGCGCTTCAGCGCATCGTGGCGCGCCCGCTCGATGAGCCCGCGCGACTCGCTCGCGATCTCGGCGAGCGATTTGCGCTGGGCGGCGCGCAGGATCGGCGTGATGAGGCCGGCGGGCGCGGCGACCGCGATCGCGATGTCGGCATCCTCGAGCTCGACGATGTCCTCCCCGTCGAGTTGAGCGTTGACCGCACGATGCTTCATGAGGGCGAGCGCGCTCGCCCGCACGATGTAGTCGTTCACGGTGACGCGCTCGGCGGACGCGGCAGCCCGCTTGCGGGTGAGCAGCGCGCCGAAGTCCACTTCCATCGTCACGCGAAAATGCGGGATCGTCTGTGTCGCGGCGAGCAAGCGTCGCGCGATGGTGAGGCGCCGCGCGCTCATGCGCACGCGCCGCGCCGCGCCGGGCGGGGACGCCCTGCCCGAGATCGCCGACCCCGCGCGTGCGGCAAAGGCCTCGACGTCTTCCTTGGAGATCCGTCCGTTGCGCCCCGTGCCGGTCACCTGGTTCAAATCGACGCCGAGACGCTCGGCCACGCGCCGCGCGATCGGGCTGACGCGCGCGTCCTCCTCCGCGAGAGGCGCCGCAGGGTTCGCGCCGGCTTCGCCTGGCGATGCGCCGGCTTCGCCTGGCGATGCGGCGGCTGCGCCTGGCGATGCGGCGGCTGCGCCTGGCGGTGCGGCGGCACGCTCTGTGATCGTGTGCGCCGGCGCGTCCCCGTCGGGCTCGAAGGAAACCACCGCGCCCACAAACCCATCGACGAAGCGCTGAATGTCGGCCTCGCTCGCCTGCTCATCGGCAATCACCGCGAGGAGCGCACCCACGGGGTGCCGATCGCCGGCCATGGCGGTGATCCGGCGGAGCACCCCCGC
>Ga0181531_10002585_pt1 | contig 11286 bp, 5 predicted proteins | sample PEATcosm2014_Bin_38_FD_119743 | JGI IMG/M metagenome (GOLD analysis project Ga0181531, IMG submission 119743) | Peatland microbial communities from MTU Mesocosm Facility, Houghton, MI, USA - PEATcosm2014_Bin11_10_metaG | ecosystem: Environmental > Terrestrial > Soil > Wetlands > Peat | place... | reverse complement strand
GTCTTGCCGTCGTACTTCACGGTCCCGTTCTTGTCGTTCTCGTGCTCGACGTCTTCGTTGGTGTAGACGTGAGAAGCTTTCTTCATTCCCTTCGCATTGGTCGCCGCCTCGACTGCGCTGGCAGAATGCTCATGGCCCGTGTAGTAGGTCCATCCGCCTCGAGCTTCCGCGCGTTGCCCATTTCCCTCGCGGGGATGCTCCTCCTGCATCGGACCGTGCATCGGACCGCGGCGGACTCGTCCGTCGCGCCCCAGCGGTTCCGGAAACAGGTTAACCTCCGAAGCCGTGACCGGCGCGCCGCCCTGATACCACACGGGCACCGTGTACACGGAGCTTTCCGATCCCTGCGTTTCCGACAGCGTCGAATTCGTCGCACCCGCCACCAATCCAGCCGTGGCGTTCGTGGCTCCCACCGGGTTCGGCGACACCGTTTGCAGTGAAACCATTGGCGTGCTCAGAAGGGGTACGAACGGAGCGCATCCATAAAAGCACTCGGGGCGAGGAAACGGCTGTTGCGCAAAAGCAGCTCCAGCCAGCAGGACTACCGCAGCCAAAACCAGATAGGGTCGCATACTGCCTCCACAAAAGGGGACTGACACTTCCCCGATTCTGGTGCAGTTTGCTGGCCAGACGCGGTAGCACCCCAATTGGCCGAAATGGCCGAAGATTCACGGCGCTCTCGGCCAAAGTCCTGAAAATCAGCCTGCGCCTGAAGATGTGGGGAATGAAAACGGCTGCGCACAACCTGCAAGTGATTGATCTGCCGCTTCGTCTAGCTGCCCACATAGCGGGCGTACAAACTCCGGGCGATCGCCGTGTCGGTAGTTCCCTTGATGATGGCGCGTCCGTCCGGAAACAGCGTCATTTCGTAGGGGTCGCGCCAGAACTTCAAGACAAACTCGTTGTGGCGAACGTTGCCGAGCGCCTGCAATCTTCCGCTCAGTTCGGCGAAATCTACCGGCCGTTGCCGCTCATGGATCTGCACCGAGTTTCTTCCGCAGAGCGTGATGTGCGGACGCCCTTCCCCTGCCAGATAGGTAAAATCTCCGCCGCAAGCGCGACACGCCGCCCGCGGATGCATCGTCGACAACTCCGCTCGTTCGTTGCTCCACACATCCCAGGAAAGCAATGTGCGCCGCATTGCTGCCTGGGCGCCTACTAGGAATTTCACGGCCTCGGTAGCGGCTAGCGAGGCCACTAGATTCACTGCCGAATTGAGAATTCCCGCCGTTTCGCATGTTTCCGTTGTCCCGCGGGGGGACGCCGGAAAAATGCACGCAAGGCAAGCGGTCTCGCCGGGAAGTACATTCATCGTCACCGCGTAGCTTCCAACTGCGGCCGAATAAATCCAAGGTATTGAATGTTTCAGCGCGTAATCATTGACCAGATAACGAGTCTCGAAATTGTCCGTGCCATCGAGAATCAGTGTCGATCCGCCAAGCAGGGAATCGATATTCGCAGGAGTGAGGTCCGCGACCAGGGGTTCGACGACGACCTGCGAGTTGAAGCGCGCGACGCTACGTGCGGCCGCGATCGCTTTGGGCACGGATTCGCGAGCATCATGCTCGTCGAACAGCGACTGCCGCTGCAAATTGCTCGGCTCGACATAATCACGATCGATAATTCGCAAAGTGCCTACACCCGAACGCGCCAATAACGAGGTCAGCGCTGATCCCGTCGCACCGCAGCCGACAATTACCACCGATGCTTGGGCTAGTAGTCGCTGGCCGCCCTCTCCGATTCCCCGAAATAGCACCTGACGCGAGTAGCGATCGTCGATTTGCACTGTAATAACCTTTGCGATTACCTTCCCGGAGCTTTCAAACCTTTATTATAGGTGCCGGTCGTTAAGTTTATCCTTGCGAGCAACGCGTGCCGTTTTGTCATTCATCGAACCCGAAAGGTTGCATGGTGGGACCACCGGAATTTCGGGATCGAATCGCGCGTCGGCGTGGCTGCTTCCCAACTCTGCTCGCGGTATTCCTTTTTCTTACGTTATGCCATGGCAGTTGGGCCGGGGAGAGTTCTGTCATTAACCAGCAAGCGCCTCAATCCCATGAGACGCCGGCGCCCGAATCGTTTGGCGCCATCGCCCCTTTTCTGGGCTTGACCATCGATGAAATCGAGTTACCCGGAGTCCCTCCCGACGAAGCAGCAATTCTTCTGGCAGCCACTCCACTGCGGATCGGCCAGCCGCTTACCCGGGAAATGATGCACGACGCCATGCAAGCCCTGGTCGCCACGGGCCGATTTGCCGACGTCCAGGCAGAAGTGGATCGCGCAGCGACTACGGGCGTCCGGCTGCGGTTCTTGACGACCGCGAATTACTTCTTCGGTATGGTGACCATCGAGGGCGTTTCTCTCAACCCTTCTCCCAACCAGCTGTCAAGTGCGACCCGCCTGCAACTTGGTGAACTCTATACCCGGGAAAAAATTGACCGCGCGCTCGCCGGAATTCGCCGCATGCTCGAAGAAAATGGATTACACAAAGCGAAGGTCACCGTTTCCGAGCAGCGCGACGAACACCAGCACCAGGTCAACATGACCTTTCACGTGATACCGGGAGCCCGTGCGAGCGTCGGGCAGATATCCCTGCAAGGAGACGCCGGCTATTCAGTGGCCCAGATCAAGGAAATCGCCAAGTGGCGTACCGGGGATCCCGTGATATCCAGCCGTCTTACCCGCGCGCTTCAGAGGATTCGTTCCCGCTATCAGAAACAAGACCGCCTTCTAGCGCAGGTCTCCGTCGCCGATCGCGCCTACCGCCCCGACCGCAACGCCGTGGATTACGTCTTTAAGATCGATCGTGGCCCTGTCGTCGAAATCGCCTCCGAGGGCTTCAAGATCAATCAGCGAATCTTGCGCAAGCTGGTTCCCATCTATGAGGAGGGCGCCGTCGACGACGACCTCCTGAACGAAGGTCGCCTCAACATTAAGAACCACCTGCAAACCCTCGGTTATTTCGACGCAACTGTTGCTGTGAGTCAACACACCGTCCACGACGGCAAAGAGATGGACGTCGTGTACTCCATCGACCCCGGAGACCGTCACAAGCTGGCGGCCGTTCATTTCTTTGGCAATCACTTCTTTCCCGACGAGCTGCTCCGCGCGCGCATGCAGAATCAACCCGCTGGCCGCATTTTCAGTCATGGTCGCTACAGCCAGGCTCTCCTCGAAGAAGATGTCCGGGGAATTCAGAATTTGTATCGGGCGAGCGGCTTCCGGCAAGCTGAGGTCACAAGCAGCCTGGTCACCAAGTACCAGGGTAATCCGTCACAACTCGCCATCGACATCACCGTAAAAGAAGGACCGCAGACCCGCGTCGCATGGGTCCGTATTGAAGGTGCTTACACATTGCCGGAAGAGCAGTTGCCGGAAATCTCGACGGCCGAGGGTCAAGGTTTCGACGAATCAAGTCTGGCTGATGACCGCGACACTATCCTCGGCAAGTACTTCGATAACGGTTTCCCCAACGCGACCGTCGATGTCTCGTTTGTCACTCTTCCTGTGGAACAAGGCTTTCCCCGCGTTGGCGTAACTTTCACCATTCACGAAGGCGAGCAGTTTTTTGTGAACCAGGTCTTTCTTGACGGGTTAAACCACACTCGTCCAGGAGTCGCTCGCCGCCAACTTCGCGTCCGTCCAGGTGGTCCGTTAAGCCAGCAGGATATGTTGGAAACACAGAGGCGCCTCTACGACCTCGGGCTTTTCCGCGAAGTCGATACGGCTATCCAAAACCCCGACGGCACCGAGTCTCGCAAGAACGTCCTCGTCACCGCGCGCGAAGCCGACCGCTACATTTTTGAATACGGCGGCGGCTTCGAGTTTCAGACCGGTCAACCCGCCTACGGCACCAGTCGGCCACTCGGCGAGACTGGAGTCAGCCCCATGGTTTCTTTCGGCCTCAACCGCATCAACGTAGACGGCCGTCACCAGACATTGACCATGAAAGCTAACATCAGCGGATTGCAACAACGCGCTTTGGTCAGCTATCTGATTCCCAATCTGCTGAATCGCGACCTTCGCTTCTCAGCCACCGCCTTCTACGACAATACCGTCGATGTTTCCACCTTTACCTCGAAACGCCTGGAAGGCACGCTGCAGCTCTTGCAAGTGCTCTATAAAGTTCCCGATCGCGATCTCACAACCATCGCGTATCGCTTTAGCTATCGACGCGTAGAGGCTAGTGATATTCAGGTTACCGACAACCTCATTCCGCTATTGTCGAAGCCGACCCGAGTGGGGACCCCCAATTTCTTGTTTATCCGTAACCGGCGCGACAACGACCTGGAAAGCACGCGTGGCAGCTACACGACGATCGAAGGCGGAGTGGCCTCGAGCTATTTCGGATCGGAAGCTGATTTCAGCCGGGCCCTCGTGAAAAATGCCACCTACCACACCTTCTTCCGCAATCATTTCACCGGCCAAGGCTATGTCTTTGCGCGCGCGCTAACCATCGGAGTCGAAAACCCTTTTGGCAGCACTGTTGTGCTCGACCCGTCCCAGACGGCTACAGACAACCAGGCTCTCATCCCCTTGCCCGAGCGTTTTTACAGCGGGGGCGGCAACTCCCATCGTGGATTCGGGTTAAATCAGGCTGGACCTCGCGATCCCTTTACCGGATACCCCGTCGGAGGTAGCGCTGTGTTCCTCAATAACCTCGAACTGCGGTTTCCACCCGTGCGTGCTCCCTTGATTAATGACAACATCGGCTTCACGATTTTCCATGATATGGGGAACGTATTTGCCCGCCCTCAGGAGATGTTTCCCAGCATCCTTCGCTTTCGTCAGCCGAACCGGGACGACTGTTTTCAGGCTGCCACGCATCTTAATTGTGGATACAACTATGTCTCGCATGCGTTGGGTGTGGGCCTCCGGTACCAGACCCCGATTGGTCCGCTACGCTTCGATATCGGATACAATCTGAATCCGCCGGTTTTTCCCGCGTATACGAACATCACGGTGAATCCAGAGACGGGGCAATCCGTCGGTCAGTTTGGCTATCAGCGCGCTGGACATTTCAACTTTTCATTCAGCGTCGGGCAGTCCTTTTAGAAAATGAAGTTCCGCTCGCTCCAACTCGTGAAGCAGGTTGCGCTGGCCGCCGCGCTCGGCGTCAGTTTGCTCGCTTCTTGTCGCGCGGCGGAAATCGTCGATCGCGTCGTAGCTAATGTCAATGGCCACACCCTTCTCCAGAGTGACTGGGAACAGGAAGTGGCGCTCGAGGCCTTCACCGACGGGCGCGATCCCGCGTCCTTCACCTCAGACGAGCGTAAAGCAGCGCTCGACCGGCTGATCGATCAGGAGTTGCTGCGGGAGCAGGTTCGACCTTCGCAACCTCCTCCGGCCGACCAGGTCGCCGCTCGCCTCGCCGAGGTACGTAAACTGCATCCCGAATGCGATACCGAGGATCGGTGGCACGCCACCCTGCGCCGCTACGGGCTGACCCAGGGCTTATTGGAGAAGCGCCTGGGCGACGAGATTCAGCTTATGAAATCGGTGGAAGATCGGCTCCGGCCTTCGATCCAGATCGATCAGAAGGCTGTCGAAAGTTACTATCACGATCAGTTGTTGCCACAAATGAAACAGGCCGGCGCCCGCGCCAAGCCCCTCACTGAGGTGTTTAGCAAGATCAAAGACCTGCTCGCCGAAAAAAAAATGAACGAACTGCTCACGGGATGGCTGGCAAGTTTGCGTTCCGGGAGCCACATCGTAACTCCTGAATCGAGCGCCGGAGAACAGAATCGTTGAGCGAGTCGCTTCCTGCTCCCGCCGCCCGTTTGCGACGACGTATTCTGTGGCGCCTTTTCCTCGCCTTCTGCGTCTTCAGCCTGCTTGCGTTCGGAGCGCTCGCCTGGTACGTCACGACCGACTCGTTTCAACAAATCGTGCGTCGCCGCGTGATTGAATCGGCGGAGGAAATGACCGGCGGCCGCGTTGAACTGGGCGAGTTACATACGATTCCGCTTCGCCTGCGCGTTGACGCCCGTAACCTCGTGATTCATGGCCACGAGGGCCCCGATCAGATCCCATTTCTCACCGTCGATCGTGTACAAGCAGAGTTGAAGATCATTTCGCTGTTGAGCAAGAGAGTTGGATTGCACTCCGTCGTGCTCGAGCATCCGGTCGTGCACATCATCGACTATCCGGATGGCACGACCAATGCACCAATTCCCAAGGAGAGTCTCGCCAATAATCGCGCTCCTATCGAAGAACTGATTGCACTGCAGGTGTCGCACATCGATGTGCAGCGCGGAGAACTATTGTGGCAGGACCAGAAAGTGCCTTTTCAGTTTTCCGCGCGCGACGTGGCCATTCTTTTGAATTACTCCATCCTGCGGCGGCGCTATGAGGCGCACGTGGCTGCCGGCAGCGTTGACAGCAGCATTCAAGGTTATCCTTCGTTTGTATGGAAGCTCGATGCGTCCATGATTTTGTCCCGTGGACGGGCCGATGTCAGCAACTTGACAGCGAGTTCGACGAAATCAGAATTTCGCTTTAAGGGCCGTCTCGCCGACTTTCACAATCCCCAAATCGCCGGTGACTATAGCGGCACCATTGACCTCGGCGAGCTCGCGCCCTTCCTTCATCAACCGAGTCTGCGAAGAGGAACCGCTGATTTCCAGGGCAAAGGTTCGTGGACCCGGCAGGCCTACGCGACGCAGGGAACCGTGCAGGCAAAGGATCTGGAGTGGTCTGATCGCAAAGTCTCGCTCCGAAACGGCCGTTTCAATACCGCGTTTGCCGTCACCCGCGACCGCTTCCGGCTTTCTTCGATTAAGGCGAATTTGCTGGGCGGTGACCTTGCGGGCGAAGCCGATGTCATCAACTGGGAGAGTCTGTTCTTCTCTCCCCCCTTGCCGACCAGGCGTACAGGGAGCGGCAAAGTGCCTCCCGAAAACCTGCAACGCGGCTCGGTGCGTCTGCAATTGGCTGGTTTTCCGCTGCTTCCCGTACTTGACTTTTTCAGCACCAGAAAACTGCCGCTTGATCGCCTCGATTTGTCCGGCAACGCCAGCGGTAACGTCGAAATCTCGTGGTTGGGCTCGATTAACGATGCTGACACGCGCCTGAACCTCACTCTCGCACCGCCCTCCAACCCCATGCCGAATGCCATACCATTGCGCGGGCAAGTCGATGGCGTCTACCGTGGCTCGCGCGACGAACTGGAGGTCAGCAAGCTGCAACTCTCCACCCCAGGTTCGGAAATCACGGCGGTGGGGAATTTGGCGGCCACTTCTTCTCTACGCTTTACCTTCACCAGCCACAACGTGAAGGAGTGGAGCGCACTGGTCGAAGAAAAGTACGGCCGCAAGCTGCCCTTCAACGTCCACGGATGGGGAAGTCTCGCCGGCAACGCGACCGGCAAGCTCTCCGCCTTTTCCTTTAATGGAAACCTTGAAGTCTACGATTTCGACGCGCTCTTGCCGCCAACCCGGCGCACTCCCGCTCAAACCGTCCACTGGGATGCACTTTCGACGGTGCTGCAATATTCGGGCAGTCACATCGCGGTGCACAATGGCTCTTTGATTCACGGCCATACCACCGCACATTTCGACGGCAGCATCATGCTCTCGGACGACGAAATTGCGCAGAATGGTCCTCTTACGCTACACGTGGACGTGCGAAGCATAGATGTCGCTGAAGCGGCTCACCTCGCCGGCATCACTGAGCCTCTAACGGGCACCGCGAATTTCGCCGCGACAATATCGGGAACGCGCGCCAACCCTCACGGAGACGGGCATTTTGTCGTCCGCAACGGCACCATCTACGGGGTCGACGTGCCTTCCTTGCGCACCGATCTGCGGCTCGCCGGTGGCGAATTGCAATTTAACAATATTGAGACTGGCGCTTACAATGCCACCTTCGCCGGCAACGCGTCCATCTCAACCGCCGGTTCTGATTGGTCGACGAATCCCTTTCACTTAAATCTGTCGGGACAGAACCTCGATCTGGCGCGCTTGCCGCACGTCCATAACAGCCGCTTTGCCGCCGATGGAATCGCCGATTTCAAACTTCTGGCGAGCGGCACTACCGCTCAGCCCTCGGTCGAAGGCCATCTTCATCTCAAGGACCTGGCTCTCGACAACGAGCACTTCGGCGACTTCTATGTCGATGCCACGACTCAGGGCCGCCAGATGGATCTCAAGGCGCATTCCGAATTTGATCGCGCGGACCTGGTTGTTGCCGGCAACATTCTGCTCGACCGTGATTTCCCCTCGGACTTGAACCTAACTTTCCATCACCTGGACGCTGATTCCTTCTTGCGCATCTATCTGCCGGGCAAGATCACGGCCCACACCCCGCTCGATGGCTCGATCCAGGTGCGCGGACCCTTGCGCAATCCGCGCGAATTGAAGGCCGTCGCTGAAATTGACGCGCTTAGCGCGGACATCGAGCATGTCCAAATCCAGAGCGTCGGTCCCATCCGCTTCGAAGTTTCTGATCAGGTTGTGACCATCGAGAGCCTTCACCTCGCAGGCAGCGGCACCGATTTCACCGCTCACGGACGAGCTCATCTGAGCGGAGCGCAGGAAGTCGATATGCAGCTGAACGGCTCCGTCAACATGACTCTCTTGCAGTCGTTCAGTCCAAAGGTTCTGTCACGTGGAACTCTGGGGATCAGCATGACCGCCTCGGGTTCGCTGGTCCAGCCTGTGTTGCAGGGGCGCTTGGAAGTAAAGAATACTTTTATCAGTCACAATGATTTTCCCAGCGGGCTTAGCGACCTCAACGGCGCCCTGGTGTTTGATCGCAATCGCGTCCAAATCGAAAAGCTCAGTGGAACCACTGGAGGCGGAACTGTCGCCCTCACGGGATCCGCGATCTATCAGGGTGGGGTTCTGGTTCTCGACCTCGGCGCTACAGCGCAGGACGTTCGCCTCCGCTATCCCCCCGGAGTCAGCTCGACAGCCAACGCCGATCTGCGTCTTACCGGCAGCACCAACTCCGCTCTGTTGAGCGGCGACGTCGTCGTTACCAAACTGGCTGTCACGCCCGGGTTTGATTTCAGCGCCTACATTGAACGGAGCAAGCAGGGGGTCGTGTTCTCGCAGGGTGACACGCTGCAGAGCCGCCTCAAGCTCGATGTACACGTGGTGACGACTCCAGAGTTGCAGATGCAAACGGCCATCGCGCGTCTTTCCGGCAACGCCGACTTCCGCGTTCGTGGCTCGGTTGATCGGCCCGTGATCCTGGGACGGGTCGAAGTTCTCGAGGGCGAGGTCACCTTCAACGGGACGAAGTACAACCTGGAGCGAGGCGATGTAACCTTCGCCAATCCCGCGAAAACGCAGCCCGTTATTGATCTCCAGGCAACCACCCGTGTCCGCGATTACGACATCACGGTGCAGTTCCGTGGCGACGCGAGCGTTCCCAACGGCTTGAAAGTCACTTGGCAATCGGAACCGCAACTGCCCGAAGGAGATGTCATTGCGCTGCTTGCCTTGGGCCGCACTCGCGAGGAATCCGCCGCCGCCAACTCCGCCGGATCACTTGGTTTTGGCGGCGAAGCATCCAATCTCCTCATCAACGAAGCTCTCAACAGCACGGTGAATAGCCGCCTCCAGCGTTTATTCGGGGCCAGTCGCGTGAAAATCGATCCGCAGGGCCTGGCGAGCGAAACCAGCGTTGTCCGCGGTCCTCAAGTGACGATCGAGCAACAGGTCGCCAGCAACCTCACTCTCACCTACAGCACCAACGTTTCCGTGTCGACGCAACAGATCATTCAGGCGGAATACAACATCAGCAGAAACATGTCGATCGTGGCGCTTCGGGACCAGAACGGAGTCGTGAGTTTCGACTTCAGATTCCGCCGCCGCAAAAAATAGTCCCTCAGTGTTCATCGCTCGTTCTAGCGTCTTCCCATATCTGCCCTTGACATAACTCCCTAAACCAGCAACCCTATTTGTTTTCACTACACCCAGATTATTGAGACGAGGAAGCTAAATTTGCGAGTGCGGGTGTTCTACCACGACAAATGTTTCGACGGGGCTTCGTCGGCAGCCCTGTTTTCGCGCTTTTATCGCGAACGTGTCCGTAGCGACGTGGAGTTCGTCTATTCGGGTCTATTGCATCGCGCTGGGTCTCTGTTCGATGAGAGACAGTTTGACGGCGACGAAAATGCTATCGTGGATTTTAAATACTCCAGCTCCCCGAAAATTACGTGGTGGTTCGATCATCACGAGAGCGCTTTTCTTTCCCCGGCTGATGCCGCGCATTTCGAACAGGACCAGAGCAACCGTAAGTTTTACGATCCCGATTTTAAGTCCTGTACCAGTTTCATCGCCATGATCGCGCAAGAGCGCTTCGGTTTCGATCCCGGTCCGGTGGCCGAACTCGTTCGCTGGAGCGATATCGTTGACGGCGCCATGTACGAAGACGCCAAGTCGGCGGTGGAGATGAAGGCCCCGGCCATGAAGCTCACCATGGCAATTGAAGCTTCAACCGCGCCCCACTTCGTCAAGGATCTGATTCCGCTGCTCGCTTACAAACCGCTCGCCGAGATTCTCAACGAACCATTCGTGGCCGCCGTGGTCCCGCCGTTGCTCGAACGGCACCGGCGTTCGGTCGACATCCTGCGCGAGCGCTCCTCTGAAAAAGACGGGACAATCTTCTTCGACATCACCGACCTCGATCTCGAGGGCTACAACAAGTTCATCCCCTACTATCTGCATCCCGATTCTATCTACAGCATCGGATTGAGCAAAAGTTCGTTTCGGGTTAAGGTTTCGGTCGGATCCAATCCGTGGTCGCAACGCGAGCCGACTGTGAATTTGGCAAAAATATGCGAGCGATATGGTGGCGGGGGGCATGCGCGCGTGGGGGCTATCTCCTTCGACGTCACACAGAGCGAAGCTGCCCACAAAGCCGCTCTCGAAATCGTTGAGGAACTGCGCGGCACCGTCCGCGGGCAAACGTAGATTGTTCACTCGGTAGAACTCATCATGCATCCCCAGGTTCACGATACCGGTCACATCAAAGGTGTGCGCACCGTCGCCACGGTTGAGCTGACCAAAGGGGTCATTGTCATTCTCGCCGGCCTCGGCGCGCTCTCCATGCGCCACAAAGATATCTGGGGAGTGGCCGAGAGCTTCCTGGAGTTCTTCCACGTTAACCCCCATCATCACTACGTCGGCATCTTTATCGACCTGGTGTATCGCATCAGTGACATCCGCCTGTGGAAGATCGCCGTAATCGCTGTCGTTTACGTCGTACTGCGTTTCGTCGAGGCTTATGGCTTGTGGTACGCGCGGCCATGGGCGGAATGGCTGGCCTTCGCCTCAG
>Ga0181531_10002584_pt1 | contig 11287 bp, 7 predicted proteins | sample PEATcosm2014_Bin_38_FD_119743 | JGI IMG/M metagenome (GOLD analysis project Ga0181531, IMG submission 119743) | Peatland microbial communities from MTU Mesocosm Facility, Houghton, MI, USA - PEATcosm2014_Bin11_10_metaG | ecosystem: Environmental > Terrestrial > Soil > Wetlands > Peat | place... | reverse complement strand
ATATTGTCCGCGGACTCATCGGGCCGACGCCGCTCAATGTTCTTAACTTCACCTCGCCACGTGTGATTGCCGAAGTAGATCGCCTGCTGCACGAGCAAACCTTCGACACCATTCAGATCGAAAGCATGCACCTGATCGCCTATGCCCGGCGTGCGCGTCAGATTGCGCCGCAGGCACGCGTCATCCTCGACTGGCACAACATCGAGTCGGAAATCCTGGCCCGCTACGCCGAGAACGACTCGAACCCGTTGCGCGCGTGGTACGCGCAGCGCACTTCCACGCTTTCGCGCAAGGTCGAAGACGAGCTGCTGCGCCTGTGCCACGCCCACACAGTTTGCAGCGAGCGCGAGCGCGAGGTCCTGCTTCAGCGCGTGCCCGGGGCGCGCATCGAGGTCGTCGGCAATGGCGTCGATTGTGAGTTCTTCGCGGGGAATCCGGCTTCCACCACCACTCGCCGCGACGTGCTCTTCATGGGCCGCATGGATTACCACGCCAATATCGACGCCGCGTTGTACTTCGTCAAGCACACCTGGCCGCTGATTCACGCTCGCCGGCCCGAGCTGCGGCTGATGATTGTCGGAGCACAGCCTGCGAAGCCGATCCTGGCTCTGCGCGAACAAGGCATCACCGTCACTGGAACCATCGATGACGTTCGCCCGTTCTACCAGAGCGCGCTGACCTCGGTGGTGCCGCTGCGGGTCGGTGGCGGAACTCGGTTGAAGGTCCTGGAGGCTATGGCCGCGGGAACGCCCGTGGTCTCGACCACACTTGGCGCTGAGGGATTGGCGGTGACGCTGGGCAAGGACATCCTGATCGCCGACACTCCACAGGCGATGGCCGACGCCGTCGTCGCCTTGCAGGCTGAGAGTCCGCAGTGGCAGGAATTGGCCGCTAACGCTCGCCGTCTGGTGCAGATGAGGTACGACTGGTCGGTTGTCGGCGAGATACTATGGCGATTGCATACCGAAGAGGTTGCCATGGGAGCGGCATGTCTCAATGCGATGTGAGCGCGGATTGGGAGACTTCAGACTGGTGTCAGGGCACGACTTTATAGGCTGCTGAAAAAGTCGGCTAACAACCAGTTGTGCCGTCGGCTGAAGCCGACTCGCAGATGAAAGAAAGAACTTAGGCGCCAGCCTGAAGGCTGGCTCTACCGGACAGGACCGGAATTCTGACTCTTTCAGCAGCCTGTCAAGTCGTGCCCTGACACAAGTCGACTTGTGAGAGATGATCTGTAACTGGAGCCAGAGCTGCAGCCCACTGCCCACAACCGGCGATCGTCGATGTTCAGGCGTCTCACTCTCCTGGCAACCTTTGCCCTTGCCGCAGCCCTGGTCTTCTTTCTGCTATCGCGTGCCGGATCTTTTCTGGTGGTTGACAATCCTCAGCCCTCCGATGTCATCGTGGTGCTGGAGGGATCGGGCGACACTCCCGGCTATTTTCGCGCCCTGCAACTTCACCACGATGGCTACGCCGGAAAAGTCTTGCTTAACGCGAATGTAAACGCCGAAATCTTTGGCAAAACCGAAGCCGAAATGGCCCGGGAATATCTGGATCACATCGGCCAGCAAAGCACGGAGATCTGTCCCACCGTCGGAGGCTCGGTTTTTGCCGAGGCCGACGACGTGCAGCGCTGTCTCCAGCGGGTGGGCGCCAAGTCCGCAATCCTGATGACCTCCGACTTCGGGACCCGGCGCGCGCTCTCCGTCTTCCAGAAGCGGCTGCCCGAGTATCGCTGGTCGGTGGCCGCGGCCTCCACGCCTTATCACTTTGCCGAGTCCTACTGGCAGCACCGCGGCTGGGCCAAGACTGTCCTGGAGGAGTGGGAAGATTTTCTGGAGTGGAAGCTCGTCGACCAATGGCGAGCAGATGCGGTCCAGCCGTGACGCGACCGCGGGTCCTCCGATCCGGGTTTCCAACCCAAGCCCAACTGGGGCCGGTCTAGTTGGCCCCGCGGAAGATCATCTCCGTGATGGTGAAGTCGTCGGTCAGGGCGGTGCCGCCACGAAACGTGGTTACGGCCTGCTCAATGGCAACCAGGCCCATGTGGCAACATTCTTCCAGTCGCTCGGTCCCGAAGAATTCGCCGCTGGCGTCTTCGGCCTCGGTAACGCCATCGGTCACCAGCAGCAGGCGGTCATCGGTGCCCAGGCTGAGACGCGTCGATTGAAACTCCGCCCCAGGCACCAGGCCCACGGGAAGATTGCCCTCCTCGAGCTTGGTGATCTTTCCTCCCGAGACCAGCAACGGAGGCACGTGTCCGCAATTCATAAGCTCCAGGCCGCCATCGTTGTTTAAGCGTGCGACCACTAGCGTGGCATATTTTTGCCCACCGACTTTCTCGCACAGAAAGCGGTTCACCGCGGCCATCATCTCCGGCAGCGGCAAGTCCAGCGCCAATTGCGAATACAACATCCCTTGCAGGATGGATGCGACCACCGCCGCGGAGACGCCCTTACCCGAAACATCGGCAACGATCAGCGTCAATCCTTTATCGGTGTACACCAGATCGAAAAAGTCGCCTCCGATGTCCTTGCAGGCGTAGCTGACTGCATTCACTTTGGCGAAGGGCACTTCGGGAACGGTCACGGTCATCAGGCGCTGCTGGATCTCGGCCGCGATGGCCAGCTCCTGGCGATAGCGCTTGGCCGCGTCCTCGGCTTGCACCAGCGAGGCGTTCTCCACCAGGGTCGCAGCGCCGTTGGCAATGGTGCGCAGAATGTCGTGGCTCACCGACGAGAGCTTGCCCGACAGAAACTGCGCGTCGAGATACAGGACGCCCTGAACGTTGGGGCCTCCCTTGGTGTCATCCTTGGCCTTGTCTTTGATCACCGTCTTGCGCAGCGGAATACAGATCACGCTGTGAAGGTTGTGCGCCACCACGCTCTCACGGCCCGCCAGCTTGCCGGTGTCGTCGGTGTCGGTGACCAGAAATTCCGAGGCGCTGTTGGCCGCGTCGCGCAATACCGAACGCGAGATGGTGCTGTCGTCGGTGATACTTTCGCCCGTCTTGTCCCGGCCCGCGGCCAGGCGAAGTTCGCCGTCGTGATCGCGCAGGAAAACAAATCCGCGCTCCGCGTGGGTAAGGCGCAGCGCCGCTTCCAGCAAGGTCTGCAAGACGTCTTCCAGAACGCCGCTGGTGTTCAGCTTGCGCGCCGCTTCCAGGAAGACGCTGAGCATTTCCAGGTCAGAACCGGCGCCGCTGGCCGGCTTCCAGGTGGAGAACTGGCTTAAGAACTGCTGCGCCGCGCTGGAGGGAGAGCGGTCAGGGCTGAACAGGACATAGGCCGCGCCTTGCACTCCGAACTCGATGCGATCGTTGCGGGCCAGCTTGCGCCGGTTGACCCGTTCTCCGTTGACAAAGGTGCCGTGACGGCTGCCCTGGTCGACGATGAAGGTCCCGTCGGGCTCGCGCAGAAAGTGAGCGTGCTCCCGCGAGACCCGGGGATCGGCCATCACCATATCGCGATCGGTGCGGCGGCCAATGGTGAAGGGAAAATGGTCAAGCACAATGGTGCGCCGATCCGTACCTTCTACCACCACCAGCACCGGCGGGTCTCCGGTGGAGGGCGAATCGGATTTGCGCAACCACATGCCGGTAGCGCCCATGAAGCTATCTCCTTAGCCTTGCTGCGGGGGCAAAGCCGTCCCGCAGAAGTTGTTAAAACTATAGTCTAACTGCGCGGGGCCATCCACTGCTGTTCTGCGCCGCATGAGACCGAGGCCTTGGCTCGTGTTTGTTTCCTCCCATCGATGTCGGCTTTCGGCGTAAACTGTTGCCCGGCTTCCTTCTGTGGCCAACAGGAACCGTACAAGGAGAGACTAGTGAAACTGCGAACCAGTGTGATCCCTGCGACCGTGGTCGCCTTTCTGCTGTTGTTGCCATGGGCGGCAGCGCAAATGCCCCCGCAAATGACGCCATTTTCCGCCGACATGCAATTCACCTCAACCCACGGTAAGGGTGGCGCGATGCATGAGGCGAGCGGCAAGATCTACATGGCCCACGAACACATGCGAATGGACATGCAGGGGGGCCCGGGCGGCGGGGCCGTCATGATCACCAACTTCGCAACCCAGACAACCGACACCCTGATGCCGGAGCAGCACATGTACATGGAGTTCAAGGCTGACCAGATGCAGGGGCGGCGGACGAGCATAGGCCCCAGCATCAAACCGCTCGCCGACCCCAATAATCCCTGCGCGAGCATGGAGGGGTCAACCTGCAAGAATCTTGGCACCGAACAGGTGAACGGCCGCAGCTGCGACCACTGGCAGATTACCGACAAGAACGGCAAGGTCAGCAACGTCTGGATCGACCAGAAGCTCCATTTTCCCATCAAGACGGTTTCCCCGGACTCGTCTTGGGAGTTGACCAACATCAAGGAAGGCGAGCCGGCCGCCAGCCTCTTCGAGATTCCATCCGGCTATCAAAAGATGGACATGGGAAGCATGATGCAGGGCATGCGCCCGCCGCAACAGTAAGGGAAGCTCTGATTAAGTATTGCTTTGAAAGGGGCCGCCTTCAGGCGACCCGTAAAGTCCAGCAGATGAACCCGGCTTTAGATGCCGCTAAAAATGCAGCCGCTGGGAAAATCCGCAAACACCCAATTGTGCCGTCGGCTGAAGCCGACTCGCAGTCGAAAAAATAACTTAGACGCCAGCCTGAAGGCTGGCTCTACCCTAAAGTGCGGGACTTTGCCATAACTTGATCAAAGTTCCTGCCCGGTTGCAACTTGTCAAGCAGGGCTTGAGACTTCTGTGATTTCCGCAATTCGGACCTGGCGGCGGCTGCAACGGGCCGCCGCAGGGTGTCAGCTTGCATACCAACCAGCAACCTTTCGCCGCTTTGGGGTTCTTACATTCGACAGCGATTCGGCGGCCCTGCATCTCTTTGCCTGACGAAACATCATCTAAGAGATGTCTGCTTCCGTTGCCGGCAAAGCTGGATGCTTCGTTCCATGAAAGAAATGGTGCACAAGTGAAAACGCAAGCCAGGTTTTTCGCGGCATTACTACTCTTCTCGATGTTTCTGGTCGCACCAGGATTCGCGGACGCGGGCGATCCTCCCAATCGCGTGGCGCGCCTCAGCTATATGGAGAATGCCGTGTCCTTCGAGCCCGCCGGTGAAAATGACTGGAGCCAGGCGACACTGAATTACCCCCTCACGAGTGGAGACCGCTTGTGGACCGACGCCAACGCGCGGGCGGAGCTGGAGACCGGCAACGTCGCCATTCGCATGTGGCAGCAGACCGACCTCACCACTACCAATCTGACGGACCAGTTGCTTCAGCTGGGACTGGCGCAGGGCTCGCTGCGGGTGAGGATTTACGATCTGCGTCCCGGCAACACGGTCGAGGTCGATACTCCCAGCGCTGCCATCACCCTGGTTCAAGCAGGAAGCTATCGCGTGGACACTTATCCCGACCAGAACATGACGCTGTTGACGGTCAACAGCGGCAGTGCGCAGGTCACCGGAAACACTCTCAATCAGATGGTGGCAAGCGGACAGGCCGTGCAGCTGACGGGAACGGATACGGTACAGCTGCAATGGGTCTCCGCGCCGGGGCCAGACGATTTTGATCAGTGGTCGAGTCAGCGCGATCAGAAGTATCTGAATACGCAAGCACGCCAATACGTCAGTCCGGAAGTTCCCGGCTACTACGATCTCGATGGCTATGGCACCTGGGCAACGGAGGCCGACTACGGCGCCGTTTGGTATCCCACAAGCGTGCCGGCCGGATGGATTCCTTACCGCTTTGGACGGTGGGTCTGGGTTGAGCCCTGGGGCTGGACGTGGGTTGACAATGCGCCCTGGGGATTTGCTCCCTTCCATTATGGACGTTGGGTGCAGGTGGGGCCACGCTGGGGCTGGCTGCCGGGGCCGATTGCAGTCGCACCTGTCTATGGGCCGGCCTTCGTCGCTTTCGTCGGCGGGGCGGGATTCTCGGTCGGCGTTGGCGTCGCGGCGTGGTTTCCGCTCGGTCCGGGCGAGGCGTTTTATCCCTGGTATCACTACAGCCCGGGATATCTGCGCCAGATCAACGTCACCAACGTTCGCAACATCAACGTCACCAACATTACAAACGTTACGAACATAAACAACATCCACTACCGTTATCAAACCACGGCCACCACGGCGGTCTCGCAGAACGCATTTCGCAACGGGCAGCCGGTGATGCGCAATATGGTGAACGTCAGCCCCGAACAGCTCGCCCACGCGCAAGTGATCCCGCATCCTGAGGTCAATCCCACGCCGCGCGCTATCGCCGGTGGAAGTGCGACTCATCCGCCAGTGGCAGCACAGCGGCCCGCGATTGTGCAGCACCCTCCTGTGTCCGCAAGAGCGGAACCCGCACCGGCGCCCAGGAACGTTGAGCCGACCCGCGGAGGCGAACCGCAACATGCCAACGAACCCGCAGCCAACGAAACACGAACTCCGCCTGTAACCGCGAGGCCGGCGCCGGAAGCGCCGCGCGAGAATCCACCGGCAGCAGCGAACAATCGTGCGCCCGTCACCTCGCCGGCAACCGTAAATCGTGCGCCCAGCGCACCGCCGCAGACTCATCCTCCTCTGGTCTCCAGAACGGCGCCGCCGCAAGAGAAATTGCCCTATCAGCAGAAGGCCCCGGCAATGCAGGATCATCCGGGCCGGCCTCTGGAGCCTCAGCAGCGGGCCAATATCTACGCGGGAAAACCGGCGGGACCAATGCAGGACCAGGAGTTTCCGCCGCACGGCGCAGGACATGCAGCCCCTGCCCCGCATTCGGCGCCGGCTTCGCATGGAGGGTCGTCGAAGCATTAACGGTAATCCGGTAGCGGACTCTGGGCTGTGTCTGTGCACGGCGTCAGAGTCTGCGTTAGGCACTCTCGCTGTCGAAAGGTTGTTCGGTTGTTGTTATGAATGTTCAAAAGCCGATATGCAGTCGTTGATGCAGCGCCCTCCATTATGTTCTAGAGGCGCAGCAGAAAACGCGGATATAATGTAACCACGCTCCCATGTGAATCGCAGTCCGCGGCAGTCCGTGCCTGCTTCACACCGGCAATCAGCGAGCGACCTTGCCAGTAACCCCGCCAATTCGCCAGCCGAAGAAACGCAGCAGCACCCCCGCGATCGTCGCGCTGTCGATTTGCATCTTCTTTTTGTTCACCGTCATTCTGGCGCAAGCCACCTTCAAGTTGACGTTTCTGCAACCTGACACCAGCGAAGAGACCATCATCTTCGCCGCGGTTTCGGCGCTGATTTTCCTGCTCTTCATCGCATTGACGTTCGTCCTGATTCGCACTCTGCTGCGCCTCTATGCCGAACGCAAGACGGGCGTGCTGGGCTCCCGTTTCCGCAGCCAGATGGTGCTGGGCGCATTGCTATTGTCGCTAGGGCCGGTGATCTTTCTCTTCCTTTTCTCCTATGGCTTGATCAATCGCTCGGTCGAGAAGTGGTTCTCCCGCCCGGCGGAAGATGTGGAGTACCGCACCAACGTAATCGCCTCGCTGCTGACCGAATATGCGCAGAGCAACGCCCGCGACGAGGCGCTGCGGATCGCGGCGACTCCCGATGCGCAGAAGTCATTCCACACCGGCAATTTCACCTTCATCATGGACGAGTCCCGGCGCAGCGAAGTGACGTTGCAAGGCGGGTTCGCGTTTGCCCTGGTGGACGATCAGGCGGAAGCCAGCTTTCACGCCCCGGAAGCCTGGCCTCTGGTCCGCCGCCATCTGCCACCGCTAGTGGCGGCCCCAGGCCACGCCACGCCCTTTGATGTGCTGGGGCAGATGTATGTTCTGGGACGGGAACATGTGGGGGACCACGGCCAGATTCTGGTGGCCATGCCACTGCCGCAAAGCTACCTCAGTACCCTGCGCGATATCGAGCGCAGCCAGGAGCAGTATCGCGAGCTGCGGCTACAGCGGCGAAGACTGCGGCGCACCTACCTGGGATTCCTGTTACTGCTGACCGTAGGCGTGCTGTTTGCCTCAACCTGGCTGGCGCTGTTCCTTTCCAAGATGGTGACGCGTCCGCTGGTGGCCCTGGCGGAAGCTACCCAGGAAATCTCCCGCGGCCGCCTTGATTACCGGGTGGACGTGAAAGCCGGCAGCGAAATCGGCAAGCTGGTGGAGTCGTTCAATCGCATGGCCGCCGATCTGGAAGCCAGCCGCAGCGGTATTGAAACTTCGCGCCGCGAGCTGGCGGAGATGAACGCACAGCAGGAACAACGCAGCCGCCACATCGAGACCATTCTGGAAAGCGTTCCGTCGGGCGTGCTGTCGCTGGATTCTTCGCGGCGCATCGTTCACTCCAACGCCGCACTGCGCCGGCTGCTGCGGCTGGATCAAGATCCTCCGGCCTCAGCCCAGACGCTGTCTGACCTTTTCCCGCCCGATACCGTTGCCGATCTGGAGCACATGCTGCGCAAAGCCGATCGCATGGGCAGCACGACCAGCCAGATTGAGACGGTCACCTCCCGTGTCAACCTGAACGTAGCTGTCACCGTGGCTTCCCTCGATCCGCCTTTGCAGACCGCGCGCAATGCCCGGCAGCGCACCGGGTACGTTGTAGTGCTTGAGGACCTGACCGATCTGCTGCGCGCCCAGAAGCAGGCCGCGTGGCGCGAGGTGGCGCGGCGCATTGCGCACGAAATCAAGAATCCACTCACCCCGCTGGCTTTGGCCGCGGAGCGAATTCGCCGTCACCTGGAACGGCCGACTCCTCCGGAGGCATCATCGCTGAAGGTGATCCGGCAGTGCGCCCTCACTATCAGTTCGTCGGTGGAAACGGTGCGCAAGCTGGTCGACGAGTTTTCCACGCTGGCGCGTTTCCCTGCGGCCAAGCCGCAACCCTCCGACATCAACGCCATCGTCCACCAAGCTCTGCTTATGTTCGACGGCAGACTTGACGGCATTCATGTTCAGCAGTTCCTGGCGACAGACTTGCCCCCGGTGCAGGCTGATCCCGAAGCTATGAAGCGCGCCATCGCCAACCTGGTAGACAACGCCGCCGAGGCTTTACAGGATTCGTTGATGAAAGAGATCGTAATTTCCACCACGCTGATGGAAGATCGCGACTCGGTGGAAATCGTGGTTACCGACACCGGCCACGGTGTCACTCCCGACGTGAAGGAAAAACTGTTTCTGCCATATTTTTCCACCAAGGGACGCGGGACCGGTCTTGGTCTTGCGATTGTCGGTCGCATCATCGAAGATCACCACGGATCTATCCGCGTGGAAGAGAACTCTCCCGTCGGAGCGCGTTTTATCGTAGAGTTGCCTGTGGCCCAGGAAGTCGGGGTCGAAGCCGTCACGGCTTAAGAATCTGAAGCGCCGCGCTACCCGACTATCAACATGCAGACTGTCCTGATCGTCGATGACGAGTCGCAGATCCGCAGCGCCCTGGAAGGCGTGCTGGCGGACGAGGGATACAAAACCCTGCTCGCCGGCAGCGGCGAGGAGTGCATTGAGCTCCTGCGCCACAAATCGCCGGACGTCATCCTGCTGGACATCTGGCTCCCGGGCATTGACGGCCTAGAGACCCTGGAAAAGCTGGTGGAGCGCGAAGATCATCCCGAGGTGATCATGATCTCGGGGCACGGCAACATCGAGACGGCGGTGCGCGCTACCAAACTGGGCGCCTTCGACTTCCTGGAAAAGCCACTCTCCATTGAGCGCACACTCATCGTCCTGAAGAATGCCATTGAGGCCAAGCGGCTGCGCAGCGAGAACCTGGAATTCAAGAAGCAGTTTCAGACGCGCAGTGTGATTGTGGGCGACAGCATTCCCATGAAGGCGCTGCGCCAGCAGATTGCGCTGATGGCGCCGACCAACGGACGCGTGCTGATCTACGGCGAGTCCGGTACTGGCAAGGAACTGGCGGCGCGCGCCCTGCACGCGCAGAGCCTGCGCAAGGACGCGATGTTTGTCGAGCTCAACTGCGCCGCCATCCCCGAAGACCTGATCGAGAGCGAACTCTTCGGTCATCGCGCGGGCGCGTTCTCCACCGCGACCGCCGACAAGGAAGGCAAGTTTCAGAAGGCCGACGGCGGGACGCTGTTTCTGGACGAAGTGGGCGACATGAGCCTGAAGACGCAGTCGAAGGTCTTGCGCACGCTGGATGAAGGGCGGTTCGCGCCGGTCGGCGAAGAAGAGTCAGTCACCGTGGACGCGCGCGTGATCGCCGCCACCAATAAAGACCTGGAAGACGAAATCTCCAAAGGTAATTTTCGCGAAGACCTCTTCTATCGCCTGAACGTGATTCCTTTCTATGTTCCGCCGCTGCGCGAACGCAAGGAAGACATTCCGCTGCTGGCGCGCTATTTCCTGAAGGAGTTCTCGCAGACCTACAGCCGCCGTCCGAAGGAAATCTCCGACGATGCGCTCGAAGCGCTCATTCGCTACTCCTGGCCGGGGAATGTGCGCGAGTTGCGCAACCTTATCGAGCGCATCGTGATCATGAATCCGGCAGTCAGCAAACTGGAGCGCAAGCACCTCCCAACCATGGTCTATCGCGAGAGTGGACGCCGCACCCTGGGGGATTTCTCCAGCCTGCACCAGGCCCGCGCCGCCTATGAACGCGACTACATCCTGAAGAAGCTGGACGAGAACCACGGCAGTGTGAGCCGCACCGCCGAAGTGCTGGGCCTGGAGCGCAGCCACATGTATCGCAAGATGAAGGCGCTGGGAATTGCGGTGAAGGAGTAAGAAATAGGGACTGGGGGCCAGGGATTAGAGGCCAGGGAATTGGGAGATTCGTTGAGCTCGGACAGCGGCCGAAGATCAGCGGCCTTCAAGGTGTTTAAGGCGGTCCGACAAGGATTCGACTTCCGCGTCGAGCGCCCGCAAAGCGGCTGCATGGCTCCGCTGGCGCAGCTCGACCGGCGAAGCCCATTTGTGAAACTCGGTCAGCAGAGTGGTCTCTACTTTCTCAAGCTCTTCTTTGATCCACTGCTTGTCTTCGTCGGTTAGCACACGCCAATTATAGAGCAAAGGCTTGCCGAGGCTGATTTCAATCGTTATCTTGTATGCTGCTCTGACGGGGAGGACATGCAATGCCTGAAAGCGCGGGCGGCTCCAACATCGAAGTGGCGCACCATCTCAGCGAATCCCACCACGAGGCGCAGTCTCGCGCCCACGAGATATTGGAGATCGTAGAGGCCATCGTTCTGGCCATCGTCGCCGTGGCCACCGCCTGGAGCGGCTACCAGGCCGCGCTGTGGACCGGGCATCAAGCCGAGCAATACGCTGTGGCCGACACCTTGCGTGTTCAGGCCGAAGGCGCAGCGGACGAAGCCAATCAGGT
>Ga0181531_10002583_pt1 | contig 11289 bp, 16 predicted proteins | sample PEATcosm2014_Bin_38_FD_119743 | JGI IMG/M metagenome (GOLD analysis project Ga0181531, IMG submission 119743) | Peatland microbial communities from MTU Mesocosm Facility, Houghton, MI, USA - PEATcosm2014_Bin11_10_metaG | ecosystem: Environmental > Terrestrial > Soil > Wetlands > Peat | place... | reverse complement strand
TTTGAACGTGAGCTTCTTCTCGCCGCGTTTGTGTTCCACCACGTCGGCCACGACGCTCGCGCCGCCGACGGTGGGTGCGCCCACGCTCACCTTGCCGTCGCGGTTGACCAGCAGCACGCGGTCAAAGGTGACGGACTGGCCGGCTTCGACGGTCAGGCGCTCGATTTCCACCGTGTCGCCCGCGGCCACACGATACTGTTTGCTTCCGGTTTCCAATACGGCGTACATAAAATTTCCTGCAAAAGGGGTGTGAGTAAACCAGAGAAGTGCCGGGCTGTCAACGCCGGATTTCCGAAAATTTGGCCGGGAACAGCGCCCTTTGGACGTGTGCCGTAGTGCCGTGGACACGACCGAGGGGATGGAGCAACGATTTTCTGTCACCTCATTGACCTTGAGAGGGACATATTAAACGATATGATGACCAATGGAAACATGACCGCGGGACAAGACAGTGATGCCGAGCTGGTTTCACGCACCCTGGCCGGTGATCGGGACGCCTTCAGCCGGATTGTGTCGCGTTACCAGATTCTGATTTGTTCGCTGGCCTACAGTCGCATCGGCCACCTTGGCCTGAGCGAGGACGTGGCCCAGGAAACGTTTATTACCGCCTGGAAACATCTCCGGCTCCTGCGCGAACCGGACAAACTTCGAGCCTGGCTGTGCGGCATTGTCCGCAACCGGATTAACAAGAACCTGCAGCGGGAGGGGCGCGAACCGGTGCGTGCGGCCGAGCCGTTGGGGGCGGTGGACGATTCGCCGGCGCGTGAGGCGCTGCCTTCGGAACAAACCATTGGCCGGGAGGAGGAGGCGATTTTGTGGCGTTCCCTCGAAAGAATCCCGGAGCTTTACCGCGAACCGCTCATCCTGTTTTATCGCGAACACCAATCCATCGAACAGGTGGCGGTGGAACTGGAATTGTCGGAAGACGCCGTCAAGCAGCGGCTGTCGCGCGGGCGCAAACTGTTGCAGGAGGAAGTCCAGGCGTTTGTGGAAAACACCCTGCGCCGGACAGCGCCGGGCCAGGCGTTTTCCAGCGCGGTGCTCGCGATGTTGCCGTTGGCAGCAGGCCCGGTGGCGACGGTGGGCGTCAGCGCGGGAGCGAAGGGCACGGCGGCGGCCAAGTCGGGTCTTCTGGCCGGGTTGCTGGTGCCTTTTATCGGAGTCTTTGCCGGCTTCGCGGCGCAATGGCTGATGTTCCGTGGTGCCACCGGACGCGAAGGCCGGGCCAGACGGATCGAACTCATCATCACCTGGATTTTGGTGATGGTATTTGCCATCGGTGGCCAGTATGCGGTGCAATGCTCGGGACGCCACTTCGGGTGGAATGACCGGATTTCCTTTGCCGCGATGGCGGGCTTCTGGTGGTTCTATGCCATGGTCATGGCCACCTGGATTATCAAAATCTACCGGCAGGTTCAGGCAAAATACCAACGGGCCGAGGCGACCGGCCAAATTCTTGAACCGGCCATGATGCCGATGGAGCCGGGCACACGCGCGGCAGTGGTGGCCGGCACGCATCTGATGGTGTTTTGGGGTGTGATGTTTCTGGCGTGGCAGGAACATGACCGGCTGATGGCTGCAATCATTACGGGACTGATGGTCGTACTGGGAATTTGGAATTTCCTCAGACTACGGAACCTGACCGGAATGGCAATGGGGCTGGCGTACATCGGACAACTGACGTCGTGTTGCGCTGTAATGCTGGCCATATTCAATGTGCGGTTTGACGTGTGGGTGGCGTCCGCGTATGGAGTCAGTGTTGCCGAAATACACAGCGTGTTGCCTGTGTGGATGGTTCCCGTGCTCACTTTGGTCCTGGTCATTTGGTCTGGAATTTTGCTGGCCGTTACGAGGCCCAAACAAAGTCCGTGAAAATACCAATCCCGGCCATGACCGGGTGCTGAATTTCCTCAAAGCCCAAGGGCCCCGGCCGCCTCGACCAGATTTTCACAGGTGACCACCCGCAGACGGTGTGGGTAATGGAAAGCCGTCAGAATGTTCATCCCGATGTCCTTGCTCGGATCAGGAATGACCCGTACCACCAAATTCACGCCCGACTGCCCGATCAATTCCATCACCCGGCCAAGCTCCACCTCGCAATCCAGCCCCATGGACTCCAACTGACTGAAATCCGCCAGCAACCGAAAACTTGGCGACAGCTCTTCCAGTTGCGTCGTCAGGTCTTTCTGACTGTGTTGAAACTCCGCTGGTTGCACCCGTCCGATATAACGGATATGCAACAGGTGTCGGGACTTGTTTGACGTGACCAGCAACATGAAAATCATCCTAGCCCCGCGGGAACGGAAACTCGAGCGAATAACCGCCGGACCGCCGTTCACCCGGCGCCGGTTTACTTTTTTGCCGCCGTCATGGCGCGGTATGTCACCGCCACCTGCCAGTCGGTGTAATTCGGATTGAAGGTTTTCATGGCGCTGACCATCTGCTGCCGGAACGTCGTCTCAATCAGGCCGCCCTGCCCCGGCCAGATTTTGAAATGAATGCGGACAAAATCCCAGTTGCCGCCCACCGCCGTTTCCACCGGGCCAATCTCCGGCTCGGTCAAAATAATCGCGCCGAACTGTGCCCACATTCCCCTGGCCACGTTCCGAATCGCTGCCACCGCCCGGTCCCGATCCACGCCTGCCGGAATCTGGACGTCCGCATACGCAAACACCCCGCCGTGCGGAAACCGGCTGACGTTGGCAATGGTGCGGTTGGGAATGAACACCACCTGGTTGAAAAAATTGCGGAGCGTGGTGAAGCGCAAACCGATTTCCTCGACGCGGCCGATGACCACCACCGTGCCGGCGATTTCCACCAGGTCGCCGACGTCCATCGCATCTGAAAAAATCAGGGTCAGGCTGATGACGATATCCTGCACCAGGCCCTGCGAGCCGAAGCTGATGGCCAGTGCGACGATGGAGGCGCCGCCCAGGTAAACTTCCAGGTTCACGCCGATTTCATCCAGCACGAGTCCAACAGCCAGAAAATACATGATGAAAATCACGCCATTGGCGATGAGCTGACTGAGCGTGACGAACTTGGGCTGCTGGGTCACGAAGCCGAGCGGACTTTTTTGCGAGTGACTTTTGCCGATGAGCCATTCACTGAAGCCCCGGACGGCCTTGACGGTCAGATGCAGCAGGATGGCAAGGCCCACGATGAGCAGGAGCCGCGTTCCGGTGGACGACTCCTGGCCGGTGACCAAATGAAAAACCCGCGCCATCACCGTTGCGGGAGCCTGGTTGGTCGTGTTCATCAAAATTCCTTTGTCCACGGGAGCGGCGCCCACAACTTTCCGTTCGAGCCAACGCAGGGGACGCCGGTCGGGAAAAGATTAAACACGGTTTGGCAAACTACGCAAGCGGGCGGGACGCCAAAAAAGAGGGCAGGGTCCCCCAATGCCCAAGGCAGGATTCAAGGTTCAAACCCGCTTGGCCGTGGCCGCGGCCGGCATCCGGAAAGGACGGGTTCCCTTTGGCTGGACGTTGGGGACGGATGGACCCCGGGCCTGGGGGAAGGCGATTTTCGAGCGCAAGAGCAACGTTCCCAGGCACAAGTCCGCCAGGGGCAGGACGACATTAAAATTCTTGTGCATGTAGCGATGGTGCAGCAGGTGATGGCCGTTCAGGCGGAAGAAAATTCCCGAACGTTCCACGTGCCGTTTCTTGGGCAGGTGCATGCACCAGTGCATGTACTCGTAGGCCGTAAAATACAGCATGGAGGTCATCGCCGCGCCGCACAAAACCCCCCACTTTTCCGAGAGCAGCGCCCAGGCCAGAAACGGCAGCAGGCCCAGCGCCACGAGGACCGGCCCGTTCCACCACGCCATCGGAATGGTCTTTTTGTCCGGTTCGTGCACCAGGTGATACGTATGGTCGGCCTTGAAAATGTGATGGTGCACAAGCGCGTGTCGTTCGAAGGGATAGCGGAAAAATTTCACCAGGAAGGAACGGTGCATCAAATAACGGTGCAGCAGCCACTCGAACAAGGAGCCGAAAACGGTTCCAGCCACAATTCCAATGGCGCACCAAAAAAGGAACATACTCATAAACAAATCTCAGCTTTCTCTTTTGAAGACAGAAGGAGAACTTTCCCTCACCCCAATGCAGCCTGAACTCGAATCGGTCTTGCTCGTTCCTCCAAGTTCCACCCGGATATGGGCGGACGCAAGTTTTATTTCAACCGCCGGTGCCTTACGGTGCGAATTCCGACCGCCGCTCCAGGCCGAAGATCCGGCGTGGGGCCGCATCGGGACCCGACGTTTAACTGTTCCAGACCATCCGGCCTTTTAAATGACTTCCCGCGCGTTTGAATCCCTGCGAACCGGTGATCAGATAGCCGGCCGGCCGGCCCTGGGCATGTTCCCGCCGGGCATCGTTCCGGACAAATTTCATGATGGAGGGCAGGGACGGCAAATCCGCGGCGACCAAATCATTGTCCCGGTAGATCGAATACTTTTGTCTTAAGCTGCTCATGCGTTTACCTGTGGGCCTTTCTATTTACCAACGGCTCCGCGCAGAATCATCACCGCGGCCAGGGCTCCGCCGGCGAACAGGCCAAACAGGATGGAGGCAGCGATGATTTTGAACTTCAAGTCGTACTGTGAAGGCTGCAATCGTGGGTACAGCCATTTACCGAAATAATCTATCAGCATAAACGCCTTGGGTTGACATTGAACCCATTGGAACGGTTATATCCCTCAATGTCCATACATTCTTTGATAAATGTATCTGCCATCAGCGGGTGGTTTCCTGGTTCCGGTGCAAAGTGTGGCCTGCCGGGCACAGCTGCTGAACCCGAGCACCCGGCCGCCTCCTTGGTGGCACAGCGCAAATCCTTCGGCCCATGGACCGTCGGCGACGGCCTGAAAATGGAAATGCTATCCTGCCCTGTGGCCCGGGCACATCACCGGGCGATGCGTGTGAACCCCGCGGTTACGGCAAAGGTTCTGCTTCCGCGGAACTTTCCGCAGTTGCTGTGGCGCCCGGGGTGGGAAACCCCTTGCCTCTTCCGTGGTCCAGGTTGATGAACTGATCCGTCTGGGGAATGTGGCAGACGATGTTGAATTTGCCGATGGCTTCGTGCTTCGCGGCCTGGAACGCGGTTTTCGTTGCCGGAAAACTCCGGCCGTCGCGCGGATTTTTTGTCCACTGTCCTTCACCCGTCAGATATTCGAGAGTATCCTGGTTTTCGATAAGTATGTTCATGGGCGGACAGTTTAACAGACCCCGGCGCACAACCACGACAAATCTCAAAGATATTTGTCCCCTTCGCGTCTCCGCAATCCGGCGGCAAACGCCGGCCATCATCGCCGGGTTTGAATTTAAAAAGCCAAAAAGCCGAACCAATGTCTGGCCCGGCTTGTGACGAATCCCCACTAAATCGTTTCCGGATTCAACTCTTCGGGTGGTGTTTCCCGTGATGATGTTTGGCGTGATGTTTGGCATGGGCGTGTTTGCCCTGCCCCGCTTCAGCCGGCGATACCATCAACGGCGAAAAGGCGAAGGCCGCCACCGCCAAAATCAACATTAGTTTTTTCATATATTGGCAAAGCATCGTGGTTCCCACCCGCAACGTTCGCAGGTGGCTGGCTTGATAGACCGTTTCCCCTCCCCGCGGGTTACACCTTTTTTCAATCGCCAACCCGGGCCGGGCGCCGGGAGCGGGTCGGGAGGTTAAGGAATAATCCGGGCCACGCAAGCCATGAAGCGGCGGGGGAATCCGGCACTTTGGCATTCCCGATCTGCTCGCGGGATTGCGGGGGCAGGTCCGGCGACACGAATCTGGCCTATGCCGGATTCGCCAGCCGGAGGAGCAACGCGTTCAGTTCCTGCAAGTGTGGCGGCTTGTGGACCACGACGTCCACAGACGCAGACAAAGCCCCGGAGTCCCTCATTGTGTTGCTCGCGCCCGTCATCAGGATGACGGGTGTGTGTGGGGATTCGGCCTTGATCATCTGGGCCACCACGTAGCCATTGACCTCCGGCATGTTCATATCGGTGATGACCACGTCGAAAGGCTCGCCTTTCTGGATGGCGGTGCGGAACATTTCCATTCCGCTTGTTCCGCCGGGGGCCACTCCCACCTGGTGCCCGAAATGCGCCAGAAGATCTTTCATGCTTTGCAGGATCTGCTCGTCATCATCAATGCACAGCACACGCAGCGAACGCTTTGGCGGGGCCAGATCCGGGTGGGTGCCCGCCGGCCTGGCGGTGGGCGGGCATTGCCGGGAATCGTCCCGCAGGTCCGGCCGCGTATCAGGCAGCAATTCCGAATCAACGAATTGGGGAGACGCTTTCATGTTAAAAACAGTTTTGCGGGTTCGAGGTTACGGTGGTAACCAGGCGACGCCGTCGGTGGGGCCGGCGTTGCCGCGCGGCCACGCGGACGGGCAGGACGACCGGGCCGTCAACGGCCTTGTTGACCAAAAACCAGATCCATATCCTTTTCATAATTGCTTCCTTTCGACCCCGATATTTTCGATTTAGTCAGCCACTCGACCAACTGCCCATATTTAACACAAACTGGCTGAAATTTGAGGAATAAGGGACGGGTTGCGGGGTTTCCGGGGTCAAATGCCCATGGCGAGGGGTGGAATTCCAAGAAAAAATGACACTCGGCTTCGGATAATATGATGAGCCGACCGGTGCTGCGATGGGGATTGATTCCACCGGTGTGAGCAATGATATTATCAATTAACATTGTTCTATGGCATTTAAACTTGATTTTCTAATTGGCTTTGTTCCAATGCTACAACCAGAACGTCCGTCATCAGACCATGAAATCTTTCTGCTTAAAATACGGGTTACCCATATTGCTGTTTGCGATGGCGGGAACCACCCGGGCACAGTTGGTCAACGGGAATTTCGAGACCGGAAATCTCACCGAATGGACGCTGTTCAATACGACCGGGTCGAACACGCCGTATGGTGTTGAGCAGGGCGGAACGGCGGTGGCCCAGGCGATCCAGTTCGATACGGCAGGCACCGGCGTGCCTTCGTACAGCGCGGAATTTGAAGTCGGTGAAACGGCCGGTTTTATTGGCGGCGGGGGCCTGGGACAGGGGGCCGGCATTTATCAATATGTGCCGCTGGATGCGGGCCAACTGAACATTTCCGTTGATATTGCCGCGACCAGCCCGGGCAACAACGCGGATGCCGGAACCTTCGAACTGCTTCTGGATGGAACTCTGGTTGCCCGTGACGCCCTGGGCGGCATCAGCGTCTCATAAATACTGCGTTCCACGTTGAGTTATTCCGGGACGGTTGCGGCGGGGACGCATCAAATCGCAATCGATATGCGGCGCGGGTATGGAATTGGGTATGGCAACACCCCCTATCAGTTTCTCGACAACGTTGTGCTGACGGGCACGGCCGTCCCGGAACCCGTGCCGCCGCTGTTCCTGTCCCTGATCGTGGCCGCGCTTGCAGTTGGAATCCGGCGCCGCCAGGTGAACGAATAGCCTCCAGTAATTCCTCGAAGCGGCTTATTCCTTGAGTTCCAAGGCGACCGCTGACGGCCTGGTCCAATGTGAATCAATCAACCGGCATCGGGCAAGACCTCAATCCGTGAGGGAATTGCTCACGTAAACATTGGCAGGTGAACTGCTTGCTCCGATGTGCGTGGGTTGAAAGATGAATACGGACACAACGTTTTTGCAACTGAAAGAGGCCGAAACCAAATACCGTGGCATGTTCGAGAATGCCATTGAAGGTATTTATCAAAGTACGCCCGAAGGCCGTTATTTGATCGTTAATGTCGCGTTGGCCCGGATGTACGGTTATGAACAGCCCGAACAATTGCTGAATCAGGTGTCCGACATCCAAAACCAGATTTACGTGGATGCGGCGTTTCGGCAAAAATTCAAGCAGCAAATCGAGCAGACCGGTTTTGTTCATGGGCTGGAATATCAGGTGCGGCGGCGCGATGGGAGCATCATCTGGATTTCGGAAAGTGCGCGCGCCGTCCGGGACGCCACCGGCGCGATCCACCATTACGAAGGATTCATCGACAATATCACCGCCCGCAAGGAGGCCGAAGCGGAACGGGCCAAACTTGAAAAGCAAATGTTGCACGCCCAGAAAATGGACGCCATCGGCACCCTGGCGGGCGGCATGGCCCACGATTTCAACAACGTTCTCTGCGCCATCCTTGGCTACACGGAACTGGCCCTGGTGGATTCGCAAATCAAGGGCCAGACCCGGGACAATTTGCAAATGGTGCTCAAGTCCGCCGACCGGGCCCGGGACCTCATTAAACGAATTCTCACCGTCAGCCGGTCTACCGAGGCCCAACGTCATCCGCTCAAGTTGGGCGTCATCCTCGGGGAAGGCGTGAAAATGCTTAATGCCACGCTGCCTTCCTCCATTGCCATCCAGGTTGACATTCGGACCGACCAGGACGTGGTGGTGGCGGATGCCACGGAAATGCACCAGGTCATCATGAATCTTGGCACCAATGCCGGACATGCCATGAAGTTGAAAGGTGGCCGGTTGGAATACGAATTGGATGTCCTTGATCTCGAACCCGGCCCGGCGGCTGCCTTGTCCATGCCCGCCGGCTCGTACGTTCATTTGCTGGTCCGGGATACCGGCCGGGGCATGAGCCCCGAAGTCATCGAAAGAATCTTCGAACCCTTCTTTACCACCAAGCCCCCTGGGCGGGGCACGGGTTTGGGACTGACGCTGGTCCAAAAAATTGTCAGTCACCATGGCGGATACATCAAGGTGAGCAGTAAGGAAGGCCAGGGCACCACGTTCCACGTTTATCTTCCCAAATCCTCGGAACCACCCGCCCCGGAAACGGTGGATAAAAACCAGCTCCGGCGCGGGAACCGCGAGAAAATCCTGGTGGTGGACGACGAAATTCCCGTGCTCAACATGATGCAGCAACACTTGCGCAAAATGGGATACCGCGTCATCACCCGGGCGGACAGCCTGGAAGCCATGAACACGCTCCGCGCCGATCCGGACCATTTTGATTTGGTCATTACCGACCACACGATGCCGGGCTTGCAGGGGGCCGACCTGGCCGAGGAATTGGGTGCCCTCCGCCCGGGTCTGCCGGTCATCCTGATGACCGGTCTGAACCAGCCACCGGATCTGGCGGCTTCCCGGCACGCGCCCCGGCGGTTTGTTTTTCAAAAGCCCATCAATTTTGTCGAACTGTCCCACCGCTTGCGCCAATTCCTCGACCTCCCGGACGGCCCTGCGCACGGCCATTCACAGGCCAAAGCGACGGCAGCCAAAGAGCATCAACGCATCGGATGACCCGCCAGCGGTTTTAACCGCCACGACGCAAAGAACGCCAGGTTTTAGTTTTTTTTCAGAACCTGGCGCCCTGGTGCTTTGGTGATGAGAACACATTTCACAGCAGACGTCAGATGCCGCGTTCGATGTGGTGCAACCATCCGGCACGCACAAAGACAATGCCGGCCTGGAATCGTCATCTTCTCACCCAGAGTAAAATCAGCAAATCCAAGGCAAAGAAAATCACGATGATGACCTCCAGCCATAACATCCTTTGCTCGTTCAGTTCGGTGTGGACGACGCTGTAAAGCTTGTCGAGCTGGGCGAGGCGTTGCTCCACGCTGGCGCGCCATTGGTCGAGATAAAACCGGTCGCGCGCGCCGAGATAAACCCGGGCGAGATACCAGTCGCCAAAAAATTTTGTGATGTGTGTGACCTCGTCGGTGAGTTTCGCCACATCCACACGGAACCGGCGCAAATGGCGCAAAACCTTGTTCGCCCGACCGAACAAGGGTACGTGCTGCCGCTCCACGTCGTCGTAGGCCCGGTCGAGATACGTGTCGAGCCGGCGATCCATCACGCGGAATTCCTCCAGTTGCAGGTTCGCCAGTTCCAGCGCATACAACACGTCGTCCACGTAGCCCGTCAAATCCACCACCAGCGCCGCGTCCCAGTCAATCACCGTCAGATCCGTGTTTTCAAACGAGCGCTGGATGCGCAGCACTTCGGTCACCTGCGCCTCGCTCAACCGGTCAGCCGCTGTTTCCGTGAGCAGCCCCGCCACCTCGCGCCGGTGCCCCTCGAGCCAGCGGTTCACGTCATTCACCCCCGCCAGGTCGGTCAGGCAAAACACCGTGTAGGCCTCCGGCGGCGGCGGAAATTCCGTGCGCGCCACCATCAACCCCTTCAGACTGTCGCACACCTCCGCACAAAGCTTCAACGCCACCGCATCCAGGATCTCACCGGTTTCCAGCTTTGGATTGTGAAACGGCATCAGGTCCGCCAGGGCGTCCGTTTCAAACGCCACCCGCATCATTACCGTCACCACGCCCACGTCATAAACGCGAATCAGCAGGCGAACGGGTGCGCCATGCAACCGGCCGGGCAACGGGTGCGGCTCGATGGCCAAAGGTTTGTAAAGCGGCATGTCCTTCGGCAACGTCCGGTCCATCCGGATTTCAAACGGGAACGGTTTTTTCGACAGGATTTCCTGCACGCGCGGCGTGATGATTTCATTGGCCACGTCAAACGCGTAAAGACAGATGACCTCGCCTTTCATTCCGTAGGAATGCTACGCCCCGGATGCGGTTTGTCGAGACCACCGGTCCATCCCGGCCGAACCGCGAAGGGCGATATATTGAAATAACGTGAGCGCCTTCCCTGATTCGAGCGTACGTTATGGTATGCAGGACAAGGCCCCGGAATTCAAAACCACCCAATACGGTCCCATGCCGGTTTTGGGCGTGCCGGTGCAGGTCCAGTGCGAGGGCTTCAAGTGCATGGCCTTTCGTGACCGGGAGGGCCGATGGGTGGATCTTTTCAGTCATGAATTCGTGCGCGGGTCCTGGGCGTGGTTTACACTTGATGGCGCTGACCGGTCGCCTTTCACCCGCACGCTGCACCCGTGCGGGTATTTTTTTGCGCCCGGGCGCGAAGATTTTGACCGTGAACCCGCGAAAGAAGTTGGCCCGGCCGGTGGAGAAGTAAAAACCCTCGAGCGGTTCACCGGGCTGTGCCAAACATTGAACGTTCCCCCGCACTTTGGCTCCGGTGGTTTATGTTGCGCCAGAAATTACTGAAAGGGCCGGCCCGGCTGTTGCTGCTCACCTTTGTGTTGTCAACCCGCATGGCCGTCGGCACCCCGACAGCTGCATCGCAGTTGTCGCCGGTTTCAGCGGATGTTCTGTTTGAAAAGCAACAGCAGTCGTGTGCACGTGGGGATGTCCTTTGCCAGTAATTCCCCGTTCAGCGGCGTGTTCAAAAACTCGCTGTAACCGGGCAGGCGCCGCAACTCCGGCGAGTCCAGATCCCGGAAGGC
>Ga0181531_10002582_pt1 | contig 11289 bp, 8 predicted proteins | sample PEATcosm2014_Bin_38_FD_119743 | JGI IMG/M metagenome (GOLD analysis project Ga0181531, IMG submission 119743) | Peatland microbial communities from MTU Mesocosm Facility, Houghton, MI, USA - PEATcosm2014_Bin11_10_metaG | ecosystem: Environmental > Terrestrial > Soil > Wetlands > Peat | place... | reverse complement strand
GGACCGCCACCAATGTCTGCTGCGAAAGCACCGCGCGCGACGCCATGATGCTCAATTTCAAGGTCGTCATGGTGTCCGACGCGCTCGCCACCCATAGCGACGAGGAGCACAACGCGGCGCTGTCGATATTCTACGGCTTGTTCGGCGACGTACAGACCGTGGACGAGGCTCTGCAATCGCTTGAACGCGGCGATAAATCGCGCGCTGCGGCTTAGAGTGTCATTCCCCGCTGATTTCGTCAGCGCATTGGAATAACGTCAGACCAGCGAAGAGACTACTTCGTTCCGCCATTGTGCGCCAAAATGCCGGCGATGGTCTTGATCTCGTTGCGGGCATATTTGGGCAGGCCGGCGCTGATCGAGGAGCCGGCATTGAACGATGACTGACCCATGAGGACCTGCGCCGGCACCAGATTGCGGAGCACGGGCACGTTCTCGTAGCCGCGCCTTTCGTCGAGCACCCGGGCTTTGATCGCCAGCGACATGAAGGCGGTGACGGCGGTCTTGTTGGCGTCGGCCGGATCGCTCTGGAACACGGCGAGGAGCTTGCCGAACTTCAGGACCTGGTTGATGTAGAAAATATTCTGTTCAAGCACGCCGTCGATCGGCGTGTCGAGCGTCGTCAATTGCTGCAAACCCGCCTGCAATCCGGCCTGATCGAGTTCGGCGGGCGAAAACGCCGACAGTTCGCTCTGAAAATCGATATGATCGACGACCTTCTTGGCGCTGTCGCGCAGCTTGTTCACCAGCATGATGCCGATCGGAATTTTGCCCTCGAGCTTGTAGCTCGATTGGATGCAGATTGAGGTCGCGCGCCCGGTGCACCATTTGCGGTCGGGATTATCATTGCCGGCGCCGGCGTCGTCGTTAAGCGGCGCGACATCGGTCGCGGCGATTGCCTTATGCGTGATCGTCGGGTCGATCTTGTCGAGAAACGACAGCGTCACGTAACGCGAAAGATCGATGGCGCTGGGCGCCCGATCGAGCACAAACCGCGCTTGCGCCACGTACACGTAGAGCTTTTCGGTCACCTTCGCGGCGTTGCCGTCCGCGGTCTTGCTAACTGTCGGCTCGCTATAGCCCGGGAACAGCGCAAGAAACTTCTTCTCGGTGGCGTGTTGGTCGGCCCAGTCGGCGAAGTGAACAAGCGCTGTCTCGCTATCGATCGCGCCGGAGCCGGTGTGATCGCTGAATTCGATCGTTCCGGATTTGAGTTGCGTAACATCCGTTTTGCGCGCCGCGCTCACATCCTCGATGTGGAAATCCTGCGCCGAAGCGGCGCTAGATACCAGCAGTCCGATAAGCACGATGATGTGCCGCAGCCACATTCCAAATTCTCTCGTCAATCTATTGAGAAAATCTTTTTGGGAATTTCCGAGATGGGGAAGTCGGTTCAGTTCACTCGCCCGCCCCAGAAGAAATCCTGACTCGGCCGGGATGGCGCCTGATTGCTCCATGGCTGGAAGAAGCCGCGCGCCACCGGTTGGGGCGGCGGCGGCGGTTGTGGCGCGGGTTGCCAGCCCTGGTTGGGATAATAGGACCGTCGGCCCCACTGGCCGTTATTGTTCCAGCCGCCGAAGAAGCCCTGATCGCCATTGTCCTGGTTTTGCGTCGCATAGGCGTCATCGCGGGAAACCAACTGATATTGCGTGTCCGCAACTTGGCCGTCGGGCTCGCGGCGGAAATGCTCGATAAAGCCCTGCGCCGGGTTGGGGGCAGGGCGTTCGGGAGCGAAAAATCCTTGAAATAGTTGATTTCCCTGTCCCGCATTCCTTTGTCCCGCTCCGATGCGGTCGCCGGTCATATAGTCGATCGGGATATCGACGAGCGAGCGCTTGGCCTCAGGCGAAGGTCCGCTCAGCGGCGCCTTCGGCGCAATGTTCTCCGCCCAGATGGCCTGGATGATCGGCTGGAAGATCGGCAGCGCCACCCGCGCGCCGGTGGCGTTGTTGCCGAGCGAGCGGCGCTTACCGTCGCCATTGTCGTAGCCGACCCAGACCGCGACGGTCACATCATTGGTGAAGCCGACGAACCAGCCGTCGACGGCATCCTCGGTCGTCCCGGTTTTGCCGGCGACATAGGGTGACAGCGCGCCGATGCCGCGCGCGGTGCCACGCGCCACCACGCCCTGCAGCATGGTTTTGAGCTGATAGAACGAGGCGCGGTCGGCCGCGCCGATCCACGGCAGCGGGGTTTTCGGATATTCGTAAACGGTACGGCCGTGCTGCTCGATCGAGTCGATGCCATGCGGTTGCGGTAGCGCGCCCTCGTTAGCGACGGCGGCATAAAAACCCGCCAAATCGATCATCCGTACCGGCTGGGCGCCGAGCACGAACGGATAGTAGCGCACACATTCGCTGTAGATTTTGGCGGCGACCGCCGTGGCGCAAATCGAATCGAGACTTCTTGCCGGGTCGGCGTCGATGCCGCCATCGAGCAAATGCGCCGTCACCACGTTGATCGAATTCTCCAGGCCGCGCCGCATCGTAAAGACGCCGCCCTCGCCGTAATCGGCGTTGCGCGGCGACCAAAAATCCTCGGGCCGCGCGTTGCCGTCGAATTCACGGCTGATCGCGTCGCGGCCGTCGAGGTGGCTGCCGATCGGGGGCAGCGTGATCGGCTCATTGAGAACCAGCGTGTTCGGCTGCAGCCCGCGCTGCAAGGCCGTCAGATAGGTCAGGGGTTTTATCGCCGAGCCGGGCTGGCGCTGCGTTTGAGCGGCGCGGTTGAGCTGGCTCAAGGGATAGGAAAAGCCGCCGGCCATGGCGAGGATGCGGCCGGTCTTGTTTTCAAGCACCAGCGCCGCGCCCTGCACCGTCGGTCGGATGCGCAGTTGCGCCTGACCCGGCGAAACGGTGGGCTTGATCACGGTGGATTTATTCTTGGCCTTGGCGTCGGCCCGGGTTTTTGGATCAAAGCCCCTTTCATTTCCACCGGCCTCGGTTCCTTTGGGTGCTGGAACGTCGACGTAGACGACGTCGTAGAGGCCGAGACTGCGCCGAATAGCGGCGTTCAGACCCGTCAACGGCAGGATGCGCCCATCGGCAACGCCGACGCGGATCGCCTCATCGCCGTTTCTGCCGCTGCCTTTCTGCAGCACCACGGCGGGCGTCCAATGCACGTCGTAGAGCGGCAGGTGCAAGGTTTGCAGGGCCTGTTGCCACGGCGGCGGGGCGGTCGGCACGCCATTCTGGCTGGCCGCGGAAATTTTCTGCACGGCGTCGGCAAGATTTGCTTCCGGCCCGTGAAATTGGGCGCGTCCCGATGCGGCCTCGTAATGCGCCAGACCCTCCTGGAGCGCCACCTCGGTATCGTGCTGCAATTGTGCATTGATCGTCGAATGCACCGTGTAGGAATCGGCCGTCAGGCTGGCGACGCCGTCGGCCTTGGCTTCGCGGCTGAGAAAATCGACAAAATGGAATCCACTGTCGCGGCGTGGCAGCTTGAACGCGGCAAGCTGTGGCGGCGTGGCGAGCGCCGCGTCCTTCTGTGCCATGGTGATGACGCCATCCTCCTGCATGCGGCCGAGCACGTAGCCGAGGCGATCCTTGGAGCGATCGGGATGGCGGTCGGGGTTAAAATAATTCGGTCCCTTGAGCAGGCCCGCCAGCATGGCGCCCTCGCCAAGAGTGAGGTCTTTCGCCGATTTGCCGAAATAGCTGCGGGAAGCCATTTCGATGCCCCAAGAGCCGCGGCCGAGATAGGCGGAATTGAGATAGAGTTCGAGAATTTCGTTCTTGCTCAGCGTCGATTCCAGCCGCGACGCCACGATCATCTCGCGAATCTTGCGCTCATAGGTTACGTCCTCGCCCACCAGGAGATTTTTCACGACCTGCTGGGTAATGGTGGAGCCGCCCTGCGGCCGCCCGGGCTCGGCTAGATTGCCGATGAAGGCGCGGATGATGCCGCGCTCGTCGACGCCGTGGTGCTGATAGAACCGCCGATCCTCGGCGGCGACGAAAGCCTTCTGCACGAAATCGGGAACGTCGGCGAGCGGCACCCAGATGCGGCGATTGCCCGGCTCGAACACGTCGGCGAAATTTCGGCCGTTGCCGTCGAGCACCGTGCTTAGACTCGGCAATTTCTTGCCCTTGAGGCTGTTCGCGTCGGGCAGGTCGGCCGCGGCTTTATTGTAGAAGTCGATGACCTGGCCGAGGTCGACGACCGGATTGGCGACGGTCTCGTTCTTGCAGAATTGATGATAGGCGGTATTCAGGTCGGCGAAATTGAGCCCATGGAAGGCCTTGATGTCGGCGCCCACCGACTTCGGGTCGTCGAGCGCGGTCGCGATCAGATCGTCGAGGTTGATGGATTCGATGTCGAAGGCCTGCACCATATGGGCGCAGCCGTTGCGCAATATCTGCACCACCTGGTCCTGGTCTTTAGCCGGATCGAATTGCGTCTTCACTGCCTGCGGTTGGGTCGTGACCTGGCTTAGCGCCAGCGCCGTCGCGAAAATCTTGACGAGGATGATGTCCATGCGACGGCGGCGGGGCGGCGGGTTCGAGGGACGCGACAATACAGCGGCGATTATAGCGATCTGATCCTTACAAAAAGACTTTTTTGCGGGTGCGAAAAACCGTCGCGAAAAAGTAACAATGAGGCAATCCGGTGGTCACGCCATCGTTACGGGGTCCAAGCCCCGGTCATTTCCGCGCCGGCGCCAAAGCCGCAAAATGCCCGCGATGCTGCAAGAAGGCGAGGAGCACCAGCGCCGGCAAGCCGGCGGCTGCGCAAATCGCGAAAAACCAAGCCCAGCCGGCCGCCGTGGCGATGAACCCCGCCGCCGCCGACAGATAGGTCCGCCCGAATGCGGCGAGCGCGGTGAGCAGCGCATATTGCGTCGCCGTGTGCAGCGGATTGCGGCACAGGGCCGAGAGATAGGCGACAAAGATCACCGTGCCGACGGCGCTGGTGAAATTCTCGACCACGATGGCGAAGGTGAGCCAGCCGGCGTCTGGCCCGACAACGGCCTGCCAGGAAAAGGCCAGATTGGCGAGCGCCTGCACTGTGCCGCCGATCCACAGGCACGCCGGGAGTGAAACAGCCCGCGCCAGGAACCCTCCGGCGAAGCCGCCGATCAGCGTTGCCGCTAAGCCCACGCCCTTGATGATGGCCGCGTATTCGTTACGTGAAAAGCCGAGATCGATCACGAAAGGCGCCGTCATCGCGCCGGACAGCGCGTCGGTCAACTTGAATAAGACGACGAAGGCCAGCGCCGCGAGCGCCAAGTCGCGCGACAGAAACTCGGAAAATGCGCCGACCGCTGCTTCGGCAACGCGCGCCCGCTTGTCCTCGCGCGCGTGCGCCGCGTTGGCGGCCGCGGACTTTTCCGGCTCCGCCGCAAACAACGTCGTTGCGACACCGACCAGCACGAATACCGCCATGACGGCGTAGCCTGCGCTCCAGGCGGCGTGACGGCCGAAGCCAAGAAGCATTTCGAACCCGCTCACCAGAAACAGCGCGCCCGCGGTCGAGGCCAGCATGCCGATACGGTAAGCCGCTACATAAGACGCCATGCCGGCGGCCTGCTCGCTTTCGTTCAGGCTCTCGACCCGGAAGGCGTCGATGACAATATCCTGGGTCGCCGAAGCGGTGGCGACCATGAACGCCCCGATCGCGACACTGAGCGCGGACGCCGCGGGATCGCACAAGCCGAGTGCGACGATCGCTGCGATGAGCAGGAACTGCGACAATAGGAGCCACGCGCGCCGGCGCCCGAAGCGCCGCGACAGCACCGGCACGTCCAGCGCGTCGATCAGCGGCGCCCACAGAAATTTCAGCGTGTAAGGCGTGCCGACCAGCGCAAACAGGCCGATGGCGCCGAGATTGACGCCCGCCTCGGTCATCCAAACCAGCAGCGTCGAGCCCGATAAAGCCAGCGGCAGGCCCGAGGAAAAGCCGAGAAACATGACGATCAAGACGCGCCGCTTGAGATAAACGGCGAGTGCCTCGCTCAAGGACTGGCGCGGTTTAGCCGCGCCGCCAGCGGCCTCGGGCGTCACCGCCATCCGCCGCTACTCGCCGGCTTCGAGCTGGCGCACGATCGGGGCCGCATCGACATCGGCAGCGACGTGCGCCACAGCGCCGCCGAGCTCGACGTGCTGAATCCGCTCGCCGCGGCTTTCAATCTTCTCGATCGAGATAACGGCTTGCCGGATATCTTCGGTCGATTGACCAAAATGGGTTTGCAGCTTGCGCACGCGATCCCCGAGCAGGCCGACGTCCTTCATTAGCCGCCCGACTTCGTCGCGAATCTGGTCGGCTGCCTCGCGCATGCGGGCATCTCTCTGGCTTTGCCGCACCAATTGAATCGCCAGCATCAGAACCGACGGCGATACGATGACGACCTTGGCGCGAAACCCCTTTTGCACGACGTCGTCGAAATCTTCGTGGAGTTCGGCATAAACCGACTCCGACGGCACGAACAAGAATGCCATTTCCTGAGTCTCGCCCGGGATCAGATATTTTTCCGCTATATCGCCGATGTGCTTTCCGATATCGGCGCGCAGACGCTGCGAAGCCGTCTTGCGCGCGTCGTCGTTCTTAGCGTCGCGATAAGCGGTGATCGCCTCCAGAGGAAATTTGGCGTCGATCACCAAGTGACGTTTGTCGGGCATGAACACGCAGCAGTCGGGGCGGGTGCGGTTCGACAGCGTGTGCTGGAATTCATAGCTGCCGGTCGGCAAGCCGTCCTGCACGATCGCTTCCATGCGGCCCTGGCCGAATGCGCCGCGCGACTGCTTGTTGCTAAGCACGGCTTGCAGCGAGGTCACCTGGGTGGCGAGTTCCGTGATGTTCTTTTGCGCGCTGTCGATGACGACCAGCCGCTCGTTAAGCTTCTGCAAATTGTCGGCGGTGCTCTGCTTGGTCTTTTCCAGCGAATCGCCGAGCCGGTGCGAGACCGAATCGAGCCGCTCGTTGACGGTGTGCGCGAGCTGCGATTGGCCTTTCGCCAGTATTCCGATCAGCGCTTCGAGCCGCGCCGCCGCGTCGGTCTGCGCCCGAGCCAGTTCGGTCACAATGGCTGCCGCCGGCGATGAGGGATGGCGCGCGCGCCAGAGCACGGCGCCCACGGCGCCCATGGTGATCAGGGCTGCGCCGGCGATGAGCGTGGCCGCGAGCGTCGGCAGGCTTTCGATCATGCGATGTCCCTATGCGATTCGCCGGCGCGGCTCGTTGGTGTCGTTCCACCCAGCGTTGGAACGAATAGCGAACGTCATAGCCGGTCAAGCCTCAGGGATCAACGGCCTGCCGATCATTGACCGGCCTTTCTGCACGCCTTACATCGCCCCGCATGGCATTGCGCGAGATCATAAAGCTTCCGGACAAGCGGCTGCGGCAGGTTTCGGAGCCAGTCAAAACCATCGATGCCAGCATCCGCAAGCTTGCCGACGAGATGCTGGAAACCATGTACGAGGCGCCTGGCATCGGTCTTGCTGCGATCCAAATCGGCGTCCCTAAGCGCGTTGTCACCATGGATTTGTCGAAGAAGGACGACCAGCCGCATCCGCGCGTCTTCATCAATCCGGAAATCACCTGGACGTCCGACGACAAAGCGATCCACGAGGAAGGCTGCCTGTCGATCCCGGAATATTACGAGGAGGTCGAGCGTCCGGCGGAAGTTAAGGTCAAATTTCTCGACCTCGACGGCAAACCGCACGAGATTACCGCGCGCGGGCTGTTCGCGACATGCGTCCAGCACGAGGTCGACCATACCAATGGCGTGCTGTTCATCGATTATCTTTCCAAACTCAAACGCGACCGCGTCATCAAGAAATTCGTCAAAGCCGCGAAGACCGCGAAGAAGGAGGAGGCGTGATTGGCGCTCCGCCTGGTGTTCATGGGCACGCCGGATTTCGCCGTGCCCACGCTCGTCGAGCTTGTCGGCGCCGGGCATGAGGTCGTAGCGGTCTATACCCGCGCGCCACAGCCGGCCGGGCGAGGATTGGCGCCACGACCGAGCCCGATCGCCCGTGAAGCCGCACAACTGAAGATCCCGATCTGTACGCCGAAGACTTTGAAAGACACCGATGCGGTCAACGTCATACGCGCCTATGGCGCGAATGCCGCGGTGGTCGTCGCCTACGGATTGATCCTGCCGAAGCCCGTTCTGGAGGCCTTTCCGCTCGGCTGCTTTAATCTGCACGCGTCGCTGTTGCCGCGCTGGCGCGGCGCCGCGCCGATCCATCGTGCCATCATGGCGGGCGACCGCGAAACCGGCGTGATGGTCATGAAGATGGACGAAGGCCTCGACACCGGCCCGATCGCGATGGCGGAGCGCATCGCGGTCGCGGCCGACGCCACGACCGGCGATTTGCACGATGAACTGGGGCGGCTCGGTGCAAAGCTGATGGTGGTCGCACTCAGCGCGCTTGATCGCGGAACGCTGCAATTGACACCGCAATCCGGGGCGGGCGCGACCTATGCCAACAAGATCGACAAAAGCGAGACGCGCATCGATTGGACCAAGCCGTGGCAAGTCGTCCATGACCATTGCCGCGGGCTGTCGCCGTTCCCCGGCGCCTGGTGCGAGCTGTCCGGCGCTGGGCGCGTCAAAATATTGCGCACCACGAAGGGCACTGGCGCCGGGCCGCCGGGCCGCGTGCTCGACGACAATTTGACTATCGCCTGCGGTGCCGGATCGGTGCGGCTAATCGAGCTCCAGCGCGCCGGCGGACGGCCGATGCGGGCGGTCGAGTTTTTGCGCGGCATGCCGGTGGCGCCGGCAAGCCTTCTGAATTGAGACGGCGATGCCGCGCTACAAGCTCGTCATCGAATACGACGGCGGCCCGTTCGTCGGCTGGCAGGCGCAGGACAACGGCGTTTCGGTGCAGGGCGTTCTCACCGACGCCGTGGCGGCGTTTGCCGGCGAACGCGTCATGCTGCACGGCGCCGGGCGCACCGACACCGGCGTGCATGCGCGCGGCCAAGTCGCTCATGTCGATCTTGCCAAAGACTGGGACACCGACACCGTGCGCGACGCGATCAATTTTCACCTACGCCCGCGGCCGGTCGCCGTGTTGGCGGCCGAACGGGCCGCGGACACGTTCGACGCCCGCTTTTCGGCGATCAAGCGCCACTATCTCTATCGCATCGTCAATCGCCGCGCCGATCTCGCGCTCGAACAAAACCGCGCTTGGCGCGTTCCCCGCTCGCTCGATGCCGTCGCCATGCACACCGCCGCGCAATGCCTGGTCGGCCGCCACGATTTTACGACCTTCCGCTCGACCGAATGCCAAGCAAATTCGCCGGTGAAGACGCTTGATCGTCTGGACGTTGAACGCGACGGCGATGAGGTGCGCGTAACGGCGTCGGCGCGTTCGTTTTTGCAGCATCAGGTGCGCTCGATGGTGGGCTCGCTCGTTCATGTCGGTGAAGGCAAATGGAGCGCCGACGATATCGCCGCGTCGCTCGGCGCCCGCGATCGCACCGCCTGCGGCCAAGTCGCACCGCCGCAGGGGCTTTATCTGATGCGGGTGGACTATTGACGCGGCGTCGGGTTCTTCGAAGGAGCGCGTGATGTCGAGCCGTGACGTCGAGGTTGTCGTGATCGGTGGCGGCGCGGCCGGCGTTGCCGCCGCCAAGCGGCTTTGCCAGGCCTCGATCCGCTGTCTGGTCGTCGAGGCGCGTCCGCGCCTGGGCGGCAGGGCCTGGACCGTGACCGACGCGTCGGGCTTCGCGCTCGATCTCGGTTGCGGCTGGCTGCACTCCGCCGATCGCAATCCTTGGACCGGAGTCGCCGAAGAGCACGGCGTGGCGATCGATAAAACTCCGCCACCGTGGAAGCGCTCCGCTTTCGAACTGGGATTTCCGCACGCCGAGCAAGATGAGTTTCAGGATGCGATGGCGGCTTTCTTCGCGCGCGTGGAGCGCGCGGCGCAGAGCGAAAAGGACGTTGCGGCGTCGACATTGCTCAAACCTGACTGTCGCTGGAACGGGCTTATCGGTGCCATCGGCACTTACATGGCTGGCGTGGATCTGGATCGGCTCTCGGTGAAGGATTTGGATCGTTACGATGACACCGGCATCAATTATCGCGTCTTCGAAGGCTACGGCTCGCTCATCAGCGGGTACGGCGCCGGAGTGCCGGTCACGCTCGACTGTCCGGTGCGTGGCATCGATCATCGCGGCAACCGATTGCGTGTCGAAACCGACAAAGGTGCGATCGCCGCCGATCAGGCTGTCGTGACGATACCGAGCGCGGTGCTCGCGGCGGAGCATGTTGTCTTCACGCCCGCGCTGCCGGAGAAAATTCAGGCTGCGCGCGCACTACCGTTGGGGCTCGCAGACAAATTGTTTATCGGGCTCGATGGCGCCGAAGAGTTCGACAAGGAAGTCAGGGTGTTCGGCCACATCGACCGTAGTCGCACGGCCGGCTATCATTTCCGGCCGTTCGGCCGGCCGATGATCGAAGCGTATTTTGGCGGCGGCTTCGCCGCGGAGCTTGAAACGGGCGGCGAAGCGGCATTCTTCGATTTTGCCGTTTCGGAATTGGTCCATCAGTTCGGCAGCGAATTTGCGCGCCGGCTGAAACCTATTCGGATGCATTGCTGGGGCCGCGATCGGTTTTCACTCGGGTCATACTCAAGTGCCTTGCCGGGATTCGCGGATTGTCGGCAGACGCTTGCCGAACCGGTCGACAATCGATTGTTTTTCGCCGGCGAAGCCTGTTCGCGAAACGATTTTTCGACGGCGCATGGCGCTTGGTTCACCGGGGCCGCCGCCGCCGACCAGGTGATCGCTGCGCGCGGTAGCTAGCCAAAATAATTCTCGATAATGCGGCGGTAGACCGCCGTTAGCGTGACTAGATCTTTGATTGGCGTGGATTCGTCGACCTGGTGCATGGTTTGTCCGACCAGGCCGAATTCGAGCACCGGGCAATAATCCTTGATGAAGCGCGCGTCCGAAGTGCCGCCTGAGGTCGAGAGTTTTGGCATGCGGCCGGTCACTTCGGCGATGGCGGCGATCGCGAGATCGGTGAACGGGCCCGGTTTTGTCACGAAGACGTCGGCATTCGAGGGCTGCCATTCGATCGCATGGTTTACGCGTCCGGCTGCGGCTGCCCGCGCGCGTTGCTCGATCAGCGCCTTAAGCGACGTCTGGCTGTGGCGGTCGTTGAACCGGACATTGAAGCGCGCGCGCGCCTCGCCGGGAATAAGGTTGACGGTCGGATTGCCGACATCGACCGAGGTAAACTCCAGGTTCGATGGCGCGAATTGCGCGCTGCCGTGGTCGAGCGGGGCTTGCAACGCAGCGATCATCATCACCAGGCCACGGATCGGATTGT
>Ga0181531_10002581_pt1 | contig 11290 bp, 9 predicted proteins | sample PEATcosm2014_Bin_38_FD_119743 | JGI IMG/M metagenome (GOLD analysis project Ga0181531, IMG submission 119743) | Peatland microbial communities from MTU Mesocosm Facility, Houghton, MI, USA - PEATcosm2014_Bin11_10_metaG | ecosystem: Environmental > Terrestrial > Soil > Wetlands > Peat | place... | reverse complement strand
CAATATCGGCTGTCATAACTGACGTCGCGGTTGTCACCCATCGCAAAGTAACTGTTGAGGGGGACGACAATATCTCCGCCTTCAATATGGGCCGGCATTTCGGCGATCCATTTTTCATTGCGCACGCCATACATGTCCGACGGCGGAACCGAAGGAAAATTGTCGCGATAGGGGTTGTAGTCTCCAACTTTGTGCAGCGCGAAAGGCTCGTCGAGTTTCTCACCGTTGCGATAGACCGCTCCATCGCGCAGGTGTATCCGGTCGCCAGGCAATCCGATAATGCGCTTCACTAAAAACAAGCCCGGCTGCTCGGGCGACAAAAAGACCGCAATGTCATCGCGTTTGATACCGCGATAAGGAAGGAGCGGCCCGAGCCAGCGCGTTGGCGGAGCAAACTGCACCCGGTTGACGAAGACATGGTCGCCTATCAATAGAGTATTTTCCATTGAACTCGAGGGAATCTCGAAGGCCTGCAAAATAAACGTAATAATGAATAAGCCGGTGACCAGAACTCCAGCCAGCGACGCCAGAAACTCTACAGTCGTCTCGCTCGGCTTGTCGGCTTCGCTCGATTTGCCGTTGACGACAATTTCTCTTTCTCTTGCCTTTACGGCAACCGCTCTCTCTTTTTCCTTCTTGGCCACGTTTTAGCTTCCCATTTTCATAATCATTTTTCAGCGCACCCGCCGGAAAGTTCTTTCCCAACGGGTGATCTGGAACAAGTGAGTTACCGCATACGCAAGGTGATAAAGTCTATCACCCACGGTCGGAGCGCCCGGGAGGTCGTTATTCAGGTTGCCCGCCGACCAATAGATCAGCAGCGGGCGGCCGATAATATTTTCGCGGGGCACGAATCCCCAATAACGGCTGTCCTGACTATCGTCGCGATTGTCGCCCAGAACGAAGTAGTAGCCGTCGGGAATGATCAACTGGTGATTCTCCACCAAGGTCGGCATCAGCTTCCACCACTTCGCCTCCACGCCATAGTCTGGCGCGTCAGTCTGCGGAAAATCGTCGCGATAGAAGTTTCGCATCTTCGCCACATATTGGACGTATGGTTCCTGCTGAGGAACTCCATTCACGTAAACGCGCTTGTTGATCAAGCGTAGACGATCGCCGGGGACAGCCACCACACGTTTCACGAAGTCCTGGGCAGGATTGACGGGATAGTGGAAGACGATAACGTCGCCGCGGCGGACTTTACGATAAGGCAAGAGCCGATTCCAACCGCTCTCACCGCCGTAGCAAAACTTGTCGACCAGCAGGTAATCGCCGACGAGCAGTGTCTGCTCCATTGATTCCGAGGGGATGGTGAAGGCCTGGACGAGAAAAGTGACAACGAAAATCGCGATCACTACGGTTCCGGCCACCGACTGGATCGTCGCGGGCCATTCGCCTGCGTAAATGTTTTCACTCCAGGACATAAAAGAAGAAGCAGCCAGGGAAGGGAATTCGGGTGAGTCTCGATTGTTCCTCTCTCGCTGTTTCACGCCCGCGCGAAATCGTCACTTGCCGCCGTTTCCCAGCCGCGCGGCCGGGCGCGCCGCCAGATGCTCCAATACCTGGCGCGCGGCTTCCTGCTCAGCCCGCTTCTTGGTGGCGCCTTGCGCGCGTCCGATGAACTCTCCCAGTTCCGGCGAAGGCAGCCTCACTTCAACGGTGAACGACTTTTTATGCTCTGGACCCTCTTCTTTCACCAGGGCATACACCGGCTGCGAACCGCCGCGGGCCTGCATCGCCTCCTGCAGGGCCGACTTGAAGTCCATCACCGGAATCGCGCTGGTTTCCAGATTCATGTGCGTGAGTTCAGGCTCGATAATACGTCGTACGATAAAGTCCCGGGCGATCGTCCATCCACCATCAAGATAGAGAGCAGCAAGAATTGCTTCGAGAGCATCGACCAGCAAACTCGCCTTGGTTCGGCCGCCACTTTTTTCTTCGCCGCGGCCCAATCGCATGTAATGGCCGACCTGCAGCTCTTCGGCCACCGACAGAAGATGCCGCTGTCCCACCAGATGCGCACGCAGCTTCGACAGTTGTCCTTCCTGAAAGGAGGGGAAACGCTGGAACAGGGTTTCGCTCGTGGCCAGGCCAAGCACCGCGTCCCCGAGGAACTCGAGATTTTCGTTATCCCCGCCCACGGCTCCCAGCGCCTCCACTTCGCGTGCTTGCGAGCTATGGGTCAGCGCCTGCTCCAGTAGTTCGCGGCGCTGGAACTGATGTCCCAGACTGTCTTCCAGCGCTGTCAGGTCGTGTGAAGTCATTGGAAGGAGAGCCAGAGGCCCGAACTCTGCCAGAAGTACAAAATCAGGCGATGCCCTGGACGAAGACAGACACGCGGCCCGGCTCGCAAAAAGCCGTAAACCGTCGGCCGCGTCTCTGCGAACCTCCTAATTCTTCGGTGCACTTTGCGGCTGCGCTGGCGCGGGTGCAGGTGCTGTCGCGCCTGTGAGTTGCTGCAAACGGTCACGTTCGCGACGCGCCGGAGTTCCAATCGGCGTATTGTCCTGCGTCATCTCCACTGCCCGATTGGCCATCTTGAGCGCTTCCGGATATTTCTGTTCCTTGTCGAGGGTCAACGCCAGGCGAAGAACTACGACCGGATCCGGATTGCTGGGGTACGCGTCAATCGACTTCTGCAGATTTTCCTGGGCTGACGGGAAGTTATCCTTCTTGAAGTCGATGGTTCCCAGAATCGAATAGGCATTCGAGCGCAGCAATCCCTTGTAGGCGTCGATCTTCTCCTGAGGAGTCCCGGCCGGGACCTGGATATCGGTGTCGACGGTCTGGGTTGCCTTTTGCGCCATGCCCACCGCCTCGGCGTAGCGCTGATCCTTATCAATGTCCGTATCGTGCGTTCTCTCGGCAATTACTTCCGCCACGGTTACCAGCGCTTCGGGGTCGTCGCCGTCGAGGGCCAGTACTTTACGCCCCATGGCTTCGGTCTTTTCCGCATTGTTGGCGCCCTGATACAAGCGCATCGCGTTCTTGTAGAGAAGAATGCGCAACTCGCTGTCGGGAAACTTCGTGGCAAAATCGTCAGCTGCCTTTTCCAGAGTAGCGGGGTCGGTTCCCGCCGCGGCAGCCTTGTAGGCATCAAATTCCGGTTGCGTCTTCGCTTGCGGCGGACGTTTGGCCGGAGCTGCGCCCGGCGCTGCTGCCGCTGGAGCCGCCTGTCCGGCTGCGGGCGGAGTCTGTGGCGCGGTTTGTCCGCTCATCTGTGCCGATGCCCAGATGGCAAAAGTCAGTATCCCTAGGATGACTGCGGTTCGCTTCATGCTATCTCCCATAACGCAAAGTTTTGGACGTAATATTTCACCACGAACGGGGTTGTTTGGCGACCTTAAATGCGTCAACCCATTCTCAGGGCTCGCTTCTGTAGTGCTACTCCGGTCGCTTGGTCACGGGTGGCTCATATGGCTGTTCCAGCCCCCGCCGCGCTGCCGTGGCTGCTTCCGGCAGCGACCCGGCGGCATCGAGCGCCGCACGATATTCGTCGAGCGCTGCATCCCGCTCCTCCTTCAGATCGAAGATCCTTCCCAAATAGATGTGCGACCACGCGATCACCTTTGGTTCGTGCGCGGTTTGTAGCGCGCGTTGAAAGTAGGTTCGCGCCCCCTCCATATCTCGATTCGCCGTCGCCACCTGAGCCAGGATGAACAGGGCGCGCCCGGCGTCCTCATCCTGGTTGTCGAGAGCCTTCTGAGCCAGTTTCTGGGCCGTTTCTGGGTCACCCGCCGCCAACCGTCGTTCCGCGTTCAACAAGAGGTGCTGGTCGTGCCGCGAGGGCAAATGCAGCAACTCCGGCGCCGCCTCGTTGGCGTACTGGATGGCCGCAGCCCGCTTCATTTCCTTGCCCACTTCGATCTGCCCGACCAGGTCCGGATACGCATTCCTCATCCCAGCCGGGTCCTTTTCAAATCGATTGAGGGCATCGTAGAAATATCGCGTCAGAACATACCCTTCCTTGTCCGCCTCGTCCAGTTCTTTCGCTTTCTCTGAGTCGGGAGCTTTGGTCGTCCGCTCCTCAATCGCGCGAATCAGACATTCATTGACCAGAAGGGAAATATTAGTCTTGAACGCGTCATCCATGGGCGCATTTTTCACGCTTTCCAGCAGCGGCTCAAGCCGGTGGAAGGATCCCGAATTCTTGAGTGCCAGCGGATCCAGCAGATAGTGCAGATAGGTGTGCTGGATCTGCTGCATCTTGATCGCCGTGCTCGCACTCGGCGAGATCACCACGTAGTAGTCGGATGCGTAGTTGCGCGCATTGGTCTGGCCCGGCGCGCCCATCGCATCGAGATACACGGTGAACTGACGGCCGAGATATCCGGCCGACGGCATTTTCAAATAAATCTCAGTGTCGAAGGTCATCTTCGACAGGGGAGCGTGGTAGATCTCGCTCAACTCCTCATAGCGGGCGTGGTGTTTCTCCCAAATGGCATGCAGGCCGATCTTGTCGTAGAAGACCTGTAGCAGCGGCAAGAGCCCCGCAACGGTCTGCGCGTCCGGAGGCAGTTCCGCCTCCTTTACCTTCAGGGTGAAGGTCGGCGGCTCGCTGGTGTACAACGCGAGCGAGACATATTGTGACAGTACTCGCGACGCGTCGGTAACTTCATGCTGCCGATAAAACAAGCACATCGGCGCAATCACATTCTGCGAGGCTGCAGGGATGTTCGCGACCGCTTTAGCGACTTCTGCCCTGATCTGCGTTCGGAGCGGGTCCGAAGTATCCAATTCCTGGTCGTATCCGCAAGTATTAATCGCGGTCAGTACCGTGAAGAGAGTCTCGCTCGATTCGAGAGAAACATTGGGCGCATTTTGCGCAAAGACGGGGAGCGCGATTCCTGCGATCAGTCCCGTGACTCCCAGCCACCGCGCGTATTGTCTCGGGAGTTTCCGGAGGATGGAAAACATTTTAAAGAATTAATGATGGACTAGGAGTAGTGTACGAACTCGCCAATTTGCGGTCAAACGCGATCACGAACGGGGCACGGGTTGTCCCTGCCGGAAGTATGCCTTTGTCGGGAGCGGCTGCCCGTGGGCGGACTATCCCCTCACGCTGATTTTGGAGAACGACAGAACTGCCGTGCCGGTCGTTGGACGCCCCATCGAAAGTGCTGGACGGAACGTAGTGAAGATCAGCAGATTCTTTAACTGTGGAAGGACTGCTTTGGCATCATCCGGCTGCGACAGGATGCGGTAATCTTCCACCCGTCCGTTCGCATCGACATAGGCCTCGATGACCACGGCATCGTCCCCCATATTGCCGAGGCTCGTGCCGAACGCGGACTGCTCCAGTTGCGGCCCGGTGTAGAGCATCAGCGGAACGTCACCGCTGCTGGCCTGCAACTCCGCCGGCAGTGCGAAGAATCCGAGCAGTAATCCAAAAAACAAGACAGCGCTGACCAGTCCTGCGGTGGCCGGAACCATAAAGGCGTTGAAGGCATTCTGCAGGCGCACCAGCATTCCCTCAAACCGCGGATGCCGCTTCTGCGCAGCTTCGTGAGAAATCGCCAGCCGCAGCTTCAATGCCAAATCCGCCGGAGCTCTCCTGCGGCCGAGATTTACCAATAGCTGCTGTGTCAGTTGCAGGGCGGCGTATTCGCGAGCACAACCTGCGCACTCCTCCAAATGCCGCGCCACCACGCGCATCTCTGATCCGCTCACCCGGCCGTCGAGATATGGCGAGAACAATTTTCTGATCTCAGCGCATTTCATGGCGTCACCTCAACTTCTCTGCCACCACTCGCACCGTCACGCAGACGGCGCTTCTCATGGGAAGTCGCCGCGCTCTCGCTCTGCTCGGCGGGAACCAGCAAGCCCAACTCGGGGCCTGCTTGCCGCACATATCCAGTCAACTTCCTGCGCAGCGACGCGCGCCCCCGCGTGATTCGTGACTTGACCGTCCCCAGGGAAACGGCCAGAACTTCCGCAATCTCCTCGTAGGACATTTCCTGCAGGTCGCGAAGAATGAGCGCGGTCCGATACGGTTCGGAAACTTCCTGCAGCGCCTGCTCCACGGCCACGGTAACCTCGCTGTGCGCAAACTGCTCAAACGGAGATTCACCGGGATCGACGAGCCGTTCATCACCGGTAAATTCCGAGTCTGCGCCACTGATCGGATCGATCGAAGTCTCCTGCGCCTTATGGCGGAACCACCAGCGGCGCCGGTTGGCGGCCTCGTGCAAGGCAATGCGATAAATCCACGTTTTCAGGCTCGATTCGCCATGAAAATGCTTCATTCCGCGAAAAACCTTCAGAAAAACCTCTTGTGTCGTATCTGCCGCATCGGAGGGGTCGTTGACGATGCGATAAACCAGGCCGTAGATGGGCTGGTGGAACTGGCCAATGAGCCAAGAATAGGCCTCTTCGGACCCAGCTTTCAGCTCAGCAATGACCGCTGCTTCTTCATTGCGGGCCCCCATCGCGCTGGCAAGTTCGCCCAAGGTAGTAGCTCCCGCCATAGGCGGCGTTACCCCCAATTATAGAGTTACAGAGGCCCCTGGCGGCAATCTTTATCTTGCCAACGGCAAACCAGCCTTCCCCCGCCTAAACCTTTAGACTCCGCGGCTTTGCCCAAGGTTCCCGACGGTAAGCCCTGCATTTGCTTCGCAAACAAAGAGGTCCACCTCGCTTCGCGCGAAAGTGGACCGGGATTATGGACGAAGGGCGCGCTTAAGTGCTCTTGATCTTAACTGTGCCTCCGCCGCCACCTGTAGCCTTTGCCACGGCAATTGTGTAGCCGTAGGGCCCAATCGGGAAGGTCGCTGTATAGGGTTTTGTCTGTGGGTTCGACACCGGATATATATGGGCAAGCCCTGGAAACGGATTACCGTTGTTGGTGTTCCAAGTGATGCTATAGGTTACGCCGTCGCTCGATGCCATTTGAATTGTTCCGTTGAGGGGAATCACAACTGTTTCCGGTGTGCACTCGCCCGCATCTACATTTACATACATGGGGCCATTGCCAACCTGGATGGCGTAAGGGTAGGTCGTCGATCCATCCGTATTGAAGTTCACGGTTCGATTATTGACCTGAGGTGTTTGCGTGGTCGAAGTAGTCAGGTTCGATATGTTATTGAAGACAACAACCCCGAAGGCATCGGCTTCAAAGGTGATGTTCACCGGGGAGCCGGAATTGTTGTTAAAAGTAACCTGCTGCTGATTGGCGATGATGTAGGTCGTCGGCGAGATCACTCCTCCGGCCGGAATCGAGATTTGGAGCGGGTTCAAATCCTCTTCGTGGTGAATGACGCGCGCTGTGGCCATAGTTGGCTCCTCTCAAAGTAAATTCGCTTACTTTCCATTGGACCGAAAGCCGGGATCCGATAACAACCCTTGCAGGTCCGGTACGGTCTTCAGAGTCGCAGGATTGTAACCTTTCTGTATGGCTCTCTCGAGGTACTGTATCGCTTGGGCACGATCTCCAAGGTCCTCGTAAGCCTCACCGACAGCCTCCAGAACGTTGGCATCGTCGGGCGAGAGAACGAGTGCCGATTGTATGTGAGAAAGGGCCTTGTCGCGGACTTTTTTCTTCGCGTACAGCAGTCCGAGATTAGCCTGCACGATGGCGTCCCGGGGAGTCGCCTGCGAAGCCTGCTCCAGTAACGCCTGCTCTCGATCCCACGCTTTACTCGCCTTATCCTTCTGGTTTAGTCCCTCATACGCGATTGCCAGGTTCCCCCACACCAGGTAATCCCGGTCATTGATTTGCAGCGCTTTTTCTACTGTTTCTGCTGCCTCGGCATACTTGTGCTGCTGGATATACAGATACCCAAGATTTGCATAAGCGGGATAACTCGGCTCCAACTCGATCGATTTTCGCAGCGCTTTCTCTGCGTCGGGAAAGTATCTCGGATCGGCTTTGTCGCTATAGACCGCGCCTAAATTGAGATACAGTGAAGCGTTATCCGGAGTCAATTGAATGGCATGATTGAACTGTGCGATCGCTTCGTCATAACGCTGATGATCGTCGTAAAAATTGCCCAGGGCGTTATAGCCGTTCCACGAATCGGGACGTAGCGCGATTGCTTTCTTGTACGCCGCTTCTGCATCAGCCGTACGTCCCGCGTTGTCATAGGAGTCAGCCAAGCCCAGAACCGCGTCCGCGCTATGCGGATCGAGTTGGAGCGCACGCTGGTATTCCTGCAGGGCGAGATCATATTTCCCGGTACTGCGGTGGATGTGTCCAAGCGTTGCGTAAACAACCGGCAGACGATCGTCGAGCTGCTCGGCCTTATTGCAATTGGCCAGTGCCTGATCAATCCACTTGGGATCTTTGTCGAGCTGATATTTCAGTCGGTACGCTTCTCCGAGCTGTGCAAATCCCAAGGCAAAGCGCGGATCGGCCTTCACCGCGTCTTCAAGCGCACTGATCGCCAAGTCGAGATTTCCGGGCTTATCGAAGCGCTGCGTGTAGCCAAGCGCCTTAAGGTACAGCTCATAGGCGCCGGCGTTAACCGCGCCGCCCGAAGCCCGCAGCGCGTCAGGTGTCACTGCCACATGCAACATCTTCGCGACCCGCGTCACCACCTCATCTTCGAGCGATGAGAAATCTCCAGCGCGATCTTCGAGCGCAATCGATCCAATCTGCCGCAACGTCTTGGTGTTGACCACGTTTACGGTCAGGTGGATCATCTGCCCGTCGCGTTGCAAGCTGCCTTCGAGCGCCACTGTTGCACCCAAATCACGCAGGGCGGCAGATGGATCATTAATCTTGCGCCGCCGCACCTCGCTTGCGGGAACGATCCACAACGCCTGTTTGCCCGCTTCCAGGTTGGTGAGCTTGCCTGAAATGCTGTCCATCAGACCGTTGGAGACAGCTTCGTTTGCCGGATCATTGCCCACATTTTCAAACGGAAGTACCACGATGTGGTCGGGTTCGTGGCCAAACCACTCCGCGACCCGTTCGCGCACCGCCGGCACGAACGAAAGCGCGGCCAGAACGACCGCCGCGATGCTGATGCCGATTAGCCATTGGCTGCGTTTCGTTGCCGGCGTCGATGCTGTCGCCCACAAGGGACGTGATGCCTGTTCAATCTGTTTGCGGAGTTCCGACGAAGTCCGCGTGGATAGCCGGTTTTGTGACTTGGAAGTTCCAAATTTCGGGTGTGAAGATTTCGACTCCGAAACTCTTGCCGGAATGCCCGAGGGTGGAGTCCGCACCGGTGCTCCCTGAGGCACCCAGCCCACCACGGTCTCGGCGACGCCATCGGCCTGCAGGCGTTCGTCCACGTCCTTTAAATCTGCCACCATCTCGCGGCAGCTCTGATATCGAGTTGCGGGCTCCTTCGACAGCGCGCGATAAATGATCCGCAAGAGGTCGACTGGAATCTCTTCCATGGGAAGCGGAGGTTCATTGAGGATCGCAAAGATCGTCCCCGCCGGCGTGTCGCGCAAGAATGGATTCTTGCCAGTCACCATCTCCGCGAGCACGATACCCAGCGACCATATATCGGAGCGCTGATCGACAAACTTGCCGACCGTTTGCTCAGGCGACATGTAGCCGATGGTGCCGGCAGTACTGACACTCTGCGTGCTTCCCGCAGAAGACAGCCGCGCCAGGCCGAAATCCACGATTTTTGCGACTCCTGTCTGGGTCACGATGACGTTCGACGGTTTGACGTCGCGGTGTACCACCGCATCGGTATGTGCCGCTGCCAGTCCCTCGCCTAGCTGGATCGCAATGTCGACCGATTCTCCCAGGGACAGCGCGCCGCGCATCAGCTTACGCATCAGGGGCTCGCCGGCGTAATACGCCATGACGATGAACGAACGTCCGTCGGCAGTCTCTTCCATGCCGTGAATCACGCCGATATTGGGATGGTCGAGCGCCGACGCGGTCCGCGCCTCACGGAGAAATCGTTCTTTGTCTTCGTGGGTGGAAACCAGCTGCTCGGGAAGGAATTTCAGCGCGACCGTACGCTCCAGCCGCATGTCGAGGGCGCGATAAACCACTCCCATACCCCCAGCTCCGGCCAAGCCGAGGATCTTGTAGTTGCCGACGACGTCTCCCGCAGACCAAGTGGCGGACGAATCAGACACCGAGGGTTCTCCCTGGAGAGATCAAAACCAACCTCGAGGTTCAGCGATTTCTCAATTTTTCAGGATGGGATAGATTTGACCCCGTGCATGATGATACGCCACCGCTTTTTCCAGGAGCAAGAATTGAGGAACTTGTGTGCCCTGTGAGCGGACTAATTCGAACAGCCTAATAGTCTCGAGCTGGCTCGAAACGCTTGGCCGGGCCGACTACTGCGACGGTGGGGTCGCCGGCGTGGTGGTCGTGGCTGCCGGCGGTTTCGGCTTAGTGGCCTTCTTTCTTGCCGGCTTCTTCGGAGGTTCGGTATCGTCGACCACGATTTTCTTTGGGGGCGGGGGCGGTGCGGCAGTCAGCGTTTTGACCTGGGCTCGCAATCGCGTTAACTCATCTTCCTTGCTCGACGCCAATTTCTGCATGCGCTCGCCAAAGGCGCGCCGCGCGGTCTCAAGTCCCGACATATCGTTGCCGAGGCTCTGGAATTCGTCCTTCGATCCGAACGCTCCCGCCGATTCGACGACCGAACCGAACACGTCATACAAAGCGTCGAGGTTGCGGTACAGCTTGAAGCTGGCGCCCAGATCCTCGGGCGCTGCGTTAAGCTGCGCGATGGTTTCGGGCAACGCTGATTTCAGATTTCGCTGGATCGACTCCACGTTGGCCAAAGTCTGTTTCTTCGTGCCGGCGTCGGTTTTCCACTTGTCGATCCGCATCTTGCTGAGGTCGCCTTGCATGCTCTGCGACGTCTGCTGCAACTGCGACAGGATGCCATTCAGTTCGCTGACGGATGCGTAAGCCACCGGCGCTTGGGCCGGCGCAGATGTGGCGTTAGCGTCTTGCGCGAGCGCGATTCCAGATGCCATTCCGGCCATGCAACACAAAACGAGAATCTGCTTCCGATTCGCCATGGGTCTCCAATTGTCCAAGGACGTTTTGCCAACGATATCCTATTCGAGGTGCCCGGCGCGAGTCGAGCAGCCGGTTGAGTTTGACGCGGCAGCCAAGCTAAGCGAGAATCAACGGGTAGCCTTTTTTTTCAGGCGTGTGGGCCTGTGGCGCAGCTGGGAGCGCGCTTCCATGGCATGGAAGAGGTCGTCGGTTCGATCCCGACCAGGTCCACCAAACTCTGCTCCTTCCCCCAAATGCTGCTCTTCTGTTCTTCCCTAAGCCTAGCGGCGCTCAGGGCCTCGGTTATGCAGGTTTACCTTCATTAAGAGCAGGCGCCGAAAGGCTCGAACCGGATGCTTG
>Ga0181531_10002580_pt1 | contig 11292 bp, 8 predicted proteins | sample PEATcosm2014_Bin_38_FD_119743 | JGI IMG/M metagenome (GOLD analysis project Ga0181531, IMG submission 119743) | Peatland microbial communities from MTU Mesocosm Facility, Houghton, MI, USA - PEATcosm2014_Bin11_10_metaG | ecosystem: Environmental > Terrestrial > Soil > Wetlands > Peat | place... | reverse complement strand
TCGTCGGCGACAACGCGTTTGCCCACGAGTCCGGCATTCATCAGCACGGTATGTTAGCCAACCCGCTCTGCTACGAGATCATGACCCCGGCCCTCGTCGGCGTAGCCAAAACGCATCTGGTTCTAGGCAAGCACTCTGGCCGCGCCGCCTTGCGCCACAGACTGGAGCAACTAGGCTTCGCCCTAACCCGCGAGGAACTGCAGCAGACTTACTACCGCTTCGTAGCCCTGGCCGATCGCAAGAAGAACATCTACGACCAGGACCTCGTCGGCATCTTGCCCGAACAGATCCGCGAACGTCGCCACGTCCCAGTATCGGAGCTGGATTGAAGTCTGCTCAAGCTATGTGCTCGTCCGAACATAGTTAAGTCTCGGAAGGCTTTATATCAGGGCACGACTTTAGTCGCGTCTCAAACGCAACAGAATGAACGGGGCTTTTGCCCGTGAGGGAAACACCAAGAAATGCACCTAAAAATTTTAGTCACCGCCGGCGACGGCATCGGCCCCGAAGTCACCAACGAAGCAGTCGCGGTGCTGCGCGAAGTCGCAACCCTCAGTGGCCACACATTTGATTTCGAATCAAAGCGCATCGGTGGCGTAGCCATCGTCAACGACGGCACACCCCTCCCCGCCGACACCCTCACTGCGGCGCTTAATTCCGACGCCGTTCTCCTCGGCGCCGTCGGCGGCAACGAGTTCAATTCCCTTCCTCCCGACAAACGCCCCGAAGCGGGCCTGCTCCAAATCCGCGCAGCCCTCGGCGGTTTCGCAAACCTGCGCCCAGCCTTCGCCTTCAAGGAACTCGCCGTCAACAGCCCGCTCCGCCCCGAGATCATCGATGGCGCGGACATTCTCTTCGTTCGCGAGCTCCTCGGCGGCCTCTACTTCGGCCAGCCCCGCGAGTGGAACAAATCCACCAACGAAGCCTGGAACACCATGCGCTACACAAAGGATGAAGTAGTCCGCGTAGCCCGCATCGCTTTCCAACTCGCCCAGAAGCGCCGCAAGAAGCTCTGCTCCGTCGACAAGGCCAACGTCCTTGAAGTCTCGCAACTCTGGCGCGCTACGGTGATTGAAATCGCTGCTGAATTCCCCGATGTCACCCTCGAGCACCAGTACGTCGACGCCATGGCCATGCACATCATGAACCGTCCCAAAGACTTCGACGTCGTGCTCACTGAAAATCTATTCGGCGACATTCTCTCCGACGAGGCAGGCGTCATCACCGGCTCGCTCGGCATGTTGCCCTCCGCAACCATTGGCGGCAAAGTCAACCTCTACGAGCCCATCCACGGCTCCGCGCCCGACATCGCCGGCAAGGGTCTGGCCAATCCGCTAGGCGCAATTCTCACCGGCGCGCTGATTCTGCGCCACTCCGCCGGCCTTGAAACCGAAGCCGCAGTTATAGAAGCGTCGGTCCGCAAAGTCCTCGAACAAGGCTTCCGCACGTCAGACCTCGCCCGCACAAATCCGTCCGCCGCGGCGGAATTCACCGTGCTCAACACAACAGAAATGGGCGCAAGAGTCCGCGAAACCGTGAAGACAATGCTAGTAAGCGCCTAGTCGCCGACCAGTTTTTCACTTCTTCACTTCTTCACATGTTCGCTGTTTTAGGAGCTTCATGAGTACCGAACCAAAAACGCTTTTCGAGAAAGTCTGGCAACAGCACGTGGTCGTCGAGCCCCAGGGCGAGCCCACAATCCTCTACATTGACCTGCAGCTTCTCCACGAGGTCACCTCCCCGCAAGCCTTTGAGGGCCTCCGTCTCGCCGGCCGTAGCGTTCGCCGCCCTGATCGCTGCATCGCCACAGTCGACCACAACGTTCCCACCACCATCGAAGGCCGTCTCCACATCGTCGATCAGATCGCCGCCACGCAAATCGACGCGCTGCGCAAGAATTGCGCCGACTTCTGCGTCGAGCTTTACGACGTTGACTCGCGCGAGCAAGGCATCGTCCACGTCATCGGCCCTGAGCTCGGCATCACCAAGCCCGGCATGACCATCGTCTGCGGCGACTCGCACACATCTACCCACGGAGCGTTCGGCGCTCTCGCATTCGGCATCGGCACCAGCGAAGTCGAGCACGTCCTCGCCACGCAAACCCTTCCTCAATCCAAGCCCAGAACCTTCCGCATCTCGGTCGAAGGCAAGCTTCCCACCGGTGTTACGGCGAAAGACATCATCCTCGCCATCATCGGTCAGATCGGCACCGACGGCGCAACCGGCTGCGTCATTGAATATGCCGGTTCAGCCATTCGCGCCCTGTCGATGGAAGGCCGCATGACCATCTGCAACATGAGCATTGAAGCAGGCGCGCGCGCCGGCATGATTGCTCCCGACGAAACCACCTACGCGTATTTGAAAGGCCGCAGATTTAGCCCAAAAGGAGAAGCCTGGAACGCAGCCGTCGAAGAATGGTCCAAGCTCCCCACAGACCCCGGCGCAAAGTTCGATCGCGAACTCATCATCGACGCCGCCCAGCTTGTTCCCTACGTAAGCTGGGGAACCAGCCCCGGCATGGTCGCGCCCATTACATCAACTGTTCCCGACCCCGCCGCCGTGTCCAATGAGCAGGAGCGCAAGGGCCTCGAGCGCGCGCTTGAGTATATGAATCTCAAAGCCGGTACGCCTCTTGAAGAAGTTGCGATCGACCGTGTCTTCATCGGCTCCTGCACAAACTCGCGAATTGAAGATCTCCGCGCCGCAGCGAAAATCGCAGCCGGCCACAAAGTCTCCGCGCACGTAAGCGCGATGGTCGTCCCCGGATCGCAGGCCGTCAAAACACAAGCGGAAGCCGAAGGCCTCGACAAGGTGTTTATTGAAGCTGGATTTGATTGGCGCGAGCCCGGCTGTTCCATGTGTCTCGGCATGAATCCCGACATTCTCTCCCCCGGTGAGCGCTGCGCCTCAACCTCCAACCGCAACTTCGAAGGCCGCCAGGGACGTGGTGGCCGCACGCATCTCGTAAGCCCTGAGATGGCCGCAGCAGCAGCTATTGCCGGCCACTTCGTCGATATCCGCACTTGGAAAGTCCATGAAGAGGTGACCGCGTAATGCAACCTTTCAAAACGCTCGCGTCCATCGCCGCGCCGCTCGACCGCACCAATGTCGACACGGATCAGATCATCCCCAAGCAGTTCCTCAAGCGCATCGAGCGCACCGGCTACGGCGAGTTCCTCTTCTTCGACTGGCGCCGCACAGCCTCCGGCGATCCCAACCCCGAATTCGAACTTAACGACCCACGCTACCAAGGTGCTCAAATACTCATCGCGGGCAAGAACTTTGCCTGCGGCTCCAGCCGCGAGCACGCCGCCTGGGCGTTGAGCGACTACGGCTTCCGCGCCGTCATCGCGCCCACCTTTGCCGATATCTTCTTCTCCAACGCCGGCAAAAACGGCATCGTCCTTGTCCGCCTCAGTGAAGAGCAGGTCGCGCAACTGCTTTCCAACGCGAAGACCATTCCAAACTATCAACTGACGGTCTCGCTTGAATATCAAACCGTCACCGACGCGCACGGTTTCCACGCAACCTTTGATGTCGATCCCTTCCGCAAATTCTGTTTGATCGAAGGTCTCGACGACATCGGCCTCACCCTGCGCCACGCAGCAGCGCTCGACGCATTTGAATCGCAACACGACAGCGCAACCTGGCTGAAAGCCAAATGAAGCGGAGTTAGCGGTTAGCGGAGCTAGCCCATCAATCGCGCGGCACATCCAACACCACTAGCTCCGCTAGCAACGCTAACACCGCTATCAAGGACACAATGACCATCGAAGGCAAGCGTAATAGCATCCCGTTAACTGAAGGCCCAAGCAGGGCCGCCGCCCGCTCCTATCTCCGCGGGGCCGGATTCGCAAGAGAAGATCTGCACAAGCCCATCATCGGCATCGCCAATACCTGGACGGAAATCGGCACTTGCAACGTCCACCTGCGTGAAATAGCAGCAGCCCTCAAGCAAGGCATTCGCGAAGCCGGCGGCACGCCCATGGAATTCAATACCATTACCATCCACGATGGCATCACCATGGGCACGCAAGGCATGAAAGCATCCCTGGTAAGTCGCGAAGTTATCGCCGACTCCATCGAGTTAGTCGCCCGCGGTAACTTGTTCGATGGCCTGGTCGGCATCGGTGGCTGCGACAAGAACATGCCCGGCATCATCTTGGCCCTCTGCCGCCTCGACATTCCGGGCATGATGCTCTACGGCGGCTCCATCGCCCCCGGCAAGCTCAACGGCGTCGACATCACCATTCAGAATGTGTTTGAAGGCATCGGCTCCCACGCCGCTGGCCGCATTGATGACGCGGGTCTTGAAGCCCTTGAAGCCAACGCCTGTCCCGGCGCGGGCGCATGCGGGGGCCAATTCACCGCCAACACCATGGCTATGTCCGGGGAGATCCTCGGCATCTCGCCCATCCAGCTTTCGGGCGTCCCGGCGATGTCCAAAGACAAGCTTGCGGCCACACGCGAAGCCGGTCACATCCTCATGGACGCCGTCCGCGCCAATCGCCGTCCTTCGCAAATCATTACCCGCAAGTCGATCGAGAACACCATTGCCAGCGTTGCCGCCAGCGGCGGTTCCACAAACGCGGTTCTTCACTTACTGGCTATCGCCCGCGAAATGGGAATCGAGTTATCCATCGACGACTTCGATGTTATCTCCAGACGCACTCCGTTTATCTGCGACCTGACTCCTGCCGGTAAGTATGTAGCATCCGACTATCAGGCCGCGGGCGGTTCGCGTCTTCTCGCACAGCGTCTTATCGCCGCCGGACACGCCGACGGATCGACTCTCACCATCAGCGGCAAAACCCTGGCCGAAGAAGCTGCCCTCGCGGTCGAAACTCCCGGCCAGGTAGTCATCCATACCTTTGAGGATCCAATCAAACCAAACGGCGGCCTCGTCATTCTCAAAGGCAATCTTGCCCCTGAAGGCTGCGTGATGAAAGTCGCCGCCGCTGGCCGCTACGAGCATCGTGGCCCCGCGCGCGTTTTTGAATGCGAAGACGACTGCTTCGCCGCCGTGCAGACCGGCCAGATCAAACCGGGTGACGTGCTCGTCATACGCTACGAAGGCCCCAAGGGCGGTCCCGGCATGCGCGAGATGCTGCAAGTCACCGCTGCCATCTCGTCGAATGCCGAACTCAGCGCCCATGTTGCCTTGCTCACTGACGGCCGCTTCTCCGGCGCAACTCGCGGCTTCACCGCCGGCCATGTCGCCCCTGAAGCTTTCGTCGGAGGTCCCATCGCCGCCGTCCGCGAAGGCGACATCATTCATTTCGACATACCGAATCGCAAGCTAATCCTCGAAGTCAGCGACGAAGAAATCGCAGCTCGGCTCAAAGACTTCACGCCGCCAGCATTACGCTGGCCGAAAGGCGTCTTTCGCAAGTACGTCGACCGCGTAACCAGCGCCTCCGAGGGCGCAACAACGTAAGAACAGCCTCTAGCTGCAAGCTTCTAGCCTCTAGCTAAAAGCCCGTAACTTAGGAGCGAACAAGAAAAAGTTCGCTTCATCGAGAACCGAGCTAGCAGCTGGAAACTAGTAGCTAGCAGCCGACAAAGGAGTCACCATGGGAACCATCGCAACCACGCAGTCCGCCAACGCCCACCTCACCACTCCCACTCGCCTCACCGGCGCGGAGATACTTTGGGCCACACTGGTCGGCGAGGGCGTCACCACCGTCTTCGGTTATCCCGGCGGAGCCATTCTGCCCGCCTACGACGCGTTGCGCAAGTTCCCTATCCACCACGTCCTCGTCCGCCACGAGCAGGGCGCCTCGCATATGGCCGACGGCTACGCGCGCGCCTCGGGCAAGGTCGGCGTGGCCATCGCCACCAGCGGCCCCGGCGCAACCAACCTTGTTACCGGCATCGCTACTGCCATGTTGGACTCCATTCCCATCGTCTGTATCACCGGCAACGTCTCCAGCAAAGTGCTCGGCACGGATGCCTTCCAGGAAGTCGACATCACTGGCATTACGTTGCCCGTCACCAAGCACAACTTTCTCGTCAACCGCACCGAGGATCTTGCCGCCGCGATACGCAGCGCTTTCCAGATCGCTGTTTCCGGCCGTCCTGGCCCGGTGCTGGTCGACATCACAAAAGATGCACAGCAAGGCACAGCCATCTTCGACTTTGCCGCCGCCAAGCCACGTCCTTATCGCCCCCATCCCATGCTCCACGTTGACGATTCCGGCCTCGCGCAGGCCGCCGAACTCATCCGCAATGCCAAGCGTCCCGTCATCCTCGCCGGCCACGGAGTTTCCGAGTCCGGCGCCATGGAGCAAGTCCGCACTCTCGCTGAGCGTGCGCAGATTCCCGTCGGTCTCACCCTCCTCGGCCTCGGAGCGTTCCCCGCATCTCACCCGCTCAACCTCGGCATGATGGGCATGCACGGCGAAGCCTGGCTGAACCACGCCATCCAGGAAGCCGACTTGCTCATTGCCTGCGGTATGCGCTTCGACGATCGTGTCACTGGGAGCATCGCCACCTATTCTCCCAAGTCAAAAAAGATTCACATCGAAGTCGACCCCGCCGAAATCAACAAGAACGTCAAAGTCGACGTCGCGCTCGTCGGCGACCTGCGTGAAGTCCTTGAGCAGCTGCTTCCGCGCATCAGTAGTCGAGGACAGGGGGGCCGCGACGGCTCCGCATGGCTCAAGACCATCGAAGCCAGCAAAGGCGCATCTGCCGTCCGCGACATCAAGAATATCCCCGACCTTGGCCACCTCTATGCCGCCCACGTCATGCACGACCTGTGGCGCATCACCGGCGGCAACGCCATCGTGGTCACCGACGTCGGCCAGCACCAGATGTGGGAGGCGCAGTACTTCCGTCACGAGCATCCGCGCACCCTTATCACCTCCGGCGGACTGGGCACCATGGGTTTTGCACTGCCCGCTGCCATCGGCGCAAAATTCGCCTGTCCCGATGAAGAAGTCTGGGTTATCGCCGGTGACGGCGGCTTCCAGATGACCGCCGCCGAGCTCTCAACCATCGCTCAGGAAGGCATCAAGATCAACATCGCCATCATCAACAATGGTTATCTCGGCATGGTTCGCCAGTGGCAGGAGTTCTTCTACGAACGCAATTACGAATCCACGCCGCTGGTAAGCCCCGACTTCGTGAAGCTGGCCGACGCTCACGGAATCAAAGGGCGCGCCGTCCGCACCCGCGCCGAACTCGCCCCTGCCGTTGAAGAGGCCCGCGGCGCAAAGGGAGCCTTCCTGCTCAATTTCCTGGTTGAAAAGGAAGAGTCCGTCTACCCAATGATTCCGGTCGGCGCCGCGCTCCACGAAATGATCCGCCGCCCCGAACACGACCCGTTACTCGAATCACCAGAAGACAAGTAGCGAAAACAGTTCACAGTTCTTAGTTCACAGTTCTTAGTTGTTGGCAATAGTCGGATGCCACTGTCGACAAAGAGCTTCGAACTGTGAACCGAGAACTTCGAACTAAAACTCTGAGGCTTGCCATCATGCTGCACACATTCGTCGCTTACGTTGAAGACTTACCCGGCGTGCTTACGCGCGTCGCATCCTTATTCCGCCGCCTAAACATCAACATCAATTCCCTCACCGTTGGCCGCAGCGAACGTCCCGGCCTGTCGCGCCTCACGCTGGTTTGCGATGCCTCTTCGGAAGCCGGAAATCGTATCCGCGCAAGCCTGTTTAAGCTCGAGAATGTCGTCGAGGTAGACGACATCGCCGGCGCACCTGCAGTCACGCGCGAACTGGCACTCATCAAAGTCGCCGCAACGCCGCGTAATCGCACGCAAATCTTCGATCTCGTCGAAGTCTTTCGCGCCCGCATCGTTGACCTCACCTCCGAGTCGCTCATGATTGAGATGACCGGCGTTGAAAGCAAGATCGAAGGACTCATTGAAGTGCTGCGCGAAGACGATGGCCGCGTCCTTGAAATCTGCCGCAGCGGTAAAATGACCATGCGGCGCGGTCACCACACTTCAAGCGTCCTCAAAGCCATGGGAGCCGGTCCCGCCGAGCCGGAAGCCCCGACAGTCGAAGCCTTTGATGACACCGCCGCCGTAGAGCCGGAGTAAAGTAATTGCTGTCGTCCTGAAAGAAGTCCGCCGCGGCGGACAAAGTCGAAAGGGACCTACTTCCGCTTTGAAACTTCAATGACCGGCGCTCTCCGCCGAATCAACCCTAAAACCGCACACAAAGGAAAAGACCAAAAAAACATGGCTACGACTTACTATGATCACGACGCCGACCTCGCCCTCATCCAAGCCAAAAAGGTGGCCATCATCGGCTACGGTTCGCAGGGCCACGCTCACGCTCTCAACCTCAAGGACTCCGGCGTCCACGTAAAGGTCGGCCTCGCCGCCGGCTCCAAATCCATTGCCAAGGCTGAGAAAGCCGGCCTCGAAGTGGACACCGTCGCGGAAGCCACAAAATGGGCCGACGTCGTCATGGTCCTGGTCCCCGATCAGACCGCGGCCAAGCTTTATGCCGAAGAAATCGGACCCAATCTTGCCCCCGGCAAGCTGCTCCTCTTCGCGCACGGCTTTAACATTCATTACAAGACCATCGTCCCGGCGCCCGGCATCGACGTAGGCATGGCCGCGCCCAAGGCTCCCGGTCATCGCGTCCGCGAAGTCTTCACCGAAGGCGGCGGCGTCCCCGGCCTCATCGCCATCCACCAGGATGCCACCGGCACCGCTCACGCCCTGAATCTCAGCTATCTCAAGGGTATCGGCTGCACCCGCGCCGGAGTCCTCGAAACCACCTTCAAAGAAGAAACCGAGACTGATCTCTTCGGCGAACAGGCCGTGCTTTGCGGTGGCGTCAGCGCGCTCATCAAGGCGGGTTATGAAACCCTCACCGAAGCCGGCTATCAGCCGGAGAGCGCCTACTTCGAAGTCCTTCACGAGCTCAAGCTGATCGTCGATCTTATCTATCGCGGCGGCCTGGCCTACATGCGTTACTCCATCTCCGACACCGCGGAGTGGGGCGACTACGTCTCCGGACCGCGCGTAATCAACGAGGAAAGCAAGAAGGCCATGAAGGCCATCCTCACTGAAATTCAGGACGGCAGTTTTGCAAGGCGCTTCCTGGCCGACCAGAACTCCGGCCGCAAGGAGTTCCTGGCGTTTCGCGAAGCCGAAGCCAAACACCCGGTGGAAATCGTCGGCAAGCAACTGCGCGCTGCAATGCCCTTCCTCGACCCCGTCACCGTAGAAGAAGTAGCAAAGAACCGGTAAGAAACTCAGTGTCAAGCTGCCTGCTCCTTGGATGTCCAGGGGGCAGGCGTACGACTGCTCACACGCCTGCATAGCTATCCTCAGCAAATGTAAAATCCCCATTTACCATCGCGGTGATAGCATGTCTTGAACCATTTCCGCGGTGGAGGCACCTCATGAGCGACACCCTTCAATTGGACGCACTCACATCCGAGCAGATCAGCGCCATCACGCGCCAGAACAATTACGGAACCTGGCGTTTCCAAAAGACCTGGAAGCCGCTCTACATCGCCGACGCCGAAGGCTGTTGGTTCATTGACGGCGCGGGCAAGCGCTACCTCGACTTCAGTTCGCAGTTGATGTGCGTAAACCTGGGCCACAAAAATCCGGCGGTCATCGAATCCATCGCAGAGCAGGCTCGTGAGTTGTGCTACGTGGCCCCCGGCTATGCAACGCGCTCACGCGCCCGTCTCAGTGCAAAGCTCCTGGAAATCCTTCCGGAGGGACTCACCAAGTTCTTCTTTGCAACCAGCGGAACAGAGGCCAACGAGGCGGCCTTCAAAATTGCCCGCATGTACACCGGCAAGAACAAGATCATCTCGCGCTATCGTTCCTATCACGGATCAACGAATGGCTCCATCGCCGCCACAGGCGATCCCCGCCGCTGGGCCATGGAACCCGCCGGCAAAGGCTCCGGCTTCATCTTCGCGCCGGAGACAAACTGTTACGACTGCCCTATCAAGCACACTTATCCCACCTGTAACATTGCCTGCGCCGATTACATCGAGCACATGATCCGCAATGAAAGCGATGTGGCGGCCATCATCCTTGAGCCCGTGGTCGGAACTAATGGCGTATTGGTCCCGCCTCCCGAATACTTCCCTCGTCTCCGCGAGATCTGTGACCGGCACGGCGTTCTCCTTATCGCCGACGAAGTGATGGCCGGCTGGGGCCGAACCGGTAAGTGGTTTGCCGTCGATAACTGGAATGTGAAACCAGACATTCTGGTCACCGCCAAGGGCATCACCTCCGCCTACATGCCCCTCGGCCTATGCGCCACCACCACCAAAATTGCCGATTACTTTGAAGACCACTACTTCTCGCACGGACACACTTACGAAGCGCATCCCATGACACTCGGTCCGGCCGTCACCACCATCGAGGAGATGCAACGCCTCAATCTGGTGCAGCGTGCGGCTGAACTCGAACCGTACGTGCGCGAAAAGCTCGAAGCCCTCAAGGCCAAACATCCATCCGTCGGCGATGTGCGCGGCCTCGGTCTCTTTTTCGCTGTCGAAATAGTGAAGAACCGCGGGACAAAACAGCCCTTCAACACCATGCGCGACAAGGTGGAAGGCAAGCCGCTGGTGGTCGATCAGATTGCAGCCAAAATGATGGCCCAGGGAGTTTCAATTCAGGCTTGGGTCAGCCACTTCGTCATTGCTCCGCCGCTCATCGTGACGAAAGAGGAATTGGATCTCGGGATCGCCGCGCTCGATGAGCACTTGGCCATAGCGGATGCTTTGGTCGACTAACGGACATCTCGATGCGTCAATACTCTGTCTTGTCCGGCGATGCAATCCACGCCGCAAAGCTGGCCCACGCCTCGTCGGCAAGCAACTGCGTGGCTTTCAAAGTACGCTCCGGCTGGTTCTTGTGAAACTCCTCGTAGAGGAACGCATCGTCGAAACCCGCCCGCGCCGCGTCGGCAGCACTGGCGCCGTAGTAAATTGCATCGAGCCTCGCCCAATAGGAAGCTGCCAGGCACATGGGGCACGGCTCGCAGCTGGTGTAAAGCTCGCACCCTGCCAGCGTAAATTTGCCCAGCGCCCTGCACGCCGCACGAATCGCATTCACTTCGCCATGAGCCGTCGGATCATTCGTCGTCGTCACCGAGTTCGCACCCTCGCCAACAATCCGGCCGTCGCGCACAATCACCGCGGCAAAGGGCCCGCCTCCACCAACGTGGACGTTCTCGATCGCCAGCTCAATTGCGCGGCGCAAAAACTCCGGATTCGGTTCCCTGGGAATTGTCAACTTGCTCTCAACCTCCCCAAACGGCGAAAGTAAACACAGTATGTCACAAG
>Ga0181531_10002579_pt1 | contig 11295 bp, 8 predicted proteins | sample PEATcosm2014_Bin_38_FD_119743 | JGI IMG/M metagenome (GOLD analysis project Ga0181531, IMG submission 119743) | Peatland microbial communities from MTU Mesocosm Facility, Houghton, MI, USA - PEATcosm2014_Bin11_10_metaG | ecosystem: Environmental > Terrestrial > Soil > Wetlands > Peat | place... | reverse complement strand
CCGCGCCGTCATGGTGCCGCTGTTCATTCTGTGCACGCGCAAGCCGCTCGCAAAAAACCCGCGTCATGTACATATTCGCGAGCTGTTCGTGACTGCGCCCGAACACGAGCGCCACTATTTTCGCGATAGCCTCGAGCGCGGCGGCTGGTTGCCGCGAATTTTTCTGTTGCTCGACCGTTTGGGCCGCCTGATCGATCCGCTGGTGCCCCCGAGCGTGCGCGAGCGCGCAACCCGCCGCGCCGAACAGTGGATGCTCGATCGATTGAACGGCGAGGATGGACTCGGCGCGATTTTTCCGGCGATGGTCAATGCGCTGGAGGTGATGACCATATTGGGGTACCCGGCCGACGATCCACGCCGCGCCACCGCAAAACACGCGCTCGAGAAACTGCTGGTCGTCGCTGGATCGAGCGCATATTGCCAGCCCTGCGTATCGCCGATCTGGGACACTAGCCTCGCGGCGCTGGCCATGCAGCAATCGGCCTGCGAGGAGTCGCGCAAATCCGCGCTGCGCGCGCTCGACTGGCTCAAGACGCGCCAGCTCCTCGATGAGCCCGGAGATTGGCGCGTCAATCGGCCCGACTTGGCGGGCGGTGGGTGGGCATTCCAATTCGCGAACAGTTACTACCCGGACCTCGACGATACCGCGGTCGTCGCCTGGGCAATGCACGAGGCCGGCGATCCGATCCGCTACGGCGATAGCATCGGACGCGCGCTCGACTGGCTCGTGGGCATGCAGAGCAGCGACGGCGGCTTCGGGGCCTTCGACGTCGATAATTCCAAGTATTACCTGAACAAGATTCCGTTCGCCGATCACGGCGCATTGCTCGACCCGCCGACAAGCGATGTAACCGGCCGCGTCGTGACCGCGATGGCGCGAATTGCGCGCCCGCAAGATCGTGCTGCAATGGATCGCGCGATCGCTTTTCTGCGGGTCCAGCAAGAGCCCGACGGCTGCTGGTTCGGTCGCTGGGGTACCAACTACATCTATGGCACCTGGTCGGTACTCACGGCGTTGGGGCAAGCAGGCATTGCCGCCGACGATCCGGCGGTAAGCCGCGCGATCGAGTGGTTGCGAGGCCGCCAGAATCACGATGGCGGCTGGGGTGAAAGCAACGATTCCTACGCCGATCCAAGTGCCGGCATCATGTCGAGCACCGCCTACCAAACCGCATGGGCACTGCTCGCGCTGCTCGCGGTGGGCCAGTCGCAGTCAGAGGCGGTACACCGCGGCGTGGCGTTCCTGCTGCGCGAGCAGCAGGCAGATGGATTATGGAGCGATCCGAGTTTTACGGCGCCGGGTTTCCCGCGCGTATTTTATCTGCGCTATCACGGCTACTCGGCGTATTTCCCGCATTGGGCGCTCGCGGCTTACCACGCGGCACTGCGACCGGTTGCGGCCGTCTGAGGTTCATCGGTTGGGCCCCGTCGGCATCATTGCGGCGCTTCGAGCCGAGGCGCAAGTTTTGGGGTCTGCGAAGCCGCACGGGGATCGGCTCATGCTTCTGCCGGACGGCGCGCTGCTCGCGATCAGCGGCATCGGCAACGAGGCGGCGACGCGCGCGGCGTGCGCGCTGGCCGATGCCGGTGCGACCGCCTTGGTCAGCTGGGGCATGGCTGGCGCGCTCGACCCTAAGCTGCGGGCCGGCCAGTTATTGCTGCCGAGCACCGTGATCACACCCGACGGCACACAATTCCACACGGCCGCGCAGTGGCGAGCCCGCCTCGCTCATGAACTTGCAGGCCGTTTGGCGGTCTGCGAGGGACTGCTGCTCACTAGTCCGGTCGCGATCGACACCCTCGAGAGCAAGGCCGCAGCGCTGCGCGCGACGCAAGCGCTTGCAGTCGATATGGAGAGTGCTGCAGTAGCACGCGTTGCGGCCGCTCGCGCGCTGCCGTTCATCGCGATTCGGGCAATCGTCGACACAGCCGTCGATGTGCTGCCGCGTTCAGTGCTCGTCGCGAGCCGGGCAGGGCAGGTGCAGCGGTGGCGTCTCGCGCGGGAATTGGCGCTCGCGCCCGGCGAGATCGCATCCTTGCTGCACCTCGCGCGACGGTTTCATGCGGCCAAACGCACGCTGTTGCTCGTTGCGCGTGCAGGATTGGTGCACTCGTCGGCGAGCTCGGTGCAGGTCGCATGAGGGCCCTGGTAACCGGCGCGACCGGATTCGTCGGGGCGGCAGTCGCCCGAGCGCTCGCGCAGGCCGGCTGGAGTGTCCGTGCGCTCGCGCGCAGCGGCTCCGATCGCAGCAATTTATCGGCACTATCGGTTGAAGTTGTCGAGGGAGAACTGGCGCAGCGCGAATCACTCGAGCGCGCGCTCGAGGGCTGCAACGCATTATTTCATGTAGCCGCCGATTATCGCCTCGGCGCACGCGACCCCGATCAACTGTATCGAACCAATGTCGAGGGAACGCGCAACATCCTCCAAGCCGCGCGGCGCGCCGGTGTCGAGCGCACCGTCTACACGAGCAGTGTCGCGACGGTCGGGATCCCCAAGCACGGGGCACCGGGCGACGAGTGCACGCCGGTCGCGCTCGGCGACATGATCGGCCACTACAAACGTTCGAAGTTCCTTGCGGAGCAGGTCGCGCTCGAAGCCGTACGCGAGGGCATGTCCGTCGTCATCGTGAACCCCTCGACACCGATAGGTCCGGGCGACATAAAGCCGACGCCGACGGGCCGGATCGTGCTCGACGCCGCCGGCGGGCGCATGCCGGCCTATGTCGATACGGGACTCAATGTCGTGCACGTGGATGATGTGGCGGCCGGGCACCTGCGAGCGTTCGAGCGTGGCCGTTCCGGCGAGCGCTACATTCTCGGCGGCGAAGACATGAGTTTGCAGCAAATTCTGGCGCAAATCGCGTTGCTCGTCGGCCGCGGCCCACCGCGGATTCGTTTGCCTTACGCCGCTGTGCTGCCGATCGCCTACCTTGCCGAAGGCTGGGCCGCGCTGTCGGGGCGCAGCGGGCGCGTCACACTCGAGGGCGTGCGCATGTCGCGCAAGCGCATGTTCTTTTCGAGCGCGAAGGCGGCCGCGGAACTCGGATACGCGTGGCGGCCTCCGGCCGAGGCGTTTGCCGACGCCATCCAGTGGTTCCGCGAGCGCGGATTACTGTCCGGTCGGTGAAAAGAGGCTGGCGAATTGGATTGGCGACCCGCTATGATTCCATGTGGCCATGAGCGTGAAATCAGAGTTTTATGATGCCGGCGCCGCCGACACGGCGGCGGATGGCGACATGTTGATCCTCGTGGACCAATCCGACAACGAAGTCGGCCATATGAGCAAGTCCTCGGCCCACGATGGTCGCGGCACGCTGCATCGTGCTTTTTCCATTCTGATTTTCAATGCGCGCGGCGAACTGCTGCTGCAGCAGCGCGCCGCATCGAAGCGGCTATGGCCGCTGTATTGGTCGAACAGCTGCTGCAGTCACCCGCGCCGCTCGGAGACCATGGCTGCGGCGACGCGGCGCCGGCTGCACGAGGAACTCGCAATTGCTTGCGAGCTCACGTTCTTGTACAAATTTCAATATTCGGCGCCGTTCGCCGCGATGGGTTCCGAGAACGAGCTGTGTTCGGTGTTCATCGGCATGAGTGCCTCGGAACCGAGCGTCGATCGCACCGAAATCAACGATTGGCGGTGGATCGCACCCGAAGCGCTGCTCGAGGAGATCGCAGTAGACGGGGCCGAGAAATTCACGCCCTGGTTCATGATCGAATGGAGCCGCATTTGGCATGATCACCGCTCGGCGGTTCGCGCGTTGGTTCCTTAACACACATCTTTGGGTCGCAATTGGCGTAGAGTTATCAAATGGGCATTCCGCTGTTACAAGTTTACAAGGTCGCTCGCTACATCGTGGGCAGAAAGCTGCGCGGCGTCGAGCGCTATCCGCTCGTGCTGATGTTGGAGCCGTTATTCCAGTGCAACCTCGCCTGTGCGGGTTGCGGAAAGATCGATCACCCGAAGGAAGTGCTGCAGAAGCGCGTCAGCGTGGCCGATGCATTGAACGCGGTCGACGAGTGCGGCGCTCCGATCGTGTCGATTCCGGGCGGCGAGCCGCTGATTCACAAGGACATGGCGGAAATCGTCGCAGGCATCGTCGCGCGCAAGAAATTCGTCTATCTGTGCACCAACGCGATATTGCTCGCCAAGCATATCGATGAATACCGGCCGTCGCCTTACTTGACGTTCTCGATACATCTCGACGGCGACAAAGAACGCCATGACGAATCAGTCTGCCAAGAAGGCGTCTTCGAGAAAGCCGTCGCGGCCATCAAGCTCGCACGCTCGAAGGGCTTTCGGGTGACGATCAATTGCACGTTGTTCAATGGCGAAGATCCCGATGGAGTCGCGGCGTTCTTCGATACCGCCATGTCGCTCGGTATCGAGGGGATCACGGTATCACCCGGCTATAGCTATCATCATGCGCCGCGCCAGGACGTGTTCCTCGGGCGCAGCGCGAGCAAGCAGCTATTTCGAGAGATATTCAAACGCCGGCGCGATCGCCAGTCTCGCCGTTCATGGTCGTTCAATCACTCGGGGCTGTTCCTCGATTTCCTCACGGGCAATCAGACCTACCAATGCACGCCGTGGAGCAATCCGACCTACAACATTTTCGGCTGGCAGCGCCCGTGCTATCTGCTCTCCGACGAGGGTTACGCGCCGAGTTATCGTTCGCTGATCGAAGACACGGAGTGGCAGCGCTACGGCGTCGGCCGCAATCCGCGCTGCGACAATTGCATGGCGCATTGCGGTTTCGAAGGCACGGCTGTCAACGACGCGTTCAGCCATCCGCTCAAGGCGCTCAAAGCCGCACTGCAGGGCCCGCGCGTCAGCGGTCCGATGGCCCCCGAGGTGCCGTTCGAATATGCGGAAGGCGCGGGCTACCCCACGGTTGCCTCGATTGCGGTTGGCGATATCGGCCGCATGAGCCGCTAAAGATCCCCGCCGCTGGCGCGGCGGGGAGACCCGCAGAACCGGCAAACGCACTACCGCGTTTGCCGGTGAGCCTTGGGGGCGGCCCCTACTGAACCGAGAGCCGGTTATCGACGCTGATGACTCCCGGGGCAGCCCAGGCGGCGAGCGCCGCATCGTCGCGCTCCTGCCAGGTGTGAACGTGGCCCTTGAGGGTCACCATCGAGCGGTCGACCTTGACCTCGATGTCTTTGGCGTCGAGCATCGCATGGCGCTTGAACGCGTCTTCAATCTGCTGCTTGACGTCCGCGACTTTGACCGTCGATGCCACCGCAATATCGTTGATGACGCCCTTGACGCCGATCAGATGTCGAACGGCATTTTCAGCGGCGGTCTTCTGGAATCCCCAACCGACCTGTCCGCTCAACGTGATCCATCCGTCGGTGACGACGGCCTTGATCTGTTCGGCGGCGATCACCACATGCCATCGCAGCGCATTGGCGGCGGCTTCCGCGATCTCGGTGTCGGATCGCGCGGCCGAGGAGGGTATCTTGACTTGGATTTCATTCGCGACCGCCCGTACGCCGACGACACGTTTGGCGATGTCTTCGGCGGCCCATCGGCCCGCAAAATGCGCGACCTCGCCGTGCAGCGTCACGACGCCGTCATTGACGATGACACCGATCTTGCGGTTGTCGATGCTCGGGTCCCATTCCAATTCGGTTTCCACATCTTTGCGGATTTCGGTATCTAATTTCATGTGCTTCTCCTTCAATCCCGTCCCTGATCGGACCTGATCATGGTCCCCGGGGCGGCTCGGGGAAATCGGGGGTTTCCGCAGGTTTCTGCCGCGTTCCAGTAGCGCGGGGAACCCGCTGCCTACGTGGAAGTCACGATGGCGATCGACACTGCAGCTGCGTAGCATCGCTCGCATGTGGGCGATTACCGCAAGGGTTTTCGCCATGGGGAGCCTCAAGCCTTCGAAGGAGCAGAAATGGACCAGTCCAACCGATACGCCGACCTCAGCTTGCGCGAGGACGAATTGATTCGTGGCGGCGGCCACATTCTCGTCGCCTATAAGATGAAGCCCAAGGCGGGCTTGGGCTACCTCGAGGCCGCGGCACACTTCGCCGCCGAGTCCTCGACCGGCACCAATGTCGAGGTCTCGACCACCGACGATTTCACCAAGGGTGTCGATGCGCTCGTCTACTCGATCGACGAAGCCACGGAGGAAATGCGGATCGCCTATCCGCTGGATTTGTTCGATCGCAATATCATCGACGGTCGCATGATGATCGCCTCCTTCCTGACGCTCGTGATCGGCAATAACCAGGGCATGGGCGATATTCAGCACGCGAAGATGTACGATTTTTACGTTCCGCCGCGCGCGATCCAATTGTTCGACGGGCCGAGCAAGGACATTTCCGACCTTTGGCGCATCCTCGGACGGCCGGTGCGCGACGGCGGGTATATTTCCGGAACGATCATCAAACCGAAGCTCGGCCTGCGGCCGGAGCCTTTCGCGAAGGCCGCCTATGAATTCTGGCTCGGCGGCGATTTCATCAAGAATGATGAGCCGCAGGGCAATCAGGTCTTCTCGCCGATGAAGAAGACGATTCCATTGGTCTACGACGCGATGAAGCGCGCGATGGACGAGACCGGCGAGGCGAAATTATTTTCGGCGAACATCACGGCCGACGACCACTATGAGATGCTCGCGCGCGGTGAATTCATACTCTCCACCTTCGGCCCCGACGCCGACAAAGTCGCATTTCTCGTCGACGGCTTCGTCGGCGGTCCTGGCATGGTGACGACCGCCCGACGCGGCTTTCCGAACCAGTATCTGCACTACCACCGCGCCGGACACGGCATGGTGACATCGCCGAGCGCGAAACGCGGCTACACCGCCTACGTGCTCGCCAAGATGAGCCGTCTTCAGGGCGCCTCGGGCATCCACGTCGGGACCATGGGTTACGGCAAGATGGAAGGCGAGAAGGACGATCGCGCGATTGCCTACATCATCGAGCGCGACAGCTTCACGGGCCCGGCCTATCACCAGGAGTGGCTTGGCATGAAGCCCACGACCCCGATCATTTCGGGCGGCATGAATGCACTTCGCCTGCCAGGATTTTTTCAGAATCTCGGGCATGGCAATGTCATCAATACCGCCGGCGGCGGCGCCTATGGCCACGTCGATTCGCCCGCGGCGGGCGCGAAATCGCTGCGCCAGGCATACGAGTGTTGGAAGGCCAAGGCGGATCCGATTGAATGGGCCAAACAGCATCGTGAATTTGCGCGCGCATTCGAATCCTTCCCGAAGGACGCCGACAGCTTGTTCCCGGGGTGGCGCAATAAGCTGCTGGGCGCGCGATTGAGCGCCGCCTAAGTCTCAAACCGGCGGGGACCGGTCGGCGTCAGTTGCGCCGACCGACCCTTAGCGATTAACGTGGCGGCATGCCCCACACGACCGGAAAGACTCGCAAGGAACGCACGACCAGGCTGACGCTCGCGGATCTTGCGAAACTGGCGGGCGTATCGAAGATGACGGTTTCCCGAGCGCTGCGAAACAGCAAGCTCGTCCACGAGGAGACCCGGCATTCGATTCAAGCGATTGCACGCAAACATGGCTATCGGCCGAACATCAGCGCACGCAATCTGCGCCTCGGCCGCAACGACCTGGTCGCGGTCATCGTTGAAATGGTTCCCTCACCGAACCGCCCGATGTCGGGGCCCTATCCATTGGAGATACTCGGTGGTATCTGCCAGGAAATGACCTCGCGCGGATTCGGGCTCATGCTCACGACGCTGCAGAATTGGAGCGCACAGAGCACGCACCACGCGGATGGGGTGATCCTGCTGGGGCAGGGCGCGCATGACACGGCCGCGCAGACGCTGGGGACCGCCGGTATCCCATTCGTCGTCTGGGGCGCGCAGCGCGCCGGCAATCCCTACGTCGTCGTCGGTAGCGACAACCGCCGCAGCGGCGTGCTCGCCGCGGAGCGGCTGCTGTCGCTCGGCCGCCAGCGCCTCGTGTTTCTCGGCGATACCACGCATCCGGAGCTCGAGGACCGACATGCCGGATTCGTCGAGACGCTCAAAGCGGGCGGTGCGACGCTCGTGGCGAGCGTGCCCACCGCGTTCACGTTTGCCGCCGGCGTACAGGCCACCCAGACGCTGCTCGGCCACCGCGGTCACCGTTTCGACGGCGTGTTCGCCTGCAGCGATTTGCTGGCGATGGGCGTCACGCGTGCGCTCATTGATCACCGCCTGCATGTGCCCGACGATGTGTCCGTGATCGGCCACGACGACTCTTCGGCGGGTGCCGGCTTCGTTCCCGCGCTTACGTCGGTGCATCAGAATTGGTCGGACGGCGGGATCTTGTTGGCGCGCAAGATCCTCGAGCTCATCGATGGTCGCCGCTCGAAATCCGAGCAGTTGCCGACGATGCTGATCGTGCGCGATACGTGAACGCGAGACTGTCCATACAGCTGCCTTCCGCGGCGGTCGGCTGCTCAATGATCGGCTCCAACCAGACCTCTCAGACGCCCCATGTCTGAGACGCTCGCTGAGTCCATGCACCGCATCAGCGGCTTGCTGCAATCCGGTCAATATCGCGCAGCACATTCTCAGTTGGAATCCCTGGTGACCAAAAATCCCGACTATGTGGAGGGTCTGCGGCTGTTTGCGGGCACGAAACAAGTCTTGGGCGACCTCGGCCAAGCCGAGTCGCTACTTCGGCGCGCACTCGACATCGACCCTCGATGGGCTCCCACACTGACCACGCTTGCGGAGTTATTGCTGGCGGCGGGTCGCAGCGCCGAGGCCGTACCGTTGTTGCAACACGCAGTCCAAGGGTCCCCTCGCTACCCGCGGGCGGCACTGCTATTGGTTCGCCTTTACCTGGACGCGGGTCAGCCGGCCGCGGCGCTCGAGATTGCAACACCCTGGTGCAGCGGCGCCAAGCTAGATGAGGAATTGTCGGCGCTGCACGTGGCAGCCTACGCAGCTCTGGGTCGCCAAAGCGAAGCGGTGGCTCATTATCGTCGTCTCGTAGCGCACGCTCCGGACAGCCACGCCGCCGCCCACACCCTGGCCGCTGCGTTGACTGCCGCGAACCAACCGGACGACGCCGAGCGCGTCGTGCGTCAGACGCTGAGCCGCACCCGACCGACGGCTGCGATGCACCTCACGCATGCACGCAGCCTCATCACCCTGGAACGATTCGACGAAGCTGAGCTCGCCTTGCGAGAAAGCCTCCGAATGGAGCCGTGCCGCGCCGAGGCGCACGACAGCCTCGCGCAACTCATTTGGATGCGCACCGGCAATATCAGCGAGGCGACGCGCGTTCTGGATCAGGTACTGGAGAAATACGAACACGACGATGCACTGTGGGCCGCAAAAGCTGCCCTGTTGCAGGGGGCGGGAGATGCCCGCGGCGCTTACGCGTGTCTAGCCCTACGCGCCGCAGGGCCGCAGGCCGCGCCGATGTTGCAGATTCGCGCAGGACTCGCGGCGGTGGAGTTCGAACCGGCCGCCGCGCTGCAGCTCGCAGAGCAGTCCCTGCGAACCCAGCCCAACAACCCGACAGCTCACAAGCTCTTGTGCGCCGCATACCTCGGTGTGGGGGATGGGGCAGCAGCGATCGCCGAGTGCGCAACACTTCTGAAGGCGACTCCAGACGATCAGTACCTCATTGCGATGCAAACCACGGCGCTGCGGCTATTGAGCGATCCGCGCTACGAAGTGCTCTGCGACTACGACAGCATGGTGCTGTCGCAAGTTCTCGAGACACCGCCGGGGTGGCCTGATCTCTCGAGTTTCCTGTCGGACCTCAGCGAGCGCTTGAATGCGCTCCACAATCCGCACGGCCATCGACTGCTCTACCAATCGCTGCGCCAGGGCACCGAGACCACGCAAGAACTTTCGCGCAGCAAGGATCCGCTCATTCAGGCGCTCTTCACTGCCTTTGCCGCACCGATCGCGCGCTACCGTGATCAGATCGGCCAAGGGCAAGATCCGTTGCGGCGTCGAAATCGGGGCGGCTCCCGATTCAACGGCAGTTGGTCGGTGCGTCTGCAGCGCGCCGGCTATCATACGAGCCACGTGCATCCGCGCGGTTGGATATCTTCGGCCTGCTATATCGAGCTGCCCGACAGCATGAGAGCGGGACACACGGACGAGGGGATCTTGAGCTTCGGCGCGCCGGGAATGCTCACCGCGCCCGCGCTCGCCGCCGAGTTGTCGGTACGTCCCGAAGTCGGCCAACTGATCCTATTTCCGTCGTACTTTTGGCACGGCACGTTGCCGTTTCAGAGTGAACAACCGCGCCTCACGGTCGCCTTCGACGTCGTCCCGGATATCGGCGCACGCATGGTCTGATTGCATTCAGAACCGGAGGATCCCGGCAAACCGCCTCGACAGCGGTTTGCCGGAATGCCATCACCTACCGAACCCTAGAACTTGTACTTGGCTTGAATGTTGACTTCGCGGCCCTGGATCGACCGTCCCATGCCCACATCGTTCTGCACCGCGTTGCCTTCTACGCGGGCATTACCCTCGGTCAGACCAATCTGGTTGGTGAGGTTTGAGCCCAGCAAACGGAACTGCCAATTGTCACCGACGTTGGCAACGATGCCTGCACCCAGATCCCAGTAGCTGCCCAACGGATTCAGGCCCGTCTGGTCCTGGTAGTGCTGACCGATGTACTCGTATGTGACTTGTTCGGTGATTGATCCCCAGCTCGTGGTTTGAGTGTCGCTCGGCGTAATGCGAACCTGGAACTTCGGCAGACGCGCGAGCTGCACACCGTTGATGGTGCCGCAGATCGTTTGTCCAGAGATGTTCTGGTAGACGTAGCAGCCGTTGTAGTCCTTGTAGTAGGCATCTTCCCAATTGCCATTGAGCGTGATCTTGAAGTCCCTGACGGCCTGGGTGTCACTGTCCGCTAGCGGATTCACGCTGCCGATAAAGCGCAGACCGAGTGAGTGCGATCCGTAGGTGGTGGGTAGGCCGATCGGGATGTTTTCGATGTTCACGGGTGTATACGATAGTCCCTGGAACTCCTTGTCGTAGATCGATGCGTCGATGTACGTGTAGCGATTTTGGACCTTGAAGCCGCCTTCGTAGTTCCGCACGGTGCTGAGCGGTCCGTTCGGGCAGTTGCCGGTCTTCGCATTCGTCGCGGCGGGGCCGATGAACTGGCAACGGTTGGTATCGAACACATCGAAGATCACGCCATTGTTGACGCGCACATAGGCGCTCATGTGGTCGGTGAATTCGTAGTTGGCGCCCACCGAGAATGTCGGCATGGTGTTGTGTTCGCTGCTGTACGAGTACGTACCGTTGGGCAGATTGGTGGCGCTGTCCCAAGCATCGAACTG
>Ga0181531_10002575_pt1 | contig 11308 bp, 5 predicted proteins | sample PEATcosm2014_Bin_38_FD_119743 | JGI IMG/M metagenome (GOLD analysis project Ga0181531, IMG submission 119743) | Peatland microbial communities from MTU Mesocosm Facility, Houghton, MI, USA - PEATcosm2014_Bin11_10_metaG | ecosystem: Environmental > Terrestrial > Soil > Wetlands > Peat | place... | reverse complement strand
CCGCTCTGGAACCGACATTACGTGGACCACGTGCAAATCACCGCCGCCGAAACCGTAGGCGTCGAGCACCGCGGCGGCTTTTACGAGACCGCCGGCGCCCTGCGTGACATGGTGCCCAACCACCCGTTCCAGCCCCTCACCATGACCGCCATGGAGCCGCCCATCTCCCTTGATGCCGACGAGGCCCGCAACAAGCAGGCCGAGGTGCTGCACGCCATCCAGCCGCTCGAAGCCGAAGAAGTCTTGACCAATATGGTCCGCGGTCAATACGGCCCCGGCATGGCCGACGGCGCCCGCGACGCCGGCTATCGCGCGGAGCCGGATGTTTCGCCCAATTCCAACACCGAGACATTCGTCGCCTTAAAACTGCAAATCGACAACTGGCGCTGGGCTGGCGTCCCCTTTTATCTCCGTACCGGCAAAGCCCTGGCGCAACGTACCACGGAAATCGTGATCCAGTTCCGCCGCACGCCCTTCGTCCTCTTCCGCAACACCACCGTCAAAAATCTCGAAACCAATCGCCTGGTCATCCACATTCAGCCGGACGAAGGCATCTCTCTGAGCCTCGGTGCCAAAGTTCCCGGCGCGTTGATGAAACTCGGCCTCGTCAACATGGACTTTGATTACAAAACCTATTTCGGCGCCGAGCACAACACCGGCTACGAACGCCTTCTGCGCGACTGCATGGCCGGCGACCCCACGCTCTTCCAGCGTTCGGACATGGTCGAAGCCGGCTGGAGCGTTATCCAACCTGTTCTGGACGTGTGGCACGCCCTGCCCGCTCGCGGCTTCCCCAATTACGCCGCCGGTTCCTGGGGACCCGCGGAAGCCGAAGATTTGCTCGCGCGCGACGGCCGCTCCTGGCACCGCACCGATCTGGACCTCATGGAGCAGCGAAATCGCATTGCCCTGATGGACAAAACGGGAGTCACCTAGCACATGCCCGCCGCGCCGAATCGCGAAATCCACATCTTTCCGGACAGCGCCGCCATCGCGCAGCGCGCGTCGGAAATTTTTGTCGACGCCGCAAATTCCGCGGTCGCGGCCGATGGCGTGTTTCGCGTGGCGCTCTCGGGCGGTTCCACGCCCAAGGCCCTCAACCAGCTCCTCGCCGCCGAGCCTCTCAAATCCCAGCTCCCCTGGGACAAAATGCACATCTTCTTCGGCGACGAACGTCACGCCGGGCCCGACGACGCAGACAGCAATTACCGCATGACCAACGAAACGCTGTTCACCAAGGTCCCGCTACAGCCCGCGCAAATTCATCGCATCATGGGCGAATATCCGGACACTGAAAAAGCCGCCCTGGAATACGAAGCCGTGCTGCGCAAAGAATTCACTCTCTCCGCGGGCCAGCTCCCGCGCTTCGATCTGATGTTTCTCGGCATGGGCGACGAAGGCCATACCCTCTCGCTCTTTCCCGGCACCAAAGCGCTCCACGACAATCGCCGCCTCGTCATGCACAACTGGGTCGGCAAGCTGTACACCGAGCGCGTCACCTGCACCGCCCCCGTCGCCAACAATTCCGCGCAGGTCGTCTTCATGGTCGGCGGCGCCGCCAAAGCCCCCGCGTTAAAAGCGGTTCTCGAAGGCCCGTACGAGCCCGAGCAGCTTCCGTCCCAACTCATCAAGCCGACCAACGGAAAATTACTCTGGCTCTTGGACGCCGCTGCAGCCAAAATGCTCTCCAAGGACCTCACGCAATAACCGCAGTCATCGCTTCCATTAAAGAGGAGAACCACATGGCCACCACCACCGCACCAAACACCATCCAGGGCTACCTCGGCGCCAAAGCCGACTCCCTGCTCGGGTTCAGCAATCCCAAAATCTCGAAAGACATGCTGCATCTCCCGGGCCCGGATTTCCTCGACCGCGTCTGGCTCCATTCGGACCGCAACAGTCGGGTCATCACCAATCTGGCCCGCATTTTCCGCCACGGCCGTCTGCGCGGCACCGGCTATCTCTCGATCCTTCCCGTCGATCAGGGCATCGAGCACTCCGCCGGCGCCAGCTTCGCCAAAAATCCCATCTATTTTGACGGTGAAAATATCGTCAAGCTGGCCATCGAGGGCGATTGCAACGCGGTCGCCTCCACGTTCGGCGTCCTCGGCTCCGTATCCCGCAAATACGCCCACAAAATTCCCTTCATCGTGAAACTCAATCACAACGAGCTCCTCACCTACCCCAACAAGTTCGACGAAATCCTCTTCGGCAACGTAAAAATGGCCTGGGACATGGGCGCCGCCGCCGTGGGCGCCACCATCTATTTCGGCAGCGACAATAGCGACCGCCAGATTCACGAAATCAGCCTGGCCTTCAAGGAAGCTCACGACTACGGCATGGCCACCGTCCTCTGGTGCTATCTGCGCAACAATGCCTTCAAGAAAGACAAGGACTATCACCTCAGTGCCGACCTCACCGGTCAGGCCAATCACCTCGGCGTCACCATCGAAGCCGACATCATCAAGCAAAAGCTTCCGGAAAATAACGGCGGCTACGCAGCGCTTAATATGGGCGACTCCAGCTACGGCAAGTTCGACAAGCGCATCTACACCGACTTGGCCAGCGACCACCCCATCGACCTCACCCGCTATCAGGTCATCAACTGTTTCGGCGGCCGCAGCGGCTTGATCAACAGCGGCGGCGCCAGCGGCGCCAACGATTTCGAGGAAGCGGTCACCACCGCGGTCATCAACAAGCGCGCCGGCGGCACCGGCCTAATCTCCGGCCGCAAAGCCTTCCAGCGCCCCATGGCCGAAGGCGTAAAACTCCTAAATGCCATCCAGGACGTCTACCTAAGCCCCGACGTCACCATCGCCTGAGCCGTCGCCTTTGGCGTCCCCGTTGTAGGGGCGCAGCATGCTGCGCCCCAGTTTGCCCGGACGCCTAGTTCATGAATAAATCCCAAATTCACGAATTCTTGATCGAACACCACTACGCCGTTATCTCGTCCCTAGGCCCTAACCAAATGCCCCAATCCGCCCTAATCGGCATCGCCGTCTCCCCCAATCTCGAAATCATCTTCGACACCGTAAAATCCTCGAGGAAATACCCGAACCTCATCGCCAGCCCGCGCTGCTCCCTGGTGATCGGCTGGGACCACGAACAAACCGTGCAATACGAAGGCATCGCCGCCGAACCTAAAGGCGAAGAATTGGCGTGCTACCAGAAAATCTATTTTGAAAAATGGCCCGACGGCCCCGCCCGCTTATCCTGGCCCGGTCTCACTCATTTCGTAGTCCGCCCCATTTGGCTCCGCTACTCGGACTTCAATCCATCCCCGCCGCAAATCGCCGAGTTCAGCTTTTGATTGGGCCGCCGGAGATTTTGCTCTCTTTGTGATAAAACATATTCCATGACAGTTCCGATCCGCCTCGTCCGCACTGCCCTGCTTACTCTCTGCGCCATCCTCTGCACTTCTTCAACCCCGGCGCAGCCTTCCCCCGCCCCCACGAGCTATCGCGTCCCCGCCGAAAAGCTCCCCACCTATGTCGGCGCCTACCGCTTCGACGACAGCCCCTACTACCCGCTCTCCATCTCCGTCGCCGATGGCAAACTCTTCGCCGAGTCCCAGCGCATGCCGCGCCAGGAGCTTGCTCCCAGCGCTCCAGACACCTTCGTCCCGGCCAGCGGCAGCCATCCCTTCATCCTGAAATTCACGCTCGGCGCCGACGGCAAAATCTCCGGCCTCACGCGCATCGCCCCGGACAAATCCACGCATCCCGCGCAAAAAGTCGCCAGCGAGCCGCAGACCTTCATCAAGCCCGAATTCGCCCGCCAGGAAGTGATGATCCCCGTCCGCGACGGCATCAAACTTCACGCCATCATTCTCATCCCCAAAGACGTCACCGCCGCGCTTCCCATCCTCATGCAACGCACGCCCTACGGCGTTGACGAGTCCACCTCTGACTCCGTCAACTCCCGCTACCCGGAACTTGTTCGCGACCACTACATCTTCGTATTCGAGGACATTCGCGGTCGCTACGAATCCGAAGGCACCTTCGTCATGTCCCGCGCCATGGTCGATCACACGAATCCCAAACTGGTCGACGAAAGCACCGACACTTACGACACCGTCGCCTGGCTCATCAAAAATATCCCCAACAACAATGGCTGCGTCGGCGTCTTCGGCATTTCCTATCCCGGCTTCCTCGCGCAAGCTGCCGGCATCGACCCGCACCCCGCCGTCAAAGCCATCTCCCCGCAAGCTCCCATGATTGACGTTTGGATGGGCGACGATTTCTTCCACAATGGCGCCTTCCGCCAAACCTACGGCCACGACTACACGCTAGGCATGGAAAGCTCCAAGGAAAACGCCTTCGGCAAACTCGACGAAGACGCCTACGACTTCTTCCTGAAAGCCGGCTCCTTCGCTGCCGCCGCCAAGCAAACCGGCGTCGATAAGCTTCCCACCGGCATCGGCTTCCTCAAAAATCCGGAATACGACGACTTCTGGCGCTCGCGCGGCGTCGAATGGCATCTCGACAAAGTCGCCGTACCGACCCTGCTCGTCGGCGGTTTCTGGGACCAGGAAGACATGTACGGCCCGCAGGAAGCCTACGCCATGCTCGAGCCGCACGACTCCAACCGCGAAAATTTCCTGATCCTCGGCCCCTGGAATCACGGCCAGTGGAGCAGTTCCAGCAATCATCTGGGCGACATCTACTTCGGCGAAGCCACCACCGACGAATACCGCGTCCGCTACGAAGCCCCGTTCTTCAACCAATATCTTCACGACCAAGGCAGCTTCACGCTGCGCGACACCGCCACCTTTGAGACCGGTTCGAACCAGTGGAAGCAATACAGCCACTGGCCCCCGCCGGAAGCCAGAACGGAAAATCTGTACTTGTTTCCGGACGGCACGCTAGGCTTTGCCGATCCCGCCAAAGCCGCGCTACGCCCGATGACGGGCACCGAGGTCGCCGCCATGGCCACCGTCAAAGATAAACGTTACACCGAATACGTCTCCGACCCCGCCAATCCCATCCCCTATCGCCACCGCCCCATCCAAGCCACCTACGCCGAAGGCTCCCACTGGTACACCTGGATGGTCGAAGACCAGCGCACGCTCCTGGCCGGCCGCAACGATTACGCCTCCTGGTCCAGCAAAGTCCTCGACCACGACATCACCATTGCCGGCGACGTCATCGCCGACCTCTTCGCCTCCACCTCTGGCACCGACGCCGACTGGGTCGTCAAATTAATCGACGAATATCCCGTCTATGTGACTGTCGGGGGTGGTCCAACGCTCGAAACGCTCAGCCCCTCTGCCGCCGAGCAGCGCGCGCCCGAACCTTCTGACATGAGCAACTACCAACTCATCATCAACGCCGAAATCTTCCGCGGCCGCTACCGCACCAGCTTCGACCACCCCTCCGCCATCCCCGCCAATCAGATCGAAGAGTACAAGTGGAGCCTCCACGCCGCCGACCACACCTTCCTCAAGGGCCACAAAATCGTAGTCCAGGTCCAATCCACTTGGTTCCCCCTCTACGACCGCAACCCCCAAACCTTCATCCCCAACATAATGGTCGCCGCTCCCTCCGACTTTCACCCCGCCACCCAGCGCATCTACCCCAACTCCCATCTAATCCTCCCCGTCCTCCCATAGCGCCTTTGAAGCGGCGCCTTTTGCCGTTCGCCTGCGTCGCCCCTGACCTTGTTCCACTCCGGCACAGTTACCGCGAATTTCCCGCGTTACCACGCTAGCCCCTTGTTCATTCTGTAACGATTCGCTACTATCCGTCACTACCTCTCACAAAACATCGCGCCGGGGCCCATCTAGTATTCGTAAAGCCCAGCCAACGCATGCCACATGAAAAGAGAAGGCACCATCGGCGCCGCCGCGCTCCTCACCCTCGCTGCCGTCGTGGGTGTCTCTTTTCTGCCCAGCTCCAGACCACCGGGCGGCGAAAATGCCCACCCCAAAGGCTCCGCCACCATAGCCGAGAAAAAAGAAAAAGCGGACAAAGGGCCGGGCGAATGGTGCGATGAACTGCAGAGCCGGCTGAAAAATTTCCTCGAGGTAAAGAACGACCAACAACTGGACGTTCCGGACTCCTGCTATCCGGATCCCGCAAACAAAGATCTCTCAAAACCCATCGCCAAGCCGCAAGCGGCACAGCTAAAATTCGTCATCGCGATCTTGCCAGACCCTCTGCACACCCACTTGCCGGTGCTCTTCGATGAACTCACCATTGCCATTCAAGAGGGCGCTCAGGACGAAAAATACGAATTTGACGGCTCGTGGCTCCCCTGGGAAGACCAGGAAAAAAACTATACGCACCTCGAGGATCAAGACCAGGCCGACGATCGCAAAGAGAAGCGGGAAAATCAGCCAGGCATCATCCTCTTTCGCGGGCCCGCAGACGCTGACACGTCCAAAACGCCCGACAAGCCGGCCGGCACCTTTGCCAAGTTGTCGCCGCAATATTCCGGCGGCCTCATCGTCTTCGTCGTCGGCGAGGATGCCACCCACGGCCTCCACCGCGCGCAGTTCCGCAACGCCCTGGCGTGGATCAATAAGCTGAATCCCCAAATTTCAAATGGAAACCATCGCCCCGCCATCCTCGGTCCCACCTTTTCCGGTTCGCTCGCCTCCCTCGCCCAGATCCTCCAGGAAGGCGCCCAGGATCCAAATCGCGATCCCGCATTGTGCCCCCAAGTTGCCATCTTTAGCGGCAGCGTTTCCGCGAAAGACCCCGCCGATCGTTTCGTCCAACAATTTTCAGAAGCATGCGCTGGCCAGCCACCGCCCGTATTTCACAGCTTTGTCCAAAGCGACCAGACCATGCTCAACCGATTTTGTCGATATATGCACCTGGAACAGCCCTATTTCGATCCCCACAAATTGGCCATTGTCTCGGAAGACGAAACTGCCTATGGCATTGCCAACGAAACTCCCGATACCTCGAAGGGGGATGCGAAGAGTGCTCCAGACTTAGACTACTGCGGCGGCGCTCTTCACCTTTTCTATCCGCGAGACATCTCTGCCCTCCGTGGGGCCTACCAAACCAGCTCGATCTTTAGTTCCGGAGGCACTGCGCAGTCCGCTGAGTCTTCGCGCCAGAATCTCCCTTCCGATCTGGCCGATCCCGCCGGCGAAGTCCACGATTCCATCAAAAGCTACGGCGGCAACCAGACGCCGCTCACGCAAGAAGCTCTTCTGCTGCAGCTTTCCACCACCCTGCGCGTCATGCATGCTCGCTATGTTGTCATCAGCGGAACGAACTCCCTCGACCAGATCTTCCTAACCGACTTCCTGCATCGCACCTACCCGGATGCCCGCATTATCATCACCGCTCCGGATCTCCTGTTCGCCCGGGAACGTGGATCAACCAGTCTCGGCGGCACCATGACCCTGAGCACTTATCCGCTCGCCGCCGAAGCCCGCCGCTGGGCCAGCTATCCAAAACAATGGCCCTCGGATCGCGTCTTCAGCGCCGACGTCGCCGAAGGCTCCTACATCGCCCTGCGCCTTTTGCTGAATGAACCAGCCCTCAAGGGCGACACCGCTGCCTACGGATGCCACCTCGATGACCGCGACCGGTCCCGTATGTTTTTGCCGCACGTCATATGTGATTCCCCGGCGGATGAGCAACATAAGAGCGTCGTCGTTGCTCTCCCCGATTACAACCCGCCGTATTGGCTGACTTCTGGAACTTGCGTGGAACCAAGTTGCGGTGAGCCATGCCCCTACGAGGGGCCGCCAACCTGGCTCTCGGCCATCGCGGTGAACCGTTTCTGGCCCCTAGCCGCGCTCAACGAAAGCACCATCCGCCGCGAACTCCCAGCCGAAATGCGCGGCCACACTTGGCCGCCTCCAGGTGGCGCTCTCCTGGACTCCGACAAACTGCCCGGGCGCCGGCCGGAAATGCCCTTAGAGATGAGAATTTTTTGGGTGCTGCTCATAATTTTTGCGAGCTTTCAGGCATGGTGTTGCTGGAAGGGCTCGTTTACACGCAAGCCCTCGTTCCGCGCCCACTTTGCATGCGTCGACTGTTCCGCGCACGAATGGCTGGTGTTGGCGGGAAGCTCCTGCGTGGCATTTCTCGGAATCGAAACGGCGCTGAGCTGCGCCGCACTCTTCCCCCCTGCGTATCAATTCCACTATCCACTGGTCTCTTTGGCCTGCGGCATCGTTGTTTGCGCGCTCGCACTGACCGCGATGGGGGCCTCCTGCCTCTGCCACTATCGCCTCTCGAAAGACCGCATCCTCAATAAAAATAACGAAGGACCTCATCGCGACCTTCTCCTTGCAGAAAATCGACGAAGCTGGTGGCTAAGAGGCTTCCTTTACTCCTCCTGCTTGCTCGTGCTGATGCTGCTCTTCCTATTCCTGAATATCCCGCCGGTCGCGTGGACTCCGCAACCAGCCAATCACGTACTGGCACTCTGGCGGTCGATGCACCTCACCGCCGGAATCTCCTGGCTCGTTCCCATGCTTGCGGTTCTCGCGGGTTTCTACGCTGCCGTCTGGTTTTTGCTGCATGGTTTGGCCCTGTTTGGTCCGGACCGCCCGCTCCTGCCACGCATCGCGGACCTGCAGTTGCAAGAAGAGAACCACCGGTATGTCATGAAAATGTTCAGTCGGGAGGAGGCGGCCGAAGACCTCGAAAAACTTTGCCGACCCTTCAACCTGAGCACCGGAATTCTCGCGCTTTGTTTGTTCGTCGCCTTCATTGCCGTCGCTTGGGCAATGAATTGGGGTTATCCGGCCGGCAGCCTCGGCCAGCAGCGCTATTTTTACATCGTACTGCTTTGGCTCGATCTGTGCTGTAGTTTGCTCTTGGCGGAAACTTGGCGCCTGCTCCGCATTTGGCGCCGCTTGAAAACTCTTCTCGCGTTTCTCGATCGTCTACCGCTGCGCCGCACCATGGCCGCCTTGCACGGCTTTTCCTGGGGCAGCGTTTGGAAAATGAGCGGAAACGTGTTGGAGGTCCGCTACGAATTTCTTTCCCGGCAGATCGAATGCATGAACCACACAATCACGAGCCTCTCCAAAGCTCGCGATACGCAGAAGGTAAGTGCCGATCGCGTTGACCCCTCGATCAAAGCGCTTCTCGCAACACTAGGGCAAGTGATGAGTTTTGCCGACTGGTACGCAGAAAACTTTAACAAACGTGACGCAGGCTATCTTGAGCCTTTCCGCTGTGTTCAACTCGATTGTGCGGAAACCACAGGCCTGATCCTTTCGACCTTACTTGTTCCGGTCTGGTTCCAAGAGGGTACCTCCTTGCTTCAGACGCTGGTAAAAGAGAAACCCGACGAGCCATCGCCGGATGCGCCTCCACCCTCAAAAAAGGAATGGGTTCGCAACGCCGAAGAGTTCGTATGTCTCACCTACCTGGCGTTTATCCAAAATGTCCTCGGGCGCCTGCGCACCGTAAGCCTCACCATCGTAGCTCTGTTTCTTGCCGCCACCGTCGCGCTATCCAGTTACCCCTTTGACCCGCGTGAAGCCTTAAGCGGCTTTCTCGTCGTGATTCTTGTGCTCGCCGGCACCGCCATATTCAACGTCTACGCCGAAATGCACCGCGACGCCACCTTGAGCCACGTCACCAATACCAACCCCGGCGAACTCGGCACGGATTTCTGGGTCAAACTCCTTGGCTTCGGCTTTGCGCCCGTCGTCGGCCTCGTCGCCAGAATCTTCCCCTCCGTCTCCGATTTCCTTTTCTCCTGGCTCCAGCCCAGCATCTCCTCCTTGAAATAAACATCGCGCCTTTGTAGCGGCCGCCTTCTGCCTGCCCCGCTGCCCCCCTCGTCCAGTCCCAGGTCTTTGGCGTCTCCGCCTTCGACACCGGCGCCTTCATCGTCGCTCCCGTAGCCCTGCTGCTGATCGACCTGCTCGCGTGTTATCTCCCAGCACGCCGTGCCACCCGCTTCGATCCCCTGGTGGCGCTACGTTACGAATGAACGCCCGCCGCCATCAATATCCAACCATCACAACTCGTCTTTGTCGCCGCCGCTCTTTGTGGTGACTTCCCCTTGCTGAAACCATCTGTTTTTGCAACGCCGTTGTCGCCCCGCACGTCTCACTTGTGACCATCGTCTATCTCTTCTAAAGTAATCAAGCGCCCTGCATCACGAGAAAGGCCGTCAACAACATGCTCGCCCGCTTCGCTTCTCTAGTCCTATCCTCACTCCTTCTCCTGCAAACCGTGTCCGCCGCTCCGCCGCCGCAACGAGGCGCACGGCAAAATTCGCCTTCGCACCAATCCGACGCCAACGCAGCCACACAGCCCTCCATCCGCTCCACCACGCGCCTCGTCCAGGTCAGCGTCGTCGCCGTCGACAAATCCGGCAATCCCGTCACCGGCCTATCCAAAGAAGATTTCTCCGTCTCTGATCAGGGCGCCCCGCAAACCATCTCCATCTTCTCCGCGGAAAGCCCCGCGCCCGCGGTTCCCGTCCATCTTCTCCCCGCCAATGCCTTTACCAACCGCTACGATCTGAAGGGCCAAGACCCCGGCGCCGTCACCGTGATTCTCTTTGACGCCCTCAACACCGCCCCCGAAGATCAGGCCTACGCTCGCAAGCAGCTTCTGAAATTTCTGCAGACGCTCAAGCCCGAGGAACACGTCGCCCTTTACGCGCTCACCAACCGTCTCTACATCCTTCACGATTTCACCCAGGACTCCGCCGCCCTCGTCGACGCCATCGGCCGCTTCACCCCCAAGGAATCCGCCGCCTTCGACGCCTCCACCACCGCCATGATCGACCTTGTCTCCGCCACCGGCGACAGCAGTTGGGCCGCCTTCCAGAACAATCTCAACAACGCCAACGGCGAAATCGCCGATCAGAACACCATCAATCGCGTCATCTCCACCGCCTCGGCCATCGAAGCCATCGCCAACCACATCTCCATCGTCCCGGGCCGCAAAAGTCTCGTCTGGGTTTCCGGCGGTTTCCCGTTAAGCATCGGGCTCACCAGCATCGGCAGCGTCGACCGCGACACGCAGACCTTCGCCACTGGCACGCTGGCCTCCACCGCCTCCGACAATCCCGTCGGTGGCAGCAGCGCTCCCAATCAACTCACGCGCCCCGACCGCGAGCAGCTTTCCAACTCGCCGGACGTTGCCACCGCCGTGCAAGCTCTCAATCGCGCCAATGTCTCCATCTATCCCATCGACGTAAAAGGCGTCGAGCTTCATGCCGGCATGAGTTCGGACAATCGCACGCCCTCCACCAGTCTCGCCGATGGCGGCTTTTTTGATCGCTTCAACACCCGCGACACCTCTAACATCCTTGCTGACCGGACCGGCGGCCTGGCCTTCTACGGCAACAACGATATCAATCAGGGCAT
>Ga0181531_10002573_pt1 | contig 11313 bp, 11 predicted proteins | sample PEATcosm2014_Bin_38_FD_119743 | JGI IMG/M metagenome (GOLD analysis project Ga0181531, IMG submission 119743) | Peatland microbial communities from MTU Mesocosm Facility, Houghton, MI, USA - PEATcosm2014_Bin11_10_metaG | ecosystem: Environmental > Terrestrial > Soil > Wetlands > Peat | place... | reverse complement strand
TAGTTCGACAGCGGTTGGGGGGGATCGCTACTCCCCTACCCACCCGTGGGGCGTTCAATCGCCCGGCACCGAGGGCGCGTGGGTGGGTAGTTCGCTCGCCTCGTGCTCGTTGTGGTCCTCCCGGGAGGACAACCATTCACCTTGGGACATCGCCGGCGAGGTGAAGCTCACCGACACCTCCTGTTCGGGCCGCCGCTGGTTCTGCGTGGCCTGGAGGGCCAGCGATCGCTGGTCGGCCTCGGTGAGGGGTGGCTGGACCATGCCGCGAGGCCACAGATGCCGGGCCAGCACGCTATTGAGCTCGGCGGCGTAGATCGTGACCTCGCAGCCCAGGTAGATCCAGGCGACCAGACCGAGCACGGCTGCGAACACCCCGTAGGTCACGCTGTCGTTCTTGAGGTCGTGTCCGATCAGATATCCGCCTACGGCTTGCAGAATGGTCCAGAGCACCCCGCCGAGGATCGCCCCCGGGACGAGTTGGCGGCTATGGACCACCTTGGGGGTGAGGACCCGGAACGCTCCGAGGTAGGTGGCGACGTTGACGGACACGGCCAGAATTTCGGCGAGGATACCCAAGGCGATGTCATGGCGCCCGAAGGTGCCGAAGCTGGCCAGTCCCGTCGTGACGACGATCCCTAATCCCAGAACGGCGAGAAATCCGAAACTTCGGCCCAACCGTGAGACGTAATTCGGCCGGTCGGGCCCAGGCAGATTCCAGATCTGGGACATGGAGAACAGGCCCGACTGGGCGAAACCCGTTGATCCCCAGAGCAGCCCGAGCACTCCGACGGCCAGTCCGATCACCGAGCTCCGATGGAGCCCGGTGATGTTGTTCTTGAGCGTGGTGCCGACTATGGGGAACTCGCCGAACGTCGAATTGAGCAATGAGGTGCGGGCCGACGCATCGTGGGCCAACACGATGTTGAGCACCGTGATGAGAATCAACAGGAGGGGAAAGACGCACAGGAAGGCCGAGAAGGCCAGGTTCGAGACGAGGTTCCCGGCGTTGTCATCGCCGAACTTCTTCATGACACCGAATACCATGGCGGCGGGGCCGAATCGCTGCTGGGCCGCGTCGATCCGTCGCATGGTCTTCTCAATCGGGTTCATGCGTATCCCTCCAGGCCATCCGTTCTCCGTTACCCTAAGTCGGCTGCCCCAACCCTCGATGATGCCGCCGGCCCGCCTTCGTCGGGCTAGACCCTGCCGGCGTGGAACGCGTCCACCCACTCATCAACCACTGCCCACTCCAGGGTCAGCCAGGCCAGTCGGTCCGCCCTGTCTTTCGGCACTTCGGCCGTGGGCCAGGCCCGCACGGTCATTTGCGTGGTGAGGGGAAGCTGGTCCCACACCTGGCGAGGTCGCACCATCCGGTCCAACCCGGCGTGGGCCACGACCACCACGCCCAGTCCCGGATTGGCATCGAGGCAGGTGAAGACCCCGTCCGGGCGGGGTGGGAGGACGTTGGTCATCAACGTGGCCGCACGAGCGGCATGAGTTTTGTGGTGATGCCAAAGGCGGCGGATGGCCCGCTGGCGGCGGGCAGGGGTCCAGTTGGCTCCTTCCGGGAAGAGGAGCAGGGCATCGCCCGGCCCGAGACCGCTCGCCATCTGCGCCAGGCGGTCCGTCATATCCCTTCCGTCGCCGGAAGAGGATGCGAGGAAGCAGCAATTCAGGCGATTGAGCAGAAGGTCGAGGGCGGGATCGAGCTGCAGAATGTCCTTCAACACGATGCGCACGCCGCGGTGGTACCGGGTCAACAGGAGGTGGACCAGTGCGAAAGAGTCCCCGGGACCGCCGTGGCGGGCCAGAACGAGAACCGGATCAGGGCCGGCGAGTCCGGTCGTATCGGATGTCTCGACGACGACGACTTCAAAGCCCAGAAATCGCCGCGCCGCGCCCAACACCCGTCCCAGTGCCCACGCCAGCAGGCCCTCATTGGCCTTGACCCACGATCGTTCCTTATCGGCGCCCTGCCGCCGGCCCGGTACGGCGTGGCGGAGCCACAACAGGCCGGCGGCGACCATGACGACCAGTTCGACGACGCAGTAGTTCAGGGCAACGGCGGCGAGGCGCAGCACGCGTCGTCGCCGGCCGAACGGGGCGAGCACCGCGGCGATCGCCGTTGTGACGGCGCAGACGGCCGCCAGAACGAGCAGGACGGCGGCCTCTACGGGGAGGAGAAGCCGCCGTAGCGGGCGGGGGAGCACGAGCCGCATTGGTTTCGGAGGCCCCTCAGCGGGGGTTGACGGCGTCGAGGAACACGGACGCGGCGTCATATGCGGCATCGATCCGACCCTGGACCCCCGAGGTGCTGCGGTAGCGCACCGAGAGGGCAGGGGTGGTCGAGCCACTTGGGAGCACATGGACCTCGATGCCCTGCGGCAAGCCGGCCAATTCCTCCGCGAACTGGTGTCGCCGCGCGATTTCGAAAGCCACCAGGGCAACCTGCCAGGGTCGGGTCGGGGGGCGCAGGGGCTGCTCGAGGCGGCCGACGTGGAGTACGAAAATTCGCACGGCACCGAGTTCCGCGGCCCGCCCCACGGGCACGGAGCGCACCAGGCCGCCGTCGAGAAAATGCTCGCCCCCCACTTCTACGGGCGGAAGAAGGCCCGGTACGGCGCACGAGGCGAGCACGGCGTCGGTCACCGGCCCGGCCGAGAACCAATGTGCGGCGGCCCGTTCTATTGAGGCGGCGACGCATTCGAATCGGACGTGCAGATCCGCAAAGCGCGTGCCCTCGCCCAACCCTTCGTCGAGCAGTCGCCGTAGTCCGTCGTTGGTGTGGAGGTGCGTCCCGTGGCGGGCCAGTGTGCTGAGTTGTCCGAACACCGATTCGCCGAAGACCCCTCGGTCCGTGAGGCTCGTCCATACTCCGACCATCCGCTCGACGGACGCCGTCGAAGGGTCGGCGGCGATGAAGGCACCGTTGAGCGCGCCGACGCTCGATCCTACGATCAGGTCAGGGATGATCTCCCTTTCCAAGAGCGCCCGCAGCATGCCCACCTCGGCGGCTCCGAGAATGCCACCGCCGCCCAGAACGAATGCGGTGGGCAGCTCAGACGTCACCCTACGAGGATGGCACGCCCCACGAGGGAGTGAAAGCCCGCGGCTCCGTTTGCCGCTCTGTCCAAGGGGTACGACAGAGGAGCCGCACCGGGCGGCCGGGCTTCCGATGACGTCGCCTCTGCTGAGCCCGGAGAACGTTCAGAAAGAAAAAGGAGTGCACGCCCTTGTCCGACAGCCGATCGGATTTTGAACACGTGGTGCGGACAGCGGCCGCACGGCTGCCGTCACCGGGAGGGGGCGACACCTGGGCCCGCTTCGAGGCACTCTCACAGTGGGCCGCTCAGGATCTTTCTTTGGGGCGCCTGGTCGAGGGTCACAGCGATGCCATGGCGATTCTGGCCGAGGCCGGCATGCGACCGGCTGAGCCCGGGGCGACCTACGGCGTCTGGGCCGCGCGGTCGCCCCGCCGCGGGACGACGGCTCGACTGGAATCCGATGGCTGGCATCTGACGGGAGAGAAGCCGTTCTGTTCCGGCAGCGGTCTCCTCGAACGGGCGCTGGTGACCGCCGACACGGCCGACGGCTACCGGCTCTTTGACATCGATGTCGCCCGACAGGTCGTCTCCACCCACCCGGATTCCTGGCAGGCGGTGGGCATGGCGGATTCATACAGCGAGACCCTCGAGTTCGGGGGGCCGTCCATTCCCCCTCATCATGCCGTGGGCGGAGCCGGCTTTTACCTGGCGCGTCCAGGATTCTGGTTCGGGGCGATCGGGGTGGCGGCGTGCTGGTACGGCGGGGCAGTCGGCTTGGTGGAGCACCTCGGGCGCACGCTGGGTGCGCATTCGTCTGACCTCGTGATGGTTGACTTCGGTCACGCCGTGGCCCATGTGGAGGTGATGCGCCGCGTCTTGGAGGATGCGTCGAAGGAGGTCGACGCGGATCCGACCGACAAGGACGGCCGGGCGCGGGCCCGGGCCCACGTCGTGCGGCACGCGGTGCACCATGGCGCCCTCCGGGTCCTCGAACACGTCGCGACCGCCGGGGGCGCCCGGCCCCTCTGCCATGATCGGGGGCAGGGGCAACGCGCGGCCGACCTGTACGTGTACCTGGCGCAGCATCACGGCCCTGCGGACGCCCAGGAACTGGGACGGATCACGTTGGCGGCTCGGGCGTGGAACTAGTCGTCGACGGGGACAGAACGGGAACCCCGGAAGCGGAGTGGGCGACATCGCGGCAGCTGCGCGGGTTGCCCGCACTCGGGATGCTTCGCCCTCGCCGCGTGATCGTCGTGGCGCCCCACCCCGACGACGAGATCTTCGGGGCCGCGGGCCTCATGCGGTCGCTGCTCTTGCGCGGAATTCCGGTCGAGATCATCGCGGTGAGCGACGGGGAGGCGTCGCATCCCCTCGGGGTGGGGCAGGGGATCGACCTCCGTTCGCTACGGAAGCAGGAAACGATGCAGGCCCTCCGACGCCTGGGCTTTACGGCGCCCACCGTCATGCGGTTGGGCCTGCCGGATGGGCAGATCGGTCGGCACCATGACCGTCTCGTCGCCTCGCTTCGTGCGAGAGTGCGCCCGGGGGACCTGTGCCTGGCTCCTTGGTGCCACGATGGGCATCCGGACCACGACGCCTGCGGCCACGCGGCCCTCGGCGTAGCCGCGTCGGCCGGGGCCCAGCTCCTGGGGTACCTGGTTTGGGCCTGGCATTGGGCGGAACCGCAGGGCACGGACCTGCCGTGGGCCGATTGCCGGCGCTTCCACTTCGACCGTCGCACCGCCGCCCGCAAGCGCTGGGCCACCGGAGCATTCGTCTCGCAGACGCGACCCCTGGGCCCCGATCGGGAAGGCGCCCCCCTGCTTCCCCCGGCGGTGCTGCGAAGGTTCTGGCGACCGTACGAAGTCTTCGTCCTTCCCTCCGGACGGGTGCGATGACCTCGACCGGACGGCGCTACTTCGACGAGATGTACGAGAGCGACGGGGACCCGTGGGATTTCGAGTCGAGTGCGTACGAGCATCGCAAGTATGCGTTGACGCTGGCGAGCCTTCCCCGCCCGCGCTACGGGTCTGCCTTCGAGCCGGGTTGTTCGATCGGCGTCCTGACCGGGATGCTGGCCGCGCGGTGTGATCATCTCCTGGCCACCGATGTCGTTCCGGCGGCACTCGTCCGGGCCCGGAACCGGCTGGCGCCTCAGCGCCACGTGACCCTCGAGCTTCGGGCCATTCCCGAGGAATGGCCCGAAGCGATGTTCGATCTCATCGTTCTGAGCGAAATCGCGTACTACTTCGACGTGTCGGATCTCGCGCGCGTCATCGCACTCGTCGTGCGATCGACGGGGACAGGTGCGCAGGTGCTCGGGGTGCACTGGCGGGGCGTCACCGACTACCCGCTGAGTGGGGACAGCGTCCACGAGATAATTGCGGCCACACCCGAGCTGGCGCCGGTGGTCCATCACGTGGAGACCGACTTCGTCCTCGACGTGTGGGAGCGGCGAGCAGGGACGGTGGCGTGATCCGGACCAGAGCAGTCGGTGTCGTCGTGCCCGTGCACAACGAAGAGGAACTCCTCGGACCTGCGCTCGCCGCCATTGCGCGCGCCTTCTCCGAGGTGACCCACCGGGGCATTGCGTTTCGAACAGCCATCGTCCTCGACAGCTGTAGCGATGACAGCGCGACCATCGCCCGGCACTGGGCACGTTCGCTGGCCCGGCTCAAGGGTCCTCATCAGTCGGCGGTCCTGCCATGCCGGGCCGCCGGCGTCGGTAGAGCCCGCAGATTGGGTGCCGCCACCCTGCTCCGGAGTTGGCCGGCGTTCAACCCGCGCAACATATGGTTGGCCACGACGGACGCCGACTCGCGGGTCCCGCCGGGGTGGCTGGCGACACAGGTGGCCGCGCACGAGTTGGGCGCGGACGTCTGGACGGGACGGGTGTCAGTCGAGGACTGGTCTTCCTATGGCGTGGGGACCGCCCAGCTCTGGAATGCGGCATATGAGGCCGAGCAGGTGCCTGTCCACGGCGCCAGCCTGGGCTTCAATGCCCAGATGTACCTGAATGCCGGCGGCTTCGCCGCGCTGGGCACCGGTGAGGACAGAGCTCTCCATCAGGCGATTCTTGCCGAAGGCGGGCGTGCCTTCGAAGACCTTGAGCTCAGGGTGATCACGAGCGGGCGTCGCCGGGCTCGTGCCCCCCTGGGCTTCGCCCACGCGCTGTCTTCATTTGACGACCACGTGCAGCACGGTGAGTTGATCGCGGCGCGTGCCGCGCCGTCCGGCCCGGGTGCTACTGATCCTCATGGGCGGTGGCCCGGGGTGTGAGAACGGCGTGCGTCGTCGACTTCTTCCGACTCAGGTGCCACAGCATGAGGCTTCCGACGCCGGCCATTCCGACGGACGTGATCAACCGGTAGAGAATGGTGGCGAGTAGCGCGCCACCCACCGGCGTCCCTGCGAGAGCGAAGGCGCCCACCATGCCTCCTTCGACGAAGCCGATGCCTCCCGGCACGGGGGCCAGACTGCCCGCTATCTGGGACAGTGCGTACGCGAAGAGAACCGTACGCCACGGCACGGGCAGGTTCAGGAGCGGGAAGGCCGCAATGAGGCACGCCACGTCGAGGCCCCAGTTGCCCACGCTGAGGAGGAGGACGCGTGCCCCCAGGGCGGGTGGGGCCCGGAACTTGCTGGCATCGCCGATTCGCTTGCTGATTCTTTTGACGAGTCGATCGGAGCGACCGTGATGGTGGGAGCGAAACCAGCGGTCGACGGTGTCGAGATGGCGGACTCCGGCGAGGAAGCCAACGGTGCCCGCCACGAGGATGACGGAGCACAGCGCGATCCAAACGGGGGGCAGGAGGCCTGCGATGGAAGCTCCCACGAGCGTGAGGAGGAGCACCGACACGGTTGCGGCAACTCCGCCGGCCAGTACGGCCCACAGGGCGAGCGGCATCGGGATGTCCCGCTTGCGGTACTGGGCCACCAGCCATCCGCTCGATGGTGCCGTCCCACCCGGCAACAGATTGGTGAGCCCGGTCGCCGCGATGGCGAGGCTGACCATGTCCCGTCGGGGTATGCGGGCCCCGCCCTCGACGAGCAAGCCGTGCTGCACGAAGGCGTAGCAGAGGAAGGAGAGCCCCTCGGCCGCGAACGCGACCACCAACCAGGGCAACCGGGTCACCTTGAAGTGGCGCAGCACGGTTATCGCCTCGTGGGAGATCGACCGGGCGTGGAAGGCGAGGAAGAGCACGGCCACGAGGATCACCAGGCCGACGAGCACCCGCGGCGGAGGCATCCACTTGGGGCGGTTGCTTTTCGGTTCCTGGTCTTCCTCGTTGCGCCTCACGTGCGTGCGACCCTTCGACTTCTCATCCATACCCCGGCCGGCTGTCTTCCAACCCGGGTGAGGGCCCCGAGAAACGGGCGGGTCTGGGAGATGACTTTATGCGGCCCGGGGCTGCCACCACGTCGCCGTCGGGCCTGAACAGGGAGTTCGAGTGCAATTGGGAACGGAGGCCCGTCCGCGGGTAGAGAGACCTCTAGACGGGTGATCAACGGACGAGGGGGATGAATTGAGCGACCGAACTGCGAGCGACCGAAAAGGGGGGGACGCCTCCGGGCCCCTGGTGGCGGCGGTCGACTATCCGTTGTACGTCGTCACCGCACGGGCCGGCGACGAAGTGAGCGGATGCCTGGCTGGCTTCATCACGCAATCGAGCATCAAGCCCGCGCAGTTCCTGATCTGCATCTCCAAGCTCAACCACACGTTCGGCACGGCCCGGGCGGGCCGCGGTTTGGGCCTCCACCTCCTGGGGGCGGACCAACGGGCTGTGGCATCCCATTTCGGCGAGTTGACCGGTGACGAGGTGGACAAATTCGAGGGCATCGCGTGGACACCGGGAAGGACCGGCGCGCCGATCCTCTCCGAATGTGCCGCGTGGATCGAAGGTCCGACGGTCGGCCGAATGGACGGCGGTGACCATGAGGCATTCCTGATCAGCGTGCAGGACGGTGGGGTGGGCCGCCATGAAGGCTGTTTCACGTTGCGCCAGGCCTCCGGGTTCCACCCGGGGCACCCCGAATAGCCGCCAGCGTTCAGAAAGGTCCCGTGAGATCGCCGAGGGCATCGGTGAGGCGCAGGTTCTCCGAATAGTCCACCGGGCAGGCGATGACCGACACCGCGTCGCGGGCCAGGGCGTCGGTGAGCATCGGCAGGAGGTCGTCGGCGGCCCGGACCTGGTAGCCGCGGGCGCCGAAGCTTTCGGCATAGGCCACGAAGTCGGGATTGGTGAAATCGGTCGCCACGTCGTGCCCGATCTCGAGGTTCATCTTCCACTTGATCAGCCCGTAGGCGTCGTCCTGCCAGATCAGCACGGTCAGCGGGATGCGCTCGCGCACGGCGGTCTCGATCTCCTGCGAGTTCATGAGGAAGGCCCCGTCTCCGACGGCGGCCAGGACCCGCCGCTCCGGTACGGCCAGCTTGGCGGCGATCGCGCCGGGCAGGGCGAAGGCCATGGTGGAAAGACCGTTGGAGACGAGGCACGTGTTGGGCTCATAGGTGGGGTAGAGCCGGGCCATCCACATCTTCACCGCGCCGGTGTCGGCCAGGACGATATCGCGGCGGCCGAGCGCGGCGCGGGTGTCGGCGACAATGCGCTGGGGTTTCAGCGGGAAGCTGTCGTCGGCCGCTCCCCGGGCCAGGTCATCGGCCAACAGGCGCCGGATCCTCTCACCGCTCGCACCGAAGTGGAAGCGCGTCGTCGTGGCCGCGGCCAGCGCGTCGAGTGTGCGGCCGATATCGGCCTGGACTCCCACCTCGATGTCGTAGTGGAGGTCCACCTCGGCCGGCACCCGGCTCAGGTGGATGATGCGCGTATCCCCACTGGGGTTGATGCGCACCGGATCAAACTCCTGGAGTTCGTAGCCGACGCTGATAATCACGTCGGCTTCGTCGAAACCGAAGTTGACGTAGTCGTGGCTCATGAATCCCACCGCGCCGAGGGCATTGGGATGATCGTCGGCGAACACGCCCTTGCCGTGAAAGGTCGTGGCAACGGGAAGGCCGAGTAGCTCGGAGAAGCGGCGGAGCGCGTCGGCCGCATCGCTGCGGGCGGCCCCATGTCCGGCGAGGACGATCGGTCGGATGGCCCGGTCGAGCACCTCCGCCGCACGGGCTATCTGGGACGGCGAAGGTTCGTCCGGGCGGGGCGTGTTGACATCGAGTGGCACGAGGTCATCGGTGACGGCGAGCCCCTCTACGTCTTCCGGCACGGCGAGGAAGACGGCACCCGGCCGCTCGGTCTGGGCGAGCTTGAACGCCTTGCGCACCATTTCGGGCACCGAGCCCGGGCTGAGGACCATGTCCGCCCACTTGGTCACCGGCGCGAACATCGAAACGAGGTCCACGCTCTGATGGGACTCCTTGTAGATCCGGTTCAGCCCTACCTGCGCCGAGAGGGCCACCATGGGTGTGCTGTTGCTGTTGGCGTCGGCCGTACCGAGGAGGAGGTTGATGGCCCCGGGGCCGAGGGTCGAAGAGCAGACACCAGCTCGCCCGGTCAGGCGGCCGTGGATCTCCGCCATGAACGACGCCGCCTGCTCATGGCGGACCAGGACGTAGCGAATCGACGACCGGAAGAGCGCTTCGGTGACGCGAATGTTCTCCTCGCCCGGAATGCCGAAAACACACGTGACCCCTTCGTTCTCCAAGCAGCGCACGAGCAGATCGGCCACCCGCCGTTGTTCTTCGGCCACCGCCCGAGCGTAGCGAAGGAGCGGGAACGGGGCCCCGCTACGCCCCCCAGCGCCACACCACCGAGGCCCAGCTCATGCCGGCACCGAAACCGGCGAAGAGTACGAGGTCCCCGGGGGAGAGCCTGCCCTGTTCGATCGCCGCGACCAGGGCCAGGGGGATGGAGGCTGAACTGGTGTTGCCCGTCGAGTCGATCACCGACGCGATCCGGTCGTTCGGGATCCCCACGCGGTCCGCGATCGCTTCCATAATCCGCTGGTTGGCCTGGTGCGGGACGAAGAGGGCGATCTCCTCGGCGCCCACCCCGGCGTTCTTGAGTGCCCCGTTCACCGAGTCGGCCGTCGCCCGCACCGCCCGACGGAAGACCTCCTGGCCCCGCATCACCATGCCGGCACCGTGGTCGACATAGAGGAGCTCGACCAAGGTACCGTCCACCCCGGCATCCCAGCCGAGGAGTGCGCCCGGACCGGCGACGGACTCAAGAACCAGGGCTCCCGCCCCGTCCCCGAAGAGGAAGGCGTTGGTGCGGTCTCCCCAGTTGAGGGTCCGCGTCATGGTCTCCGCGCCGATGAGCAGCACCTTGCGGGAGCCGGCGGCGAGCAGTCCGGTGGCCGTGATCAGACCGTAGGTGAAGCCGGCACACGCTGCATTGAGGTCCACGGCCCCTCCGGCGATTCCCAGGACTCCCGCCACCGTGGACGACGTTGCAGGCATCAGCTGATCGGGCGTGCTCGTGCACAGCACGAGGAAGCTGATCTCCTCCGCCCGGGCGCCGGCGCAATCGAGGGCGCCCCGCCCGGCCTCAATGGCGAGTGCGGCGGTCGTACCGAGCCCCCCGGGAGGATTCAAGGGAGGCGGGGGTGAAACGAAGGGGCCCGTGGCAGCCCGGCGCGTGTGCACCCCCGAGCGCTCGACGATCCATTCGTCGCTCGTGTCGAGGATGGAGGCCAGATCGGTGTTGGTGACGATGGTGGGCGGGAGCGCGGTGCCCCATCCGGTGATGACCCCGCCGTGTTGGCTCACCAACGGCCCATCCGGGTGGGGGGACAGGGTGACGAGCCGGCCGCCGTGCGTGAGATCACATCCTCAGGGTACGGGAAGTTTGCGGTGACTGGCGAGTAATCGGCCAGATGCGCCCGATCAGTCGGGTGTACCGCTGGGATGACACCGCACCTCGAGGGCACATCGCTAGCATCGAGCCAGTGATCCCTGCGGGCCCATCCACTGTCCGATCATCGTGCCTGTGGCGGATGTAATTGCGGACGGGCCCCAGCAGGATCATCACGCTCGCAACGGGTTCGCAGGCCTGGTCCGTCGCCGGCCGCGTGGCTGCAAATCGGCGCCGAAGGCTGCGAATGGTGGCGGCGGCGCTCGCCACCGGGCTCGCCATCAGCAGCTGCGGTGCCGGTTCTCCCGGCGTCCGCTCCGCACCAAGTCCGCCGGCCGAGACGCAACTCGACCCCTCCGCCTTCGCGTCCGGAGCGTGCGAGGCATTCGAACCGACGAAGGGCGATCGCCATGAGACGGTGTTCCTCGACGCCGGCCATGGTGGCATCGACC
>Ga0181531_10002572_pt1 | contig 11314 bp, 9 predicted proteins | sample PEATcosm2014_Bin_38_FD_119743 | JGI IMG/M metagenome (GOLD analysis project Ga0181531, IMG submission 119743) | Peatland microbial communities from MTU Mesocosm Facility, Houghton, MI, USA - PEATcosm2014_Bin11_10_metaG | ecosystem: Environmental > Terrestrial > Soil > Wetlands > Peat | place... | reverse complement strand
TTTAACGCAACCACCCTATGGCACTTCGATGCCGCAGAGTGGGCGCCGTCCACAGCATCATTCGCGACATTTCGTTGCGCCGCGGAATTTTGTCGCTATCGGGGCACAGCGGACATCAATCACCGATGAAGCTCGATCCTATGAGGACGCGCCGTGGCGAGGCCGCTCCCGGGTTTCGCTTCGCTCAACACGGGCTACTTGGCCCTAAAGCGGCACGGTTTCGCGCGTGGCACGCTTAGCGATGGCCTGCAACGCTGCGCCATCCGACGGAAAATCGGCATCGATCCAGGCCAGTTCGGCCGCACGCAGCACCGCGCCGAGCGCAGGCCCGGGCTTGATCCCGCGCGCGATGAAATCCGCCGCCTTGAGCGGAAAGGCCGGCGCGGTCCAGCGTTGCGGCAACTGTGCCAGCTCGAGCCAGGCGTGATCCGCCGCGCCCGCTTGCGAGCGCGTCCAGGCAAGCAACACCTGATCCGTAAACGTTTGCGGCCCGAGCCGATAAAGAAGCGCGCGGCCTTTTTGCGCATCGGTTTGCGGCGTCACGCGCCACCAAAGTTCGAGCGCGAGCAAGCGTTCGGATTCGACGTTGGAAAGACGGAGCCGCTGCGTCATCCGCTCGGCATCCTCCGCGACCCACACAGCGAGCGCGCCGAGGCGGCGCACAGCGTCTGGTGCGGCGCCGAGCGCCACCTCGACCTTGATCATGTTCTCAACGCTCGCGAGGAAAGGCACCCCGCCCAGCACCAGACCGAGCAACCCGCTCTCTTGCATCACCACGAGCGTCGGCGTCGCGCGCGCCGCGACAATCAGCTTAAGCATTTCCATGCGCACGCGTTCGCGCGACAGCGTCTCAAGGCCGGCACGCGCCGCGATGCAGGCATGCAGGCCGGCCCGGTCCGGCGGCCCATCGGCGAAATGCGCGTGAAAGCGGAAAAAGCGCAGGATGCGCAGATAGTCCTCTTCGATGCGCCGCTGCGGATCGCCGATGAAGCGCACGCGGCGCGCGGCGATGTCGTCGATACCGCCGACATAATCATGCACTATCCCGTCGGCGGAGAGAGAAAGCGCATTGATGGTGAAATCGCGCCTTAGCGCGTCCGCCGTCCAATCGCGTCCGAAGGCGACCTTGGCCTTGCGGCCGAACGTCTCGACGTCTTCACGCAAGGTCGTGACTTCGAACGGATGGCCGTCGATCACGACGGTGACCGTACCGTGGTCGATGCCGGTCGGGATCGCCTTGCCGCCGGCCGCGGCGACGCGGCGCATCACCTCCTCGGGCAACGCCGTGGTCGCCACGTCGATTTCGCCGACCGCCAGGCCCAACAATGCGTTGCGCACCGCGCCACCGACCACGCGCGCTTCCTCGCCGTCGCGGTTGAGCAAAGCGAACAGGCGCGCGACTTCGCCACCCTTGAGCCACGGGGCATCGCCCACATGTGCCGACGCCGTCACCGTGTCGTTTGCGGCACGAACTTGCCGCCCTCGATATGCGCCGGCACATAGGTCGAGCCCGGCGGCGAGCCGCCGAACTGCGCTAGAACAAGAAAGCTTCCCGCCATCAAAACAAGCGAAGCGATGATAAGGCTGGCGATGCGGCGCACCGTCCAGGATTTCGGCTCGACGACGCCGGCGCGCGTCGCCAGCAGATACGCGGCGTAGAGAACGAACGGGATGAGAAAGAGCCCGATCTCGGTGGCGATTGGCCGAATCATCCGTAAAGCCGATCGTAGAGGTTGCGCACGATACCCGCGGTGATGCCCCAAATGTAGCGATCGCCGAACGGTATCGCGTAATATTCGCGCTGGATACCTTTCCACTCGCGGCTGCGGCGCTGCACGTTGGCGGGCGTCAGCAGGAAAGACAGCGGCACCTCGAATGTCTCGGTGACTTCCCACGGATTGAGCGTCAGCGTGAAGTCCGGCTTGACGCGGGCGACCGTCGGCAGAATGCGGAAGCCGGAAAACGTCAGATAAAGGTCGAGATAGCCTAGCGGCTCGATCAACGTCGGCAGGAGACCGATCTCCTCCCTCGCCTCGCGCAAAGCCGCGGCAACGGGGCTCTCGTCGGCCGGATCGATCTTGCCGCCAGGAAAAGCCACCTGCCCGGCGTGGCTGGTGAGCTCCTGCGTGCGGATCGTGAACAGCACGGTCGGTTCGCCGCGGTCGACGACCGGCACGAGCACCGCGGCAGGCTTGGTCGCGGCGACACCGGCACGCTCCCACATCGACGGATTGAGATCGAGATCGCCGCGCGCGCCCTGCGCCAGCGGATCGGTCAGCGCCGGCGGCACGTCGAGCCGCAGCCGCGAACGCGCGCGATCAAAAAAATTCTCCGCCGTCGCTTTGTGCTGCGGCGCGCGTTGGTCATTCACGCAAAGCCCCTCACCTGGTCGACCGGCGCCATGGGAAAGAATGCGCCCATCGAAGCCACGCCGAACATCGCTTTACCGGCAACTTCGCGCTCCTCGCCGAGTTCGACAAGATCGAAGAACAGCGAGCGCGTGACCTTAGCCCAAAGATCGCGGCGCACGTGAAGATAGGGCTTGAGGCCGCCTGTCGCCGGCTCAGGCTCGAAGCGCAGCGCATGTGATGGCCCGCAGGCGACCCAATCGTCGACATTGGTGCGAAAGTTGAGGACGCGGCCCGCAGATGATTCGCTGACGGCGAGTTCGACCGCGAGAAACGGCGCGTCGTCCACCTGGATGCCGCACTTTTCCACCGGCGTGACCAAGAAATATTTGTCGCCCTCCCGCTTGAGCACGGACGCGAACAATTTGACCAGGGCCGGCCGGCCGATCGGCGTCTTCAGGTAGAACCAAGTACCGTCGGTGGCGATGCGCATATCGACGTCGCCGCAGAACGGCGGATTCCACCGTTCGACCGCCGGCGGCCCGCCGCCCGCAGCCCGGCTGAGCGCGCCAGTAATGGCTTCCAAGCCGGATTGCCCTGCCTTCGCCATGGTTTGCCTTCAGCGTAAGCCTTGGACCTTCAGGTCCGGGGGCAACACCGCTCGCGGGATCGTGATCGCGGCGCTGCGATCATCTCACGCCAAACGTAAGTTGTGTGCCCCGCGAATGAAAGAATCGGCGCAAAGTCCGTTTCCTGATGCTGGCGCGTATATTGCATCGCGTGGTAGCGGCGCCAAGCTGGCCAGTTACTTGCGTGTGAACGCGATCGAATTGATTCGCGGAAAAGCTACGCGGCACAAGACAAGGAGTTAGCCATGCCGGCTGTTGGCGGAGACGGGCTGGAAAAGCTCGAAGACATGATCGTCCGCGCGGCCGAATCAAGCGCGGACCAGATGCGCGCTGCCAAGGCCGCGGTCGGGACCGTGATTTTCGGTCAGGACAAGGTCATCGAGCAGGCCCTCGTCACCATCCTGTCCGGCGGCCACGCACTGCTGCTCGGCGTGCCGGGCCTCGCCAAGACCAAGCTCGTCGAGACGATGGGCATCGTGCTCGGGCTCGAGTCCAAGCGCATCCAGTTCACGCCCGATCTGATGCCGTCCGACATTCTCGGCACCGAAGTGCTGGAGGAGAGCCAGAGCGGCAAACGAAGCTTCCGCTTCCTCCCCGGTCCGGTGTTTGCGCAACTCTTGATGGCCGACGAGATCAACCGGGCCAGCCCGCGCACCCAATCGGCGTTGCTGCAAGCCATGCAGGAGCAGCACGTCACCGTCGCCGGCACGCGGCATGATCTGCCGCGGCCGTTCCACGTGCTCGCCACGCAGAACCCGCTCGAACAGGAAGGCACCTATCCGTTGCCCGAAGCGCAGCTTGACCGCTTCCTCATGGAAATCGACGTCGATTATCCCGATCGCGCCGCCGAGCGGAAAATTCTGTTCGAGACCACCGGCGCCGACGAAGCGCGCGCCAAGCCGGCGATGAGCGCCGAAGATCTGATGATTGCGCAGCGTCTGGTCCGCCGCCTGCCGGTCGGCGAATCCGTTGTGGAGGCGATCCTCGCACTGGTGCGCTCGGCGCGGCCCGGACCCGAAGGCGGCGAAGCCGCCAAGCTGATCGCCTGGGGACCGTCGCCGCGCGCCAGTCAGGCGTTGATGCTGGCGGTGCGCGCGCGGGCCCTCCTCGACCAACGGCTGGCGCCCTCGATCGACGACGTGATCGAGCTTGCCGAACCCGTTCTCAAGCACCGCATGGCGCTGACCTTTACCGCACGCGCGGAGGGCGAGAGCATCGAGGCGGTTATTGCCCGGCTAAAAGCGCGGATCGGATAAACGGATGGCGGCCGAGGCAAGGCGGACGTCCGATTACGATCGCCCGGTGGTGCAGCGCGCGGTCGGCGAAGGCCGCACGCTCGCCGCCACCATGCCGCGGCTGATGCTGGAAGCGCGCCGCGTCGCGGCAACGGTGATACACGGCCTCCACGGACGGCGCCGCGCCGGGCCGGGCGAGAATTTCTGGCAGTACCGGCGCTTCGTTTCCGGAGAGCCCGCGTCGCGCGTCGATTGGCGGCGTTCGGCGCGCGACGATCATCTCTACGTGCGCGAGCTGGAATGGGAAGCCGCGCATACGGTCTGGATCTGGCCGGATCGCTCGCCGTCCATGGTGTTCGCCTCGCCGCTGGTTCGCGAGACCAAGCTGTACCGCGCGCTGGTCGTCGCGCTGGCGCTCGCTGAGGTTCTGGTCGAAGGCGGCGAACGCGTCGGCATTCCCGGCCTGATGCGCCCAACCGGCAGCCGCAACGTCATCGAGCGCACGGCGCAAGCGATGCTGCACGATCGCAGCGAACGCGCGAGCCTGCCGCCGGATTTTACCCCCTCCCCGCTCGCCGAGATCGTTCTTCTGTCCGATCTGTGGAGCGATATCGGCGAGGTGCGCCGCACGATCACGCAGCTTTCCGGCAGCGGTGCGCGCGGCCACGTCGTGCAGATCGTCGATCCCGCGGAAGAAACCTTCCCGTATTGGGGCCGCATCGAATTCGTCGAACCCGAAGGCGGCGGCCGCATCACAGCCGGCCGCGCGCAGACCTGGCGCGACGATTACGTCGAGCGCGTGCGTCGCCACCGCGCCGAAATCAGAAGCGAAACTGACCGCCTGTCCTGGAGCTTTACCATCCATCGCACCGACCGCCCGGCGACCGAGCTTCTGTTGGCGCTGCACGCCCGCATTGGCGGCGTGCCGGGCATCGGATCGCATCGCCGCGCCGCGGCCGCGCGGGTGCCGGCATGATTGGCGGATTGCCGCTCGGCTTCGCCGAACCGCTGGTGCTGATCGGGCTCCTGACTTTACCGGTCCTGTGGTGGCTGTTGCGGCTCATCCCGCCGCGCCCGCAGCGCATCGACTTTCCGCCGACGCGGCTGCTGCTCGAAATCGCGCCCAAGGAGGAAACGCCGGCACGCACGCCATGGTGGCTCACCGTCATGCGCCTTGCGCTCGCCGCGCTGGTGATCTTCGCCGCGGCGGGTCCGTTGTGGAATCCACCGGTCGCGGCGATGAAGACCCGCGCCTCGATCGCGATCCTGATCGACGACGGCTGGGCGGCGGCGGCCGGATGGGACGCGCGGTTGCGCACCGCCGACGACATCATCGCCCGCGCGGAGAATGATCGCCGCGCGGTCGCGCTAATTCCCCTGTCCCAAGGCACCCGCGATATCTCATTTGCGACGGCGGCGTCGGCGCGCGTGCGGCTGCACCAGATCAGACCCGCCCCGCACACCGTCGACCGCACCGAAGCCTTGCCGGCGCTGGCGCGCTTCCTCGGCGACACGCGCGACGTCGAGCTGGAGTGGCTCGCCGACGGCATCGATCTCGGCCGCGGCACGGATTTCGTCAAAGCCTTCGCGCCGATGGCCGACAACCGCGCGATGACCATCGTGACCGGCGGCATCGCGCCGGCGCGCGGGCTCAACGCCGCGGACAATGCGGCCGGCGCGCTGAGCGTGAAAGTGTTGCGCGCCGCAGCCGGCGGAGCCGACGCCGGCACGGTGCGCGCGCTCGACCTCAAGGGCCTGCCGCTCGGCGAAGCGGCATTTGCTTTCAAGTCCGGGGAACGCGAGACCGACGCCAAATTCGACCTGCCGGTTGAGATCCGCAATGACATTGCCCGCATCGAGATCGCCGGCGAGCGTTCCGCCGGCGCGGTGCAGCTCCTCGACAAGCGCTGGTGCCGCCGCAGTGTCGGCATCGTTTCCGGCGCCACCACCGACACCGCACAGCCGCTTCTCTCGTCGAGCTATTACATCACCCGCGCGCTTGGCCCCTTCGCCGACGTGAGACTGGCGCAAGGCGGCTCGCCGGCGGAAGCCGTGACGCAGTTCCTCGACCAGCACCTGCCGATGCTCGTCCTCGCCGACGTCGGCAACGTCGCCGGCGATGCGCATGATCGTCTGGCGCGCTGGATCGAGGACGGCGGCGTGCTCCTGCGCTTCGCGGGCCCGCGGCTTGCCGCCTCCGACGACGACCTTGTCCCGGTCCGCTTGCGCCGCGGCGGACGCATCCTCGGCGGCAGCTTGAGCTGGGACAAGCCGCAGCCGCTGGCTGCGTTTTCGCATGACGGCCCGTTCAACGGCATGCCGGTGCCGAACGACGTCACCGTCAGCCGCCAGGTGCTGGCCGAGCCCGACGCGGCGCTCACGGAAAACACCTGGGCGACACTCGCCGACGGCACGCCGCTCGTCACCGCGGCGCGGCGCGGCAAGGGCTTGATCGTGCTCTTTCACGTCACCGCCGATACGCGCTGGTCGGATTTGCCGCTCTCAGGCGCTTTCGTCGACATGCTCAAACGCGTCGTCGCGCTGGCCGGCACGACGACTGTCGCCGAGGCTGAGGGACAGAAGGCCAAAAACGCGCATGAGGTGCTTGCCCCGAGCCGGGTGCTCGACGGCTTCGGCGGCTTCATCGCGCCGCCGGCAACCGCGCGTCCGGTGCCGACCGACTTTTCCGCAAGCGCCACAGCCGAGCATCCGCCCGGCTTCTATGGGCCGCCGGAAAATCTCCTGGCCGTGAACACGCTGTCGCCCGCGGACACGCTGGCGCCGCTCGATCTCGCGGCCTTCCCGAATGCCAGCCGCGAAATCTACCGCAAGAGCGAGCCGCAGGATTTGCGCGGCCCGATCCTTCTGGCGGCGCTCGGTCTCCTGCTCCTCGACACGCTGATCGTCCTTTATCTCGGCGGCGGCATTGTCCGCCTGCTGCCGCGGCTGGCGCGCGCCACGGCCGTCGCGCTCGTGGTGCTCTCGCCGCTCGTGCTGCCGCTGCCGCCCGCCGGTGCGCAAAACGCCCAGGCGCAACAGAGTACGGACGTGCCGCGCTCGGCGCTTGAGACCAAGCTCGCTTACGTTGTCACCGGCGACCGCGAGATCGATGCGGTCAGCCAAGCCGGCCTCGCCGGGCTGACGCTCTTTCTCGCCCAGCGCACCGCGCTCGAAGCGGGCGACCCGATCGGCCTCGACGTCGCGCACGACGAACTTGCCTTTTATCCGCTGATCTATTGGCCGATCGCACCCGGCGCGCCGCCGCCCTCCGAGGAAACGCTCAAGCGCATCGATTCCTACATGAAGCAGGGCGGCACGGTTCTGTTTGATACCCGCGATGCCGTCGTGGCGCCGCCCGGCGCCGGCGGCGAGACGCGCAGTCCCGGCATGCTCGAATTGCGCAAGATCCTGTCCTCGCTCGATATCCCCGAGCTTGAGCCGGTGCCGCACGATCACGTCCTGACCAAGACGTTCTATCTGCTGCGCGACTTCCCCGGCCGATTCAATTCCGGCCAGCTTTGGGTCGAGGCGCTGCCGACCAACGAGGACGACGAGACATCGCACCGGCCGGCGCGCGGCGGCGACGGCGTCTCGTCGATCATCATCACGTCGAACGATTTGGCCGGCGCCTGGGCCATGCAGGCCGACGGCCAGCCGATGCTGCCGATGGTCGAAGGCGAGCCGCGCCAGCGTGAGCTTGCCTTCCGCGCCGGCGTCAACATCGTCATGTACACGCTCACCGGCAACTACAAAGCCGATCAGGTCCACGTGCCGGCTTTGCTCGAGCGGCTCGGACAATAGGAGGATCAACGTTGAATCTCGGCGTCGCGTTTGCTCCGCTCGTTGCCGTTTCGCTGCTGTGGGCCGCCCTTGCGCTCGCCTGCGTGCTGTCGCTGCTCCTTTTCGTGTCGAGGAGCCGGGGCGCATTGGTGCGCGCGCTAGCGCTGGCGCTGATCGTGCTGGCGCTCGCCAATCCGTCGCTGACGCGCGAGGACCGCGACCCGCTGAGCTCGGTCGCCGTCGTCGTCGTCGACAAAAGCCCGAGCCAGAATTTCGGCGAGCGCGCGCGGCAGACCGACGAAGCCCGCGCCGCGATCGTCTCCGGCCTGGGCCACATTCCAGGCCTCGACGTGCGCGTGGTCGAGGCCGGACAATCCGACGGCGAAATCGACGGCACAAGGCTGTTTACCGCCTTGGGCGCGACGCTCGCCGACGTGCCCGCCGACCGCATCGCCGGCGCCATCATGATCACCGACGGCCGCGTCCACGACGTGCCGGCGGAAGCGGGTGCGCTCGGCTTTGCCGCGCCCGTGCACGCGCTCATCACCGGCAGCAAGAACGAGCGCGACCGCCGCGTCGCGCTGGTCGCAGCTCCGCGCTTCGGCATCGTCGGCCAGTCGCAGACCGTCACCTATCGCGTCGAAGATCAGGGCATCAGCGAACGCAGCGCCGCGATCACAGTGCGCCGCGACGGCGACGTGATCGAAACGCGCAATGTGCCGGTTGGCGTGCCGCAACGCGTGGATATCCCCATCCCCCACGGCGGCGCCAATATCGTCGAGATCGAGGCTAAAGCGGTTCAAGGCGAGCTTACGACCGTCAACAACCGCGCCGTCGTTTCGATCGCCGGCGTGCGCGACAAGCTGCGCGTGCTGCTGGTTTCCGGCGAGCCGAATGCCGGCGAGCGCACCTGGCGCAACCTCCTCAAGTCGGATGCTTCCGTCGACCTCGTGCATTTCACCATTCTGCGCCCGCCGGAGAAGCAGGACGGCACCCCGATCAACGAATTGTCGCTGATCGCGTTTCCGACGCGCGAACTGTTCCAGCAGAAGATCGGCGAGTTTCAGCTCATCATCTTCGACCGCTATGCGCGCCAGGGCGTGCTGCCGATGATCTATTTCGACAACATCACGCGCTACGTGCGCGAGGGCGGCGCCGTGCTGGTCGCCGCCGGGCCGGATTATGCGAGCCCGACCAGCCTTTGGCGCACGCCGCTCGATTCGATCCTGCCGGCGGAGCCGAGCGGCAACGTCACCGAGCGCGCCTTCCAGGCGCGCATCAGCGAGCTCGGCAGGCGCCATCCGGTGACGCGCGATCTGGAAGGCTCGGAGGCCGAGCCGCCGCACTGGAGCCGCTGGTTCCGCATGGTCGATACCACGAGCGCAACCGGCACGGCGGTCATGCAGGGACCGGACAAGAAGCCGCTCCTGGTGCTGTCGCGCGAGGGCGAAGGCCGCGTCGCGCTCCTTCTCTCCGACCAGCTCTGGCTGTGGGCGCGCGGCTTCGAAGGCGGCGGGCCGCATCTCGATCTGCTGCGCCGGCTCTCCCATTGGCTGATGAAGGAGCCCGACCTCGAAGAGGAAGCGTTGCGGCTCACCGTCGCCGGGCACCAGCTGTTGGTGCAGCGGCAGACCATGGCGGAAACGGTCTCCGAGGTGACGCTCACCTCGCCGTCGGGCGCGGCGCGCATACTCAAGCTGAATCCGAGCGAACCCGGCGTCTGGCAAACGAGCGTGACGACGAGCGAGCTTGGCCTTTGGCGCGCGACCGACGGCAAGCTCAACGCGCTCATTAATATCGGCCCAGCCAATCCGCGCGAATTCGCCGAGGTGACGTCGACCACTGAAGTCTTGGCGCCGATCGCGGCCGCGACCGGCGGCGATTCACGAAGGCTCGACAGCGGCAACGGCACAAGCGTGCCGCGCATTCTCGCGGTACGCTCCGGCGACACCTACAAGGGCGACGACTGGATCGGCCTGAAAATGCGTGACGCCAGCGTCGTCCGCGGCATCGGCGTCCTTCCGATTTTCGCCGGCCTCCTTGGCCTGTTGCTCCTCCTCGGCAGTCTCGCCGGGACGTGGGCAAGAGAGGGGCGGTAGGGCGGTGATTGTCGCCGTGGCGAAGCACGGGAGAGGGCGATATGGCATTGATTAAATCGTTCAAGCGTAGACCAATGGATCGAAACTCGATCCACGACGCAATTGAAGCGAAATACGCGGCGTTTGAACGCGACGGCCGCGTCTTTATCCAGATCCATAGCTACGGACGCCGGAGTCGCAAACGTCCGTATCAAAAAAGCCAATCCATCCAGCTAGACCGAAAAGCGGCTATTATACTGTCGAATATCATCCGAAAGGAATTTCACCTCGACTGAGATTTAATTTTTTCAGCCGCGCGCGCAGATACGCCTCATCGATTTGGCATTCCCAAATTCTAATGACTTTCCACCCGTTTGTTCGTAATCGCTTTGTGATTTGACGATCTCGTAGCTTGTTTTTTGCAATTTTATTACGCCAAAGCGCAGTATTCGTTTTTGGAGAGACGTTTCGACATGTGGTCCGTGCCAGAAGCAACCATCTAGAAAAAGCGCCACTTTGGCAGCATGCCAGGCAAAATCTGGATTGCCCGGCAGCGGCAGATGGCGGCGCCAGCCGATTATTCCTTCCTTTCGAAGGAATGACGCGACTCGATTTTCGGTCGTCTTATTTCCTCGGCTGCGAACGCGCGCCATCAGTTCGGAGCGCGTCAACCGCCCAAAAGTTGTTTGTTGTGTTTTTGCATCGCCCGGCCATTTAGCCATGCAACGCTCAGGCTATTGCAGCAGCGGACAGGTCCAGTAGATGCCTTCCCACTGAGCGGGCATAAGGTGGTGGGACTGCATTGCCGATATAATCGCAAACCAGGTCGAGGTTGTCCGATTTGAACTGGTAATTCTCAGGAAACCCCTGTAGCAGCGCCGCTTCCCGCGCTGAAATTGTGTAACGCCGTCGATCCGGGTGGCCAAATCGTCCTTTATCGGACGACGATCGGACCGGCTTGGCTTTCTTTTGTTTTTCTTGCGCGTGGTCGTCAGCAAAACTCGGGCGCGGGCGCGTCGCTAGAACGCATCTTTATTTCGTCATTGCCGGGCTTGACCCGGCAATCCATGCAGAGCGGCGGCTCGTTCGTTCGCCCGTGTCGTTTAATTCGCTGCACTTCAGCATGGACCACCGGGTCGAAGCCCGGTGGTGACAAAGAATGGGGCGCAAGCGCGTCGCGAGAACGCATCTTTATTTCGTCATTGCCGGGCTTGACCCGGCAACCCATGCAGAGGACTCACTTG
>Ga0181531_10002571_pt1 | contig 11319 bp, 10 predicted proteins | sample PEATcosm2014_Bin_38_FD_119743 | JGI IMG/M metagenome (GOLD analysis project Ga0181531, IMG submission 119743) | Peatland microbial communities from MTU Mesocosm Facility, Houghton, MI, USA - PEATcosm2014_Bin11_10_metaG | ecosystem: Environmental > Terrestrial > Soil > Wetlands > Peat | place... | reverse complement strand
GTGATGCACGCCTGTGGCCACGACGTGCACACCGCGAGTCTGCTCGGGGTCGCCGAGGTGCTGTCTCGCCGACAGGCCGACCTCGCGGGCGAGTTCACCGTGCTCTTCCAACCCGCGGAAGAAGTCATCGGTGGGGCCACCGCGATGATCAACGGTGGCGTGCTCGAGGCGAATCCCGTGGACTTCGTCATCGGGGCGCACGTCACCTCGCTCGCGCCGGTCGGCGTGATTGCGACGCGGCCGGGACTCTTGATGAGCGACGGACAGACCTTGAGCGTGCACATTAACGGCCGCGGTGGCCACGGGGCCATGGCCACCGTCGAGGGCAACGTCGTGCTCGCGGTGAGTCACCTCGCGCCGAGACTCGGCGAGGTCGTCGACGGGCTCGTCTACGAGGGTACGAACTGCGCGTGTTCGGCCGGCGTCCTGATGGCCGGAACGGCCAACAACGTCGTCCCCCGTCACGCCCTCCTGCGCGGCACCCTTCGCACGTTCACGCCCGATCAAAAGGGGGAGGCCCTCACTCGCCTGCGCGCCGTACTCGCCGAAGTCGACGCGACCTTCAGTGTGCACTGCGAGCTCCAACTCGACGAGGGCACCCCCGCCGTCGAGAACGACCCCGACGTCGTCGCCCGGGTCGTAGCGAGCGCGACCCGCGTCATCGGCGACGCGAACGTGCTGACGTTTCCACCGGTCACCCCGAGTGACGACGTCTCGGAGTTCTTGCGCCGCGTCCCGGGCTGTTACCTGTTCGTGGGAGGTGCCCTCGCGGACGGGTCCAGTGGCGCACATCACAGTCCCGACTTCGCCATCGACGACGCCGCCTGTCGAGTTCAGGTGGGCGTGTTGGCGCAGAGCGCGGTCGACTTAGCGACGCCGTAAGGGGTCAGCCGTTGGCGAAGAGCCGAGCGGCGCCGCGCATGGGGGCGTCGTTGCCATTGATGACCACGCGAAACGGTAGGCGCTCGAGCTCTTCGGGCACCACCCGGCGGGCGTTGCCCCCCGCCAAGTGCACGGTGGTCGCGTGGAACTCCTTGGCGAATCCCTCGATGACGTCGACGAGCGTCGGGTTCCAGTGCCGGTCGTCGAGCGCCCGCGCCCGCTCGCCCACGGTCTGGTCGTAGGTCTTGCCGTCGCGAAAGATCTCGGCCCCGACGTCGCGGACCTTCTGTAACGTCCCGTCGATCGCCAGGGCCAGCCCCAATCCGGTGCCCAGGGTCAGCACGAGTTCGGTGCCCTCGCCCTCGACGCAGCCGAGCGCCGCCATGGTCGCGTCGTTCACCACGCGCACGTCGCGCCCGGTCCTCTCACGCAGTGCGTCTTGGAGTCCGAAGCCGCGCCAGAGCGCGTCGAGCGCGGGGTCCTTCTCGGTCGCCACTCCCCCGGGCCGCGAGAGGTTCCCGGGTTGCACGACGTGACCATCGCGAAACTCGCCCGGGAAGCCGACCCCCACGCGGCGGCTGCCGCTCTTGGTGATGCGCTCTTCTAAGAACTCCACGAGGCGCGCCGGCGAACAGGGGTAGGGGGTGGGACGTCGGCGAACCCCGCGTACCAGGGCGCCGAGGTCGTTCACGTGGGCGAACTTGATGTTCGTGGCGCCAATGTCGATGGCGAAGATCTGCTCTTGGAGCAGCAGGGATTGGTAGGCCACCGTTAAATGGTAGTTACCGCACCCGGGTTCCCCGCCCGCGCAGCCGCCGGTGGGTCCACCAGGGACGCAGCCGGACGTCGAAGGCCCGCCGTCCCCCCGCGACCACGACGGCGGTGCCGCGCGGACGCAGTCGCAGCGGTACGCGCGGGTGCTCCTTGGTGTTCTCGACGAGTTCGGGTAGGTACTTACCCACCGTCGGGTCCGCCAGGCCGGCCAGGACGACCCGAGCGGTGTGGTTGTTCACGATCGTCGCCGCTCGCGGTCCCCACCGCGCGGCGAGTTGGGCGAAGTCCTGGACCACGGTGACCAGGGTCACGTTCAGTCCCCGCACCGTGGCGGCCAGTTCGTCGAGCTCGTCCAAGGACGCGACGCTCGCCGCCTCGTCGAGCACGACCAGGACCCGGCGGGCGGAACCGGCCTCGACCCGGCGCTGTTGTTCCTCGAGCACCATGCGCAGCGCCCCACGAAAGAGGGGCTCGTAGTGGCGCTGTTCCCCTCGAGGGCTGCAGAGGTACAGCGTGTTCGGGCCGTCGAGCACGCGACGGACCCGAGCCAGGGGTTGGGGGAAGCGCCACGGCATCAACATCGTCTCGGCCGTCGTCAGGACTCCGTCGAGGGTCTTGGGTTCGTGATCGAGGAAACGCCGCACCACCTCCGCGGCGGACGACCTCGATGCGTCCTCCAGCCAGGTCCCGACGTCGCGGCACTCAATCACGTCGGCGACGTCAAAGATCGTCCGACCCCGTTCCGCGGCCATCGAGAGCAGACCCGCCACCAAGCGCGTCGCGAGCGAGTTCCAGAACTCCGTGTCCCCTCGATCGCTCGAGCCCGTGGTGAGGTCGCGCGCCACCCGGGTGGCGTGACGAAGTGAGCTGACCCCCTCGAGTGGGTCCCAGGTCAGGCCGCCGTCACGTCCCGGTTCGAGGACCTGGACGTCCCCGAGCCCTCGCCGCCACGTCAACGTCGCCGCGACGACGTCGCGCTTGACGCTGGTCACCACCAGCGCGTCGCGCCAGCGCAGCAGCGCCGGCATCACGAGCGACGACGTCTTGCCGGCCTGGGTCGGGCCAACGATGAGCAGTGAACTCGCGGCGTCCACCGTGACCCGCGGACCGAAGGAGACGCCGCCGTAGTAGCGACGACCGAGCACCGGTCGGTCGTTCATCGCGTCGCGCGCATGGCGGCGTCGGTGTCGATGAGGAGTGCGTCACTGGCGTCGGGTCGCACCCGCACGATGGAGCGGTGCGCGCCGTAGCGAACGAGGGCGACGCCCTTGGGGAGCGCGACGAGGTAGCGCTCTTCTCGCGCGCTCAAGCCGAGCACGATCGCCATCTCCCGGGCTTCGTCGGGTGGCTCTCGAAAGAGCCACGCCGTCTCACACTCGCGCAGGAGTCCCTGGGCGGCGTCGCGGCGCGCGCTGCCCGCGTCGCCCACGGCCGCGACGTCACCCCAGCGATGCAGCACCAAGACGTGGGCCAACCCCCGCGAACGGGCGAGCTTCCACGAACCGCGCAACCAGCGCAACGCCTCGTCGTCGCCGAGGAGGGCCCAGGCCTCGTCGATAACCAAGTAGCCCAACTCGTCGCGCCGTGCCACCACCTGTTGTGCGGCGGCGACCGCGCTCAACACGGCGACCGACAAACTACTGGACGACCACTGCGCGGCGAGGTCCAGCACCACGAGGTCACCGTCGAAGGTCAGCGGTTCCCCCTCGCCGTCGAAGAGCCCCGAGAGGTCGCCGTGGACGAAGCGGTAGAGCAGGAGCGCCAGGGACCTCGACGCGCTGGGCGTCGCCGAGTCGAGGTGCGTCTCGAGAAGTTCGAAGAGCGTGGCCAGAACCCGAGTTGGTCGCGGCGACGGGAGCTGTCGCCACGCCGCGTCGAGCGCGAAGTGCTGGTCGCTACTGAGGGTCGCCCCCTGCGCGCTGGTCAACAGCGCGCGCAGCAGTGCGCGACCCTCGTGGTCCTCACTCGAGAATGGACTGCACCACCCGTCGCGCCCCAAAACGACCGGCGTCGTCGAGTGCGCGGCGGCCAACTCGGCGTACTCACCCTTGGGGTCGACCACGACCGCACGACGCCCGCGAGAGAGGGCGCGTTCGAGTTGCATCTTCACGACCGTGCTCTTGCCCGCCCCGATGGCCCCAGCGACGACGACGTTGGGGTTCGACACGACGCCCGCGCGGTAGGCGTCAAAGACGTCGAGCACGAAGTCACCGCCGAACTGCGCCTCGCCGAGTCGCGGACCCGAGAGTCCGGTCCCGGCGTCGTGGGCGGGGAGGCGAAGACTCACGAGGTCCCTCGACGTCGCCCAGTGCGTCCAGGGCCTCACCCGTTCACGCCCCCGGGGAGCTGTGCGCGGTACCACTGGGCCTGCACCCCGCGGCCCCGGTCCAGTCGAAGACCGGCGTCGTGCGCGCAGCGCCACGTCGCGACGCTGCGCTCGCCCAGGGCCTCGAGCGTCGTGGCGCGCACCACGACGAAGACGGCGACGCGAACCAACGCCCGTCCCTGGGCCACCAGGATCTCGCGCTGGGTCATCCGGTCGATCGATCTCGCGGATCGCGCCGTCCGCCGAAACCCCGCCGCGCGGCCGGAAGCGTCGTCGCTGTCGACGCGGTGCACGGCCCGCGCGGCCACCCGCGACGCCCTGTCGCCACTCACGACGTCGAGGTGTACCGCGACGTCGAGCGGCGTCGGCGCGCGCACGAGCTGTTCGAGGAGCGCTCGACGCGACGGGACCGCCGAGAAGTCCCGGACGCGAAAGACCCGCGCCACGCCGTCCGGCGTACGGAGGTAGCTGAAACGCTCGAGGTACTGCGCGGTCCCACCGACGGCGCCGAGGACCTCGAGGGCGAGCTCGTTCTCGAGCACCCATCCCTCGGGGGCCGAGAGATCGGCGGGCAGCGTCAAGAGGGTGGTCGGGTACTCGCCGCGGTGGTGCACGTGCTGGGAGAGGTGTCGCGTCGCGCGCGCGGCGCTCGCGGCGTCCACCAGCGACGCGAGTGATTCGGCGAGCGTCACGTCGCGACCGGAGAGGTCGAGGCGACCGAGGTGGCCGAGTCGATAGCCCCGCAGGGACACCCCGGTCCTCGACCACACCAGCACGTCGTCGCCGAACTCGCGGACGTCGAAGGCACACCAGTGACGTCGGAACAGGAACTGCACCACCACGACGCCGTACTCACCCACCGTGCGTCCCTCGGTCACCGGCGCGGCGCACCCGAGTACCACCACGCCGATGAGCGCTTCGAACGGTGTCCGGCGACTCATCACGCCCTCGCCCACGAGCACGAGGGCCACCACCGCCAGGAGCGCCTGGTGACGACGGATCCCCAGCCACGCGACGTCGGCGTCCGCCGCGCCGAGCGCCACGTGCTCACTCATCGAAGTGCCACCCGACGACCGGACCCTTCTCGTCGTGTCCGTAGACCACGTGACCCCCGCGCCCGCGCGGGGTGCCGATCGGTGGCGGCGGCGGATCACCGTCGAAGTCCGGCATCGGCCTCTCGGGCACGCCGGGCCAGGTCTCGAGTCCGAGGTCCTCGCTGCGCTCGGGGGCCCCGGGGACCTCGGCGTCCGGGGTCAGTGCACCGAGCGCGTGACCGACGGGGGACGTCGGGGCGTTCGCCACGGCGCGCGCCGCGCGGCCCTTCAGGCCCTCGAAGTGCTGGAGCGCGGACTGGTCGAGCACCGGCACGAGCTTTAAGACCAGAAAGGGCGTCAGCGTCGCCAACAACAGGGTCACCGCGCCGGTGATGATGTCGGTGGCCGAAGAACCCGTCACTTCGTCGAGACCTAGTACCAGGGTGACCACGATGACGAACTTGCTCAGGGCCACGGCGAGAAAGGTCTCGAGGAGCCGCCCGGCGACGCGGCGCATCGACGGCAACACCGAAAGTGGCACGACGATGGGTACGAGCACGAGCAACAGCGTCAACACCACCGTGCGGACGACGAGCTCACACCAGAGCAGCAGCGTCGCGACGACCACGAGTCCCGCGAGCATGAAGACGCCGAAGCCCGGCGTGCTCGGCGTGAGGGTGCCCAGCGACTGCGCCAGGGTGGCTTCGTGAGCGACGACGTCGGTGGCGGCGCTGGCCGACATCTCATTCACCGTGGTGAGGATGAGCGAAGCGAGTGGTTGGGCCAGGGCGACCCCGGCGACGCAGGCCGGCGCCACGCCGAGGTAGACCCGCCAGAGCGAGGAGGCGTCCGCGTGACGTAGCGCGGACAGGGTGGCGATGAGCAGCGCCACCAACAAGAGCGCTGGCGCCATGAACAAGAGCGTCGCGAACTCCGCCTTCGCACCGGTCAATACGGTCGCGGGTTCACTGGCCGAAAGGAGCACCTTCGCGCAAGCGTCGAGCAACCACTGCACACTCGAGAGGATCCAGTTGGTCAGGGCGTCGAAGAGGTCGTTGAAGGTCGACTTCGCCAGTGACTTGGCGCACGAGGTCGGTGAGAAGACGCAGAGGAGTCCGCTCATCAGTGCACGCTGCCGCCGGTCTTAAAGAAGAAGTTGATGAGTTCCGGCGCGGCGCCGATCAAGATCGCCGCCACGAGCGAGGTCAGAACCGCTCGGCGACCCTGGGCCGAGTGGTGCATGTTCTGGGTGTGGCTGCCCAACGCCCAGAGCGCGGCGCCGAGGAGGAGGGCGATCAACGCCCCGATGAGCGCCCACGAGGCAATCCCGTCGGCGATCGACTGGAGGGCGGCGCTGCCCGGGAGGGCGGTTGGTGAGGGATTCAAGCCCACATCGGCAAAGATCATGGTCGACTCGCTTTCCACTAGAGGCGCCCAACGGTCGCATCGCTGCGATTCTTGACACGTCTGCGAGAATGGACCCGTGCTCCTCGCCTCGACCAAGAACGTGATCTCGCTGTGGCCCCCGATCGCCCTCTACGCGGTGGCGGCCGGCGTGTTGATCCTCGGGGTGTTGATCGGTCTCGCGCTCTATCGGGGGCGAGGTCACCGGGCCATCGCCCAGCGCCTCACGGCCCTCTCCTCGCGACTGGCCGTGGAACCACACCACGACGACGGCAAGGTCGAGTCGGCGCTGGCCTACCTCGAAGAGGTGACCGGTGAGGCACACAACGCCGTCAGCGAGTCGAGCGCCGAGTCCACGCGGCTCCGTCGTTCCCTCGACTCCCTGCCGCTCGGACTCGTGCTCTGTGACGAATCGGGTGCCGTGATCTTTCGAAACACCCAAGCCGAGCACCTCATGGCCAGTCGCTACGGCGACGCCATCGCCGCCCAGGCCGTCACCGACGTGCTCGCCGAAGGGTGGGCCAGCGGCGTCGCCGAACGCACCATCGACATCTACGGGCCACCGCGGCGGACGCTGACGATTCGCGCGACGGTCATCGACGACGGTCGTCGCTCCCTCGGGGTCCTCGCGGTGATCGAGGACGTCTCGGAGCGACGGCGCCTCGAGGACATCCGCCGCGACTTCATCGCCAACGTCAGCCACGAACTCAAGACGCCCATGGGCGCGTTGGGACTGCTCGCCGAGACCCTCCAGTTCGAGAGCGACCCCGACGTGGCGCAGCGACTCGCCTCGCGAATCAACTCCGAGGCCTTCCGGGTGAATCGCATCATCGAGGACCTGTTGGACCTCTCGAGGATCGAGGGTGAGGGCTCGCCGAGCCGTGAGCCGATCTCGATCTCACTGATCGTCGCCGACGCGATCGAGCGCATTCGCACGGCCGCCGAACAGCACGAGGTGAAGATCAACTTCGACGAGCCCGAGACCAACCAGGTGGTCTTCGGCGACCGGCGACAGCTGACGTCGGCCCTGCACGCCCTCTTAGAGAACGCCGTGGTCTACTCGCCCCAAGACGGCACCGTGGAGATCGTGATCGACCGGGTCGACGCGCGCGTCACCGAGAACGGTGAGAGCGTGGGACCCTGCGTGCACGTGGAGATCCGTGACCACGGCGTCGGCATCCCGGCCAAGGACCTGGAGCGAATCTTCGAGCGCTTCTACCGCGTGGACCCGGGTCGCGCCCGCGAGACCGGCGGCACCGGACTGGGTCTCAGCATCGTGCGCCACGTCGCCCAGAACCACGGCGGGGCGGTCCTCGTCGACTCGCGCGAAGGCGAAGGCTCGACGTTCACGCTCGAGCTCCCGCTCAACCAATGACGAAGAAGACACCGAGCGACGAGCGGATCAACGTGCTCGTCGTCGAGGACGAGGAGTCCTTTGTTGACGCCTTGACCGTGGGCCTCGGTCGAGAGGGATTCGACGTCACCATCGCGCGTGACGGTCAGGCCGCCCTCACCTCTTTCGGCGAGCAACGCTTCGACGTGGTGTTGTTGGACCTCATGTTGCCCAAGATGTCCGGCCTCGACGTCTGTCGCACGATTCGAACCGAGAGCAGCGTGCCGATCATCGTGGTGAGCGCCAAGGGTGAAGAGGTCGACATGGTCCTCATGCTCGAGATCGGTGCCGACGACTACGTGACGAAGCCCTACCGCTTACGCGAACTCGTGGCGCGCATTCGCGCGGTCCTGCGCCGGCGCCAGGACCACGACGAGTTCGTGGCCGACGAGTTCATCGCCCTCGGCAACGTCCGCATGGACATCGACGCGCGGCGCCTCTACGTGAACGACCAGGAGATCAAACTTCGCAAGAAGGAGTTCGCCCTGCTGCGTCTGCTACTCGAGAACCCCGGTCGGGTCCTGACCCGCGAAGTCCTGATCGACCGGGTCTGGGGTAGCGACTACGTCGGGGACACCAAGACGCTCGACGTCCACATCAAACGTCTTCGCACGCTGATCGAAGACGACCCGAAGAACCCCACGCACATCACCACCGTGCGCGGCGTCGGGTATCGCTACGAGGTCGCCAAACCCTAACGAATCGTCGCGTCGCCCCCCATGTACCCCGCCAGCACCGCGGGCAAGGCGACCGTCCCGTCTTCTTGGTGATAGGTCTCGAGGAGGGCGGCCCACACGCGCGCCCATCCGAGCGCCGAGCCGTTCACGGTGTTGACGAGCGCCGTCGTCCCGTCGGTGCGACGGTAGCGAACGTTGGCGCGTCGGGCCTGGAAGTCCCGGAACCAACTCACCGAGGAGACCTCGAGCCAGCGGTCGACCCCGGGGCTGTAGACCTCGAGGTCGATCGTGTACGCCGACGCGGTGCCGAGGTCGCCCGTACAGAGCGTCAAGAGCCGGTAGGTCAAGCCGAGCTCACGCAGCAGACCCTCGGCACGGGCGAGGATGTCGTTGAACGCCTCGTCGGTCTGTTCGGGCGTGCAGTAGGCGAAGAGTTCGACCTTCTCGAACTCGTGCACGCGCAAGACCCCGCGCGTGTCCTTCCCGGCCGCACCGGCCTCGCGACGAAAGCACTGGGTCTGGGCGGTCAAGCGAATCGGCAACGACGACTCCTCGAGGATCTCCCCTCGGTGCAGCGACGTCAGGGGCACTTCGCTGGTCGGGATCGCCCACAGCCCGTCGCGTTCGATGGCGTACATGTCGTCGGCGGACTTGGGGAGATGCCCGGTCGACATCATCGTCTCGGTGAGGGCGAAGGTCGGAGGTCGTATCTCCTCGTACGCGTCGCGTTGTCGATCGAGCGAGAACGAACTGAGCGCCCGCAACAGCCGCGAGCCCCCGCCGCGATAGAGCGGAAACATCGAGCCGGCGATCTTCGCGCCCGACGCCAAGTCCAAGATCCCCAGCGTCGCGCCGATCTCCCAGTGCGGTACCCGTTGGTGGTCGGCGAAGGTGGGAAACGCGGCCCCCTCGTCCAGCCCCGGCCACCACCGACGGACCTCGACGTTGCCGCTCTCGTCGGTCCCGTCGGGCACCCGGTCGTCGGGCAGATTGGGGACCAGCAACAAGATGTCGCGCAGCCTCGTCGCCACCGCGTCGGTGGCTTCGCTCGCCTTTCGCTCCTGGTCACCGGCAGCGCGACTCGTAGCGCTGAGCGTATCGGCGCCGGCCGCGTCGCCGGTGCGGTGGGCCTCGCCGACCTGTCGCGAGAGTTCCTTGACCCTGGCGCGCAACGCCTCGGTCTCTTGGAGGAGCCGGCGGTGCTCGACGTCGAGCGCGACGACCTCACGGAGGGTCTCGCTCGGCACGCCGCGACGACCGAGGGCGGCGATCACCACGTCGGGCTCTCGACGCAACTGCACCAGGTCGATCATCGCACCAGCCTACCGAGGCGTTCTCGCGCGCTCGAAGAGACCGTCTAGGTTCCATAGGCGTGAGTTACGCCGTCGAGGTCACCAACCTTGAGGTCTCCTTCGGCGACCTTCGAGCGCTCGAGGACGTCACGATCAAGGTCAACTACGGCGAGGTCGTGGCGATCCTCGGGCCCAACGGTGCGGGCAAGACGACCCTCGTCGAGACCCTGCTGGGCTTTCGCGCTCCGAGCGCGGGGAGCGTGCGCCTCCACGGCCTCGACCCTCGGCGCGACCACCGCGAGGTCGTCGTGCGCACCGGGGCACTCTTACAGCGCGGCGGCGTGTGGGCGCCGATGTCGCCGCGCGACGTGCTGCGACTCACCGCCTCCTACTACGACGCGCCGCGCCGCGTCGAGGAGCTCCTCGACCTGTTGGCACTGTCGCGGTGCGCCACGACGCCGTGGCGACGCCTGAGTGGCGGCGAGCAGCAACGCACCCTGCTCGCGTTGGCGTTGCTGGGTCGCCCGCGCGCCCTCGTGCTCGACGAACCGACCACCGCCGTCGACCCGGAGGGTCGTCAGGTGATCTGCGACCTCATGGTCGCGGAGAGGGAGCGGGGCTGCGCGCTCTTGCTCACGACCCACGAGCTCGCCGAGGCCGAGCGACTCGCGGACCGGCTCGTCATCGTGCACCGCGGGCGCCTCCTCGTCCAGGGCACGCTCGAGGAGCTCGCCGGTGAGCCCGCGATGATCGTGCAGACCTCCGGACCGGTCGACCCCGACGGGCTCGCCGCGGTGCTCGCCTGTGTCGTCACGACCGACGGACCGTTGCAGCTTCGCTGCGCGGTCGCCTCGACGCCCGATCGGATCGCCAAGGTCACGAACTATTTGGCGTCGCTCGGACTCTCGATGGTCTCGCTGCGCACGAGGGCCTCGCTCGAAGAGCGCTACCTCGAGCTGCTCGGGGATGAACGAGACGGCGTGCGACCGTGAGGGCCTGGTGGTCCCAGACCCGCGCCGAGGTGACCATGACGATCCGACGCGGCGAGACCTTGCTGCTCACCATCGGCATTCCGGTGTTGTTGCTGCTCTTCTTCTCGCTCACCCACGTGACCGCGAACCCCGGTGGTCGCCGGGTCAACTTCGTCGCACCCGGCATCTTGACGTTGTGCGTGCTGTCGACCTCGCTAGTGGCGCTGTCGATCGCGACGGGCTTCGAGCGATCCTCGGGCGTGCTCCGGCGACTGTGGGTGACCCCGCTCGGTCAACGCCGTCTCATCGGCGCGAAGATCGCGGGGGTCCTCGTGACCGAGGTCCTCCAGGTGGTCGTCCTCACCCTCGTGGCGCTCACCCTCACCTGGCGACCGCGCGGAGGCGCGCTGGGGTTCCTCGAGGTCGCCGCGGCGCTGCTCCTCGGGTCGGCGGGCTGTGCGGGTATCGGACTCGCGCTCGCGGGTCGACTGCGCGCCGAGGTGAACCTCGCCGCGAGTAACGGCCTCTACCTCGTTTTGTTACTGCTGTCGGGCATCGTGCTGCCG
>Ga0181531_10002570_pt1 | contig 11320 bp, 10 predicted proteins | sample PEATcosm2014_Bin_38_FD_119743 | JGI IMG/M metagenome (GOLD analysis project Ga0181531, IMG submission 119743) | Peatland microbial communities from MTU Mesocosm Facility, Houghton, MI, USA - PEATcosm2014_Bin11_10_metaG | ecosystem: Environmental > Terrestrial > Soil > Wetlands > Peat | place... | reverse complement strand
TCCTTGTGGCTGGGCTCATGATGGTGAGTCTGCCGCTCAGCACCTGGCTGCGACTGATTATCTGGCTGGTGATTGGCATGGCAATTTACTTCGGTTACGGCCGCCATCACAGCCGGGTGCAAGCTGCAGTCGCGGCCGGCAAAGTCAAAGTGACGACCTAGAGGCCCATTTCGACGCGGCGGGTCGCGCCGATCGCTTTGCGGCGCCTATTCTTCCTGGATTTTTCTGGCTATGGCCGTGACTAGGCGGCGGGGCGAGAGACGAATCGACTGCGCCAGGAGCCAGTTCTTCAGGCCCGAAATCACCACAGGTTTTCCATCCAGAAAAGCGTGATACCCGTCCTCTGCGACGGTGCGTGCATCCATCGCGCCAAACTTCAGCAGACGCATGCCAGTCGCGTTCGCGCGCTTATGAAACTCAGTGGCCGTCGCGCCGGGACAGAGACAGCTAACGGTGACTCCGGTTCCATCAAGTTCGTTCGCCAGGGCCTCGGAAAAATGTAGAACATACGCCTTTGTGGCGAAATAGACGGCCATCAGAGGGCCCGGCTGAAAAGCCGCGGTGGACGCCACATTGAGGACCCCGCATTTCCGCGGAGAAGTTTTCACGCGTTCGATTATCCCCGGTAGATAAAGACGCGTCAGGTGAGTGAGAGTGGTGACGTTAAGCTGAATCTGGCGCAGGCATTCTTCCAGATCGTTGTCGACGAACGGACCGTACTGTCCGAAGCCGGCATTGTTGACAAGGACGTCGATCTGAAGATCAGCGCGGGTGGTCTGATCGAGGATATAAGCGGAAGCTCCGGGATCGCTTAAGTCGGCGGCGAGAATCAGGGAACGAGTGCCATGGGCTTTTTCGAGTTCGGATGCCAGCTGGCGTAGTTTGTCGGAACTGCGAGCGACCAGAACGAGGTTGTAGCCCTCACGCGCAAAGATGCGCGCGAATTCCGCTCCAATGCCAAATGAGGCTCCGGTGATCAGGGCAGTTTTGCGATCGTTGGGCATTGAGAATGCCTTAAGAACGGGCGATGACTGGCGGTACAAAAAAGGCGGATCCGAAGACCCGCCTCTGCATCTGGCACGGATGTTGTCGTCTAGACATGAGCGAGAGCGGGTTCAACCTCGTAGATCGAGTACCATGAGGTTGCCGCCTTCAGCTTGTCATTGACGTTGTTGATGTTCTTTACGCCTTCGGTCTCCAGCCATTTGCGAAACGCAGCCGCTCCCTGCTTGGCATAGATGGGGATACCATCCTTCCAGGTGGCGCGTCCGCAAAGCACGCCGTTGAATTTCACGCCCGACTCACCCGCCAATTCGAGCGTTTCGCTGAACTCGGCGTTGCTGACGCCGGCCGAAAGATAAATGAACGGCTTGGTCGCAGCACTGGCGGCCTGGTGGAAGAGGTCAATGGCTTCCTTCTTGGAATACGCCTTGGTGCCTCCGAAACACTTCACGCCCTCGACGAACTTCATGTTGACAGGCACTTCGACCTTGAGGACGTCGACACCATAACGCGGCTTGCTGAATTCGCGCATGCTTTCGGTGACGATATGCGGTTTCTTCTTCGCATAATCGAGGCCTTTTTCGTCGGCGCCTTCTTCGTAGCCGACAAACTCGAGAAAATAAGGAATGTCATTGGCGCGGCACTCGTCGCCGATGCGCTCAACCCAGGCGTGCTTTCGATCGTTGACGTCCTTGGAATCGTAGGGCGTGTAGTAGAGCAGGATTTTGACGCAATCTGCGCCAGCCTCTTTCAGGCGTCGCGCCGACCAATGGTCGAGCAGATCGGGCAAGCGCCCAGGACCAGTCTTGTCATATCCGGTTTTTTCGTAAGCCAGAAGAAGACCGGCATTTTTGGCGCGACGCTTGGAAGCTGGCAATCCCCACTCGGGATCGAGCAAGATGGCGCTGGCATGGGGCGTGAGCACCTCGCTGACCAGAATCTTGAACTCCTCCATCATTTCGTCGGACACGGATGAGCCCTTCTCTTTGGCGAGAGATTTTTGGAGAGAGCCGCGCTGGTCCATTGCGGCGGCGGCGATGACGCCACGTTCGTTCGAGACGGCTTTCATTCCGGCGAGTTTGCCGGGGGTAAGCTTCATAAATCCTCCTTATGAGTGCGGAAACAACTGCTAATTCTAAACTACGTTGCAGGTCACGTGTCGCACAACCTGATCTGGAAAGTCGATTTTGAAAACTTAACGCGGCCCAAGAGGCCAATTCACAAAAACCGCCGTCATCCCGCTTTGCTTGCGAGTCCTATACGGTAAAACCAGTAACCCCCGTTCTTGCTGTGCTGTTCGAACGAATGCTGGCTCGATTTGTCTGCTGCGATACCTTTACTCGATCGATTCGCTTAGCAACGGCCGAGGTGGACACCAGGATGTCGTGAGAAATCAAAACGCTGTCTACGGGGGAGTCTTCAATCGCCGTGTTGACACGAGTGGCAGTAACGAGCACGTACTCGTGCGCGAATCCTGATTCAAGTTGTGGTTGAAGAACAAGATCAAGCCGCAAATCGCCATCCCATGTGATCTGCTGCCCAAGGAATCCCTGTGCCTTCGCGGAAATTGTTCCGGAAGGGGCGGCGATTTCAAGATGAAATCTTCCCGCAGAATCAGTTTGCGTGGTTAGGTGGCAGTTAGCGCTGGAGAACTCCATGCTTGCGTTGACGATCACAGCACCTGATGGATCTTCGATGGTGCCATTAACGGCGAGGGTTGTGGTTTGCGCGCAAGCCCATTGTGCAGGGAGCGCAAGACAAACAATCGCCAACCCCCGTAGTGCGAACCGCCGCCCTGCTTCCGCCCAGATCGAGATCATCAAGACAGCAAAAATACTGGCAACGCGGTTCTTAATACCCAGTCCACAACTTTTGTCGGATTTCTGCCGCTCTGGCGGTGCGGACAAGAATTACGCAGACCTCAAAATTGAGGGTAGCAAGTAGCGCGAATTCCGGGTGTGACCGAGATCACTGACGTAGGGCGAGAGCTCCAAGCAGTGACTGCTGCTTAGCGATAAGAGAATGGATGCCCTGCCGCGCAAAGGCCATCATTTTGGCTAGCTGGGTATCGTCGAATACCTGATGTTCGGCAGTAGCTTGCAGTTCGACGATTTTATTGCCGGCGGTCATGACGAAATTCATATCGACATCGGCGCGGGAGTCCTCTTCGTAGTTCAGGTCGAGAAGAATTTCTCCCTCAACGATACCGGCACTGATGGCGGCTACAAAGTCCTTAATGGGCGCGGCGGTCAAGGTTCCAGCATCGACCAGGCGCTGGAGCGCTAAGCCCAAGGCCACGAAGGCCCCGGTAATGGAAGCGGTTCGCGTGCCCCCGTCGGCTTGGATCACATCGCAATCGATCCAGATAGTGCGCTCGCCGAGACGTTTCAGATCGGTCACGGCACGGAGTGAGCGTCCGATCAGGCGCTGGATTTCCTGAGTGCGCCCGCTTTGCTTGCCTTTCGCCGACTCTCGGGCCGTGCGTGTCAAAGTCGAACGGGGCAGCATACCGTATTCACCCGAAATCCATCCCTTCCCAGAATTGCGCAGGAATAAAGGAACTGTTTCTTCGACTGACGCGGTGCAGATCACTCGGGTGTTTCCCATTTCGATGAGTGCCGATCCCTCCGCCGTGGAGATGAAGTCGGGCACGATATTCACGGGGCGAATCTGTTCTGGATTGCGATTATCGCTGCGAAAGGTCATGAGAAAGAAATTCTATCAGCCGCCGCGGGTGCGGCGGCTGTAGATCCACTGCTTATGATCCTGAGCGGAGAATCTATTGTTGGTTGGCAGCTTGTTCGAGAGTTGGTACGTCGAAGGTCTGGGTCAGGTCGGCATGGCCAGCCAGCGTTTCGCGCGTCTTACCTTCCACCAGGATGTTCACACGCTGTATTCCGGGAACATTGACGGCGAGTGTTTCGACCAGCGAGTTCACGGTGAGCTGTTCGCTCAGAATGCCCGAGCGATGTTGATCAGCGAATGGGGCATTGAGATCGATGACGGCCGCCCCGGGATCGACGAGGAAAATGCTGCGGATATCCGATGCGGGCGGAAGCGGATGAGGAGAGCCCGGTTGCTGATAAATGCGGAGCAGTGCGCGCAAGAGCTCTTCAGCACGCTGCTGGCGTCCGCCGGGCAGGGGAATCTGTGCCGCGCGCGCCCGCAAAGTGCCGGCAGCGTCATCCGCGACGTAGAGGGTGACGGTTTCGGTGGGCCCCGATGGCGGGGGGGCAACCGGCAACAATGCGGCGGCTGGCGAATCGAGTTCGCCCGCACGGCGGCGCATTTGACGAAGATAGACTCCCATTGCCACGACCAGTAACAGGAGGATAGCGACTCCGATCAATAGACTTCGCGGAATCATGGATGGTTGTCCTTGACGCCGATCCTCACGGCTGCACTCCGAGGCGGTCGCGAACGGAAACCACACCATCGGCAATTGCAGCGGCGGCTCGCTGCTGATAGTTGGCGGAGGTCAAATCGGCGACTCCGCCGGGACCCGGTGCGAGTTCTACGGCGACCGCGGGCACGAAGACATTATTGAGCGGCCGCAGCGAGGCAGACGCCGTCCGAACCGGAAACGCGTTCTTCTGTAGTTCACCTCCGATTGCGGCGGACACGGCACGGCTGATTTCAAGAGCCGGCGCCTGAGCCGAATTCCAGGCGCGAAATTCTCCTTTGGCGCCGCCCTCAACCGGCAACAGCGAGGTATAAACGCGGGCGCCGGTGCCGAGCGAATCCGCATGGAGGGAGATGTAGATGGCAGCATGGTCACCGTTCGCTGCAGCAGCGCGCTGATCGAGGGTCAAACCGGTGTCGGAATCGCGTGTCAGGGCGACGGCAAATCCACGAGTCTCGAGCTCGTGGCGAAGTAGACGCGCGAAGCCGAGCGTCACATCTTTTTCGGCAAGCGAATCAGACAACGCCGCGCCTCGCTCATCGCCGCCATGGGCGGGATCGACAACGGCAAGAGGCCGGCGAGGTGCCGAGACGGGATTACCAGGAACTGCAGCAGCGGTTACACTGGCTGCCGCCGCCGGAGGATTCGGCGGTGGCGATCCATTGCTGACGCCGGACGGCGTCCCGTTTGACGTTGTTGGCTGCTGGGTGGCTGAAAGGGTGATCGTTTTTCGATCGCCGCTGAAGCTTGCCATCAACGGCTGACTGGTTGCGATGGCAAACTCGGCGACCCCGTTATTTTCGGAATAAGTCGCGCGTGTGATGATCTTGTCGTCGAAGGAAATCGATTGGCTACCGGGCGAAACAACCGGGTCGCGCTTGAAAAGCATACGCAGTTCGCCGGGTGCGGTGGCAATTGTCGGATTGACCGGAGCGCTAAAACTTATGACCAGCTTGGGCGGATCGCCCGCGTCCAAGTGGAAGCTGGGTTGAATGCCAATGTCACCGATGAACAGCCGTCGCGCGCTTTCTCGAAAATTGACCTGAGCTCCTACGAATCGCGACAGCAACGCGCTGAGTGATCCAACAGGAACGAATCCGCGCGAGTTTTCGATGATAAAGGGCGAGGAAAACTCGAAATCGCGGCCATGAATTCTACCGCGCGTCTTTCCCGCGACGAACTCTGCGTCGATGGCATTGTAGCTAAGCTTCAGCAGGTGGCCATTCGATTCGCTGCTGACCCGTCCGAGAGGTTCGAGAAGTTCAAGCAGACCCACATATTCGTGGCCTGAACGTTCCAGCACCGGAAGGGTGTAGGTCGCGACGGGGGAATAAACCGACAGATATTTCTCTTCGACAGAGTGCGCCGCCGAAAAAAACATTACCGTGGCGATCAGCGCAGCCACGCTTTTATTCCTTACGATCCGGTTCGTCGCGATGAAGGGCACTTTCGTTCAACCCTATCTCGTCCGGCGGTGATTGCGCCAGACTTTTCCGCAACCTGCGGCTGGCGCGCCTCAACTACGTATCGCAAGCATAGCAACCTTCGTCGTTCGCTTTGGCTCGCTCTCAATCGAGCGAATAGATCGTGAGGCCGCTTAGCAGCTTAGGGTAGAAATCGGTCGATTTCTGCGGAAGAACCTCGCCGGCGAAGGCAATGTCGCGAACCTGTTCGATCCGAACGGGATTCATAAGAAACGCAATCTGCGACTTTCCGGTCTTTACTTGCGATAGGGCATCGCCAGCTTCCCGACAATAGGAGATGTTTTCCTGGTTGCGAATCGCCTCTTCCGAGATCTTCAAAACGTTTTCGAGAAGGCACTTGTGCAACTGGACGACATCTAGAGCCTGCTGTCGGAGAGAAAGTTTACCAAAGAGGGGCGTGCCCATGGCTTTCGGCGTGTGCAGCAGAAAGGCACGATCAGCGGTGACCGCCAGTAGCGCGGTGCCGGCATGACCGGCCTGCTGCAAAATAGCGGTCGCGCGCGCGGCGTCGATACCGGGATCGACATCCTCCACGTTAAAGAATTTTCGGGCGTCGGCCTGAAATTGTGACGCCGAGAACGATGGCAGTCCGAAAACCAGGCGGTGAGTTGGCAGAATCACCAGGCCAGGCTGGTCCATATCGACGAAGGTCATCATGGCCGAGTCGTAGGGGGCTGGAGGTCCGTAGGACGTGTCGGCCTCAGCCCGACGTTCTTTGCGGTAGCTTAATGCCGTCTCATACCGGTGATGGCCATCGGCGATAATCAGTCTGCGTTCATGCATCAATTGCTGAATGGATGCGATGACGAGGCGATCCGATACCTTCCAGAGGCGATGCACGACGTTGTACTCGTCGGTAATCTGGACCTCGGGGCCGCGTGGGGATGCGGCTTCGATGGCAGCATCAACTTTCCCGTTGGCGCGATAGAGCATGAAAATCTGGCCAAAGTGAGCCTGAGTGGCTCGCAGCAGGTCGAGGCGGTCGGCTTTGGGCTTGGCGAGGGTCTGCTCGTGCCGAAATACGACGCCGGCGGTGTAGTCCTCGACGCGTCCGAGGGCGATGAAGCCCCGGCGTTCGACCTCGGTCTGGCTTCGTGGGACCACGAAAGCCTGAGAGTAACGGTAGATCGAAGGCTCTGAATCCCGATCCAGAATCCCTGTTTGACGCCAGTTCTGGAAGTCCGCAGAAGCGCGCGAATAGACGTTTTCGGACGGCCCGTCGCCCGGCAGCCGTTTCCCGAGGATGATCCGCACCAGATTGTAGGGACTAGCTTTATAGTAGGCTTCCTGCATCTCGGGAGTGATCTTGTCGTAGGGTTGGGTGACGACCGACTGAATCGCAACCCGATCCGGGTTGTAACGCCAAGCTCGAAACGGAGAAATGATCGCCATAAGACCGAAACGCAGAATTGTAGCAGGGAAGAATCGTGTTTGTTCTATGACTGAGAACACCGACCCCGGGGTGCGTTGAGAGAATCAAGAGGTGAAAGATGCGCTTCTCACAGGCTACCTTCCGTCGATGGAACGAATCCAACGTTCGCTGACGAAAAAGTGACAACACTTTTTCGCGATTGTGCTAGTATTCCGGCTCAGCAGCGCTTTTAAGCCTGCTTTCGGGATTCTCGGGTGTGGTCCCGGCAAGACGCGCGGATACAGTGGGGCCTATGTTGTACCGCAGACAGTTCTCGGCTTGCGCTTGGTTCGTCACTGTTCTCGTTGTGACCGTGTGCGTCGCGCCCTCGCTTTGCGCGCAAAATTCCACCGAAGACGTTCATATTCAACCCCGAATTCAACCACAGGCGCCGAAAGAACCTGATATCGATCCAGCGCTGAAGAGTCACAGCAAACCATTCAAAGTTGGAGTAGATCTGGTTCTGGTTCCGGTAACCATCACTGATCCGCTGAACCGGCTAGTGACCGGACTTGACCGCCAGAATTTCACTCTTTTCGAGGGCAAGGATCAGCAGGAGATCAAGACGTTCTCAAGCGAAGACGCTCCGGTCTCGATTGGTGTGATCTTTGATATGAGCGGCAGCATGGGGAGCAAGATTGAGCGTGCCCGCGAAGCGGTGATGGAGTTCTTCAAGACCGCAAATCCGCAGGATGAGTTCTTCATGATCACGTTTGCCGACAAGCCCGAAGAGATTGCGGACTTCACGAGTTCGGTGGACGACATCCAGGGCCGGCTGGTCTATACCGTTCCTAAAGGTCGGACTGCTCTGCTCGACGCGATTTATCTCGGCGTCAGCAAGATGCGGCAAGCCAAATATCCAAAGAAGGCTTTGCTCATAATTTCAGACGGCGGTGACAATCATAGCCGCTACACCGAAGGGGAAATCCGGTCGATGGTGAAAGAGGCGGACATCCTCATTTATGCAATCGGCCTCTATGACCACTCTTTTCCGACCGAGGAAGAACGGCTTGGTCCCACCTTGCTCAGCGATGTCACGGAACTGACCGGGGGCCGGGCCTTTACCATCGATAACCCGAATGACCTGGCAGACGTATCCACAAAAATTGGTATCGAGCTCCGCAACCAATATGTGATTGGATATCGTCCAAAGAATCCTGCGCGGGATGGCAAATGGCGTAAAATAAGAGTCAAACTTCTGCCACCCAAAGGATTACCGCCGCTCAAGGTCTACGCCAAGACGGGTTACTATGCGCCGACGGAATAGAGTTTCGCTGCCAATTGTTTTCCTGCTGACGCTGGTGTGGGTGGTTGGCTCGCATACCCTGGGACACGGCCAGACCCCAACCTCAACGATTCCACAAAACTCTTCTGCACCCGCTTCCAAAGCCCCTGGATCGAGCGGGCGCGAACCTGCTGCTCGTTCCTCCGATGCACCGCAAAGCGCGGATGCCGATAGTGGTGTCTTCGTTTTTCGCAAGCAGGTCGAGGAGGTTGTGCTGCACGCGACGGTGATCGACGACAAACAACACATCGTCACCAGCCTCGGCAAAGACGATTTCAATGTCTACGAGGATGGTCACCCGCAGGTGATTACGTCGTTCCGCCATGAAGACATCCCGGTGGCCATGGGGATTGTGGTCGATAACTCGGGTTCGATGCGGGAAAAACGGCAGAAGGTCAATGCCGCGGCTCTAAATCTTGTGCGTTCTTCGAATCCCAACGACGAGGTATGCATTGTTAACTTCAACGATGAGTACTATCTCGATCAGGATTTCACTTCTAGTATCGCCAAGTTGAAGGAAGGGCTGGAGAAAATCGAAGCGCGGGGAGGAACGGCGCTTTACGATGCCGTGGTAGCGACGGCCGACCATCTCAAAAAAGACGCGAAACTTGAAAAGAAAGTGATTTTTGTAGTGACTGATGGCGAAGACAATGAAAGTGCCGAAACGCTGGAGCAAGCAGTGCGGCGATTGCAGGCTGATGGAGGTCCCACGGTCTATTCGATCGGTATTCTGGAAAAAGAAGAACATCCCAAACACGCCAAGCGCGCGCTGCAAATCATTTCAGATCGAACCGGGGGTATAGCATTCTTCCCGCAGACGCTGGACGAAGTGGACTCCATCAGCAAGACGGTGGCTCACGACATTCGCACGCAATATACGATCGGATACAAGCCGACTACTCCCAAGTCCCAGGGGGGATACCGGCAGGTCAAAGTGGACGCCCGCTCGCACAGCTACGGAAAGCTCACAGTGCGCACGAAGAGCGGGTATTATGCCGGCTCTGAACCGGCCGCCGGGGCGCAGTAAGCCAATTTCACAAAATGAAAATTTTCCGCTTCCCGGCACCAGCCTCACCATGTGACCTTTGGCAATTGACGCTGGAGTTCCGGTTCCTTACTCTGTAGGGTGGCCACATCGACATCAAGCTCCCGCCTACGTGTCAGCGACGATATTTCAAACCTGGTCGGCGAAACGCCGATGCTCCACATGAAGAAAATCGCGCCCGCCGGCTCAGCTGACATTTTCGCCAAGCTTGAATACCTGAATCCCGGTGGCAGTGTCAAAGATCGCGCCGCGATTGGCCTGATCGCTCAGGCGGAACGCGAAGGCAAGCTCAAACGCGGGGGGACCGTCATCGAGGCGACCGCCGGGAACACCGGCATCGGACTGGCTTTGATCGGTGTAAACCGTGGCTATAAGGTTAGGCTTTTTGTTCCGGAAAAATTTTCGGAGGAAAAAGTCATAATCATGCGAGCTCTCGGCGCTGAGGTGACTCGTACTCCGGAGGCTGAGGGTATGCAAGGTGCGATTCAGCGCGCCAAAGACCTCCTGGCGTCCGATCCCAGCGCCTTTTTGGCCGCCCAGTTCGATAATCCGGCCAACACCGACTTCCACTACGAAACCACTGCGCGCGAGATCTTCGAGCAGATGGAGGGGCGTGTCGATGCCATCACGGTCGGGTGCGGTACCGCGGGGACCTTTACCGGAGTGGCTCGTTTCCTGAAAGAAAGGGTCGCGAAAATCCACGCTGTTGCCGTTGAAACCCAAGGCTCGGTTCTCGGTGGAGGCTCGCCTGGCCCACACAAGGTAGAGGGCATCGGCAACACATTTGTCCCAGGAAACTTCGACCGTTCGGTGTGCGATGAAGTGATGAAGGTGACCGATGAACAGGCGTTCGGCATGGTCAAGGAGATGGCCGCCCGCGAAGGAGTGCTGGGTGGATCAAGCGCCGGCGCGAACGTATATGCGGCAGTTGCTATCGCCAAACGCCTGGGTGCAGGGAAGCGGGTGGTTACCCTGATCCCCGATTCGGCTGAACGTTATCTCTCGAAAAAAATATTCGAAGGCGGAATATAAAGAACCTCGTTTATCTTCAACAGAGCGAGCCGCGAGCCAATCTTGTCCGTCTGGTCCAGGAGATCCTTTGAACGCAAAGCAAGCAGGTTTTGCCACCCGCGCCATCCACACGGGACAAGAACCCGATCCGCTCACAGGGGCCGTGAGCGTTCCTATCTATCCGACGTCCACCTACGTTCAGGAAGAAATCGGAAAGAACAAAGGCTACGAATACGCGCGGGTATCGAACCCGACTCGCGACCGCTTGGAGACGAACCTGGCGTCGCTCGAAGGCGGCATAACGTCGCGCGTGTTTGCAAGCGGCATGGCGGCGATCAACGCGATCACGTCCATGCTCAAGGCCGGCGACCATGTCGTGGCCGGGCACAACCTCTACGGGGGAACGCCGCGGTTGTTCAATCAGGTGCTGGTCAATTTTGGCCTCACCTTTAGCTATGTCGACACGTCGGACCTTAATAAGGTGGAAAATGCATTTCGCCAGAACACGCGGCTGGTGTTCTTGGAATCTCCAACCAACCCGCTAATGGAGCTCTGCGACCTGCGCGCGGTGTCTGATTTGAGCCACCGGCATGGCGCCGAAGTAGTTGTGGACAACACCTTCATGTCCCCTTATTTTCAGCGGCCGATCGAGTTTGGCGCCGGTATGGTGATCCATTCG
>Ga0181531_10002569_pt1 | contig 11321 bp, 5 predicted proteins | sample PEATcosm2014_Bin_38_FD_119743 | JGI IMG/M metagenome (GOLD analysis project Ga0181531, IMG submission 119743) | Peatland microbial communities from MTU Mesocosm Facility, Houghton, MI, USA - PEATcosm2014_Bin11_10_metaG | ecosystem: Environmental > Terrestrial > Soil > Wetlands > Peat | place... | reverse complement strand
TTCAAACACGTCGATCGCGACGATCGTCAGCAATACTGGCGTAGCGAAAGGTATCGCCGCTGGCGGTCCGATCACCATTACCGCAAGGGATTCTGGAATCAGCGGCACGGCCAGCCTGAGCGTGACGGCAGGAGCGCCTCCCACACTGCAAACCATCAGCGTGACGCCGAATCCGGGCAGCGTCGCAGTCGGAAGCACATTGCCGTTCACTGCCACTGGGCACTACTCTGATGGCTCAACCCAAAACCTCACCACGGTTTCGACCTGGATGTCTTCAAACACGTCGATCGCGACGATCGTCAGCAATACTGGCGTAGCGAAAGGTATCGCCGCTGGCGGTCCGATCACCATCACGGCAATGGATTCGGGAATCAGCGGCACGGCCAGCTTGAGCGTGACGGCAGGGGCACCTCCGACATTGCAAACCATCAGCGTGACGCCGAATCCGGGCAGCGTCGCAGTCGGAAGCACATTGCCGTTCACCGCTACTGGCCACTACTCTGATGGCTCAACCCAGAATGTCACCACCGCTTCGGCCTGGTCATCTTCGAACACGTCGGTCGCAACAATCGTCAGCAACACGGGCGTAGCTAAAGGAGTGACGCCGGGCGGACCGATCACCATTACCGCAACGGATTCCGGAGTGAGCGGCACAGCGAGCTTGAGCGTCTCTGCGGCTTGGGTACTTACCGGCAGCATGAACAGTTCTCGAGCGGCGCATACGGCAACGATGCTCAACAACGGAAAAGTTCTCATCGTCGGGGGCGCAGACCTGTTGACGACCGATCAATCCACCGTTGTGACCACAGCCGAGCTGTACGATCCTTCTACCGGTACTTTTTCCCTCACCGGGAATCCCAACGTGCCGCGCCTCGGCCACACGGCGACGTTACTCAACGACGGGCGCGTTCTGATTGTGGGAGGGAGCACTCTAGGTAGCGGCACCGGTGCACTGGACAGCGCTGAGATTTATGACCCGGCAACCGGGAAGTTTTCCGTCATCAGCGGCCTTCACACCGGGCGCATTCTTTTTACGGCGACGTTACTGAAAAACGGAATGGTCCTCGTGGCCGGAGGACAAGATGCGGAGCAGGTTGAGATCGGCAGCGCAGAGCTGTTCGATCCTGCAACTGAGACCTTCAGTGTCACAGGCAGCCTGAACGTGCCGCGCGGCGGGCATGTCGCAACTCTCTTGCCCGACGGGACAGTTCTGGTCGCGGGGGGCGGGAGCCGTCAAAATACAATCACCAGCGAGAATGCCCTCGCCAGCGCGGAAATTTACAATCCCTCCACTGGAATATTTACGGCCGTGGCCGCCGGCATGACCGCTGCTCGCCTCCTGCCATCTGCCACTCTTCTGGACAATGGAACAGTTCTCATCGCTGGAGGTGCTAACCAACTCGACGGGAACACCTCGACCACTTTCTTGACCAGCGCGGAAATCTATAATCCAACGAATCAGTCTTTCACTGCCACCAGCGGCAGCATGGCAGTTGGCCGAGCGCTCTTCACGGCGACGCCGCTTACGAACGGGACTGTTCTCGTCGCCGGCGGACTTGTTGACGTCACTTCTAGACCGGCTATCTTCGTCACCACAACAGATGCCGAACTCTTCGATCCCGCCACGGGAGCTTTTAGCGTTACTACCCCGTTGAATTCCGGCCGCACGTACTTCCAGGCGACCTTGCTCGCCAACGGGACGGTTCTCGCCACAGGAGGCATCACGAATGCATCTTCGGCTCAGCCCGCCACGACACTCGCGAGCGCGGAGTTTTATGAACCTTTCAGCCTTACTCCAGCAGGGCTTCAGTCGATCGCGGTGACTCCGGGGAGTCCTTCGATCGCGCCGAGCGGCTCGCAGCAGTTTGTCGCGACCGGCACTTTCAGTGGGGGCTCCACGCAGGTCTTGAATTCGGTCATCTGGAGTTCTTCGAACGCCACCGTCGCAACGATGACCAATGACATTTCGAACAGCGGCACCGCCGTCGGAGTGAGCACGGGAACGACAACCGTCACCGCCACTGTTGGCGCAGTAAGCGGCACGACCTTGTTGACGGTAGCGACACCAGTTCCAACGCTCCAAAGCATCACCGTCACGCCCAACCCTACCAGCGTCGCGGCGGGTAGCACCTTGTCCTTCACTGCTACCGGCAACTTCTCCGATGGCTCCACGCAAAACCTGACCGCGCAGGCAACTTGGAGATCTTCCAATACCGGATTCGCAACAATAAACAGCACCACTGGTGTTGCATCAGGTGTCTCCGCTGGAGGCCCACTCACGATCACAGCAACTTTCTCAGGCGTGAGCGGCACAGCTGCTCTGACGGTAACAGCATCCGGCGCCGCTACACTGCAGTCAATCACCGTATCGCCGAATCCGGGCAACGTAGCTGTAGCGAGCACGCTGCCATTCGCCGCTACAGGACATTATTCAGACGGCTCCACGCAGAACATCACTTCTCAAGTGAATTGGACTTCCTCGAATACCAGCCTGGCCACTATTAACGTTAATTCGGGGGTGGCCACAGGTGTGGCTTTCGGCGGGCCGTTGAGCATCACGGCAGAGTTCTCGGGAATCACCGGATCAGCCGCGATGTCCGTTACTGGATCTAATAGCTGGACATTCACAGGCGCGATGAACTCGGCGCGTGAAAACTGCCTCGCCACGCTGCTCAACAATGGCATGGTCCTGATCGTGGGGGGCGGTGACGAGACGGCGGAATTGTACGATCCGCTCTCTGGAATTTTCACCCTTACTGGCACCACGAATGGTCCTCGCAATAACGATACGGCCACCCTCTTGAAAAATGGAATGGTTCTGATCGCCGGCGGGGAGGAAGCGGGCACGTCTCTTTCGCTTGCAGAGCTTTATAATCCGGCGACCGGGATGTTCACGGTGACCGGCAGCCTGAATGTCGCGCGCCAAAACCACACCGCCACGCTGCTGCCGGACGGAACTGTTCTTATCACCGGAGGCGAGACCGGGAACTCCGACAACTTAGTTGACCTGAACAGTGCAGAGCTATATGACCCCGCGAACGGCACGTTCACGCTCACTACCGGCAGCATGACCACGGCACGTTCGTCTCACATGGCAGCATTGCTAAACGACGGCACGGTGCTCATCGCAGGCGGGGAAGCTCCCTCTGGCACGGTGAACAATGCAACGCTTTCCAGCGCCGAGACATACGATCCCGCAACGCAACTTTTCAGTGCGATTTCGGCCTCGTTGACCACCCCTCGAGAAGCCGCGTCTACGGCCTTGCTCAACGGCGGCACGGTTCTCATCGCTGGAGGCTTCCAGTACCCAACCTCCAGTCTGGCGAGCGCTGAGTTATACGATCCAACCTCGCAAACGTTTACCGCTACGACTGGGAGCATGACCATCGCGCGCACTCCCGCTGAGAACGAACCGATTCCGGCCACGCTGCTTACAAATGGCACGGTTCTGTTCGAGGGGGGAGAAACTCCCAACACCAATTCTCCCTTGGCGACTGCGGAAATCTATGATCCCGTTGCGCAGACATTCACCGCCACCGCCAGTATGAATGAAGCGCGAGACGGTAACACGGCAACCCGGTTGATTGACGGATCGGTTCTCGCCGCGGGAGGAGATGGCGTGCTCCCCGGAGATAGCTCAAACACGACGCTGGCGACTGCGGAGCTGTACGAGCCTTCCTCACTCACTCCCCCGGGACTGCTGTCGATCACCGTCACGCCAGCCAGCCCCTCGATTTCAGTGGGGGCGACACAATCTTTCATCGCCACCGGGACATTCACTGGCGGCACGACGCAGACTCTGTCTTCGGTCACTTGGAGCACGTCAAACGCCGCCGTGGCCACAATCAGCAACGACAGCACGAACAAGGGAGCGGCTGTGGGCATGGCCTCTGGAACAGTGGTCATCACGGCAACTGCAGGCACGGTGAGTGGCACGACTACTTTAACCGTTAACTGAGTTTCAAATTCTCGCCGACCTGCGAGAGCGAGACGGCAACCCATCAACTGGGCCGATCTTACGCGGGCCTAGCAAGAATCCCCTACTCTTGGATAATCTTTCCAAGCGGGTTGTGATCCCCGCGCTCAAGCGATGCTCCATATGCTCGCAACAGGAATCAGAGCACAAGGCCGAACACGACTTTGAGTTGGATACTTCTCTTCCCAAGTGGCACGGCTGGTCTTCGCTGCGGCGCGGTGTGGCGACCACGCTGGCGGGACTGACATAAAGATAACGGGCTTGCGTCGAAGGGACTATTAAGGCATTCCTTGCGACCACAACCCGGCACTATATCCACGATGTACTTGAAAGTACGCTTTCAGCGATGGAACTGCTTGAAAAATTGTGCAACGCGTGTGCAACGTCCGCTGCTACGCGACCTAACTAAACCATTCGAAAGAAATGGCGGGGACGACGAGACTCGAACTCGCGACCTCTGCCGTGACAGGGCAGCGTTCTAACCAACTGAACTACGTCCCCGCGATTGCGCTTCTGCTGGTGGGCGGTCACGGATTTGAACCGCGGACCTTCCCGGTGTAAGCGGGACGCTCTAACCGCTGAGCTAACCGCCCGTTGAACTTCTTCATCGTAACAGAAGGCGGAGGCTTCCTGCTAGGGCTTCGGCGTGAAATTCTCGCACGCGAACTATGGAAATATTGTCCGCAGCCGCCTGAAAGAGTCGCGAATTCAAAATCACGATAACCGCGCGACTATGGGCTAGAAGTCCCCGCGGGCGATGGAATTGGCCAGTCGATGTCGCGGCAGGTTTGGCCGAATCTGTCGCAATCGGGGAGGAGCGGATCGCGCGGCGCGGCCGGACGCGCTTCCGCGGTCTGGTGGACCTCGCCGTCGTAATCCAGAAGAAAACTGCGCATGCACGCATCCGTGTAGCTTTGGCAGGTCGCCGAAATGGCGTATTTTCCGGGATCATTTTTTCGCGGGGGAAGGTATTTCAGAACGTAGGGGCCTGCCTTTTGGGTGTCCGGATCAGTGTTCTGCCCATCAGCAGTTGGCGGTGCCAATTGCGAAAGGGACGACGGAGCACTTCCGCCGCCAGTACTTTTGATGAAAGCATTGATTTGGTTTTTGAGTGTGAACAAGTTAGAAGCAGTGAAGTCGTTGGGTTCCACCGCTATCATCGGAACAAGCTTTTCTCCCCGGTCCATCGCGAACCAGCGCTCGTAAACAAAAATGGTTCCGCGCTTGTCGCAAAGAATCGGATTCACTCGGTCCAAGCCTTTCTGGACCGGTATTGCTGAAAGCTGAAAATCGTTAATTCTCCCTGAAGAATCTCGCTGCGGAGCATAGGCGAGCGCGTAGTAAGGAATCGCTCCGGGCTTTGCAAGCGTAGTATCGCAGCCCGGCCCTTGCGGAATTTCCGACAAGGAGGCAGGGAACTCGCTTTTCGATTGATCCGCTTGCCGTTGGATCAGGCAGCCCGATAGAGAAGCAACGGCCTTGTGAGCATTTGTAAACGCGGAGTAATAATCCAGTGTCGCTGCTGCGTGGATTGTCTCGGCGTGTTGCTGCGCCCGAAACTCTTTCAGGCGTACAGCAGGGATACCTACGAACAAGTAGATAACGGTGACGCAAGCGCCGGCCGCTAAGGCGCCCGGGGATTTCTTCCGATGTCGCAGCGCACTCCACAGGATCCAGGCGCTATTCGCGATCAATAAGACTGCGACTACGACCGCCGCACCCAGCATCGGGTTTCTGGACAGGCCTGCCCATAGGAACATCGTCATCAATACGCCCGGCGAAACCAGAACGTATGCGCCGAACAAAGCGGCAGCGATGCCCGCGCCCCCAGCTTTCAGTTCCTCCGTGTTTCCCCAAGCGCTCAAGACAAAAGCTACGAGATACGGAAGCAGCAGAAAAGCGTACGGAAGCACTTCAGCAAATAAAGTTAAGTGAATGCCTCTGTTCCGTTGTTCCTGCTCGACTGGAAAAGTCAGAACGGTAAGAGCGGCAAAGAGCACGAGAGCCGAAATCATCGCAATGAGCAGCTTTCGCGACGAAGTTGGTCCCTCTGCAGCGGGAATTCGGCGAATGGCACTGTTTCGATTGGTGCTCACGTCCCGAAGATTACTAGAGTACGAGGCAAGATCTCGTTCTGGTCGCGGAATCGTTGTCCGTTCGGTAATGGCGATGTCGCCCGGCATGCGTTGAAATCACGCGCCCAAACCTAGAATCACGGATCGATTCTGGATTTGTGGAGGAGTGACACTTTTTAGCGCACAAAAATTGTCCGTTATCGCGACCTGTACGTTAGTACAGGAGCAAAAAAAAGCCTGTACCGACGTACAGTTTTTCACGCAGCGTAACGGATGTTAGCAGATTCACCACGAACGCCTCACACGCTCCGAAGACGCACACGCGAGCGTGCTACGCTAAATCTTCCAGCGGTGACAGTACCGCGGGCGCACAATCATGTCTTCCCGACTCGGCGAAATACTGGTCAAAGACAGCCTGATCTCAGCGGATCAGTTGAAGCAGGCGCTCGACTACCAGAAAAAGAACGGTGGAAGGCTCGGTACCTGCCTGGTCAAGATGGGGCTTGTCAGCGACGACGACATTACGGCGGTGCTCTCGCGGCAGTACGGCGTGCCCTCGATAAACCTTAAGTTTTACGAAGTCGACCCTCTGGTAATCAAGCTAGTCCCGCAAGAAACCGCGATTCGCTATCAGATTGTGCCGCTTTCGCGCGTGGGCTCGACGCTCACGATTGCGATGACGGATCCGACCAACGTCTTCGCGATGGACGACATTAAGTTTATGACCGGTTTCAATGTGGAACCGGTAGTGGCTTCCGAATCGGCAATCAGCGAAGCGATTCATAAGTTTTACGGCGACGTCGAAAGCGTGGAAGAACTCGACAAGGTGATGAAAGACCTTGCCGGCGACGACGCTTCGCTCGAGCTTTCGGCCGAAGAACAAGAAATGGATTTGGCTACGCTCGAAAAAGCAGCCGAAGAAGCGCCGATTATCAAGCTTGTGAACCTGATTCTCACCGACGCGGTGAAGCGCGGAGCCAGCGACATTCACGTGGAGCCCTACGAAAAAGAACTTCGCGTGCGCTTCCGCGTTGACGGCATTTTGCAGAACGTCATGGCGCCGCCCTTGAAGCTGAAGGACGCCATCACCAGCCGTATGAAGATCATGTCGAAACTGGACATCAGCGAAAAGCGGCTCCCGCAAGACGGCCGCATCATGATCAAGTATTTAAAGGACGGAAAAAAGAAGGAACTCGACTTTCGCGTCTCCACCGTCCCAACGCTCTTCGGCGAAAAAATCGTTTTGCGGTTGTTGGACAAAGAGAATCTGCGCCTGGATATGACCAAGCTGGGCTTCGAACAAGAGTCGCTCACCAAGTTCGAACGGCAGATTCTGAAGCCTTACGGCATGGTTCTGGTAACTGGTCCTACCGGGTCGGGCAAAACCAATACGCTGTATTCGTCGGTCGCGCGGCTCAACACGGTAGAGACGAATATTATGACGGCCGAGGACCCCGTCGAATTCCAGCTTGCCGGCATCAACCAGGTACAGATGAAGGAGCAGATAGGGTTGAACTTCGCTTCGGCCCTGCGCGCCTTCTTGCGGCAAGACCCCAACATCATCCTGGTCGGCGAAATTCGAGACTTTGAAACTGCCGAAATTGCGGTGAAAGCAGCTCTTACCGGTCACTTGGTGCTGTCCACGCTGCATACCAATGATGCGCCCTCCACCATCAGCCGATTGATGAACATGGGCATCGAGCCTTTCCTGGTGGCCACTTCTGTGAATTTGATCTGCGCGCAGCGGCTTGTGCGGCGGATTTGTTCGCAGTGCAAGGAACCGCTGCAGATCTTGCCGCAGGCGCTCAGGGATGCGGGTTACACCCCGGAAGAATCGGAGAAAGTGGTGATTCATCACGGCCGCGGATGCGCAACCTGCAACAACACAGGCTACAAAGGGCGCGTCGGCCTGTACGAAGTGATGGAGATCAACGACGAGTTGCGCGAGCTCATTCTAGTGGGAGCTTCCGCGTTGGAGCTTAAGAAGAAAGCCCTGGAAACCGGGATGATTACGTTGCGCCGCAGCGGCTTGCTGAAAGTGGCCCTGGGGCACACGACGATGGAAGAAGTATTGCGCGAGACTGTTCTGTAAGCGGAGGAAATAAATGGCCGGCATCACTTTAAGCGAACTGCTGAAGAAAATGATTGAAATGTCGGGCAGCGACTTGCACCTGTCCACCAACAGCGCGCCGCGAATTCGCGTGCACGGCAAGTTGCGCCCGCTCGACATGCCGCCGCTCACTGCGGCGGACACCAAAGCGCTGGCCTACAGCGTGCTGACGGACGTGCAGAAGCACCGGCTGGAAGAGAATCTGGAGCTGGACTTCTCGTTCGGCTTGAAGAGCCTGGCGCGTTTTCGAGGCAACATCTTCCACCAGCGCGGCGCGGTCGCAGCCGTCTTCCGTACCATTCCGTGGGAGATTAAGACGTTCGACGCTCTCGGCCTGCCCAACGTGGTCCGTGGGCTTTGCGATAAGCCGCGCGGACTTGTTCTGGTGACGGGGCCGACCGGTTCAGGCAAATCCACCACGCTCGCCGCCATGCTCGACAAAATTAACAACGAGCATGAAGAGCACATGATCACCATAGAAGACCCTATCGAGTTCCTCCACAATCACAAGAAATGCCTGGTGAACCAGCGCGAAGTGCATTCCGACACGCACTCGTTCGCCAATTCGCTGCGCGCCGCTCTGCGCGAAGACCCGGACGTGGTGCTGATCGGCGAAATGCGCGACCTGGAGACCATCGAGTCGGCGCTTCGAATCGCCGAGACCGGCCACTTGACGTTTGCCACCTTGCACACAAATTCCGCGGTATCGACGATCAACCGCATCATCGACGTGTTTCCGGCTCACCAGCAGCCGCAGGTGCGCGCGCAACTGTCGATGGTGCTCGAAGGCATACTTTGCCAATCCCTATTGCCGAAGATCGACGGCCGAGGCCGGGCGATGGTGATGGAGATTCTGATTCCCACCGCCGCCATTCGTAACCTGATTCGCGAAGACAAGATTCACCAGATTTATTCTGCGATGCAGACCGGCACGGGCGCGTCCGGAATGCAGACGTTCAATCAGAGCCTGGCGAATGCCTATCAACAAAAGCTAATCACCATAGAAGTGGCGCTCGCGCGTTCATCGAACCCGGACGAATTACAAGACTTGATCAACCGTGGAGTGGTGTCGCCGCCTACTACTGGTGGCCGAACGCCCGTCAAGCGGTAGCTGAAATTAAGGAATAGGAGGGAACAGATCATGCCGGTATTTACATATCGTGGAGTGGACAAAACGGGCGCGACCAAAACGGGAGAGCGCACCGGTGCGACAAAGGCCGAGGTGACCGCGTCGCTCAAACGCGAGCAAATCAACGTCAGCAAGATTTCCGAGAAGGGGAAAGAATTCAGCATCCCCACTTTCGGAGGCGGCGTGGATTCGAAAGAGCTGGCGATCTTCACGCGCCAGTTCTCGGTAATGATCGACGCCGGCTTGCCCCTGGTGCAATGTCTCGAAATTCTCGCCGGGCAACAGGAAAACAAGACCTTTCAAAAAATCCTCAACGGCGTGAGGGCTTCGGTAGAAGGCGGCTCAACGCTTTCTGCCTCGATGAAGCAGTACGAGAAGGTGTTTGACGCGCTTTATTACAACATGGTGGAGGCGGGCGAGACGGGCGGTATTCTCGACACCATTCTTCAGCGCCTTTCCAGCTACATCGAGAAAAACGTAAAACTGAAACGCGCGGTGAAGTCGGCGATGATCTATCCGATCGCCGTGCTGGGTATCGCGGGCGGCGTGATCATCCTTCTTCTGTGGAAGGTGGTGCCGATCTTCACCACCCTTTTCAACGGACTTGGCGTGGACCTGCCGCTGCCCACCAGAATTGTGATCATGCTCAGCAACTTCGTCGGCAGCATCTACGGTTTGATAATCCTGGCGTTTTTCGTCGGCATCGGTTTTGCGTTGAAGTTCTGGTACGGCACACCGCAAGGACGCTACGCGATTGACGCGGTTCTGCTGAAGCTGCCCATGATCGGAATGCTGCTGCGCAAAATTGCGGTGGCCCGATTCACACGAACTCTCGGGACTTTGATCTCCAGCGGCGTACCCATACTGGAAGGGCTCGATATCACCGCGCGTACTTCCGGAAACGCCGTGGTGGAGAGAGCGATCACCGCAACTCGAAAAGCTGTCGAGGCAGGCCGCTCGCTTGTGGATCCTCTGAAGGAAACCAGCGTTTTCCCCGGCATGGTGACGCAGATGATCGGCGTTGGAGAACAGACGGGCGCCATGGACGCCATGCTCCAAAAGATTGCCGACTTCTACGAAGACGAAGTGGACGCCGCGGTGAAGGACCTTCTGACGGCCATGGAACCAATCATGATCGTGGTCCTGGGCGTGGTCGTTGGCGGCATCGTTATTTCCATGTACCTGCCACTGTTCTCGTTGATCGGTAAGCTTGCCGGTCACTAAAAACCAGGCGTGCCGGCGGTTTGAAAGGGCGCTCCGTTTGATGGGTGCCCAGCGCCGGCGGCGCGCCGTTTACCATTAATACTCGAAAAGGGATCCGGCCGGTGAATTCAGCGGGACCGGCGACGAAAACAAATGAAATCCGCAACCAGCGTTAGTGAATGGCTGCCCTGGCTGGGCCGTGTCCGCTTCCTCGCCATTACCTTTCTGCTGGGCATCGTGGTGGCCGCGCGCCAGCTTACTCCCGACTCCATATCAGTCCGATCCTTTGTTCCGCTCGTCGCCCTGTGGTACATGCTCGCCATCGTTTACGTAATTCTGCAGCGCTGGACTCCGCAAGCGCGCGTGCATGCGCCCCTGCAGATTATCTGCGACCTGCTGATCATCACCGGCGTGGTGTATGCGACCGGAGCGCAGGATAGCTACTTCATTTCGCTGTATCTCCTCGCCATCCTGATGGCCAGCGTTTTGTTTTCCAGGCGCGGAGTCTTCCTGGTTGCCGGGGCCAGTTTCGCGCTTCTGGCTGGCGTAATCGAACTGGCGCATTTCGGCGTGCTTCCGCGCACGGCAAATTCCGCGCCGATGCAGACCGCTCTGGACTCATGGCTCGCCAGCAATCTCTTTGCGTTTGTCGCCGTCGCCTACCTCGGCAGCCTTCTAGCGCAGACACTTCGCAAGAAAGGCGTAGAACTCGAAGAGAAAAGCGAAGAACTCAAAGATCTTCGCGCGTTCAATCAGGACATCATCGAATCCATGCGCGGCGGTCTGCTGACCGCGGATCTCGAAGGCCGCATTCTAGTGATGAATCGC
>Ga0181531_10002568_pt1 | contig 11327 bp, 10 predicted proteins | sample PEATcosm2014_Bin_38_FD_119743 | JGI IMG/M metagenome (GOLD analysis project Ga0181531, IMG submission 119743) | Peatland microbial communities from MTU Mesocosm Facility, Houghton, MI, USA - PEATcosm2014_Bin11_10_metaG | ecosystem: Environmental > Terrestrial > Soil > Wetlands > Peat | place... | reverse complement strand
CGCACGGCGGTAGTATGCCCGGATTTTTCGTTGTCCGAAAGCCCATTTATGTTTTGGGAATCTTTTGGGAGTTCGGCCAGTGGCTCGTTTTCCTCAACAAAACGAGTGTTCGCCGCCGGTCCACGACCGGCACTGCGACGGTCTGGCCATTCCGCGTGGCCCGGTGGAGGAGCAATACGCGCTGGCCACCGCCCGCGGCCCGCGGGTCTTCATGCTCTTCGCGCAAACGAAATAGCGCGGGATAAATAACCGGGCGGGCGGCGGTCTGCGGTTCGGGGTTGAAATCGAAGAACATTCGCCGCATCCTCACCGCGATGAACCATCTGGCCCAGGCCCGCAAGGTTTTCGACATTGAACTCGCCGCGCTCAAGGCCGTGCGCGGCCAGTTGGACGCCGCCTTTGATCGTGCGGTTGAAACCATCGTTGAAGCGCTGGGCCGGCATGGAAAAATCGTCGTGGTTGGCATCGGCAAATCCGGCAACGTCGGACAAAAAATCGCCGCCACGTTCACGAGCACCGGTTCCCCCGGTGTGGTGCTTAACAGCGTGGACGCGCTGCACGGCGACGTCGGCATCATCAACGACGGCGACGTGATCCTGGCGTTGAGTTATTCCGGCGAGTCGGAGGAACTGCTGAATCTGCTGCCGGTGTTGAAACGGTTTTCCGTCAAAATCATTTCCCTCACCGGCGGTGTCAAATCCTCCCTGGCGCGGCACAGCGACGTGGTGTTGAACGTGAAGGTCCCCCGGGAAGCGTGCCCGTTCAACCTGGCGCCGACGGCCAGCACCACGGCGATGCTCGTGACGGGCGACGCGCTGGCGATGGCGGTTTTGCAGGCGCGCGGGTTCAAGCAAAGCGATTTCGCGCGGCTGCATCCCAGCGGCGCGATTGGCCGCGCGATGCTGTTGCGGGTGGGCGACATCATGCGCGCCGGCGAACGCAATGCGGTGGCGGGCGAAAATCTCCTGGTCGAGGAAGCCCTGCTGGTGATGACGCATGCGAAATCCGGCAGCTTGAGCGTCGTGAACACGCGCGGCAAACTGACCGGCGTGTTCACGGACGGCGATTTCCGCCGGCACATGGCGACGAATAAAAACCTGCTCGCGCAACCATTGAAGAAGGTGATGACACGCAAGCCGATTTGCATCTGCGAAAACGCGCTGGCCGTCGAGGCGCTGAAAATTTTCAACGAGCGGAACATTGACGATTTGATTGTGGTCAATGAGAAGCGCGAGCCGGTCGGTCTGGTGGATTCGCAGGATTTGCCGAAGCTCAAGCTCATGTGAGGCTCTTCATGGACCGTCCGAACTGCCGCCAGGTTTTGGAGTGCGCCAGTCCTCTGGCGCTTTTCGCGCGATTGCGAGATCAAAAGCGGCAGAGGGCTGCCGCAGTCCAAGATGCTAACGCACACATGCAGGTGCCTTACGTTTCATGGCTTCCGAAAGGCTGAAATTTTTTGGGCGGAAAGGTGAAAATTAATTGCAGCAAGGTGAAACGATGAAACCGCTAATCCATCGTCCATTGGTCCTGGTTTTCATGGGTGTGTCCGGCAGCGGCAAAACGACGGTCGGAACGTTGTTCGCCAAAAAGACCGGCGCCACCTTTTACGAGGGAGACGAATTTCATCCGCCGGAAAACATCGGGAAGATGCGCCGGGGCATTCCGTTGACAGACGCTGACCGGGAGAAATGGCTGCGAGCCTTGAGGGATATCATCACGCGTTCGCTCGACGAGGGCCGGTTCATCGTCATGGCGTGCTCGGCTTTGAAGGCGGCCTATCGCGATTTACTCAAAGGCGGCGATCCGCGCGTTCAGTTCGTGCATCTCACGGGGCCGCGGGCGGTCATTGAAGAGCGTCTGAAAGCGCGACGGAATCATTTCATGCCGCCGACGTTGTTGGACAGCCAGCTGGCGACGTTGGAGCCGCCGGCGGACGCGTTGACGTTCAGTTGCGAAAAATCCCCCGGAGAAATTGTGGCGGCCGTGATTCAGGCCCTGGGCATGGGCGATTGAATTTGTTTTACGGCTTTTGGCAGTAAAAAGGCCAACCCGGCCGCCGCAAGCAGCGCGCCGCCCAGAACTCCGAAAGGAACGGTGATGCCGTGAGTCCGGCTTTTTAATATCCCGACAATTGTCGGGCCCAGATAACCGCCCACGTTGCCGAGGGCATTGACCAGGCCGATGACGGCACCCGCGGTCGCGCGCGGCATGGTCTCCGTGGGAATCGCAAAGAAGGGAGCCAGTCCGGCGAACGGCCCCGGAATGGCCAGACACAGGAACGCGTAGGAAAGCCAGAAGGAATGTTCCTTGAGCAAAACGCTGGCGATGAGCGAGGTGCCGCTCACGGCATAAATGAAAGCCGCGTGACCGCGGCGTTCGCCCGTTCGATCCGAATGCCGCGAGAGCAGCACCATGACGACGGCGGTGACCACGTAAGGAACGGCGAAGAGCAGGCCGGTTTCCAGACCGGTGAAATCATGGCCGCCTCCCTTGAGGCCTTCGGTGAGAAACGTGTTGCACCCGTAGGAAGCGAAGTTGTAAAGAAAACAAACCGTCAGCATGACGAAAACCACCGGTTGCAGGAAGGCGCGCCGGAGGGGGATTTTTTTTGCCGGCTCCAGTTCCCGGGCTTCACGTTGCAAGGTGGTTTCGAGAAAATCTTTTTCCTCGCTCGAAATCCACTTCGCGTCACGCGGATGGTCTCTGATGAAATAAAGCCAGACCGGCAACCAAATGAAGGGCAGGGCGCCTTCCGCGACCAGCACGGTCTGCCAGCCCCAGGTGTCCAGGAGCCGGCCGGTGACCGGTGCGGACACGGCGACGGCCAGCGGCTGGCAGAGATTCCAGTAGGCATTCGCGCGGGCGCGTTCCGAACGGGGAAACCAGTTTGCCAGCAACACCAGCATGGTCGGATACACGCCACTTTCCGCCATGCCGAGCAAAAAGCGCATCACGGCGAATTCCCGAAAACTGGAAACCAAACCGCAACCGACCGCGCAAATGCCCCAGAACACCAGGAAAAGAGAGATCAATTTCCTTGGGCTCCAGCGACCGGCCAGGTAACCGCCGGGAATCTGCAACAGGACGTAACCCAGGAAAAATATGCCCGCCGCCTGACCCTTCATCCGGTCGTCCATCATCAGATCCCGCAACATGTTGGAAATCTTCGGGTCCAGCGCCAGGGAGATGTTGGTGCGGTCCACGTACGCAATGGTGTACATGATGAGCGCGACCGGGATGATGCGCAGCCAGCGTTGGTGTGTCATAGGTGGATGACCGGGGCACTGCATACCAAGGGCCGCGCGGGACGTCAGCCCCAAAAGCCGGAGTCCGGGAGTGAGGTCAGGTGGCCGGGTTGTCGCCTGGCGCCGGGAACAACCCGGCTTCATCCACGAGGCGCGTCAGTTCCGCCACCGACTGCACGGCCAGTTTTCTCGTGATGTTGGTGCGATGCAGTTTCACGGTGCGCTCGTTGATGTTCAGGTCGGCGGCAATCTGCTTGTTCATCCGGCCCTGCACCACGTGCGACAACACCTCCAGTTCACGCTGGCTCAGTTCATCAAAACGCTGCCGCAAACTCTGCAACTGTTCGCGTTGTTGCCGCTCCTGGGCGTCGCGTTGAAACGCCCGCTCCACCGCCGCCAGCAATTCCTCCTTCGGTGCGCGTTTCGTCAAAAAATCCTCCGCCCCGCTTCGCATTGCGTTCACCGTGGCCGGGATGTCACCTTGACCGGTCAAAAAAATGACCGGCAACGGGTTGGCCGAGCGTCGCAGGGCCGCCTGCAATTCCAATCCGTTCATCCCCGGCATCTGCAAATCGGTTACGACGCAGCCGGACATCCCGGGGGCGAGCCGTGCCAGAAATTCCGACGCGGAGGCAAAGGCTTGCACGGTGTAACCCACCGCGCGCAGCAAACGGGATACCGATTGCAAAAAGGAGGTGTCATCGTCCACGATGAAGACCGTTTCGGACCGGCAGGGAAGTGTGGCCGTCATGACTTCAATTTAACCATCAGTGGGTCTTTGGCAAGCCGGCCTTCGCCTTCTCGGGTTTCATCCGTGGCAGGGTGAACGTGAACGTCGTTCCTTCCGGCGTGTTGCGCTCCGCGCGAATATCCCCGCCGTGCGCCTCGATGATGGTCCGCGAAATGGCCAATCCCATGCCCATGCCGTTGGGCTTGGTGGTGAAAAAAGGTTCAAAGATGTGAGCGGCATCGTCCGGGGCAATGCCGGTTCCACAATCGCTCACCGCCACTTGCAGGTATCCATCCTTCGTCTCCCGCACCTGCACCACCAACGACCGCCGGGACCTGGGGGTGGCATCCATCGCGTCCATTCCATTCAAGATGAGGTTCAGCAACACCTGCTGCAGTTGCACCCGGTCTCCCCACACCATGGGTGATAGCGGCGATATTTGGACCGACATTTTGACTTGCCGCGCCTCCGCATCGGATCGCGCCAGGGCGACCGTTTCCTCCACCAGATTGCGCAAAGCCAAACGGTTCGATACCAGGCTCCGCCGCTTGAATAAAGTCCGCATCCGGTCAATCACATCTCCCGCCCGCCGGTCGTCCCGGCGGATGTCCGCCAGGATGGCCCGGACTTCGTCCAGATTGGGCTGGTCGGTCTGAAGAAGGATTTCCGCCGCCTCCGCGTTTCGTAAAATGGCGCCCAGCGGCTGATTCAGCTCGTGGGTCAAGGCCGAGGACAATTGACCCATCGTTGACACGCGGGCCACATGCGCCAGCTCCATCCGCTGGGCCAGGATCTCCGCCTCGGCCCAGCGGCGCTTTCTTCGCTGGGCCAGAAGTCCGGCAATGGTGATCGCCTGCGCCAGCAGGACCGAGGACGAAACCAGAATCAAATTTTTGTGTTGATCCCACAAGGTCTGTGGCCGGTAGCGAATGACCCCACCGGCGGGCACCCGGCTTTCCTTGATGCCCCAGCGCTGCAACGCCCGCCAATCCACCATCGGCGTTCCCTTCGTCGCCACCTCAATGGGCAGATCTTCCGGTTTGGCGCCGTTGAGCACCCGCAGCGCGAGTTGCCCGGCCCTCGTGCCGAGGTCTTCGGAATCCACCACCGACCCGCCCACCACCCCGCTGCCGAGCACCCATCCGCCGAGCACATAGACTGGCACGCTGGCGACCGGCGCCAGCGTCTGGGCAAGCTGCGACATGTAAAAAGTCTGGCCGTTGACATCGTTGATCACCGTGCTTAACAACACCACCGTGCCTTCGGGCAAAGACTTTACGGCGTCCGGTAATTCCGCGACCGGCCGGTTGGTCCAGAAATCGAACTCGATTCCCTCCAGCGCCTGCGATGCTTCCGCAATCCGGCCAAGCGTCGCGCGATCCACGTCCGATTTGCCCCCGATCACCACGACCCGGCGCGTGTCCGGTTGCAGGCGCATGATGAGACCCAGCGTGCCTCGAATGTCGAACCGCTGGACAATTCCGGTGACACCGTGTTTTCTGATCGCCTCGGGCACCTCCATCTCGTTGACCGCGACAAAGACGACCGGCACACCCGGAAACAAGGCGTCCGGCAGCTCGCCCGCCAGCCGGTAGTCTCTCGAGGGGAACACGATGATGAGATCAAGCTTCTGTCCGGCATATTTTTTGCCGAGATAATCCTGGAACAGGCGAAAGTGTTCCACGTCCGAAAAATGGCTGGCATCGAGATATTCAGACGAAAACTCAATCCGGTTGGTGAGGACCTGCTGCATTTCCGCCCGCAGGGCCTGTTCCAGCAGGATGTTTCCCGGTACATCCTTGCTCTCGTTGAATATCATCAGCACCCGTTTTGCCGGCACACCCAGCTCATTGGTCAAGGCCTGTGCGTGGCTGTCCGGGACGCCAAAAAACATCAGACCCAAAATCAGCGCCGCCACCAGAGCCCTTCCGGACTTCCAGTTCGAGCGCGGGGAAAAATGGCGGGGATGTTTCAAGCGGAGACCAGCATGTCCGGCCCGCCGTTTTTTTTCAAGTCCCGGTCTGAGGCAGCATAAAGCCCCCCGTCACAGTCATTCCATTGTAGCTTGCCGGGTCGTAGGTCGCAGTGCTTGTCTTTGGTGTATGAAGCCTGCTTCGCTATCAGCTCCGGCGACGGTGTTCATCACAATGTCGAGAATGGCGGGAGTGGCGGGGCTCGAACCCGTAACCTCTGCCGTGACAGGGCAGCGCTCTAACCAATTGAGCTACACCCCCACAAAAGGGGACGGCGAAGCTAGAAAATGCCTTCGGAAGCGTCAAGCGACTTCACAAAAAATTCGGGCGGCAGACGCCAAGGAGGTGGGGGTGGGGAACCCCGCTGAAGAAACGTACTGCCACCCGAATGCATCAATGTTACTTTTTTGTAAACCTTTGTCAACAAGTTATCGTTCTTTTGGTTCATTTTTGGGCACCCGCTTCCTTTCCAGGCTTTACGCGGCTAAACTTTTGCATAAATTCCCGTTATGGCCGAGTTGGAATCAGTGGCACTTTTTCAGGGATTGGACCCCGGCGAATGGCAGGGCCTGCGCCGCATCGCGCAGGAACGGCAGTTCGCCGCCGGGCGGGAGATTTTCCGTGAAGGTGACCCGGGCGACGGTGTCTATGTCATCCGGGACGGTTCGGTGGAAATCGCGCATCTCACGGATTTGCGGGAGCACCGTGTGTTTTCCCGCCTGGGTCCCGGCGAAATTTTCGGCGAAATGGCCGTGATCGAAGACCTGCCGCGCTCGGCCACTGCCACTGCCGTGAAGGACGCGCGGGTTTATTTCATTCCCCGCGACGAGATGCTCGCCCTGCTCAAACGTTCGCCGGGTCTGGCCTTCAATGTGTTGCAGGAAATCAGCCGGCGCCTGCGCGATTTCAACCAACTCCATCTGCGCGAAATCATCCAGGCCGAGCGCCTGGCGGTCGTCGGCAATTTCGCCCGTTCGATCCTGCACGATTTGAAGAGTCCCTTGACCGTCATCAGCCTGGCCACCGAGACGCTGGATCGTCCCGGCCTCACGCCGGAGAAAAGCGCGCAATCGCTCGGCTACATCCACCAGCAGATCGAGAACATCAAGGGAATGATCGGCGACATCCTGGAATTCACCCAAAGCAGCCGCACGAACGCCGCGTTTACCAACGCCGACTATCGCCGGTTCGTCATCGAACTATTGCCGGAGCTGAACGCGGATGCCCAGGTCAAGTCCGTGCGCATGGAACTGCAAAACGACCCGCCGGCTGTCCCGCTCCGGCTGGATGCCCGCCGTCTGCGCCGGGTTTTCTTCAACCTGCTTCACAATGCCATGGATGTAATGCCCGGCGGCGGCGCCATTTTCCTGCGGTTTCAGCTGAACGACGAGGAAGTCGTCACCGATATGGAGGATACCGGCCCGGGCATCGCACCGGAAATCGCCGACCGGTTGTTTCAACCCTTTGCGACACATGGCAAACCCCACGGCAGCGGCCTCGGCCTCTCCATTTGCAAAAAAATCGTCGAAGACCACGGCGGCCGGATTGCGGTGCGCCACGAGCCGGGGCACGGCGCGATTTTCTCCTTCGCACTGCCGCTGGCGAAGAACGTTGACGGGTCGAAGAGTTGAAGGGTTGAGACGAAGTTGCAATTCCTCTGGACATCCCGCTTCAACGCCTCAACTTTAACGGTTTAACGAACGATGAACCGCATCCGCCTGCTTCCCGAACATGTTGCCAACCAAATCGCCGCCGGCGAAGTGGTCGAGCGCCCCGCCAGTGTTGTGAAGGAGCTGGTCGAAAACGCGCTCGATGCGCAGGCGGCGCGCGTCACCGTCGAGATCCAGGCCGGCGGCCGCAGTCTCGTGCGCGTGATCGACGACGGCGCGGGCATGAGCCGGGACGACGCGCTGCTCTGTCTCGAACGTCACGCCACGAGCAAAATCCAACGCGCGGAGGACCTCGCGGCCATTGCCACCATGGGTTTTCGCGGCGAGGCCCTGCCCAGCATTGCCAGTGTCAGCCGGTTCATCCTGACGACGCGCGAACGGGACGGCCATTCGCCCGAAGGCACGCAGATCATCGTCAATGGCGGAAAGATTGCCGAGGTCAAGGCCGCCGGCAGCGCACCCGGCACGAGCGTGGAAGTCCGGCAACTTTTCTTCAACCTGCCGGCGCGCCGGAAATTTTTGCGTACGGAGGAGACCGAGGCGGCGCACATTCAACATTACCTGACGCTGGCCGCGCTGGCGTATGCCGAGGTCGCGTTCGCGTTCGTCAAGGATGGCCGCACCATCTGGCAACTGCCCGCCGCCAAATCCGGCCCGGCCGTTTCCAGCCGCATCGAAGCCCTGCGCGAACGTTTCCGTGCCCTGCTTGGCGATGAAAAACTCTTGGCCGTCAATTTTTCGGCGTCCCTGGCCGAAAATTTCAAGCCGGAAGCCGCCGAAATGTTCGAAGCCGCCCACCCGGAACACCCCCGGACGCCAGATGCCAAATCCCAGATCCGGATCTGGGGCCTGATCGGCGCACCGGGCGTTTCCCGCACCACGCGCGACAGCCAGTTTGTTTACGTGAACCGCCGGCCGGTCGAAAATCGCGGACTCAACTACGCGCTCATCGAAGGCTATCACACGTCGTTGATGAAGGGCCGTTATCCGGTCTGCTGCCTGTTCCTGGAAATTGATCCGGCGGCGGTGGACGTGAACATTCATCCGGCCAAGCGCGAGGTGAAATTTCATCGCGAATTTGAGATCCGGAAACTGGTCGGGCAGGCGGTCAAGGAAACGTTGCTCGCGTTCCATGCCGAACCGGAAAAACCGGTTCCAACCGTCAAGGCTCCAAGCGCGCCAAGCCGTGAATCGGAACCACCCAAACCGGTTCAACAAACCGTGTTGCCTGAATTCCCGGAAAAATTAAAGCCCGTTCCGGCCGTTGAATCGCCCCCGCCGTCGGTTTCGCAACCGCCGCTGCGAATGGGTTTTTCGGCTTTGCCGGGGCGAAGCGAAGCGGAGGTGGGCGCGTCCCCATCGCCAGCCGCCAATCCGCAATCCGCCACGGCTCCATCCGTTCCGGCCTCCGACGTCCGGCCCCCGGCTTCGGCGGCCACGCCGCTGCTCACCGTTCCGCTCCGGCTCGTCGGCGTCATCGGCAAACTTTACGTCCTGCTGGAATCCGACCGCGGACTGGTCTTGCTTGACCAGCACGCGGCGCACGAGCGGATTTTGTTCGAGCAGATGCTCAATCGCATCGAACAGGGCGGTTTGGCGCCGTCGCAGAAATTGCTGCTGCCGGAGACCATCGAACTGCCGCCGCGCGACGCCCAGTTTTTGCGCGAGCAACTGGCCGTGCTGACCCGGCTCGGCGTTGGCCTGAGCGAATTCGGCGAGCGGACGTTCCTGCTCGACGCGCTGCCGCCGTTCGTGAAGGCCGCCGACCCGCGCCGGTTTGTGTTTGACCTTGTGGACGAATTGCGCGCCGCCGGACGCGAGGTGAACCTGGCGCGGCTGGGCGAGCACACCGTCGCCAAGACCGTCTGCCGCCACGCGGTGAAGGCCAACGACCCGCTCGGCGGCCCGGAACTGGAAAATCTGGTCGAGGATTTGCGCCGCTGCGCCATGCCTTACACCTGTCCGCACGGCCGCCCGACGCTGATTGAGATGAATTACCGCGAACTGGAGAAAAAGTTTGGAAGGACGCAATAAAAATATGAACGGCATCACCAGTCTTGTAGAAACAAAAGTTGAGTCTTCGAGTCGGTTAAAGCCCTCTTCGATTGAAGCTTGTCCCGCGCCGTCCGACGAAAACATTTCCGGTGAGCACTGGCGGTTTTGTCCGCAGTGCGGGCACGAGCTGATCAATGAGAAATGCAAGCTGCGTTGCCCGCGCTGCCATTATTTCATGAGCTGTTCGGATTTTGATTTCGCCGGCTAGACACGGATTTCACGGATTTTCACGAATTCCCAAAACGCATTTTCCATTTTTTAATCTGTGATAATTTGTGTAATCCGTGTCGAAGTTGAAAATTTCTTCGTGTCCATCCGTGCCATTCGTGGTTAAATTTCGGTGTTCATGAACGATTGGAACATTCAATCCCGCGCGGCGGCGTGCGAGGCGTGCGGCAAACCGTTTGCCGATCGCGAGGCGTTTCACACGCTGCTCTTCGACGAGCACGCGGAAAATCTGCGCCGCATGGACGTCTGCGAGGCCTGCTGGCAAAGCCAGTTCAGCGACGGCGCCCGCGAGCGCAAAGGGTTTATTTCCCACTGGCAGGGCATTTACGAAGCGCCCGCGCCGGCGGAGGACGCAATTCAAAAGGACACCGCCGAGACGTTGCTGCGAAAGCTCATCGAACAAAACGATCCGCGCTACGCACCCGCCGGTTACATCCTGGCCGTCATGCTTGAACGCAAGCGCGTGCTCAAGGTGAAGGAAGAGGTCGTCCGCGACGGCAAGCGCGTGTTCATTTACGAACAGCCCGGGACCGGTGATATTTTCACCATCACCGACCCGGCCCTGCGGCTGGACCAACTCGAAGAAGTCCAGCGCGACGTGGCGGCGTTACTCGAACACGGGTTGAATCCGCCGGCGCCGCAACCGGTTGGCGAGACTCCCGCGCCCGTGCCGGAAAATCAGCCCATTGTTCAAAATTGAGAACATCGAACATCCAACATCGAACATCCAACATGAAATGGCCCGGCGTCGGGAAATTTCGGCGTTCAGAGTTCGATGTTCAATGTTCGATGTTCCCGAAATAATTCATGTCCCTTGCCGACCTTCAAACCCATCTCGGCTACACGTTTCGCGACGAAAGCCTGCTGCGGCTGGCGCTGACGCATCCGTCCGTGGCGCACGAAAGCGGCGAGCCGACGGCGCACAATCAGCGGCTGGAATTTCTCGGTGACGCGGTGCTGCAACTCGTGCTGACGCACGAATTATACGACAAATATTCCACTTTCAACGAAGGTCCCCTGACCAAGGCACGCGCCAAGCTCGTCAACCGTCGTACGCTCGCCGAGCATGCCCGCGAACTCGGGGTCGGCGCGCACCTGATTCTCAGCCACGGCGAGGAAGGCAGCGGCGGACGGGAACGCGGATCAACGCTGGCGGATGCGTTTGAGGCTTTGATCGGAGCGGTTTTTCTGGATGGCGGTTTTGAGGAGGCTCGCGGATTTGTGTTGCGTTCTTTTCACAGGGCGTTTGGGGAATTGACGGCCATTCCCACCTTGGACAATCCGAAAGGGGAGTTGCAGGAAATCTTGCAGGCCAAATCGCCGGATGCGCCGCACTATGAAGTGGTGAGGGCGACGGGGCCGGATCACGACCGGGATTTCGAGTGCGTGGTTTCGCACGGGGGAATCGCGTTGGGGCGCGGGTTGG
>Ga0181531_10002567_pt1 | contig 11327 bp, 9 predicted proteins | sample PEATcosm2014_Bin_38_FD_119743 | JGI IMG/M metagenome (GOLD analysis project Ga0181531, IMG submission 119743) | Peatland microbial communities from MTU Mesocosm Facility, Houghton, MI, USA - PEATcosm2014_Bin11_10_metaG | ecosystem: Environmental > Terrestrial > Soil > Wetlands > Peat | place... | reverse complement strand
GGCCGCGACGCCCGCGGTGATGAAACTGACCCCGTCGGCGCCCATGGTGAGCCCGCCGATCGCGTTCGCCTCTTTGGGAATAGCGTCGAGGACCAGTGTCGCCAGGTCCTCCATGACCTCGGGCGCGCAGATCGTCTGCTTGGAGTCGATGAACCACGACGACGTCCGTCCGGACTTCAAGGTGAACTCTCCCCGACGAATCGAGTGCTCGAGCAGGTGATCGCGCACGCGCTCGCGGGCGTCGCTCACGTCAGCACCACCTGCCGCGAACCCGTCCGCACTTCGCCCACGATCGAAGCCGCGAGGCCATTCGCGCGCGCCAAGGTCACCGCGGCGGCGGCGGCGCTCGGGTCGAGGGCGAGCACCATGCCGAGACCACAGTTGAAGACGCGCACCATCTCCTCGCTCGCCACCGGCCCACGGCGTTGGATCTCGAAGAAGATCTCGGGCGTGTCGAAGCTCTCCATCTCGATCACCGCGTCGAGTCCCTCCGGCAGGAGCCGCGCGACGTTCCCAACGATGCCCCCGCCGGTGACGTGCGCCACCGCGTGCAGCGCGCTCCCCAGTTCGCGATGAATCGCCGTGACGCTCGGTGCGTAGATGACCGAGGGGAGCAGAAGCTCGTCGCCCAAAGTTCGCGTCGCCCCGGGGTAGGCCGGTTCGAGCAACGAGGCCGCGTCGCGCACCAGCACGTCGCGCGCGAGCGTGTAGCCGTTCGAGCGCAGGCCCGGGGAGTGGAAGCCGACCAGCGCGTCGCCCTCGCGCACCCCTTGGGCCGAGAGGACGTCGCGACGTTCGACGACCCCGAGCGCGAAGCCCGCGACGTCGAGGTCGTCTGGTTTCATCACGCCACCGTGTTCGGCCGTCTCGCCACCGAGCAAGGCCGCGTTCGCCTGACGACAGCCCTCGGCGATGCCGGCCACGAGCACCGCCAACTGCGCCGGGACCACCGAGCCGACCGCCACGTAGTCGAGCACGAAGAGGGGCTCGGCCCCCACGCAGGCCAAGTCGTCCACCAGCATCGCCACCAGGTCGACGCCGACGGTGTCGTAGCGGCCCACGAGGCGGGCGACTTCGAGTTTGGTGCCCACCCCGTCGGCCGAGGCGACGAGCACCGGTTCGTCGTAGCGCGCCGCGTCGAGCGCGAACAGTCCGCCAAACCCGCCGAAGCCCCCGAGCACGCCCGGGCGAGCGGTGCTCTCGACGCTGGCCCGGATGCGCGCGACGACCTCATCACCCGCGTCAATCGACACGCCGGCGCCGGCGTAGGTCCTCGCGCCGGCGACGTCGAGCAGTCGACTCACCAGCGCGTCGCCGCCGCGCCGATCGTGACGGGGATCGGCGCCGGGTACGAACCGGTGAGGCACGCGTCGCAGCACTCCCCGTCGAGCTGGATCGCGGCGCGCAGGTTCGCCAACGTGATGTACTCGAGCGTGTCCGAGCCGACGAAGGCGTTGATCTCGGCGATGGAGTGGTTCGCCGCCAAGAGCTCGTCGCGGTTGGGCGTGTCGATCCCGTAGTAGCACGGCCACGAGAAGGGGGGCGAGGAGATGCGCAGGTGCACCTCCTTGGCGCCGGCGTCGCGCAGCATGCTCACCAACGCCTTGGTCGTCGTGCCGCGCACGATGGAGTCGTCGACCACGATGAGTCGCTGGCCCTCGATGTTCTCGCGCAGCGGGTTGAGCTTGCGCCGCACGCTGGCGTTGCGCTCGCTCTGGTCGGGCGCGATGAAGGTACGGCCGATGTAACGGTTCTTCACCAGCCCGTAGCCGAAGGGGATCCCCGAAGCCTTGGCGTAGCCCTCGGCGGCGGGCACGCCCGAGTCGGGCACCCCCATCACCAGGTCCGCCGGGACGTTCGACTGGGTCGCGAGCAGCTCGCCCATGCGGCGACGGGTCGTGTGCACCTGGTGCCCCATGAGGTAGGCGTCGGGCCGCGCGAAGTAGACGAACTCGAAGATGCAGAGCTTCGCCTTACCCGCGGCCGGCTCCAAGAGCTGGAGCGAACTGACCCCATCCTTGGTGATGGTGACCATCTCGCCGGGGTCGATCTCGCGCACGAAGGTCGCCCCGACCACGTCGAGCGCGGGGGACTCCGAGGCCACGATCCAGCCCTCGGGGGCGTCGGCGGTGCCGAGTCGACCGAGACAGAGCGGACGAAAGCCGTAGGGGTCACGCACCGCGTGCACCTGGTCGGACTCGAGTATCACCATCGAGAAGGCGCCCTCGACGCGCGCGAGCACCACGCCCAGCGCCTTATCGAGCGAGAGACCCGCGTCGACCTCGCGCGCCAAGAGCTCCGCCACCAGGTCCGAGTCCGAGAGCATCGAGGTGTACTCGATCCCCGCCGCGGCGGCGAGCTCCAAGGTGTTGGTGAGGTTCCCGTTATGCCCGAGCGCGAAGCCCGACACGCCCGCCGAACGGTAGACGGGCTGTGCCGCCGTCCAGTTCGCCGAGCCGGAAGTGGAGTAGCGCGTGTGGCCGATGACCAACGAGCCACCGAGCGCGCGCAAGGTCGACTCGGCGAAGACCGAACTCACCAGGCCGTTGTCCTTGACGACGGTGATCTGTTCGTTCTGAAAGGTCGCCATGCCCGCCGACTCCTGGCCGCGGTGCTGGAGCGCGAAGAGGGCGTCGTAACAGAGGTGGGCGACCGGGCGACCCGGCGCCACAATCCCGACGACGCCGCAGGCTTCCCTCATCGCCTACAGGTTACGGGCTGAAGGCGCGGTCACCGGCCCAGTCTCGCACAGGGTCCCGAAGCGAATGGGCAGATTTACTACCCTTGTTCGATGCTGGATCTGCACACCCACTCGACGTTCTCCGACGGTTCGGACACGCCCGAGGAGCTGGCGGAGAAGGCCAGCCGACTCGGGCTGCGGGCGATCGCCCTCACCGATCACGACACGACGCTCAGCTACGAGCGGATGAAGGCGGCGACCAGCGAGTTCGGCGTCGAACTGGTCCCCGGGGTCGAGGTGTCCCTGCGCGACCACGAGTTCCCCGTAGAGCGCGGCGGGCACCGCGTGCCGCGTAGCGTCCACGTACTCGCCTACTACTTGCCCCTAGAGGCCGAGCACCCGCTCCAGCGACAACTCGCCGCCCTGCGCCACGACCGCGACGTGCGTAATCACGAACTGGTGACCCTCCTCCAGGAGAAGGGGTTCGAGCGTCTCACCCTCGAGTACTTAGCCGAGCTCTCGGGCAACGTCGACTCGATCGGTCGCCCCCACTTCGCGCGCGCGATGTTCGAACTTCACCCCGAGATCGTCGGTGAGCGCACCGACGCGCGCTGGAACGAGATCTTCATCGAATGGCTGGGCAGCGGCGGCTTCGCCTACATCCCCAAGACCAGCATGCCCGTTGAGCAGTTCGTCGACGCCGCCAAGGGTTCGTCCACCGTCTTCTCCATCGCCCACCCGCTCGTGAACTACGTCGAGGAGTTCACCAACCACGCCATCGAAGCAACGATGCCGCGGGTGATGGCGTCGTTACGTGAGCGGGGCTTCGCCGGCATCGAGGCCTACTACGGCAGCACGAGCGCGCCCACGCGAGCGCTGATGGTGAAGCTCACCCGCGACGCCGGCATGATCCCCACCGGGGGCTCGGACTACCACGGTCACTACAAAGAGGACGTCGCCCTCGGCGTCGGTCGAACCGGCGACCTGCTCGTGCCCAACGAGGTGCTCGAGGAGATCAAGGCCGCGCGTTAGCTCAACGCGGCCAGCGCCCCTTCGAGCGCGCCGCGTCGCGTCGCGGCAATCTCCTCGACCGAGAGACGGACCGTAGTGCCGATCGCCAGATGAGACCCGCCGCAGCGGCCCAGACCGACCAGGGGGACACCGGCCGCCGTGGCGCGCGCCGTCAGCGCCTTCAGGTCACTCGTCGCGACGACGAAGCGACCGGGGAACTCCGAGAAGAGCTCGGCGACGTCGTCGAGCCCGATGACCGTGGCCCCGACGCCGGTGACGGCGGCCATTTCGGCGAGCGCCGCGGCCAGCCCGCCGCCACTCACGTCGTGCACCGCGGTCACGTCGCTCGCGCCGCCGCCGCAGATCGCCGCCACCTCGCCGGCGACGAACTCGAGCGTCGCGCGAAGGGTCGACACCTCGACCTCGCTCAGACGACCGCCCCGCCGCCCGCGGCCCGTCGCCCAGCGCGAACCGCCCAAGGGGAACGGGCGCTCGCCGACCGCTCGGCGCACCCCGACCAGCACCAGGTCGTCGTCGTCGCCCCAGTTCCAGCCCGGGGGCGACGCGACCAGGTGCTCGACGACGCCCAAGAGACCGACGACCGGGGTGGGGTCGATGTCGTTGCCCCCACTCTCGTTATAGAGGGACACGTTGCCCCCGATCACGGGCAGACCGAGCGCGTCACAGGCGTCGGCCACGCCGTCGATGGTTTCGGAGAGCTGCCACATCACCCCAGGGTGCTCGGGGTTGCCGAAGTTGAGGCAGTTCACGACCGCCTTGGCGGTGGCGCCGACGCACGCCAGGTTGGCCACGCTCTCGTAGATGGTGAGCGCCGTCCCGAGACGAGGGTCGAGCGCGCACCAGCGCGGGTTGGAGTCGGTCGAAAGGGCGACGCCCCGCGTCGAGACCGGCAGCCCCGGTCCGGCGAGGCGCAGTAACGCGGCGTCTCGGCCGGGCCCGACGACGGTGTTCAAGAACAGCTGCGAGTCGTACTGTTGATAGACCCAACTCGGGTCGACCAGCAACGACAAGAGGTCCTCGTTCGCTGACTCGATCGGATCGTCGCTCGGATCGTCCGCGAGCACGGCGTCGAGGGTCGAGGGTCGCTCACGCGGTCGGTCGTAGAGCGGCGCCTCGTCGGCCAAGGAGCGCGCCGGCACTTCGGCCAAGACCTCGCCCTCGAAGCCGTCACGCACTCGCAACATTCCCACCGGCTCACCGCTCTCGTCGGTGACGGGCTCGACCACGTGACCCACGACCGTCGCGCGCACCTCCCAGCGCTCGCAGACCTCGAGCACCGCGTCGAGATTCTCCGGCGTGATGATCGCCAGCATTCGTTCCTGGCTCTCGGAGGTCATGATCTCGTAGGGCACCATCCCGGGCTCTCGCTGGGGCACCGCCGTGACGTCCACGTCCATGCCCACCCCACCGCGCGCCGCCGTCTCGGAGGTCGCACAGACCAACCCCGCGCCACCGAGGTCCTGGATGCCCACGACGTAGCCGCGATCGAGCAGTTCGAGGCACGCCTCGATGAGACGCTTCTCCTCGTAGGGGTCGCCGACCTGCACGCTGGGGCGCTTCGCGTCGTCGAGGGCGCCCTCGTCCCCGCTGAAGCCGGCCGACGCCAGTACCGAGACGCCGCCGATGCCGTCGCGGCCGGTGCGTGAGCCGAGCAACACCGCCAGGTTGCCCACGCCCGAGGCGACCCCGAGGACCAGGCGCTCGGTGGGCAGCGCCCCGACGCAGAGCACGTTCACGAGGGGGTTCCCGGCGTAGCAGTCGTCGAAGGTCAACTCACCGCCGATCGTCGGCACCCCGACCGAGTTGCCGTACCCCGAGATCCCCGAGACCACGCCCTCGACCAGCCAGCGCTGGCGCGCGTCGCGCAGTTCGCCAAAGAAGAGCGGGTCCATCACCGCGAGCGGTCGCGCGCCCATGGTGAAGACGTCGCGCAGGATGCCCCCGACCCCGGTCGCCGCGCCCTGGTACGGCTCGATCGCCGAGGGGTGGTTGTGGCTCTCGATGCGGATCGCCACCGCGATCCCGTCGCCCGCGTCGATGACGCCCGCGTTCTCACCCGGCCCCACCAGCACGTGCGCGCCGGTCGTGGGGAGTCGACGAAGGTGCAGCCGCGAGGACTTATAGGAACAGTGTTCGCTCCACATCACGCCGTAGAGCGCGAGTTCGAGGTGATTGGGTTCGCGGCCGAGGACCGCGGTAACTGCGCGGTACTCGTCGTCACTCAACCCAAGGGCGCGGTGAAGGCTCTGGGGAGGGCTACTCACGGAACCAAACTACTGGTCCACCACCGCGGTTCTAAGACGTGACGCGCTCACGCACCCCGACGAAGCTCTCCAGCAGGACCCGACCGTCCGCGCTGCCGAGCAGCGTCGACATCGCTCGCTCGGGGTGGGGCATCAGCCCGACCACGTTGCCGCGCTCGTTCGCCAGGCCCGCGATGTCCCCGCGCGACCCGTTGGGGTTCTCGCGGTAGCGCAGGATCACCTGACCTCGTGCCTGGAGACGTTCGAAGGTCTCGTCGTCACAGACGTAGGCGCCCGAGAAGTGGTTGATCGGGATGACCAGCTCTTGACCGAGCGACGCGCGCGAGGTCAGGACCGAGTCGGTCGAGGTCACCTCGAGCGCGGTCGGTCGGCAGAGGAACTTAAGCCCCGCGTTCTTCTGCAGCGCCCCCGGGAGCAGCCCCGCCTCGGTGAGCACCTGAAAACCGTTACAGATCCCCAGCACCGCGCCACCCTCGTCGGCGAAGCGCGCGACCGCGTCCATGATCGGCGAGAACCGGGCCAGGGCCCCCGGTCGAAGGTAGTCCCCGTGCGCGAAGCCGCCGGGCAGGATCACGCCGTCGAAGCCCGCGAGGTCCTTGGTCGTGTGCCACACCAGTTCGGCCTGGGCGCCGAGGGACGTGACGCCCGCTAACGCGTCGTACTCGCAGTTCGACCCCGGAAAGACGACGACCGCGACGCGCGTCACGACGCGTGCACCTCAGCGAGGCGCGCCACCGCGTCCTCGATCACCGGGTTCGAGAGCAGGCGTTCGGCCAGCGCGGTGGCCTTCTCTAAGGCGGCGTCTTCGTTCTCCGCTTCGATGTTCATGCGAAAGGACTTGCCGGCTTGGACGTTCGACACGCCCGTGAAACCCAGCGCCGGCAGGGCGCGCTCGATGGTCGCTCCCTCGGGATCCGCGATGCCGTGGCGCAGGGTGACCTCGACCACGACGAAAAAGTTCATCACTCTCGACCGTACCAGTCCTCCAACGCATTCCCACTCACGCGCTCGTAGGCCGCCACGTAGCGCGAGGAGGTCTCGGCGATGATCGAATAGGGCACCCGCGGTGGCGGCGGGACTCGGTTCCAACGTTGCGCCGTCAGCCAGTCGCGAAACGGCTGCTTGTCAAAGGCGGGCGGCGTCTCGCCCGAGTGGACCTGATCGGCCGGCCAGATCCGCGAGGAGTCGGGCGTGATCACCTCGTCGCACACCACCAACTCGCCGTCGACGACGCCGAGTTCGAACTTGGTGTCGGCGAGGACCAGGCCGACCTCGTCGAACTTGCTCACCGCGCGAGTGAAGAGGTCGAGGCAGAGCGCCATCGCCTCTTCCAGTCGCTCGGCGCCGACGATCTCGGCCGCCGCCGCGAGGTCGATGTTGAGGTCGTGACCCTCGGTGGCCTTGGTCGAGGGCGTGAAGATTGGGCTAGGAAAGGGGTCGGTGAGCCGCAGCCCGGCGGGCGCGGGCATCCCGTGCACGGTGCCCGACTCCACGTACTCCTCAAAGGCCTGACCCGCGAGGCGGGCGCGCACGATGCACTCGAGGGGCATCATCTCGGCGCGCCGCACCAGCATCGCTCGCCCGTGCAACGAGGTCTCCTCTAAGAACCCCGGGGCGTGGGCGTCGATGACCGCCGGGTCGCAACTCACCAGCGCGCTCGGGACGTCGAGTTCGAACTCGTGGGTCCAGTAGTAGGTGAGCGCGGTGAGCACGCGGCCCTTGTTGGGGATCGGCTCGTTCATCACGACGTCGTACGCGCTCAAGCGATCAGACGCCACCATGAGCAGCTGGTCCTCGCCGACCTCGTAGAGGTCGCGCACCTTGCCCGAGTAGAGGTGCGCCAGATCGAGGCTCATACGCGCCACGTTAGAGCGTCGAGTACGCGCCGACGATGAACCAACAGGCGATCGATGTCAAAGGCGCGCGCCAGCGCGTCCGCGCTCAAGGTCACCTCGTCGTCGCCCTCGACGACGTCGCGGAAGTTCCGATGCTCGTCGATGGCCCGGCGTGACGCGCGCTGGACCACGCGGTACGCGTCGTCGCGACTCACGCCGGCGTCGATGAGCGCGAGCAGGACCGACTGGGAGAAGACCAGCCCGAGTGATCCTTCGTTCAAGTTGTGCCGGGCGCGCGCTTCGTGCAGGACCAGCCCGTCGGCGAGCCAGGTGGCCTTGCGCAACATGTACACGGTGAGCTGCAGCGCGTCGGGGAGCACCACGCGCTCCACGCTCGAGTGGCTGATGTCGCGTTCGTGCCAGAGCGCGACGTCCTCGAGACCGGCCTGGAGGTAGCCGCGCAGCACGCGCGCGAGGCCACTGAGACGTTCCGCGACGACGGGGTTACGTTTGTGCGGCATCGCCGACGAGCCCTTTTGGCCAGGCGCGAAGGGCTCTTCGACCTCACCGACTTCGCTGCGCGCGAGGTGGCGGACCTCTAGGGAGAACTGTTCGATCGTGGTACCGATGGCGGCACAGGCGTAGAGGACTTCCGCGTGGCGGTCGCGGGCGATGACCTGGGTCGCGGGGACGGGCTCGAGGCCCAGGTGCGCGCACACGTACGCCTCGACCGCGGGGTCGATGTTGGAGAAGGTGCCGACGACGCCGCTCAACTTTCCCACCGCGATGCCGCGGCGCGCGCTGGTGGCTCGGGTGAGGTCGCGGTCCGCGTGCAGCGCGAAGAGTGCGAACTTGGCCCCGTAGGTCGTCGGCTCGGCGTGTTGGCCGTGGGTCCTCCCGACGATCGGCGTGTCGACGCTCGCGACCGCCCGACGCGTCAGGGCGTCACGGAGTGCGCGGACCTCGTCGATGACGATGTCCATCGCCGTGGTGAGTGTCGCGCAGAGCGCCGTGTCGACCACGTCCGACGACGTCAGTCCGTAGTGGACCCACGCCGCCTCGGGCATGCCGATACGTGCCTGCACGACGTCGACGAAGGCGGCGGTGTCGTGGTGGGTCGTCTCCTCGCGGAGGTTGACGGCCTCGACGAACTCGGCGTCGACGAGCGGGCGTCGAGCGCGCAGGGCGGCGACGTCGTCCTTCGGGATAACCCCCAGTTCGGCGAGCGCCTCGGCCGCGAGCAGCTCGACGTCGAGCATCGTGTCCAGACGGTGCTCGTCGCTGAAGAGCGCCGCGACGTCCTTCGGCGCGTAGCGCGGGATCACTGGTGGAACTCCGCGGCCAACATGGCGATGTCGCCGCGTCGCTGGCAGCCTCGGAAGTTGACCTGGCGCGCGCCCGCGTAGGCGCGCTCGCGCGCCATCGCGATCGTCTCACCTCGTCCCGTCACCGCGAGCACGCGACCGCCACGCGTGAGAAAGTCGCCTTGGGCGTTGCGCAACGTCGCCGCGTGAAAGATCACGACGTCCTCGCGGGGCTCGCGGAGCTGCCCGTCGTCGCCCAGACCACTGATGAGGTCGCCCTTGCGGGGACGTTGCGGGTAGCCCTCCGCGGCCAACACCACGGTCACGGCCGCGCCGCGCGGGGTCAACGTCGCGCCCTCGAGGCGCCCCTCGGCACAGCGCAGCAAGACGTCGAGGAGGTCCGCGCCGTAGAGCGGCACCAGCACCTCGGTCTCGGGGTCGCCGAAGCGCACGTTGTACTCGAGGAGTTTCGGGCCGTCCGCGGTCAGCATCACCCCGGCGTAGAGCACGCCACGGAACTCGAGGTCGCGTCGCTTGAGTTCCGCCAGCGTCGGGGTGATGATGCGCGCCATGACCTCTTCGACCTGAGCGTCGCTCATCGAGGTCATCGGCGCGTACGCGCCCATGCCACCGGTGTTGGCACCCTGGTCGTTCTCGCCAATGCGCTTGAAGTCCTGGGCCGGGACGAGGGGCAGGACGGTGGTGCCGTCACAGAGGACGTGGAGCGAACACTCGACCCCGGACAGTCCTTCTTCGATCACGACGGTGCGACCAGCGCCGGCGAAGGTCTCTCCGCTGAGCTTCTCGTGCACGTCGCGACGGGCCGCGTCGACGTCGCTCGTCACCAGGACGCCCTTGCCGGCGGCGAGCCCGTCGGTCTTGATCACGTAGGGCGGCTGCATCGTCGCCAGGTACGCGAGCGCCTCCACCTCGTCGTCGAAGGCGCCGTAGGCCGCGCTCGGCACCCGCGCGGCGGCGAGGAACCCCTTCATGAAAGCCTTGGAGCCCTCGAGGACCGCGCCGGCCGCCCCGGGGCCGAGGACCGTCTTGCCCTGCAGTCGAAGTTGATCGGCCAAACCGTCGACCAGCGGCTGCTCGGGGCCGATGACGAAGAGATCCGCCTCGAGGTCGATCGGGGGCGTCGCCACGCAGGTGATCCCGTGGGCGGCGATGCCGGCGTTGCCGGGCGTGACCACGACCTCGGCGCTCTGGCCGAGGGCCCAGGCGAGGGCGTGCTCGCGGGCCCCCGAGCCGACGACGACGACGCGCGTCACGCCGTCCGCACGAACTGCTCGCGCTCGGGCCCCACGCCGACCACGGTAATGGGGACGCCGATCTTCTCTTCTAAGAAGCGCACGTAGTCGAGCGCGGCGTCGGGCATCTGGTCGACGTGACTGATCTGGGTGAGCTCGCACTGCCAGCCCGGGATCGTCTCGTAGAGGGGGGTGACGTCGTGGAGCACCGACTGGTGAAAGGGCATGTAGTCGTAGCGCACGCCGTCGTGGAGGTAGGCGACACAGACCTTGATCTCGTCGAACTTGTCGAGCACGTCGAGCTTCGTGAGGGCTATCTCCGAGAGTGAGTTCAGCCGCACGGCCTGGCGGGCCATGACGACGTCGAACCACCCGACGCGCCGTCGACGACCGGTGTTGGTGCCGAACTCGTGGCCGTGGGTCACCAGGTACTCGGCGGTCTCGCCGTCGAGTTCGGTCGGGAAGGGACCCGCCCCGACGCGCGTCACGTAGGCCTTGGCGATACCCAGGACGTTGGTGATGTCGCGCGGCCCGAGCCCCGAGCCGACGCACGCCCCGCCCGCCACCGGGTTCGAGGACGTCACGAAGGGGTACGTCCCGTGGTCGAGGTCGAGGAACGTCGCCTGGGCGCCCTCTAAGAGGATCCGCTCGCCGCGCGCGAGTGCGTCGTGCACGAGCGTGACCGTATCGCCGATCATCGGGGCCACCCGCGGGGCGAGTTCGTCGAGGTAGCGCTCGGCGATGGCCTTCGCACTCAGCGCCGGTCGGTTGTAGATCTTGGTCAGGATCAGGTTCTTCTCGTGCAAGACGACGTCGAGCTTCTCTCGGAAGATCTTGGGGTCGAGGAGGTCCTGTACGCGTAGCCCCACCCGTGAGGACTTGTCCGCGTACGCCGGACCGATCCCGCGCTTGGTGGTGCCGAGCGCGTTACGACCGAGGAACCGTTCGGTCAGCCGGTC
>Ga0181531_10002566_pt1 | contig 11328 bp, 11 predicted proteins | sample PEATcosm2014_Bin_38_FD_119743 | JGI IMG/M metagenome (GOLD analysis project Ga0181531, IMG submission 119743) | Peatland microbial communities from MTU Mesocosm Facility, Houghton, MI, USA - PEATcosm2014_Bin11_10_metaG | ecosystem: Environmental > Terrestrial > Soil > Wetlands > Peat | place... | reverse complement strand
TGCGCAACCGCTGGCGCCGCGCGCAGCTGCCGGAAGGCCTGCGCGAGGAAGTCGTTCCGAAAAACATCCTGATGATCGGCCCCACCGGCTGCGGCAAAACCGAAATCGCGCGCCGCCTGGCCAAACTCGCGCAAGCCCCGTTCCTGAAAGTGGAAGCGACCAAATTCACCGAGGTCGGCTATGTCGGCCGCGACGTGGACAGCATCGTGCGTGACCTGGTCGAGGTCTCCATCAACATGCTGCGCGACACCGGCCGCCGCGAGGTGCAGGCCAAGGCCGAGCAGGCGGCGGAGGATAAACTCGTCGACGCGCTGGTCGGCGCCAGCGCGCTGCACGAAACCAAAAGCAAATTCCGCAAGATGCTGCGCGCCGGCGAACTGGAGGAAAAGGACGTCGAGGTCTCGCTGACCGAGCCGCCCAACTCCGGCGTCATCGGCCAGATCGATCTGCCCGGCGTGCCGCCGGGCCAGATGATCAATTTGGGCGAAATGATGCGCGGCATGATGGGCAACCGCCAGCAGCAGAAAAAGCTGAAGGTCGCCGCCGCGCGCCCGTTGCTGGAGCGTGAGGAAGCCGACCGCCTGGTGGACAACGACCGCCTCACCCGCGATGCCGTTGCGCACGCGGAAAACAACGGCATCGTCTTCCTCGACGAAATCGACAAGGTCTGCGCCCGCACCAGCGAAGGCGGCTTTCGCGGCGGTGACGTGAGCCGCGAGGGCGTGCAGCGCGATCTTCTGCCCTTGATCGAGGGCACCACGGTCTCCACCAAATACGGCCCGGTGCGCACCGACCACATATTATTCATTGCGTCCGGCGCCTTCCACCTGGCAAAACCGTCCGATCTGCTCCCGGAACTGCAAGGCCGCCTGCCGATCCGCGTCGAACTGGCCCCGCTTTCGCGCGACGACCTCCGCCGCATCCTGACCGAGCCCGAACACAGCCTGGTCAAGCAATACGCTGCGCTAATGGAAACCGAAAAAGTAACCCTATCCTTCGCCGACGACGCGGTGGACGCCCTGGCCGACCTCGCCGCCGACATCAACGACCGCGTCGAGAACATCGGCGCCCGCCGCCTGGCAACGGTGCTGGAAAAGCTGCTCGAGGAAATCTCCTTCACCGCCAGCGACCGCCCCGGCGCCGAGATAACGGTGGACGCCGCCTACGTCCGCGAACGCGTCGCGCCTTTGGCCGCCAAGGGCGATCTGAGCCGCTTTATTCTGTAGGGGTAAGAAGGCCAGGGGCTCTGCCCCTGGACCCCGCTGGGGCCGTAGGCCCCAGCCCCCATTTTATTGCTTCCGGGACTGACCTCGGCATCGAGAATCGTAGGACGCCTGAGCGAAGCGTTACCCATCAAAAACCCGCCCACAGCCGCAACCCCCCTTGCCCCGCCCCGCCGAAGGCGACAAACTGGCCTATGACCGATTACCGGCGCAATCGCGTGCCCGGCGGCACCTATTTCTTCACCGTCAACCTCGCCGACCGCCGTTCCAACCTGCTGACGCAGGAAATCGACGCACTGCGCAACGCGGTGCGCAAGGTTCGCGCGCGGAACCCGTTCCATATCGATGCGTGGGTTGTACTACCCGAGCACATGCATTGTGTTTGGACGCTGCCCGATGGCGACACCGATTTCTCAATGAGATGGCAAGCGATAAAGACGGAATTTTCCAAACGCATGGCGCTAGGCGAACACCGTTCGCCCAGCCGCGCCGGGAAGGGCGAGCGCGGCATCTGGCAACGCCGATTCTGGGAACACACCATTTGCGACGACCGCGATTATGCCGCGCATCTGGATTATATCCATTTCAATCCGGTGAAGCATGGACTGGTTACGCACGTCGCCGCATGGCAATTCTCATCGTTCCACCGATGCGTGGCGAGGGGCATTTACCCGCCCGTCTGGAACGGCGGACCCGCAAACGTCGCGGAGGCCGGGGAGCCGATTCCTTCAGCGGCGGGCGCGAAAGGTGATGGGTAGCGCTTCGCTCACCCATCCTACGCTTGCTGCATGAAGCTCATGCGTAATGTGGGATTCCCGCTCGATCACTGAACCACCTTGGTCCCGCTACGCACTTCGTCCGGTTTCGCGGTAGAAAAATTTCAGGATTTCAGCTGAACAAGCTGAAAATTACCATCAACCCCCCCAAAAGCAACGATCGCACCGTACCCCGTGTCCGTCCAGGGAGGGTCATTAGCAATCGCCAAGGTTCCATTCACATAGTAGTTCACCGTATTCGTCGCGGGATTAAAGGTCATCGTGATTGTGACGTAGTTCGTGCCCAGTCCGGAAATCAGGTAGGACTGCGTTCCCGGTCCGCAGTCCGAACCACAATAGTACCGATCGGATAGTATCTGGTTACCGAGGCCGTCGGACTGTAACGAGATATCAAACCGCTCGCCGGTTGTGCCATTGGTAATCACAATAGCGTAAATTGAGGTGCCGTCCCCTGAATTCGTTGATAGGTTCTGCATTACTGTAGTGAGCGTCCAGGGCTTCCTGCCGAGCTTAGTTACATCAGAATCGCTTATCACGAACTGATTGTAGTCGCAGCACTCCGAGCCCTGCATGTTCCAGGCTCTCTTGACCGGAGAGCCATAGACAGGGCCGCCAACATTGTTCGTGAAGCCAATCGTGCCCGGGTTCGTGCTGCCAGATTGTTTCACAATAGTGCCTGCATTTGCGACCGGCGCACTGAATGCGACCGCGATTGCGGCTCCTGTCAGGATGCTATGTAGCTTCATGTCGATTGCTCTCCCCGAATTTGTGCCCCAAGTCGTGACCACCGCCGCTAAGCGGACGCGCGAAGCGACATTCTTTTTGGACCAACTGTTTGACGGTACGCTCACCACTTCCCGCCCGATGAGTCAAGACCCTTTGAGTATCGGTATAATGACAGAATCGCCGCGATAGATTTATAGACAAATTAAGTTATTTTTTTGAGCAAGCGTAGCGAGCCGTAGCCCGCATGGAGCTCAGGCACAATGCGGGGACTACGCGAGCAGTAGCAAGCCATGGGATCGATGGGCAAGCCGAAGGATGGGTGGGCGAGGCGCTACCAATCATCTCCGTGTTTCGAGTGGCACTTCGCTCACGCACGCGCGCGCCATAACCGGAGGCGACGAAGCAGTACCGCAGCCCGGGTGAAGCGAGGGTTTTACGCGGGCCGTAGTGCTATGCCATACCGGAGCCCACGATGAACAATCGTAGCCATAGCCACGGATGCGTGAAACGCACCATCCGCGCGCCCTGCAGAAATCAAGGTTCTCAGAACGCGCGAACACCCTTGAAACACATTGCCTTCATTCCCCACCCATCAGCCGGGAAGGCCACCCGATACGCACAAGCAGCCCATCCGGCCCGCATATCCCAACCTCGTAGAGGCCCCATTCACGGTGGCGCAGCACGCCGCCGGGACGGATAATCAGGTCGTCCACCTGCGCGGCGATGGCGTCAACGTCGGGCGTGCGGATGAAAACGCCAAACGGGTTGTTCTCCTCCGGCACCCGCCAGGGGCCGCTTCCCGCCTGGGTCAGGTGCACCTCGCAGCCCCACCCTGTCATGATAATGTAATTGCCATCACCGCCGGAGCGAACAAAGCCCAGACGCTCCCAGAACGGCAGCGCCGCGGGCAAATCGTTGCTCGGAATGATGGCGAAAGCGCCGACACGCGGGGTCTCGGACATAGGTCAGCTCCCTAAAGCACCCGCCCCACCTACAACCTACTCGCCAACATCGATGGATGCCAATAGGATAGGCTCCCCTTTCCCATGTGGAGGAACCGATGAACCCTACCATGAGAGTGTCGATTATTCGTTGCGCTCCTCCCTTGTTCGCCGAATTGTGCGGAATGATGGCCGCGGCGGACCCGATATTGCGGCCAGGAATCGAGGCCCTGCCCGGGTTGCTCGCCTTTTATGCGGGTGCCGACGAAGCCACGTCCTCGCTGACAAACGTAAGCATGTGGACTGACCTCGCCTCAGCCAAACAGTTGGACAGTTTCCAACCAATGCTTGATCTCGGCAAGGTGTTTGCAGCCAAGGGAGCAACGTTCGAGCGCCCCATCATGAACTACGCCACGCTGTGGCAGCTCTCTCCCAGCGGGAGCACCGAACGCGAGGGCCCACGAAATCCACATCCTATCGCCCACCAGGGCGCCAAAGCCAAAGAATAAAAGTTTTTTGTTTCTTTTTTTCAAAAAAGAAAGACTTCCTTTCCTAATCGCCGCCCCACTCTAAACGCCGGATGGAATAAATCAGCGTGTAGGATGGGTAAGCGAAGCGCACCCCATCATCGGCCAGCAATGGGGAGCGCTTGACTCACCCACCCTACGGCGTGGGTGCAAACGCGCCGGGCGACACAAATCCGGGGTCCACATAAGCGAAATAAAGCGCATCGAGCTGCGCCCACAAAACGTCGCATTTGAAGCGCAGCGCGCCGAGTACCGCCTGCTGCTGCTCTTCTGTTGTCGCATGACGCTTCACATAGGCCAGGGCCCAAAAACTGTCCTGCGGGGCCTGGGTCAGGCGGGGGGTGAAATAGGCCAGCGTGTCGGCGTGGATCCAGTCGTAATTGGCCAACATGCCGGCGACGCGCTCGGCGATGATGCCGGGGGAGAACAATTCGGTCAGTGAGGAGGCGACCGCCTCCACCACGCTCTTTTCGCGGACGAAATGCACGTAGGCCTCCACCGCGAAACGCGTGCCGGGCAGGATGCCGGCGGTGGAACGCACATAGTCCGGGTCGAGGCCGACATTCTCCGCCAGTTTGAGCCAGCGGCCGACGCCGCCGATGCTGCCGGCATCGCCATCATGATCGACGATGCGGCGGCGCCATTCGCGGCGGTCTTCCACCTCCGGCAGGCGCGCGAGCAGGGTCGCGTCCTTCACCGGGATCATCGCCTGGTAATAATAGCGGTTCAGCGCCCAGGCCTGCACCTGGAAGCGGGACAGCTTGCCGCCGTGCAGCAGGCGATGGAACGGGTGGTGAATGTGGTAACGCTCCGCGCCGATCTGGCGCAGGGCGGCTTCCAGCTCGTCCGGGGTCATTGGGCGGTTCCATTTGGTGGATCGGGGCGGGGCAGGGCGCTATCGGCGCCAGGATAAGCGGCTGGGCCAAGTGAAGAAAGGCCAGGGGCTCTGCCCCTGGACCCGTCACGCCGGGGCGTGCTGCGCACGACGGGGCCGGAGGCCCCAGACCCCATTCATTAAGAATCGTCTGGGGAAACGGCGAAGCCAAATAATCCATTTATTTAATGGCGTCGCCTGGAAGTCAGGAAAAGCCGCGCAGCGCTAATGGGGGTCTGGGGCCTACGGCCCCAGCGGGGTCCAGGGGCAGAGCCCCGGCCTTCCTTCCTCCTAGATCGCCAGCGTGCGGATACTAGCCGGATCGATCACCTCGATCACCGGCGGCGCGGCCACGCAAGCGCCGGCCGCCGCCATGAACACCGCCATGTTCGGCGTTTGCAGGTGCTGCTCCATCTCCGCGCCGCTGGCCCATCTCTCGACGAACACGTAGATGTCTGGGTTGGTGATGCTTTGGTGGCAGTCGTAGGCGAGGCAGCCCGGTTCGTCGCGGGTGGTGATGATGAAGCCGTGCGCGGCCTCGGCGAAGGCGGCGCGCTGGTCGGCGCGCACGGTCACTTGGGCGATGACGATCAGCATGGATTTCCCCCTGGGTGTCGCTGGTAGCATGACCGTAGCGCGCCCCGCGCCGGGGGCGAAGCCGGCGCGGGGCTGACCCGCCTGCCGGTGGGATTGCAGCCGCCGGGGAATTTGATTACTCGATTGATTAAACTACCTTCGTGCCCAGCAACGACGACCCCTCGGGAGGACCAGATGGCCGACGCCTATATCTTCGACGCCGTGCGCACACCGCGCGGCAAAGGCCGCCGCGACGGCGCGCTGCACGAAATCACCGCGCTTTCGCTCGCTACCCAGGTGCTGGAGGCGGTGCGGGACCGCAACAACCTCGACACGCGCCAGGTCGATGACGTTATCCTGGGCTGCGTGGCGCCGGTCGGCGAGCAGGGCAGCGACATCGCCCGCATCGCGGTGCTGAATGCCGATTACGCCGAAAGCACCGCCGGCGTGCAGATCAACCGGTTCTGCGCGAGTGGCCTGGAAGCGTGCAACATGGCAGCGGCCAAGGTGATGTCCGGCGAGGCCGGCATGGCGATCGGCGGCGGCGTGGAAAGCATGAGCCGCGTGCCGATGGGCTCGGACGGCGGCGCCTGGCCGATGGATCCCTCGATCGCGTTCAAATCCTATTTCGCGCCGCAAGGCATCGGCGCCGACCTGATCGCCACGCTCTACGGCTTCTCCCGCGATGACGTCGACGCCTACGCCGTGGAAAGCCAGAAGCGTGCCGCCGCCGCCTGGGACGCCGGCCGTTTCGCCAAAAGCGTCGTTCCGGTGAAAGATCAACTGGGCCTGCCCATCCTCGCCCGCGACGAACACATGCGCCCGGAAACTTCGATGCAGTCGCTGGCGTCGCTGAACCCGGCCTTCACCATGCCCGGCGAAATGGGTTTCGATGCGGTGGTGACGCAGCGCTACCCGCAAGTGGAGAAAATGAACCACGTGCACCACGCCGGCAATTCCTCCGGCATCGTGGACGGCGCCGCCGCGGTGCTGATCGGCACCAAGGAAATGGGCGAGGCCGCGGGCCTGAAACCGCGCGCCCGCATCCGCGGCATGGCCAGCATCGGCAGCGAACCCTCCATCATGCTGACCGGGCCCTCGCTGGTGACCGAAAAGTTGCTAAAGCGGCTTGGCATGAAAACGGAAGACATCGATCTCTACGAGCTGAACGAGGCCTTTGCCAGCGTGGTGCTGCGCTTCATGCAGGCGCTGGATATTCCGCACGACAAAATCAACGTCAACGGCGGCGCCATCGCCATGGGGCACCCGCTGGGAGCCACCGGGGCCATGATCCTGGGCACCGTGCTCGATGAACTGGAACGCACAAACCAGGAAACCGCGCTCATTACGCTTTGCGTGGGGGCCGGGATGGGGACCGCGACGGTTATTGAGAGAGTATAGGAAGGCCAGGGGGCTCTGCCCCCTGCACCCCCGCTGGGGCCGTAGGCCCCAGACCCCATTTCATTCGCCACGAGGGCAAACATGAACAATTTCACAATCGACATCGATGATCAGGGCATTGCGCTGATCACGTTCGATGTGCCGAACCGCTCCATGAACACGCTGACCGCGGACGTGTTCCGCGAAATCGGTGAACTCACAACCAAAATTTCTACAGACCCAGCCATCAAGGGCGCGGTCTTCACCAGCGGCAAGACGTCCGGCTTTTGCGCCGGCGCCGATCTGGGCGAACTCTCGTCCGGCGCAATGACCGGCGGCACGGCCGGCCTGCAGGCATTGTTCGACGCCTGCTTCGCGCTGAACAAGGCGTTCCGGGCGTTGGAAACCTGCGGCAAACCGCTCGCCGCCGCGGTCAACGGCCTCGCCCTCGGCGGCGGCCTGGAGCTGGCCCTCGCCTGCCATTACCGCGTCGTCGCCGACAACCCGAAAATCCAGCTCGGCCTGCCCGAATCGAAAGTCGGCCTCCTCCCAGGCGCCGGCGGCACCCAGCGCCTGCCGCGCCTGATCGGCGCCATGAAGGCACTGCCGCTGATGCTGGAAGGCAAAAGCGTCTCGCCGCAGGAAGCCCTGGGCCTCGGCATCGTGCACGAAGTGCTGCCGGCCGAGCAACTCGTAACGGCCGCGAAAACCTGGATCGCGACCAAGGGTGACGCAACCGCGCCGTGGGACAAGAAGGACTTCAAGATCCCCGGCGGCGGCCCCTACACGCCGGCAACATCGCAAGTCTTCATCATGGGCAACGCCATGCTGCGCAAGCAAAGCTTTGGCAATTACCCGGCCCAGATCAACATCATGAAATGCGTCTACGAAGGCCTGCAGGTGCCGATCGACGCCGCGCTGCGCATCGAAAGCCGCTACTTCGCCAAAACCGCGAGCACCCCGCAAGCCCGCGGCATGATCCGCACCCTGTTCCTCTCCATGGACCAACTCGGCAAGGGCGCCAGCCGCCCCGCCGGTATCGAAAAGACCGACGCGAAAAAGGTCGCCGTTCTCGGCGCCGGAATGATGGGCGCCGGCATTGCCTATGTGCAGGCCGCCGTCGGTATCGAAACGGTGCTGCTCGATACGACGCAGGAAGCCGCCGAAAAAGGCAAGGACCACGCGCGCACACTGGTCGAAAAATCCGTCAAGCGCGGCAAATTGACCAAGGAAAAGGGCGAGGCGCTGCTGGCGCTGATCCATCCCACGACAGACTACGCACTCGTGGCCGGCTCGGACCTGGTCGTGGAAGCCGTATTCGAAGACCGCGCCATCAAGGCCGACGTAACCCGCAAGGCCGAGGCGCAACTCACGGAAACCGCTGTATTCGGCAGCAACACCTCCACCCTGCCGATCACCGGCCTGGCCGAAATCAGCGTGCGTCCGGAAAAATTCATCGGCATTCATTTCTTCTCGCCGGTGGACCGCATGGGCCTCGTCGAAATCATCATGGGCGCCAAGACCAGCCAGGAAACCCTGGCAAAAGCCATCGACTACGTCATGAAAATCCGGAAAACGCCGATCGTCGTGAACGACAGCCGCGGCTTCTACACCTCGCGCTGCTTCGGCACCTTCGTGCAGGAAGGCCTGGAAATGCTGGTCGAAGGCATCGCCCCCGCCATCATCGACAATGTCGGCCGCGCCACCGGCATGCCGCGCGGCCCGCTGGAAATGAACGACGACGTCGCCCTCGATCTTTCCTACAAGGTGCGCGAACAGGCCCGCAAGGATCTCGGCGACGCGTATCAGGCCGGTCCGGTGGACGCGCTGATCAAGAAAATGGTGACCGAACTCGGCCGCCTCGGCCGCAAGAACAACAAAGGCTTCTACGACTACGCCGCGGACGGCACCAAACGCCTCTGGCACGGCCTCGCCGATCTCGTTCCGGTAAGAGTAGCCACCGCGGATGCCGCGCTGATCGAGGAAATCCGCACCCGGCTGCTCTATCGCCAGGCCGTGGAAGCCGCGCGCTGCATGGCGGAAAACGTGGTCACCAACCCGCGGGAGGCGGACGTTGGCGCCATCCTCGGCTGGGGTTTCGCGCCATGGACCGGCGGGCCGATCAGCCTGATCGAGGGCGTCGGCATCGCCAAATTCGTCGAGATTTGCGACGGCCTGGCGCAGCGCCACGGTGCAAGGTTCGCGCCGCCGCAAATGTTGCGCGATATGGCGGCAAGGGGCGAGGGGTTCTACGACACGAGGCAGGCTAAGGCAGCGTAAGTGAAGAAAAAGAAGGCCGGGGCTCTGCCCCTGGACCCCGCTGGGGCCGGCGGCCCCAGACCCCCATTCGCGCTGCGCGGCTTTTCCTGACTGCTCGGCGAAGCCTATAAATAACGGGAATTCTTAGCCTCGCCGTTTCCACAAACGATTCTTAAATGAATCGGGGTCTGGGGCCCCCGGCCCCAGCGGGTCCAGGGCAGAGCCCTGGCCTTTCTCAATCGCCAGGTTTTTCGCGGCCTTTATGTCGAGGTCAGCTGATTCCGATGGTCGTTTTATGCGCTTCGCGCCAAATCTCGCCTGGCTGTCGGGGCTTCCGCAATGGCACAGGCGATTTATCACCAGTGGCTGTTCGTTGACGCCGCGCCGCGGGTGCGCCGCGCGCGCGAAGCCGCCGAGCGCCTGGCGCTGTGCCTGATCCGCATCGCCCTGGTGCTGCTCGTTGCCTTCTTCGGCGCCATGGTGGTGCGCAACGTGACGCACGCGCTGTGCGTCGTCGCCGGCCAGACGCCGCCGGCCTGGACCGGCGACCGGCGATAATTCCAAACTCGTGATGCCGGGCCTGGTTGCCAGGACCCGCTTCCTTGGCTATCGGCCCCAGGCGGTCGCGCCCACCATTAGGGCGGCGCCGGCAGCGCCACCCAGGGGAGCCACCATCATGTCAGATCCGCACGGAAATTTCGTTTGGTACGAGTTGATGACATCCGACACGGATGCCGCCGAGGCATTCTACAAGACCGTGAATGGATGGACCGCGCAGGATTCCGGCATGCCAGGACCGAAATATACCATCCTTGCCGCCGGCGGCGTGGGAATTGGCGGGCTGATGGCGGTGCCGGAGGAGGCGCGGCAGATGGGGGCGGGGCCCGCGTGGCTTGGCTATGTGAATGTGGAGGACGTCGATGCGAGCGCCGAGGACGTGAAGGACGCCGGCGGCGCCGTGCATCGCGCGCCGGACGACATTCCCGGTGTTGGGCGATTTGCCGTTGTTGCCGACCCGCAGGGGGCGGTGTTCATGCTGTTCAAGAACGCCGGCGGACCGGCTCGGCCGAAGGTCGCGCCAGGCACGCCAGGGCATGTCGGCTGGCACGAGTTGCATGCGACGGACCGCGAAGCCGCATTCGAGTTCTATGCCGACGTGTTCGACTGGACCAAGGGCGAGGCGCACGACATGGGGCCAATGGGCGTTTATCAGCTATTCTCGACCGGCGAGGTGCCGGACGGCGGCATGATCACGCGCATGGAGGGGACACCGGGGCCGTTCTGGCTTTACTATTTCAACGTGGACGCGATCGACGCGGCGGTAGGGCGCGTGAAGGGCGCCGGCGGGGTGGTGATGAATGGCCCGCATCAGGTGCCGGGCGGCAGCTGGATTGCGCAATGCACCGATCCCCAGGGTGCGATGTTCGCGCTGGTCGGGCCGCGCGTCTGAGGGCAACTTCCGCCGTGCGTCGCAATTGTGCGGTATGCGTGGTAGCGCTGACGGCGGGTGCAACGATGCCACCCGCCGCGGTGCCTCGGCGCCTGCGGCCGCAATCACCTGAGGGGAGTAGACGCCGATGTCCATCATTGCATGGATCGTGCTTGGCCTGATTGCCGGTTTTCTTGGCAGCAAGATCGTCAACAAAACCGGCGAGGGATTTTTCCTGGATATCCTTCTGGGTATCGTCGGCGCCGTTGTGGGCGGGTATTTGTTTCAGATGTTTGGCGCGCATGGGGTGACCGGGCTTAATCTATACAGCGTGGTCGTTTCGGTCGCCGGCGCTGTGGTCGTGCTGGTGCTTTACCACGCGGTGTTTGGGCGGAGTGCCGCTTAGCTTCGGGAGCGAAGGCCAGGGCTCCGCCCTTGCGTTTGGTAACGGGCTAAAGCGCCAAAGAAAGTCCTTCTTTTTTGAAAAAAAGAAGCCGCGGATTCAACTCCGAAATGCATAATGGGTAAGCTCGCCCGCCCGCCGCTAGGCCGCGAAGAAGACCTCGTTTGGGGACTTATAGCCCAGCACTTTGCGGGGGCGCGAGTTGAGTTTGTGT
>Ga0181531_10002565_pt1 | contig 11329 bp, 11 predicted proteins | sample PEATcosm2014_Bin_38_FD_119743 | JGI IMG/M metagenome (GOLD analysis project Ga0181531, IMG submission 119743) | Peatland microbial communities from MTU Mesocosm Facility, Houghton, MI, USA - PEATcosm2014_Bin11_10_metaG | ecosystem: Environmental > Terrestrial > Soil > Wetlands > Peat | place... | reverse complement strand
TTTTAGGAGCGCGTAGATGAATTTCTTCAATACAGCTGTCAATTTCTTCAAGGACGGAGGGTTCTTCCTGTACCCGCTCGCCCTGATCTTCGTGGTCGGCGTATCGATCGCAATCGAGCGATACGTCTACCTGACGCGCGAGACGATGCGCAACCGCAGCCTCTGGGATGCGCTCGTACCGGCCTTGGGCTCCGGGAATTTCAAGCAAGTCGTATCGCTCACGCAAAATTCGAAGGCATCGATCGCGACGATCTTGAATTACGGCGTGGCCCGCGTTGCGAGCGCGCGCCGCCGCGACGACATCGAAAAGGCGATGGACGAGAGCCTGCTCGAGGTGATTCCGCGCATCGAAAAGCGCACGCATTATCTCTCGTCGCTCGCGAACGTCGGCCTGCTCATCGGCTTGCTCGGCACGATCACCGGCCTCATCGGCGCCTTCAGCGCAGTGGCATCGGCGAACCCGGCCGAAAAGGCCAGTTTGTTGTCGCTCGCGATCTCGGTCGCAATGAACAACACGGCTTCCGGTTTGGGTGTCGCAATCACGCTGTTGCTCGCGCACATGTATCTGGAATCCAAGACCACCTCATTGATCGACAGCCTCGAAATCGCGTCGGTGAAATTCTTGAATTCGATCACCGAGCGTCCCGGCGAATCGGCGAGTTCGTCGACCGCGCCGTCGACTGCGCCGGCCGCACGTGCGGCTGCCCGCAGCAGCGTCTGAATACCTGAGGAATAGGCTTAACGGACCGCTCACCCGGATGGTGTCTTACTCATGAAGTCTAAAGCTGCGCGCCTCGTCCGCCGTAATCACGCCCGCTACCACCAGGGGCGTGATGATTTGAACATCGTGCCGATGATCGACATGATGGTGATCTTGGTGTTTTTCTTGATTTTTACCGCGGTTTTCTCGAAGACCAATATTCTGCAGCTGAACCTGCCCGCCAACAGCCAGTTGGCGACGCCCGACCTGCCGAAGGGCTTGAAGCTCGAGATCATCCTGCGTCCCAACGACATCGTGGTCAACGATCGAAATTCCGGACCGCTCAAGGTGATTTTGAATACGCCGACCGGCTACGACCTCGAGAATCTCTCGCTGTTCATGCGCCAGGTCAAATCGCAATTTCCGGATATGACCGACGCGACGATGCTGATGGGCCCGGCCGTGGCCTATGACGACCTCGTGCAGGTCATGGACACGGTGCGCGTCTATCAGCTGCCCGTGCAGCCGTTTTCCAAGGCCGAATTATTCCCGGATATTTCGTTGGGAGATGCGCCGACATGACTCCTTACCGCATCAAACGCCACCGCAAGCGCCTGCACGGCGGAAGCCATTTTGCGCTGGTGCCGTTCATCGACATGATGACGATCCTCGTCGTGTTCTTGCTCGCGCACACGGCCGAAGTCGATATTTTGCCGAATTCCAAGAACATCGCGATTCCGCAGTCGCTGTCCGAGCGCAAACCGAATCCCACGGTCGTGGTCATGATCACCAAGGATTCGCTGTTTGTCGACGGGCGGCTCGTGAGCAGCATGGCGGAACTCGCGGCCAGCCACGACGCCGTGATCGCGCCGCTCAAAGCGGCGCTGATGGCGCAAAACGACACGATCTTGAGCAGCGCGCAAAAAGCCGATATTTCCAAACGGGAAGTCACGATCATGGGAGACAAGAGCACGCCCTATAGTTTGCTCAAGAGAATCATGTTGACTTGCACCGAAGCCGAATACGGCAAGGTGTCGTTTGCGGTCGTCGAGCGCGAACGGGCGGCGAGTTAAATGGCTGCTGCAAGCTCCGCCCAAAGCTACGGCATCGCCCCCTACTACCGGCGCTTCGACCTGCCGTGGTCGCCGAGCGAGGAGATGGAGCGGCGCTTTCGCACGATCCTGCGCAATCTGACGATCGTCTTCACGATCCTCGCGCTGATCATTTATTTCCTGCCCAAACACGAGCAGATCAACAACACCGATTCGCTGCCCGAGCGCGTCGTGCAGCTGGTCGCCGAGCCCCCACCGCCGCCGCCGCCGCCACCACCGCCGCCGAAGCCGATCGAAAAGACGCCCGTGGAGACGCCGCAGCCGGTTCCGAAGCCCGTCGATCCGCGCGTCAAAGCCTCGAAGAGCGGCTTGCTCGCAAACCTCGACGACCTTGCCGCGCTGCGCGACAAGGATATTGAGAAGTTCGCGAAGGACCAGCCGAAAACCAACGATCCGGGCGACGTCTCGACGGTCACGCGCTCACTGATCACGAGCAAGGCCGGCGGTACGAGCGGCGGAATCTCCTCGCCGACCAGCAGCGGTCTTGCGGGCGGTTCCGGCTCATTGAACGGTATTCGCACGACCCAGGTCCAGGATCCGACGCTCGCCGCAAAGGGCGCCGGCTCGACGCGCGCCGGCGGCAGCGGCAAGGCTTCGCGCAGCGCCGAGGAAGTGGCGTTGGAATTCGACAAGAACAAGGGTGCGATCTACGCGCTCTACACACGCGCACTGAGGGAAAATCCTGCGCTGCAGGGCAAGGTCGTGGTCGAAATCACGATCGCGCCCTCCGGCGAAGTGACTGCCGCAAAGATCATTTCGAGCGAGCTCAACGACACCGAGTTCGAGAGCAAACTGATCGCGCGAATTCGCCTGTTCAAGTTCGAGGCGCGGGATGTTGCACCCCTGACCACGACCAAACCGATCGACTTCTTCCCGGCATAATGAACATCAAGTCCGAAATCGAGTTCTTCGGCGATCTCGGGCTGATCGACAAGGTCCGATTCGTGCTGCGCGTCGCCGGTGAAATCTGCGAAGAAGCGAAGAATGGTCCGAGCGACGGCAAAGAGGCCTTGAGATTCAAATTCGCGAATGAGATCAATCAGCGCCTGATGCGCTTCAGCTATCAGATCCTCAGCGAGGACCTGGGGCGCCCACAGGACGACGTCGTGATCCGCATGCTGCTCGGCACACGCACCGATAAACAGGCCGAGCGCCTCGTCCACAACGCCTACCGGCGCGTCTTGAGCAGCTTCGAGAGCTTCGATACGACCGTTTTGCTGAACAACCGCTAGGGCTCGCCTCGCGAGCGCCGGCAACGGCCGCTTGGCCGCCTCCGGCCGCCCGCTGCAAGAAATAATGCGACTTGCGCCTCCAAACTCATACAATTCCCGGCGTTGCAGCAGCGAGTCGGATCTATGTATCGTCAAAGCATCGAGTTTCCCGTCAAAGACGCCGCGCTGCGCGAAGATGTCCGCGCGCTCGGCGAGTCGATCGGCGAGATGCTGCGCGAACAGGGCGGTGACGGCTTTTTCGAACTCGTCGAAGGCGACCGGGTCGCGGCCATCGATGGCCGCGAGGGCGAGTCGGTCTCCGATGGCGATCTGCTGGCGCGCACTGCGGGGCGCGCGCCGGCCGCGGCAACCGATCTGATCCGCGCGTTCTCGATCTGGTTCCAGGCCGTCAATACGGCCGAAAAGGTCCATCGTGTACGCCGGCGGCGCGAATATTTGAGCGATGCGACGACCGCGCAGCCCGGCGGCATCGCCGCTTGCATTACACGGCTGCGGCGCGACGGCCTGTCATTGGCCGATGTCATGAACCTGATCGCATCGATGAGCATCGAGCCGGTCTTCACCGCGCATCCGACCGAATCGACGCGCCGCACGACGCTGCGCAAGCAGCAGCATATCGCCCAGGATTTGCTCGATCGCCTCAACCCCGGCTTGACCGGTGAAGAGTTGACGACGCTCTGGGCGCGCGTTCGGCTCGAAATCACCACGATCTGGCAGACCGAGGAGCATCCGCGCGAAAAACTCACGATCGCCGACGAGCGCGAGCACGTGCTGTTTTATCTGATCGACATCTTGTATCGCGTCGTGCCGCATTTTTACGAGGAGATCGAGGCCGCGCTGGCGGCGGCCTTCGAAGTGCCGCGCGAATCCCTCGATCTACCGAACATTCTGCGCTTCGGCTCCTGGGTCGGCGGCGACATGGAGGGCAATACGGAGGTGCACGGCAAAGCAATCCGCGAAACCCTGCAGCGGCACCGTCAGGTCATCGTTTCGTCATATTTCGCCGAATGCCGGCAGCTCGCCGAGAGCCTGAGCCAGAGCGCGAATCGCGTTGCGATCACTCAGGCGCTCGCCGAACGCATCGATGCCTACACGGCAATGCTGCCGGCTGCGCTCGCATTGACGCCGGCGCGCCACGATCGCATGCCGTACCGGATCTTCTTCGGCCAGGTCGGCGAGCGACTCAAGGCGACCTACGAGGCGCGGCCGAACGGGTATGCCGGTGCGGAGGAATTGATCGCCGACATCGAATTGGCATCCACGAGCCTGATTCAGAATCTCGGTCGGCACGCCGGCTACTTCCTCGTGCGCCGCTTGTTGCGGCGGGTGCGCACCTTCGGCTTTCATCTCGCGGCGCTCGATATCACGCAGCATGCACGGGTGCACGACGAAATCATCGCGCAGGGAATCGGCGATCCGGGTTGGCCGTCGCTGCCGCCCGGTAAGCGGCTCGAACAATTGCGCGAGTTGATCGCGCGCGACCGCGGCCCAACCGCGGCGCTCGACGCCGTCGGCAGGCGCAGCCTCTCGGTGTTCGAGGCGATCGGGCACGCGCGCCACAAGTTCGGTGCGCGATCGATCGGCGAATACATCGTCAGCGGCGCCGAAGGACCCGAGGACATCCTCGCGGTGCTGCTGCTCGCGCGTTGGGCCGATGTCATCGATCGGCGCAGCGGCGAGTGCGCGCTCGATGTCGCGCCCTCGCTCGAGTCGATGAGCGCGATCGAGAACGCCGGACCCATCATGCGCGGCCTGCTGCGCGAGCCGGCGTATCGCAGCCACCTGAGCGCGCGCAACGACCGGCAAATCGTGCTGATCGGCTACTCGGAATCGAACAAGCAGGGCGGCATCGCGGCCTCGCGCTGGGCAATGCAGGACGCGCAGACCGAGCTGCTCGACGCGGCGCGCGAGGCCTCGGTCAAAATCACCTTGTTCCATGCGCGCGGCGGCACCGCGGCTCGCGGCGGCGGCCGCACCGAGCATCTGGTCGAGAGCGCGCCGCCCGGTGCGATCAACGGCATCTTGCGCCTGACCGAGCAGGGCGATGTCGTGAACCAGAGCTACGGGCTGCGGCCGATCGCGATGCGCACGCTCGAGCGCACGTTCGCGGCCGTGATGCTCGCGAGCGCGCACGCGCGTTTCGCGCCGGCGGATGCGTCGGCGAGCGCCGCGCCGGTGGGCGCCACCGCGGCGCAACGCGGCGCAATGGACACGATCGCGGCCCGCAGCCTCGAGGCCTATCGGAGCCTGGTATTTACCCAAGCCGGGTTCTATGAATATTTCCGCGCAGCGACGCCGCTCGATGTGATCGAGCGCATGCATATCGGGTCGCGGCCGTCATCGCGCGGCGGCGACGGCATCGACGCGTTGCGGCCGATTCCGTGGGTATTCGCGTGGACCCAGAGTCGCCACATGCTGCCGGGCTGGTACGGGTTCGGCAGCGGCTTGGAGGCGGGATTCGAGCAGCATGGCGCGGCCCAACTCGCGGCGATGCTCGCCGACTGGCCGTTTTTCGGGCACTTGATCGACGACGTCGAGGCGACGCTGGCACGCACCGACCTCGATGTCGCACGCTACTACGACGCGTTGGCGGGCGAGGCGTTCGGCGCCGTCGCGGCGGCGATCCGCAGCGAGTATGCGCTCACGGTGCGCAACGTGTTGCGCCTCCGTGGTTACGGTCAACTGCTCGAGCGCGATCCGACGCTGCGGCGCTCGATCCGCCTGCGCAATCCCTACATCGATCCCATGCACTTCATGCAGGTCGATTTATTGAAGCGTTGGCGCGCGACCGGGCGCGAGGACCTCGAGCTATTCGGAGCGCTGCGCGCGACGATCAGCGGGATCGCACTCGGCTTGCAGGCGACCGGCTGATCGGCGAAATCAGCATTCGGGTACGTTGACCGCAAGCCCGCCTTGCGAGGTTTCCTTGTAGATCGTCGACATATCGAGTCCGGTCTGGCGCATCGTCGTGATCACCTGATCGAGCGATACTTTGTGCGAGCCGTCGCCGCGCATCGCGAGCCGCGCGGCGTTGATCGCCTTGACCGAGCCCATCGCATTGCGCTCGATACAGGGGATCTGCACGAGGCCGGCAACCGGATCGCAGGTGAGTCCCAGATTGTGTTCCATGCCGATCTCGGCAGCGTTCTCGATCTGTTGATTGCTCGCATTGAGCGCCGAGGCGAGTCCCGCTGCGGCCATCGAACAAGCCACGCCGACTTCGCCCTGGCAGCCCATCTCCGCGCCCGAGATCGAGGCGTTTTGCTTGTAGAGCATGCCGATCGCCGCAGCGGTCAGCAAAAAGCGAATCACGCCGTGTTCGTCGGCGCCCGGCTCGAAGCGCTTGTAGTAGTGCAGCACCGCCGGCACGATGCCGGCGGCGCCGTTGGTCGGCGCGGTCACGACTTGACCGCCGGCCGCATTCTCTTCGTTGACCGCGAGCGCGAACACGTTGACCCAGTCGAGCGCATGCATCGGACTGTCGGGGTTATCGCTGATGAGCTGGCGATACAGCTTGGGCGCGCGGCGGCGCACCCCGAGCACGCCCGGCAGCAAGCCCTGCGCCTCGAATCCGCGTCGAACGCAATCCTGCATGACTTGCCAGATGCGCAGCAGTCCGGCGCGCACCTCGGCGTCGCTGCGCCAGGTGCGCTCGCGTGCCGCCATGAGCTCGTGAATTTCCAGTCCTTGCTGGCGCCCGTGCTCGAGCAGTGCCGCGCCGGAATCGAATTCGAACGGCGGCGTCGCCCGCGCTGCGGCCGAACCGTCTTGCGCGCCCGCCTGTGTCACGAAGCCGCCGCCGATGCTGTAATACTCCTCTTGCGCGAGCACCGCTCCATGGGCATCGTGCGCCGTGAAGCGCATCCCGTTGGAGTGCCCCGGCAATACCTGATCGAAGTGAAACAACAGATTCAGCGGCTCGTCGAAGACGATTTCATGACGGCCCGCCAAGCGGATGCGCCCGTCGCGGCGAATGCGCTGCAGCGTCGGCTCGATGCTGGCCGGATCGATGGTGTCGGGACTCAAACCCTCGAGGCCGAGCAGGATTGCGCGGTCGGTGCAATGTCCACGCCCGGTGAGCGCGAGCGAGCCATAGAGCTGCACGGAGACTTGTGCGCAACGCTCGAGCAGGGCGCGAGTCGACAACAACTCGACGAAGCGGCGCGCCGCATTCATCGGTCCCATCGTATGCGAACTCGAGGGCCCAATACCGATCTTGAAAATATCGAAGACGCTTAGACTCATGCCATCAACCTTACTCTGGACGATTTCTTATCGCGACGCGCATGATACGCCGCGTGCCAGTAAACTCTGCGAACTAATTACGGGGAGTCTTCCATGAATCACCGAGACAAATTGTTGGCCGCGAGCCTGTTCACGGCATGCTGCCTGGCTGGCTCCATGGGTGCCTCGGCCGCGCCGATGCAGGCGGCGCCCGCGCCATCCGCGCCGATCGTCGCTGCGGTTGCCGATACGGCACGGCCCGATGCCGACCGCCAGCGCGACGCCAATCGCAAGCCGGCCGAAACCCTCGCGTTTGCGGGCGTCAAACCTGGCGATAGCGTCGGCGAGCTGCTGCCCGGCGGCGGCTACTTCACGCGGATCTTGAGCAAAGTCGTCGGCAGCAAGGGACACGTCTATGCGCTGTCGGCGCCGCCATCCGCCGACGCCGCGCCGGACAAGCCGGCGCCGGCCGCTCGAGTCCAGGCAATCGCCGCAGATCCGGCTTATTCGAATGTCGTTGTCGTGGTCACACCACTGACCAAGGTGGCGTTTCCGGCGCCGCTCGATCTGGTCTGGACCTCACAGAATTATCACGATTTTCACAATATCCCGGGCGTCGATGTGACCGTGCTCGACAAGCAGGTATTCGATGCGCTCAAGCCCGGCGGCATCTACCTCGTGCTCGACCATGCGGCCGAGGCAGGATCGGCCGATCGGGATACCTCGACGCTGCACCGGATCGACCCCGAGACCGTCAAGAAGGAAGCGCTCGCGGCAGGGTTCGTGTTCGTCGGCGGCAGCGAATTGCTGCATAACGGTGATGATCCGCATACCGCTAAGGTCTTCGACCCCTTGATTCGCGGGAAAACGGATCAATTTATCTTGAAGTTCCGGAAACCCGGCAACGCTAGATAGCGCGCCGCAGAGTGGTTGGCAACGAACTCTTGGGCCTTTGGGGTGTCAACCAAGCTGCCACAGTGACGTTTTGACGTAGTGGGTTTGGCGATCGTTCTAGGTGTTTGAGAGGAGTTTGTCATGAATCGTGAATATCAGCGGACCTTAGGGCGCCGCATGCTGCAGATCGCGACTCCGGTCGTGGCGCTTGCCATGCTCAGTGCTTGCGTCCAGCAGCCCGTGCGCACGGTCGCCGTCGCTCCGCCGCCGCCGGCGCGTTTGTACGTCTACCCGGCCAATGGGCAGAGCCCGGATCAACTCGCGAGAGACCGCTATGAATGCCACACCTGGGCTGTTCAGCAGACCGGCGTCGACCCGAGCCGACCGGGCGCGGGCGCTTATGAGCGCGTCGTCGTCGAACCGGCTCCGGGATCCGGTACCGTGACCGGCCTCGTCGGCGGTGCGATCGTTGGCTCGATCCTCGCGGGCCCGCGTGCGGGCGGAGTCGGTGCTCTGATCGGCGGCGCGACCGGCGCGATCATCGGATCGTCGGTGGACCAGCAGAACCAGGCCCAGGCACAACAGACGCAGGCGCAGATCAACCAACAGGTGGCGACCGATCGGGCGAATGCGAATGCGTATCGCCGTGCGATCACGAGCTGTCTTACGGGCCGCGGTTACACCGTCAGCTGATCATCGGCACTCACTAAGTTCAGGGGTTTTCGGTTATGAAACGCATTACTAAATTTGCCTGCCTGTCGATCGCCGGCATTGGACTGCTCGCGCTCTATGCGACGCAGGCCGGCGCGGAAGAACATGGGTTTGGTGGTGGACGACCGGAAGCGCGCGGACCGGGCCGCGGCCAGGTGCTCGATAGCCGCTATAACCACGGCCGCTATTACCCGGCCTTCGGCAGCCACGTCGGCATGCTGCCCGGCGGCTACCGGCCGTTCTTCTTTCATGGCAGCCCGTTTTATTTCTGGGGCGGCATTTGGTATGCGCCGGGTGCCGGCGGTTACGTCGTGGTGCGACCGCCGTTTGGCCTCGTGTTGACCGTGCTGCCGCCGTATTACTCGACCGTGTGGGTCGGGGGCTTGCCGTACTATTACGCGAATAATGTGTATTACACCTGGGACCCGGCGCAGAACGGCTATGAGGTCGTCGCCCCGCCGCCGGGTGCGGATCAGCCCGCAGATGCACCGCCGCCGGCTGCGGCGCAGGGCGATTTGATCATCTACCCGAAGAACGGACAGACCACCGATCAGCAGGCGGCCGATCGCTATGAATGCCACAGCTGGGCGAAAGGCCAGACCGGCTTCGATCCGACGCAACCGGGCGGCGGCCCAGGTGGCGATCAGAACCGCGGCAACTACAACCGCGCGATGTCGGCGTGCTTGCAGGCGCGCGGCTACCAGGTCAATTAAGTGAACGAGGGCGTGCCAGAAATCCCGAGTCCGGAGGAGCCCGAGCCCGCTCCGTTTCCCGATCAATTACCGCACGATGAACCGGATCCCGGCCCGCAAGCTGCGGGTCGGCAGCGTGCGGCGCGCATCAGCGGCGTTGCGCGACGCCTGAACTGACCAGTCGCTGCGCGTTCGCGTAGACGTTGCACTGCGTGGCGCGCAGAAATCCGACCAGCGTCAATCCGGAGGCTGCGGCGAGATTGACCGCAAGGCTCGAAGGCGCGCCGATCGCCGCGAGCATGGCGACACCCGCGCGCAGCGCCTTTTGCACCAGTTCGAAGCTCGCACGACCGCTCAATAGCACGACGTGATTCGCGAGCGGCAGCCGGCCCGCCAATAAATTTTCGCCGACGAGTTTGTCGAATGCGTTGTGGCGTCCGACGTCCTCGGCGAGTCCGAGCAGCGTGCCGCGCGCATCGAAGCAGGCGGCCGCGTGGATGCCGCCGGTGTCGCCGAATTTCGATTGCGAAGCGCGCATGCGCGACGGTAGATCAAGCAGCACCGCGAGATCGAGCGCGAGTGGGCTCTCGATGCGCGTCGCCGCGGCGCGCGCGATGGCTGCATCCAATCCAGTGGTGCCGCAGACGCCGCAACTCGAGCCCGCGGAAAATCGGCGCGCCGGTGTCTGAACCTCGATTTGCACGTGCGCGTGTAGCCGCACATTGACGACGTTGGGCCTGCGGGTGCTGGTCTCGATCGCGGCGATGTCCTCGGCACGCTCGATGATGCCTTCGCCGTAGAGCAGACCGGCAGCGAGCGCCTCGTCGTCTCCGGGCGTGCGCATGGTCGTGCCGAACGAGGCGGGTTCGAGTCCGAGCGACGGATGATGCAGCTGGAATTCCAGCGGCGCTTCGACGGCAACGCGATCCTCGGCCGAAACACGCTGATCGGGCCGCAGCCGCTCGATGTGCACCGCCAGCGTGCCGCTTTGCACCGGCGCGGCAGCAGGGGGCGCTATGAAGGACTCGGACATATTCGAAGCCACCGGCGCGGAGATTTTGCTCAAATTCGGCGTCAATGATACCGTTCTAACCGCTGCGTATGCCATCAAAGGGGACCTCCATGTCGAAAACCACCGATCTTAAAGCCCGCCAAGCGGCCGCCGTGCCGACCGGCGTCGGCACCAAGGGCATTTACGTCGCGAAGGCTGAAAACTCCGAGATTTGGGACGTCGACGGGCGCCGTTTCATTGATTTCGCAGCCGGAATCGCCGTGGTCAACACCGGTCATCGGCATCCGCGCGTGATCGAAGCGGTAGCCGCCCAGTGCGGCCTGTTCGCGCATACCTGTTTTCACGTGGCCTCCTATGAGTCCTATGTGCATCTTGCCGAGCGCCTGAATGCGGCGGCGCCCGGTGATTTCGCGAAAAAGACCATCTTCTTGAACTCGGGTGCGGAAGCGGTCGAGAACGCGATCAAGATCGCGCGCATCTATACCAAGCGTTCGGCGGTCATCGCATTTTCGGGTGGCTTTCACGGGCGCACGCTGCTGACGATGGGCTTGACCGGCAAGGTCATGCCCTACAAGCGCGGCTTCGGGCCGTTTCCGGCCGAGGTCTATCACGCCGAATTCCCGCATCCCTATCACGGCGTGACGACTGAACAGGCGCTCGCCGATATCGACCGGCTGTTTCACGGCGATGTCGATCCGAAGTCGGTCGCGGCGATCATCATCGAACCGATCCAAGGCGAGGGCGGCTTCAAT
>Ga0181531_10002564_pt1 | contig 11330 bp, 8 predicted proteins | sample PEATcosm2014_Bin_38_FD_119743 | JGI IMG/M metagenome (GOLD analysis project Ga0181531, IMG submission 119743) | Peatland microbial communities from MTU Mesocosm Facility, Houghton, MI, USA - PEATcosm2014_Bin11_10_metaG | ecosystem: Environmental > Terrestrial > Soil > Wetlands > Peat | place... | reverse complement strand
CGACGATCTACTACACGACCAACGGCACGACGCCCTCGCTGGCCTCGACGCCGTACACCAAGCCGATCAGCATCTCCGCGACCACGACGCTCGAGGCGATCGCCGTCGCGAGCGGCTACTCGGCGAGCGCGGTGGCGAGCGGCAACTACCTGCTCAATCTGCCCACCTACGTGAGCTTGACGAGCGTCGCGAATGTCGATGCCATCGTCGCGAACGGTACACCGGTGCCGGGCGGCGGCCTCGATGCGCTGGGCGATGCGTACTCGGCGACGCTGCTCGGGCAGGTGGTCTACTGGAACGGCAACAGCTACACGTTGGGCGCGACGGGGAGCGTCGATGCCGTGAGCAACGCCACCATTGCGCTGCCTCAAGGCAATTACACCACCATCAACGTGCTCGGCACGGGCATAGGCAATCAGAAGAGCCAGAGTTTCGTCGTGAACTATACCGATGGCAGTTCTGCGACCATCACGCAGAGCCTGAGCGACTGGCACACCCCGCAGAACTACGCCGGTGAGTTTCAGGTGTCGAAGATGGCGTATCGGCTTGCCGCGAATGGCTCCGAGCAGAGCAAGACCACCTATCTCTACGGCTACTCCTTCGCGATCGATGCGACCAAGACGGTTGCGAGCCTGACCCTGCCGGCCACACGCGATGTGGTGGTGCTCGCGATCGACGTCTCGAGCGCAACGCCCGGCCTCACGAGCTCCTCGGGGCTGCACCTGCTCGATCACGCCTCCGAGTCGGGCGGTACGCTCACGCTCACGACCTCCGGGGTGGGCGCGATTGGCGCCGTCTGGTCGGCGACTCCGCTCAACATCCAGAGCTTCGTCACCGATTTCACCTTCCAGATCACGCCCGCCGAGGCCAACATCGGCGATGGCTTCACCTTCACCATCCAGAATGCCGGACCGAGCGCGATCGGAGGCGGGGGAGGCAAGCTCGGCTATGCGGGCATCGGCTCGAGCGTCGCCGTCAAGTTCGATCTCCACAACAACTCCGGCGAGGGCCCCGACTCGACCGGCTTCTACACCGACGGCGCGATGCCCACGGTGCCGGCGCTGAATCTCACGCCCTCGGGCGTGGACCTGCACAGCGGCGATACCATGGATGCACATCTGACCTATGACGGCACCACGCTCACGCTCACGCTCACCGATACCGTCACCGGCGCGGTCTTCACCGCGGGGCAGGCGATCAACATCCCGGCCACGGTCGGCGGCAACAGCGCCTATGTGGGCTTCACTGCGGGCGTGGGAGGTACGACAGCCACGCAGAAGATTCTCACCTGGACCTTCTCGAGCGGCCTGCCGCTGGTGAGCGACGGGGCCGGCTTTGCCTCGAGCAGCGGGCTCAACCTGCTGGGGGTGAGCCTGCTCAATAACACCCTCGAGCTCACCAACGCCGGGGGTGGCGAAGCCAATGCCGTCTGGACCACGACACCGGTCGGCGTGCAGAGCTTCATCACGGACTTCGAGTTCCAGGAGACCAATGCGAGCGCCGACGGCTTCACCTTCGCCATCCAGAATGCCGGTGCAAGCGCCGTCGGAGAGCCGGGCGGCGGGTTGGGCTACGCCGGTCTCGGCACGAGCGTCGCCGTGAAGTTCGACCTGTACAACAACGCCGGCGAGGGGACCGACTCGACCGGGTTCTACACGGACGGCGCCTATCCGTCGGTGCCGGCCCTGAATCTCACCGCCTCCGGGATCAACTTGCACTCGAGCGACATTCTGCATGCGCACCTCGTGTACGACGGCACCACACTCACGCTCACACTCACCGATACGGTGACGGGAGCCACGTTCACTGCCTCGCAGGCCCTCAATATTCCGAGCACCGTCGGCGCCAGCACCGCGTATGTGGGTTTCACCGCGGGCACCGGCGGTGAAACCGCGATCCAGCAAATCCTCAACTGGACCTACAGCGCGTACTGAGGCGATGAGGCAGCCTGGGAGGCGCGCACCTGCGGCGTGCCGGCGCGGGGCGTGCCGCCGCGGCCGACGTGCAACGGTGAACGCCCTGCTCCTGGGGGGATGGGTCGCCTGTCTCGGTGTGATGGCCCAAGGCACGGCCAGAGCGGGCGCGATCCCCCCGGGCACCGTTGGGCCGGCACCCGCTCGACCGGTCTGCCTGATCGGTCCGATGCGCCTCGTCGAGCTGCCGCTGATCCCCGTCGCGATCAACGCCCACGGTGAGGTACTCGGTCTCGACGCCGCGCATCGCGCCGCGCGCTGGAGCGCCTCGGGAGGGCTCGAGGAGCTGCCGCTGCCCGCCGGCTTCGATCACTCCGAGCCGGTGGCGATCAACGCGCAGGGCACTTCGGTAGCAGTGGGCATCGCGAGCGATCCTGCCGGCACGCAGCGCCGCGCCTACGTCGTCGCGGAGGAAGGCGCGGCCGGCGCGAGTCCCCCGTCACCCCGCCCGGGGCCACCAACGGTGGGCGCGCTGCTGGGCGGTGTGGCCGCGCGGCCCTTTCGCATCGATGACGCGGGCACCGTGGTGGGTGAAGCGCTCGTTCCCGGCCACGCGCGCTCCGAGCCCGTGCTCTGGAATACCCAGGCCGATGCGCGCGGCGCGACCGTAGATGAGGGCCCGCTTCCTCGCGGCACGTCTCTGGAGCTCGCGCCCCGCGCGCTCGGCAGCTGCTGTGGGGGCACGGCCAAGGTGCTCGACGGTCAGGGCACGATCGCGGGCGATGCCTACGATGAGGCCGGCCGCTACCAGGCATTCCGTTGGCGCGAGGGCGGCGGCCTCGAGCGCATCGATACCGAGGATCGCTTCAGCTCGGCGCTCGCCATGAACCATTTGGGGCACGTGCTCATCGTCGCCTTTCCGAAGATCCTGCTCGCCGGCGCGCAGGGACTCGAGCGGCTCAAGCTCGCACCCAAGGGACCCTCGCACCCTCATGCGCTCAATGATTGCGATGTGATCGTGGGCGATTTCGGCCCCTTCGCCGATGCCGCACGCGCCTTCGCCTGGGATCGGGCGCAGGGCTTTACCGATCTCAACACCTTCCTGCCGCCGGGCGCGGCGCTCAAACTCAAATCGGCCCTCGACCTCAACGATCGCGGCGAGATCATCGGTCGCGCCGAGGCCCCCGGCGAGGTCGTGCGCGGTTTCCTGCTCGAGCCCGGGAGCCGCTGAAGCTGCCTGCGCCCAAAATGCGCCGCCTAAAATTGCGCCGCCTAAAAGTGCGCCCGCACACCCGCGTACGCGGAGCGCCCGTAGGTGCCGTACTGATAAATCGTCTCGTACCAGTGATTGGTGAGATTCTCGACGCGCGCATAGAGCTCGAGGTCGCGCCGCAGCGCATAGGCGAGCTTGAGATCGACGAGCACATAGCCGCCGAGGGTGACCCCTGAGGCTTCATCGACCGTCGGCCCGGCATAGCGCGCACTGAGGGCGCTCGTGAGCGCCGCCGGCCAGCGATAGCTCACCGATGCGTTGGCGGTGTTCTTCGGCCGATTGGGCAGCGGCTGCCCATAGGTGGGCGAGCCCGGCGACTTGTCTTCGGTATCGGTGAGCGTGTAGTTGAGCGCGAGCGTGACCGAGGACACGGGACTATAGGTCGATTGCAGCTCGACGCCGTGCCCGACCGCCTGCGCGATGTTCGCGTAATAGCCGTACGGATCCACCGCGCAGAGCGGCGCCGTCGTCACCGAGAGGCAATAGAAAAACTCGATCAGATCGCGGCTCCTCCACTGAAAATAGGTGGCCGCGAGAACCACGCGCGAGTCGGCGAGATGCTGCTCGATGCCCGCATCGAAGCTGTGGGAGAGCTCGGGGCGCAGCGCCGGATCTCCGTAGCTGCTGTAGAGCTGGAAGAGTGAGGGCGCCTTGAACCCCTGTCCGAAACTCGCCCGCAGCACGGTGGATTGATCGTACGTCCAGGCCGCCGCGAGCTGCGTCGTGGAGTGTCCGCCGAACACATCGTGGCGATCGTACCGATCGCCCGCCGTCAGGGTGAGCCCGGGCGCGAGCTGACCCTTGAGCTGCAGGTAGCCGCTGTCGATCGTGTCGAATGCCTCGAGCGGCGCGGACTGATACTGCGGTGAATCGCTGTCGATGGTGGAGCGCTCGTGCTGCGCGCCGAACACGGCCTCGAGTCCCGGCGTGATCGCCCAGTCGCCCTGATACTCGCTGCGCTCGGCGTGGCCGATGCCGAGGTAGGTGAGCGTGCTCGGAGCATCCTCATTCGCCGGCGCATCGGGATCGAGGTCGTGAGTCTCGGTCGAGGTGTAATCGAAGGCGAGACGGTTCTTGAAGCTCGAGTCGGCCGAGTGCGCGAGCAGCGCGAGATAGCCGAACAGCTGGCTGTTGCGCTGGTACTCGTGGTCATCGCCGAAGGCGCCGGTGGTCGTGTCGAAGCCATCGAAGTCGCTGCGCGCCTGGGTGTAGTAGCCGCGCACATCGAGCGCGACGGCGGGGGTGAGATCGTAGCGCACCTCCGTGCTCGCCCCGCCGATCTGGCTCGCGCAATCGCGCATGCCGCCGAAGCGCTCATCGAAACAGGGGATGCCGCCGGTGCCGTACCAGTTGCCCGAGAGACGCCACATGAGCGCATCCTCGACCCCCCCCACATGCGCGCTCAGGTAACCGGTATCGTGGGATCCACCCTCGGCCTTCACCCCGCCCTCGAAGGCCTGCGTGGGCTCCTGGGTGATCACGTTGATCACGCCGCCCATCGCCTGGCTGCCGTAGAGCGTCGATTGCGCGCCGCGCAGGATCTCGATGCGTCCGATGTCGCCGGTGAGCAGGTTCTCGAGATTGAAATCGCCCCCGGTGGCGGAGGGGTCGGTCATCACCACACCGTCGATCACCACGAGCGTCTGATCACTCTCGGCGCCGCGAATGAATACCGAGGTGGGCTGGCCGATAGGACCAGTACGCGCCACTTCGACGCCCGGCGTCTGCACCAGCAGATCGGTCACGAGCGTCGCCTGGCTCGCCTCGATCGCAGGCAGGCCGAGCACGGTCACCGAATTGCCGATGGTCGAGAGCGGCTCAGGCACGCGGCTCGCCACCACGACGATCTCAGAGAGATCATCGCCGGCCGGCGAGACGGGCTGGGCGGGTCCGGTCTGCGCCGTGGCGTGCGGGATGGAGGCGGTTGCACCGAGCGCGATGATCCAGGAGCGAAACACGCAAGCGCGATACGTGGAAGCGCGATTGGAAGCTCGATACGCGGAAGCTCGATACGTGGAAGCTCGATACGTGGAAGCGCGGGTGGTCACGAGGAATCTCCCTCAAGTTGCGATCGGCACCGGACCGCAACGCGCGAAGGCCTCGTCTCATCGTTATTGATCGGATGAAAGCGACGCCTCGGCCGCACTCGCGGTCGTCCGTCGCCACTCGGGTTGATCCGCTCGCTCGGCACACCCCGGCCGGTCGATGGGCGACCACGACGAGCAGGTCTCCTGGCTCGCGGTTTTGAGTCCCGACATCGCCTTCCCGGATTCGCATCCAGTGGCCACTGATGTCGGGCGCACCGCTTACAGTTGCGGGGGCAGCCCGGGCATTGCACCCGAGTTCCCTTTCAAATCCTCCGTGAGGAGGAACTCATCGCGTGGCCGTACGGTGCCGCAAATCCCGCGCTGGGTCAACCGCCGGACGCATCCTCCCGCCAGTAGTCGGTGTGCATCACCTGCGAGAGCGGCAGGCGCTGCGCCCAGTTCTCGAGCTCGAGCATCGGCTTTGCATAGAACTCGCGCACATACCCCAGGCACAGCACCGCCACCGGCCGGCTGCCGACGGGCATGCGCAGCAGCTCGCGCAGCGACTCGGGCTCGAACAGGGACACCCATCCCATGCCCACGCCCTCGGCGCGCGCCGCGAGCCACAGGTTCTGGATCGCGCAGGCCACCGACGCGAGGTCCATCTCGGGCATCGTGCGCCGCCCGAAGACATGCCGACCGCGATCGGGGGCGAGTGCCGCGACGATGAGCTCACCGCAGTCGAGAATGCCCTCGACCTTGAGCCGCAGAAACTCGGCGTTGCGCTCCTCGAGCGCGGCCGCCGTCGCCACACGCTCCACCTCGACGAGCGCATGGATGCGCTCACGCAGCTGCCGATCACGCACGTGGATGAAGCGCCACGGCTGCATGTAGCCCACGCTCGGGCCGAGATGCGCGGCGCCAATGAGCCGCGCGAGCAGCTCCGGGTCGAGGGGATCGCCGCAGAAGTGGCGCATGTCGCGCCGCGCGCTCATCACGCGGTACAGCGCATCGATTTCCTCGCGGGTGAAGTCCGCCATCGTCCCTCGTCGAGCTCTTCGCACCTCAGGCCGTGCCATGATTGCATGCCTCGCCGCGGCCGCAAAAGCCGCCGTCCTGGAAAGCGCCTCCGGTTTGACCCCCGCACAGCGTCGGCGCAGACTTGTCACCGCGTTCAGGAGTCCGTTCGGCCTTGGGGCCGACGGGTGAAACGGGAAGCCGGTGAGTCCTCGCGACGAGTCCGGCGCTGCCCCCGCAACGGTCAGCGAGTGAAGATGGGTCACGGTGCCACTGCGCCAGCGGCGTGGGAAGGCGATCCATCCGGAGAGTCCGCTCGCAAGCCCGTATACCGACCTGCAACGCGGCGGCACGAGTTGCGGTGGGCGACGTCGGTGCGAAGGCATGGGCGTCTGCGTGCCCTCCTCGCTCCTCCCCCCGCGGCTCGTCATTCGGTTTCGAGCACGGCCACCCGTCGCCGGCGGTCGCGCGGAGAATAAGTCATGCCGATGAGTCAACAGCGCATCGTCGTCGAGCTCGGATTCGAGGCCATCGAGCCTCGGGACGAGGCGATCCACGCCGCGGCGCTCAAGCGTCTCGACCTCCTCACCAAGCCCTTGGGCGCGCTCGGCCGGCTCGAGAGCCTCGCCGCGCGGGTGTGTGCCGCACAGGCCTCGCTCCAGCCCGCCGTCATTGCGCCGGTCGCGCTCGTGTTCGCCGCCGATCACGGCGTGGCGGATCGCGGAGTGAGCGCCTACCCCAAGGCGGTTACCGCGCAGATGGTCACGAACTTCCTCGAGGGCGGTGCCGCCATCAGCGTGCTCGCCCGCCGCCAGGGACTTTCACTGTGGATCGTCGATGCCGGGATCGCCGGCGAATGCGCGCGCCATCCGCGGCTCATCGACGCGAAGATGCGCGCAGGCACGCGCGACCTGGTGAGCGAGCCGGCCCTCACGGCGGAGGAGGTGCGCGAGGCGCTCAGGCGCGGTCGGGTCGCGTTCGAGCGCTCGCGCAGCCCCCAGAGCAACACGCTGATCCTGGGCGAGATGGGCATCGGCAACACCGCCGCTGCGGCACTGCTGATGCACGGGCTCACCGGCCTGCCGCTCATCGACTGCATCGGACGCGGCACGGGACTCGATGATGCGGGGCTCGAACGCAAGCGGGCCGTTCTCGCCGCCGCGCTCGCGCGCCGCGCCGCGCCGCAGGACCCCCTCGAGCTCATCGCCGAGTTCGGCGGCTACGAGATCGCCATGCTGGTGGGCGCGATGCTGGCCGCGGCCTCCCGCCGCACGCTCATCCTCATCGATGGCTTCACGGTCACCGTGGCCGCGGCGCTAGCGACGCGGCTTGCCCCCGAGACACTCGATTTCTGCATCTTCGCGCATCGCTCCGCCGAGCGGCCCCATGGGGCGCTGCTCGAGCACCTGGGCGTCGAGCCGCTGCTCGATCTCGGCATGCGCTTAGGCGAAGGCAGCGGCGCGGCCGTGGCGCTGTCGATCGTGCAATGCGCGCTCGATCTGTTCACGCAGATGGCGACCTTCGAAAGTGCCGGTGTGAGTGAGAAGACGCCGTGAAGCGGCAGCTCACGCTGCTGTGCGTGGCGACGCAATTTCTCACCCGGCTGCCGGTCCCGGCGCTGCCGCACTTCGAGTCCCGCTGGCTGGCCGATTCCGCGCGCTACTTTCCGGTGGTGGGTGCGCTCGTGGGCGTGCTCAACGCGCTCTTCTGGGTCGGCCTCGTGCACGTCCTGCCGAGCACGGTCGCCGTCGGCGTGATGCTCGGCCTCTCGCTGTTGCTCACCGGTGCATTCCACGAGGACGGCTTTGCCGACGCCTGTGACGGCTTCGGCGGCGGCACCACCCGCGAGCAGGTGCTCGCGATCATGAAGGATTCGAGGCTCGGCGCGTACGGGGCGATGGGGCTCATCGTGCTGCTCGGCCTCAAATGGGCCGTGCTGGTCGCGATGCCGGCGCGGGCGCTGCCCCTGTTGCTGGTGAGTGCCCACATGTGGAGCCGCTGGTGCGCCATCGGCCTCATCTGGCGCCTCACGTACGTGAGGAGCGAGGATGCAGCCGCGAAGTCCAAACCCTTAGCCGACCGCCTGAGCGGCAGAGGATGGCTCCTGAGCGGCGCTCTCGGGCTCCTTGCGCTCGTGCCGGTGGCGGCGGTGGCGAGCGCCTTCGGTTATCCGCTCGAGCTGCGGCCCCTGCTCGGCGCCGCGCTCGCCGCGGCGGCAGCGGCATGCCTGGTGGGCATCTACTGTAGACAGCGCATCGGGGGCTACACGGGGGATTGTCTCGGCGCCGCGCAGCAGCTCGCCGAGCTCGTCTTTCTTCTGACGGGCCTTGCGCTCGTGAGCCCCTCGCGGGTCTGAAGGTACCCTCATGCGTCAGGCAGGCTCCTAGTGCGGCTCTTCCTCGTGCGCCATCCGCGCCCCGCCCTCGCGGCGGGGCGCTGCTACGGGCGCCTCGATCTCGAGCTCGAGGCCGGCGCGCTCGAAGCCGCGGCACAGGCCGCGCGCGCGCACATCCCGGCGCCGGATCTCGCCAACGCCCGGGTGTTCTCGAGCCCGGCGCGGCGCTGCGTGGCGCTCGCGCGCGAACTCGCGCGGCCCCGATCGCCCGAGCTCGCGAGCGCCTTGCAGGAGCTCGATTTTGGCGCCTGGGAAGGCCTGCGCTGGGACTCGATCCCACGCGCCGCGATCGAGGCGTGGGCGGCCGATCCGTGGCACTACCGGCCGGGCGGCGCCGAGTCGGCGGCCGATGTGGGGAGACGCTTCGGCGCGTGGCTGGAAGAGCAACGCCCCGCCGCGCGGGCGGTCGCCGTGGTCGTGACCCATGCCGGCGTCATTCGCGTCGCCCTCAAATGTGCCGGACTGCTCGATCCGCAGCGCTTCGCGAGCGTTGCGATCCCGTTCGGCTCGGTCCACCTGCTCGAGCTCGACGCGGCGGCGCCGCGGCGCGCGCCTCGCTTGTTGCCCGCATGAAGACGCTCATCCTCGGCGGCGTGCGCTCGGGCAAGAGCCGAACGGCTGCAGCGCTCGCCGCGGGCACGGCACTCGAGGTGTGCCTGATCGCGACCGCAACCGCGCTCGATGAGGAGATGGCCGCGCGCATCGCGGCCCACCGGGCCGAGCGGCCGAGCGGCTGGACCGTCATCGAAGAGCCGATCGAGCTCGGCGCCGCGCTGCGCGCGAGCGCGGCGCGCGGCCGCGTCCTCATCGTCGACTGCCTTACGCTCTGGCTCACGAACCTGCTCCTGGACCCGCACGCCGAGACGCTGCCCCGCCAGCGGGCCGCGTTGCTCGAGACGCTCGCATCGGCGGACGGCGACATCATCCTCGTCGGCAACGAGGTCGGCCTGGGCATCGTGCCCATTTCAGAGCTCGCGCGGCGCTTCGCCGATGAGGCGGGCAGCCTGCATCAGCAGATCGCGCTCCTGTGTGAGCGGCTGCTGTTCATGGTGGCAGGCGTTCCGCTGCGGGTGCGGGGCCCGCCCATCGCGGGCGAGATGACATGAGGGTCCGCCTCGGCACCGGCGTCCCCAGCCGGCGCGGCGCAGCGGGCTTCGCGCTGTCGCTCTGGCCGCCGCCGCTGCCACCGCTGGTGGCGCTGCTGCTGCTCATGGCGCCGGTGCACGCGATCGAGCGCAACGCCGCGCCGCGCGACGCCGCGCCGCTCGCGTCTCGCACGTTCCGCGACGATCTTGGGCGAGAAGTGCCGCTGGCGCAGCCGCCGCAACGCATCGTGAGCCTGCTGCCCTCGATCACCGAGACGCTGTGCGCGCTCGATGCCTGTGAGCGAATCGTGGCGACCGATCAGTTCTCCGACTGGCCGGCGAGTGTGCGCAGCTTGCCCAAGGTGGGAGGGCTCGAGGACGCCGAGATCGAGACGATCGTGCGCCTCAAACCCGATGTGGTGCTCTTAAGCCGCACGCAGCGCATCACCGAGCGGCTCGCTCAGCTCGGGATTCCCTCGTTCGCCTTGAACAGCGAGACCTATGTCTCGATCGCACACACGGTCGATGTCTTGGGCGCCGTGCTCGGGGAGCCGGCACGCGCCGCGCAGCTCGAGCGAAAGATCGGCAGCGCCGTCGATACGATCGGTGCGCAGGCGCGCGCGCGACGGCGCGGACCCGCACCGACGGTGTACTTCGAGGCGGATCGCACGCCCTACGCCGCAGGACCCAACTCGTTCATCGGCGAGCTGCTGACGCGGCTCGGTGCGCACAACATTGTCTCGGCCGACTTGGGTCCCTTCCCGCGCTTGAACCCGGAATACATCGTGCGCCACGACCCGGACATCATCATCGTCGATGCGGGCGATGCACCCCACCTCGCCGAGCGTCCGGGCTGGGATCGGCTGCGCGCGGTGCGTGAGCGACACCTGTGCAGCCTGACGCAGGCGGTGCGCGACACCGTCGTGCGGCCCGGTCCGCGGGTGGGCGAGGGGATGCAGGCGCTCGCGGATTGCCTGGCACGGTGGGCGCCGTGAACGCCGTACGACCCACGCTCTTCGAGCTCGAGTCCTTGAGCCGGCCGCACCCGCATCGCTCGCGCCGCCTCCTCGTGTGGCTGCTGTGCTGGCTGCTCGCCATCGCCGTGCTCGCGTTTGCTAGTTTGCTCATCGGCACCTCGAGCATCGAGACCTCGCTCGGCTGGCTGCTCACCCCGGACGCACAGTCCTCGGTGGTTCTGTGGCAGATTCGCCTGCCGCGCACCGCGGGTGCGTGGTGCGCGGGAGCGCTGCTGGGACTCGCCGGCGCCGTCGCGCAGGGATTGTTTCGCAATCCGCTCGCAGAGCCCTACCTGCTCGGTACCGCCTCGGGCGCCGCACTCGGCGTCACGGTGAGTCTGATGGCCGCGGATGCATCGCTCGCAGGTCTCGCCTGGACCAGCCAGCTGGGCCTCTCGGTGGCGGCGTGCATCGGTGCGGCGGCCGCGACGCTCCTCACGATCAGTCTTTCGCGCGGTGTCCTGCAGACTCGCAGTCTCTTGCTCTCGGGCGTCGTGGTCGCCTTTTTGTTGAGCGCCATCACGCAGCTCTTGCTGCTCACCAAGCCCGATATCTGGCGCAGCATGCAGAGCTTTCTGTTCGGCAGTACGGCCTTCATCAGCTG